>Ga0210384_10004905_pt1 | contig 14790 bp, 11 predicted proteins | sample IncBWH2MmetaG_FD_160574 | JGI IMG/M metagenome (GOLD analysis project Ga0210384, IMG submission 160574) | Forest soil microbial communities from Barre Woods Harvard Forest LTER site, Petersham, Massachusetts, United States - Inc-BW-H-2-M | ecosystem: Environmental > Terrestrial > Soil >...
CGGGCAGCAGGCGAGCCGCTTCCGGGGGTGCACGGCGGCGAAGTTGGACAACCGCGACAAGGGCGGCTGCGACCAGCAGGACCGCGATCGGGACGGGGAGTCTGCGTCTGAAGCGCACAGAGAAGCATCAATGATAGCACTCGAGGAGGCGGGGTGGGGGCGGGTCTCGGGCGCTGGGGGAACGTGAATAGATTCCTCCGGTCTTTGGGTTCGCACGCAGGAATGGGGCAGGAATGATGCAGGAATGATAAGGAAGACGGAATCAGAGGTGATGATTTCGAGGGGTTAAGGCGGGGTAAGGGATTGGTTGCACGCCGTTTGCCGTTTATGGTACCTTTTAAAATTGTCCCGGTCATCTGAAAGGGATCCGTAGGGAGATTTGCGTCCGAGAGGATGCGGTCCCTCAGCTTGCTGGCGTAGCTCAGTCGGTAGAGCATCTGATTTGTAATCAGAGGGTCAGGGGTTCAAATCCCTTCGCCAGCTCCAAGAACGATTTTCCGGCAGGGCGGCGGAAGCAGTTTAGCGGCGCAACAGGTTATCCAAAAGCACTCCATTAGGAATTTTCCGACGTGTAGTGGTTTTCGTGCGCGAGTGTGTTCGCGCGATTCCTGTTTTTCTGAGTGGTTGCGAAGCCTGCAGAGTTTGTCCGCGTGTGTGTAAACCCCGTAGAGGGCTGTCGGGAACAGGCGCTTCTGGCGTGAAGCGGGAGCTTGGTGGTTTGTGCACAGGTGGGTGAGTGGTTAAAGCCGGCAGACTGTAAATCTGCTCCTCCTAGCGGGGTACGAAGGTTCGAATCCTTCCCTGTGCACCAGGATTTTTCGTGAACCGGTTGCTTTTCGCATTCGCGGCCTATGCGGCGCTGGGCGCCTTGGCGTACAAAACGCTGCCGGATGAGCGGATTCGCCTGATGACGTTTGCGATCCTGGTGTTGTTCGCGGTCAGGACGTGGTTGCATCGCGGAGAAGTGATGCATCGCGACGGCACCGATCGCGAAGTGGAGTAGATGTTGATAGCTGGTTCGAGCCGATGTAGCTCAGTTGGTAGAGCACTCCCTTGGTAAGGGAGAGGTCATCAGTTCAATCCTGATCATCGGCTCCACGGTTCAGCTAATGGCTAGTGGCCAATCGCTAGTAGCGGGTTTCGCGGGAGTAACTCAGTGGTAGAGTCACAGCCTTCCAAGCTGTTGGTCGCGGGTTCGATTCCCGTCTCCCGCTCCAGTATGGAAGCGCGCCAGTCGCGCGATTATTGCGTTCGCAAAATGCGCGAACGCTTCGCGCGGCGGGCCTAGGTCCCCTCGGCAAGCTCGGGGCAGGCTCTTCGGCGAAGAAGTGCATGTCGCCTCAGGTTGGCAAGGTGAACAACGGTGGCTTACGAGCAGGCGGTCATCAAGGTCGAGAAAGAAGCGCAGTTCGCGGAACTGAAGGCCGCGATCGAGCGTGCGTTTTCTGAGGCAGGCGTCGAGAAGCTGCTGAAGCGACTGGATAGCCGTGCGATCCGGATTCGTGACTTTGATAGTGTGCTGGCGAAACAGGTCATTGAGCATGTGGATGAAAAGCTCCGGCAGGCTCGCAGAACCGCCCGGGGGCTTTATCTGGAGTTGACGCTCACTGACCAAGGGCAGATGCGCGAGTTCTACCTCTCCAAGCTGGAGAGTGTGGAAGAAGCACTGCGACACAGGTTTAAGAGAGTTTTTCAGTATTACTGAGGTCTGGGGAAATTCCCCACCCTCCCGCAAAGGGCGCGGGAAGGATGGGGCACCCGGTAAAGAGAGCTAGGAGCTAAGAGCGAAGTTATGGCGAAGGAAAAATTTGAACGGAATAAGCCGCACTGCAACGTAGGCACGATTGGTCACATTGATCATGGCAAGACGACGTTGACGGCGGCGATTACGAAGGTGTTGCAGAAGCACAACCCGAAAATCGTGTTCCGCTCGTTCGACTCGATCGACAATGCGCCGGAAGAGAAGGCGCGCGGCATCACGATTGCCACGGCGCACGTGGAGTACGAGACGGCGAACCGGCACTATGCGCACGTCGACTGCCCGGGTCACGCCGACTACATCAAGAACATGATTACGGGCGCAGCCCAGATGGATGGCGCGATTCTGGTGGTGGCGGCGACAGACGGTCCGATGCCGCAGACCCGCGAGCACGTGCTCTTGGCCCGGCAGGTGGGCGTGCCTTACATCGTGGTGGCGCTGAACAAGTGCGATGCGGTGGACGATCCGGAGCTGCTCGACCTGGTCGAACTGGAAGTGCGCGAGTTGCTGAAGTCGTACCAGTTCCCCGGCGATGACGTGCCGGTGATTCGGTTGTCGGCGCTGGGAGCATTGAACGGCGAAGCGAAGTGGGAGAAGCAGATTGATGCGCTGATGGAGGCGGTGGACAAGAGTGTGCCGCAGCCGGCGCGTGAGCTGGACAAGCCCTTCCTGATGCCGATCGAAGACATCTTCTCGATCTCGGGCCGCGGAACTGTCGTGACCGGCCGAATCGAGCGCGGCAAGGTGAAGGTGGGCGAGGAAGTGGAGATTGTGGGCTTCCGCGAGACCAGAAAGACGGTGGTCACGGGCGTGGAAATGTTCAAGAAGCAGCTGGACGAAGGCATGGCGGGCGACAATGCCGGCCTCTTGCTGCGTGGTATTGGCAAGGACGACGTGGAGCGCGGGATGGTGCTGGCGAAGCCGGGATCGATCACGCCGCACACGAAGTTCAAGGCGGAGGTGTACATCCTGACCAAGGAAGAGGGTGGACGACATACGCCATTCTTCAAGGGATACCGTCCGCAGTTTTACCTGAGAACGACGGATGTGACCGGGGTTGCGGAACTTCCAGCTGGCACCGAGATGGTGATGCCGGGAGACAACGTGAGCCTGGTGATTGAGCTGATCACGCCGGTGGCGATGGAGAAGGGTTTGCGGTTCGCGATCCGCGAAGGAGGCCACACGGTGGGCGCGGGCACGATTGCGGAGATTGTGCAGTAAACCGTCGTTGGTCGTCGGTCGTTGGTCGTCGGCAAAAGCCCACGAGCGCGGCCGGCGGGCAAATGCGACGGGCAGAAGAGAGAACGGCTGCTTAGCAGCTAGAAGCTAGGAGCGGTATTTCAATGCCCCGAGAAATTATTACGATGCAGTGCGGTGATTGCAAAGAGCGCAACTACTCGACGACGAAGAACCGGAAGACGACGCCGGACCGGATCGAGATGAAGAAGTTCTGTAAGCGTTGCCGGAAGCATACGCCGCATAAGGAAGTGAAGTAAGGAAGCGCGCCGAACGCGCCCTTCGGTCGCTTGCGCTCTCTCAGGGCAGGCTCCGAGAGGTCGCGCGGCGCGTCCAGATCCTTCGCGAGGCAAAAAGCGCCTCGCTCAGGATGACAAATGAATTTAGGGGCGTAAGCTCAACGGTTAAACTGCCGGTCTCCAAAACCGGACTTGGGGGTTCGAATCCCTCCGCCCCTGCCAGTTTTTGGAATGTTCGACAGGAAGTGTGGCGCATGGGAATCGAGACAAAGAAGATGACAAAGTCGATTGCAGCAGCCAGCCCGGACGATAACTTCGGGGCACGGTTGGCCACCTGGCCAGACAAGATCAAGACCTTCTACAACGATGTGCGCATGGAGATGAAGAAGGTCACCACGCCGTCGTTGAAGGAAGTGCAGGCGACGACGGTCGTGGTCATCATTACGGTATTCATCTTCGGCCTGTATTTCTGGCTGATTGATTTCGTCATCGGACGCGGCATCGACTTTGTGTTCCGCACTCTGGGGCACAGCTGATCGAGCAGCGATAGAAAGTTTGGGAAATGAAGCAACTTATGCAGGAAGAAGAGAAAAACGCGGGTTCGGGAGAGCCGGAAGCTCCCAGTAGCGGCACGGCTGCTGGCGGGCCGGCTGCGGCAGAGGCTCCGCGCAATCCGAACATGAAGTGGTACATCATCCACTCGTATTCGGGGTTCGAGCGCAAGGTGCGCGAGTCGCTCGAGTCGCGCGTGCAGGCTTTCGGATTGCAGGACAAGATCGGCCGCGTGCTGATTCCGACCGAGTCGGTGACGGAAGTGCGCGGTGGCAAGAAGTACACCAGCGAGCGCATGTTCTATCCCGGCTACGTGCTGGTCGAGATGGACATGGATGACCACGTGTGGCACGTGGTGAAGTCGACGCCGCGCGTGACGGGATTCGTCGGTACCGGCCAGCAGCCGACGCCGCTCTCGGATGAGGAAGTGCAGAACATCGTGTACCGCGTCGGCGAGTCGAAGGACAAGCCGAAGCTCAAGGTCAAGTTCGAAAAGAACGAGACGGTGCGCATCACCGAAGGGCCGTTTGCCAGCTTCACGGGCGTGGTGGATGAGGTCAATGAAGATCGCGAGACGTTGAAGGTGATGGTGACGATCTTCGGGCGGTCGACTCCGGTAGAGTTGGAGTTTGGGCAGGTCGAAAAAGTCGTGACGTAAATTGAGTGATCGGGAAATTTGGTAATTGGGAAATTGAGAGGGGCGTGAGCGTTGGTTGCGATGCGGTTTTTGCCAGCGGCCAACGACCGACGACGGTTTTAAGAAAGGCGAGTTCCAGGTTGCCGGGCCGAAAATCCTAGACCCGGGGCTGGGACGGAAAAGAGAGTATGGCGAAAAAGGTAACAGGTTCAGTGAAGCTGCAGATCGCGGCAGGCAAGGCGACTCCGGCCCCTCCGGTGGGTCCGGCGCTTGGCCAGGCGCAGATCAACATCATGGAGTTCTGCAAGCAGTTCAACGCGCGCACCAGCCAGAAGGAACTGGAAGGGCTCATCATCCCGGTCGTGATCACGGTTTATAGCGACCGCTCGTTCACCTTCATTACGAAAACACCGCCGGCGTCGATTCTTTTGAAGAGGGCCGCGGGCATTGCCAAGGGGTCGGGTGCGCCGAATAAGGATAAGGTCGGCAAGGTGACGCTCAAGCAGGTGGAAGATATCGCCAAGCAGAAGATGCCCGATTTGAATGCGGCATCGCTCGAAGCGGCCATCAATAGCGTGAAGGGCACAGCGCGGTCAATGGGAATTGATGTTGTGTAGCGCCGCTGGCTGCTAGCTGCTGGCTTCTGGCAAGCAGTGATCGTGCGGAGCAGGAGTTGCGCAGGCCAAAGAATGCATAGGTCCTTCGCTTCGCTCAGGATGACAAGGTTTTGTAGTGTCGGTAGTCACTAGATTCGCACTAGGGGTTGCCTGCCTGTAGCTAGTGGCCAGCAGCCCAGTCGAAAAAACCACGGCCCGTCAGATCAACGGCGAGCGGTGGGAGACGGAGAAACGATGAAAAAAGCAGGAAAGAACATCGCCAAGGCTCGCGCCGCGGTTGGTGAAAAGTCATACGCCCTGCAGGATGCGGTTCCTCTTCTGCAGAAAGTGAAATACGCCAAGTTCGACGAGACCGTGGAGGTCACCATGCGTCTCGGCGTCGACCCTAAACACGCGGACCAGATGGTGCGCGGAACTGTGGTTCTGCCCCACGGCCTGGGAAAGTCGAAGAAAGTTCTCGTCATCGCCACCGGCGACAAGGTGAAGGAAGCCGAGTCGGCGGGCGCGGACTTTGTGGGCGGCGAAGAGATGGTCGAGAAGATCCAGAAGGAAAACTGGACCGACTTCGATGCGCTGATCGCGACTCCTGATGTCATGAAATCGGTCGGGCGTCTGGGTAAGGTGCTCGGACCCAAGGGACTGATGCCGAACCCAAAGACGGGCACGGTAACCTTCGACGTCGCGAAAGCGGTGCAGGAAGTGAAGGCTGGCAAGGTCGAGTTCCGCACCGATAAGACCGCTCTTGTGCATGTCCCGGTGGGCAAGATTTCGTTCACGCCCGACAAGCTGGTGGAGAATGCGACGGTCGTGATCACCAGTGTGATCAAGGCGAAGCCGTCGGTAGCGAAGGGCAAGTACATCAAGGGCTGCACGCTGAGCTCGACGATGGGGCCTGGGATCTCGATCGACACGAGCGCGGTCGAGGCGGCGGCGAAGGCGTAATTAAGGAAGCGCGCCAGACGCGCAATTGTTGCGTCCGCAAAGACCGCGGACGCTTTGCGCGGCGCGCCCGGATCCTTCGGCGACGAAAGGCATGTCGCCTCAGGATGACAACATAAAGTTCTGAAGGGATACGAACATGGCAGTCAGCAAAGCGAAGAAGATGGAGCAGGTCGAGGAGCTCAGCGGCGAGCTGAAGAATGTTTCGAGTGTGATCGTCGCGACCTACAGCAAGCTCACGGTGGAGAAGGACTACGAGCTGCGCAAGGCGTTGCGCTCGACGGGGGCAAAGTATCGCGTGGTGAAGAACACGCTGGCGGAGCGGGCCTCGAAGGGTACGAAGGTCGAAGAGGCGCTGAAGGACCTGCATGGCGTGACGTCGATTGCGTACACACAGGGCGATCCGGTCGCGCTGGCCAAGGCGCTCGCGAAGTACGCCAAGGACAACCCGGAATTCACGTTCAAGGCGGGCGTAGTGGAAGGGCGCGTGGTTTCGATCAAAGAGATCGAAGCGCTGGCCACCATGCCGTCGAAGGAAGAGATTTATTCGAAACTTCTGTATCTCCTGAACGCTCCGGCGCAGCGGCTGGTGACGGCGATGAACGCAGTGGGCCGCAACCTGGCCGTGGTGATTGACCAGGGTGTGAAGGAAAAGAAGTTTAAGGAAGCGTAGCGGCTACTGGCTACTACCTTCTGGCTGCTAGCAACCCGAGCCTGCCAGAAGCCAGCAGCCAGGAGCTAGAAGCCGTTTCAAGTTTCTCGGCGGCTTGCCGCCGGAAAGAGATTGCGTCATTGCTGTCAGGGGTTGCGCGGCTGAAGTCTCCTGCGTTGTCTGGCGCGGGGACGGGAAGCCTGGTCGCACTGGAAACCTGGCGGGCGATGACGAAATCGAACGACCGATAACACGAGAATTGGAGAAGAACAATGGCGGATCTGCAACAACTCGAAGAGCAAATCGTAGGCCTGTCGCTTTTGGACGCGGCGGCGCTGGTGAAGAAACTGGAAGAGCGTCTTGGCGTGTCGGCCGCGGCAGCGGCCCCGGTGATGGTGGCCGGCGGCGGTGCAGCGGCAGGCGCGGCGGCTCCTGTGGAAGAGAAGACGGAATTCACCGTGGTTCTCAAGGACGTGGGCGCGAACAAGATCAATGTCATTAAGGCGGTTCGTGAAGTCACCAGCCTCGGCCTGAAAGAAGCCAAGGACCTGGTCGACGGCGCGCCGAAGAACGTGAAGGAAGGCGTCTCGAAGGAAGAAGCCGAGACGATCAAGAAGAAGTTCACTGAGGCGGGCGCGACGGTCGAGGTGAAGTAGATAGGCAGTCCTTGGTCGGTCGCCGTTGGTCGTTGGCAAAAGCCCACGATGCTGGCGACTGAGAAGGTTGGTGAGCCGAGAGCGGGACTTCGCCCCGCTTTCGGGGGACTTCCTCGACATCGCCAAGGCAGGCTGTGCGACGCACCATGGTCTCTTCGTTACGGATAGTCTGCCCGTCCCTCCGGCGTCAAGGTGGGGTGGATGGGCGGCGGCACGATTTTGTGATCGATCTTCAATCCGCTCAATAACTTGCACATCCCTTGCAAGTTTTGGGCCAGGCGAACGATCTACTAGCTGAATCGGGGCGGGCGGTGTTATCATCTAAATAACATCGTCATCCCTGCATTCACGCAAGGTGAGTGCGACTCGCAATCCGCAAGTCCAGGGAGCGGAACGGGAGTCGCGGGCAGAGTTGGCAGGCTGTTCCGCACGCAGGCGGAACGGAAACAGGCCTTAAGAACTGGCGCGGAAAGAAACAAAACAAGATTGGCAACGCGCACCCCATGGCGCCTACGGGGAACCCTGTCCTCGAAGGTGCCCTATTGTCTTTTCAAGTTCTACGAAATCGTAGTTACGCGGCGCGGCGAACGCGCCCAACATTCCGCGGTTTCCGTGGCGCGGCCGGCGGCCGCGCTGACTTTGGGAGTTTTCTGAATGAAGAAGAATGCCTTCCGCAAACGTTTTGATTTTTCAAAGATTCCAGCAACCATCCAGATTCCTAACTTGATCGAGGTGCAGAAGCGCTCCTACGAGCGGTTTCTGCAAATGGACCGACTGCCCAGCGAGCGCGACGATGCCGGGCTGCAGGCCGTATTTCAGTCGGTGTTTCCGATCACCGATTTCCGCAACGTATCACAACTGGAGTTTGTGGATTACGCCATCGGCAACTGGGAGTGCAAATGTGGTCACCTCAAGGGACTGCATCACCTGCGCACCACTTGTAAGAATTGCGGCTCCACGGTCATTACCGATCCGTTTCATCCTGGCGATGTGCTTTGTCAGAAGTGTGGAACCTACAACGCGAACACTCCGGATTTCTGCAACAAGTGCGGCGACCCAGTCGGGTTGCAGTTGAAGTACGACGTGAACGAGTGTGAAGAGCGCGGCATGACGTATTCGGCCCCGCTGAAGGTCACGATGCGCCTGACCATCTACGAGAAGGACGCCGAGACCGGCAACCGCTCGATCCGCGACATTAAAGAGCAGGAAGTGTTCTTCGGCGACGTGCCGCTGATGACGCAGAACGGCACGTTCATCATCAACGGAACCGAGCGCGTGATTGTCAGCCAGTTGCACCGCTCCCCGGGCGTGTTCTTTGAGACGGCGAACAACCGCACCTACTTCCTGGGCAAGATCATTCCCTACCGCGGTTCGTGGGTGGAGTTCGAGTACGACCAGAAGAACGTCTTGTACGTGCGCATCGACCGCAAGCGCAAGTTCCTGGGAACGATTTTTCTGCGGGCACTTGGTTTGCGCGGCAGCGAAGACATTCTGCGGACGTTCTACACGGTGGACCGGCTGGCGATAAAGGACAAGAAGCTCTACTGGACACTTGATCCTGCAAGCGACAAGCCGACGAACCTGCTGGGCATGAAGTTGGCGCACAGCATTAAGAACAAGTCAGGCGAGGAGATCGCACACTCGGGCCGCAAGATCAATGCTCAGGTCTTGAAGGAAATTCAGAAGGCCAAGGTAAGTGAGATCGAGGTCGATATTACTGATCTCGAGGGCGCGTGGGTGGCGAGCGACGTGGTCGATACGACCACGGGCGAAGTGCTGCTCGAAGCGAACTCGGAGCTGACCGCCGACAAGCTGCCCAAGATTCTAGATGCGGCAGGCGTGGTGGAACTCAGCGTGTTCTTCCCCGAGCGCGACGACGTAGGCACAGTGATTTGCCAGACCCTGAAGCGCGACTCGGTGAAGACGCCGCAGGAAGCGCTGATCGAGATCTACCGCAAGCTGCGTCCGGGCGATCCGCCGACGCTCGATACGGCGACGGCCCTGTTCCAGGGGATGTTCTTCGACCCGCGCAAGTACGACTTTTCGCGCGTGGGCCGCCTGAAGTTCAACATCAAGCTGTTTGAGAACCAGGACGCGACCAGCCTGGAGCAGCGCACGCTGGATCCGGACGATTTCTATGCCACGATCCGCTACCTGCTGAAGCTGCGCAAGAACATTGGCGCGGTGGACGACATCGATCACCTCGGCAACCGCCGCGTGCGCGCGGTGGGCGAGTTGATGGAGAACCAGTTCCGCATCGGCCTGGTCCGCATGGAACGCGCCATCAAGGAAAAGATGAGCGTGTACCAGGAAATGTCGACAGCCATGCCGCATGACCTGGTCAACGCGAAGCCGGTGATGGCGGCGATCCGCGAATTCTTCGGTTCTTCGCAGCTGTCGCAGTTCATGGATCAGACCAACCCATTGTCGGAGATCACGCACAAGCGGCGCCTCTCGGCCCTTGGGCCGGGCGGACTGTCGCGCGAGCGCGCGGGATTCGAAGTGCGCGACGTGCACCCGACCCACTACGGCCGCATCTGCCCGATCGAGACGCCGGAAGGTCCGAACATCGGGCTGATCTCATCGTTGAGCTGCTATGCGCGGATCAACGACTACGGCTTCATTGAGTCACCGTACCGTAAGGTCAAGAACGCGCGCGTCATCGATTACGTCACGGTGGTGAACGCGGGCGACAGCGACTACAAGGTCGGCGACCACATCGAGAAGAGCGAAATCGAGAAAGTCAATGGGGATCTGAAAGAGCGTCGCAAGCGCCCGGTTGAGATTGAGCCTTTCTCGTTCTATCTCTCAGCGTGGGAAGAGGATCGCCACGTCATTGCGCAGGCGAACATCGAGCTCGACGACAAGGGGCGGATTGTTGCAGAACTGGTCAACGCCCGTAAAGCTGGCAACTTCGTTCTCGTCAATCGCGAGGAAGTGGATTACGTCGATGTCAGCCCGAAGCAGCTGGTTTCGGTGGCAGCGTCGCTGGTGCCGTTCCTCGAACACGACGACGCAAACCGAGCGCTGATGGGCGCCAACATGCAACGCCAGTCGGTGCCGCTGCTTCGTGCACAGGCTCCGGTTGTCGGAACGGGCATGGAAGGGGTGACGGCCCGCGATTCGGGTGCGGTCATCCTGGCTCGGCGCAACGGGATCGTCGACTCGGTGGACTCGGAACGGATCATCGTGCGCGTCGAGGGCGAGCACCATCCTGGGCAGCTTTCGCGCGAAGTGGGCAGCGACATTTATCAGCTCACCAAGTTCAAGCGCTCGAACCAGAACACCTGCATCAACCAGAAGCCGATCGTAGAGAAGGGCCAGCGCGTCACGAAGGGACAGGTGATCGGCGACGGTCCTTGCACCGAGTTCGGCGAGTTGGCGCTGGGACGGAACGTCCTGGTGGCCTTCATGCCGTGGCGCGGCTACAACTTCGAAGACGCGATCCTAGTCTCGGAAAAGATGGTGAAGGAGGACTATTACACCTCCGTACACATCGAGGAGTTCGAGATTGAGGCACGCGACACGAAGCTGGGGCCGGAGGAAGTCACGCGCGACATCCCGAACGTCAGCGAGACCATGCTGCGCAATCTGGACGAAGCAGGCGTGATCCGCATCGGCGCGACGATCAAGCAGGGCGACATCCTGGTGGGCAAGGTTACGCCGAAGGGCGAAACCCAGCTGACGCCGGAAGAAAAACTGCTGCGCGCGATCTTCGGCGAAAAGGCCGGCGACGTGCGCGACGCTTCGCTCTACTGCCCGCCTGGAATCGAGGGCGTAGTGGTCGACGTGAAGATCTTCTCGCGCAAGGGTCAGGAAAAGGACGAGCGGGCGAAAGCGATCGAGGAACAGCAGATCGCGAAGCTCGAGAAGAATCTGTCGGACGAAATCCGGATTCTGACCGATGAGCGTCTGAAGCGGTTGGAAGGCTTGCTGGGCGGCAAGGAAGTGCAGGCGGACCTGCACGACGAGCGCACCAACAAGCGCCTGCTGACCAAGGGCGCGATTCTTGACCGCGACACAATCGAACGCATCTCGACCCGCAACCTGAAGCGCATCAAGTACAACGACAAGGATCCGCGGGTGAATGAGCAGATCGACGAGATCGAGGAAATGACCTCGCGCCAGATCGACGTGCTCAAGAAGATCGTCAACGAGAAGAAAGAGAAACTCACCAAGGGCGATGAGCTGCCGCCGGGCGTGATCAAGCTGGTCAAGGCGTATGTCGCGATGAAGCGCAAGCTGAGTGTCGGCGACAAGATGGCCGGCCGTCACGGAAACAAGGGTGTGATTGCCCGCATCCTTCCGGAAGAGGATATGCCGTACCTCGACGACGGGACGCCGGTGGAAATCGTGCTGAACCCGCTGGGTGTGCCAAGCCGTATGAACGTCGGCCAGATTCTGGAGACGCACCTGGGTTGGGCCGGCTTTGAACTGGGCAAGAAAGTGAGCCGGATCCTGGCGGAGAATACCCGCGCGGAAGCGATCCGGCGCGAACTGAAAGCCTTGTTCAAGGACACGGCGCTGGCCGATACGGTAGCCGAGTTCACGGATGAGGAAATCGAAACCGTGGCCCCGACGCTGGTGAACGGCGTCTTCTCGGGATCGCCGGTATTTGACGGCGCGCGCGAGAACGAAATCAAAACGCTGCTCGAGCGCGCAGGTCTGCCGACGTCGGGCAAGACCTTCCTGCACGACGGCATGACAGGCGACAAGTTCGAACAGCCGGTCACTGTGGGCTACATCTACATGCTGAAGCTGTCGCACCTGGTGGACGACAAGATTCACGCTCGCTCCATCGGTCCGTACTCGCTGATCACCCAGCAGCCGCTGGGTGGCAAGGCGCAGTTCGGCGGCCAGCGCTTCGGAGAAATGGAAGTCTGGGCGCTGGAGGCGTACGGGGCGGCCTTCATCCTGCAGGAACTGCTTACCGCGAAATCGGACGATGTGTATGGCCGTACCAAGATTTACGAGGCCATCGTGAAGGGCGAGGCCGCCATGGAACCCGGCGTCCCCGAGTCGTTCAACGTGCTGATTCGCGAATTGCAGTCGCTGTGCCTGGATGTGGAGCTGATCAAGGCGGCGATGGGCGAAAAGAAGCCCGTGGCGCCGGCTCCGGTGGCAGCGGACTGAAAAACAGCTGGTGGCTGGTGGTCGTTAGCGGATAGCGACCCCAGCCGGTCCAGCTTAGACATTGGATTGAAATGAGGACGGGCGGCTTGGCTCTTGGGCCGTCCGGTTCCAGCGAGTTTCGCTAGCGACTGACGACTAGCGACTGGTTTTCAAGGGCCGTCAGCGGGCGCGTGAGACCCCGCAGGAAGCGGAGGAACACCTTGTATCGTTCGAGCCCCTTTGACATGGCGAACCCGATTGCCGATTTCGATGCCATCCGCATCAGCCTGGCATCTCCGGAAAAAATCCGGAGCTGGTCGCATGGTGAAGTCACAAAGCCCGAAACCATCAATTACCGAACTTTCAAACCCGAGCGCGACGGCCTGTTTTGCGCGCGTATTTTTGGACCGGTAACCGACTGGGAGTGCTTGTGCGGCAAGTACAAGCGCATGAAGCACCGCGGCGTGATCTGCGACAAGTGCGGCGTGGAAGTCACGCTGTCGAAAGTTCGCCGTGAGCGTCTCGGTCACATTGAGTTGGCCTCCCCCTGCTCGCATGTGTGGTTCTTCAAGGGTCTGCCCAGCCGCATCGGGCACCTGCTCGACATTTCGCTGCGTGACCTCGAGTCCGTTCTTTATTTCGAGGCGTACGTGGTGGTTGAGCCGGGCGACGCTCCCGTAAAAGAGCGCGAGATCATCAAGGACGAAGCCAAGTACCGCGAACTCGACCAGCAGTATCGCGCGGCCGGCTTCAAGGCCATGATGGGCGCGGAAGCAATCAAAGAGTTGCTGAAACGCGTCGATATCGAAGGCCTCTCGACCGAACTGCGCGAGAAGATGAAGAACGAGGCGTCGCTGCAGAAGCGCCTCAAGTACGCCAAGCGCCTGAAGGTAGTCGAAGCGTTCCGCAAGAGCGGCAACAAGCCGAACTGGATGATTCTCGATGTGATTCCGGTGATTCCGCCGGAGCTGCGTCCGCTGGTTCCACTCGATGGCGGCCGTTTCGCGACGTCGGACCTGAACGATCTATACCGGCGTGTGATCAACCGCAACAACCGCTTGAAGAAGCTGATGGACCTGCATGCTCCGGAAGTCATCGTGCGCAACGAAAAGCGCATGTTGCAGGAAGCCGTGGACGCGCTGTTCGACAACGGACGCCGTGGCCGCGTGCTGCGCGGAGCCAACAACCGTCCGCTGAAGTCGCTGTCCGATACGCTCAAGGGCAAGCAGGGCCGGTTCCGCCAGAACCTGCTCGGCAAGCGCGTCGACTACTCGGGACGTTCGGTCATTGTGGTCGGTCCCGAGCTGAAGCTGCACCAGTGCGGATTGCCCAAGAAGATGGCTCTGGAGTTGTTCAAGCCGTTTATCTATCACCGGCTCGAGCAAACCGGGCACTGCACCACCATCAAGCAGGCCAAGGAAATGGTGGAGCAGCAGGAACCGATTGTTTGGGACATCCTGGAAGAGGTCATCAAAGACCACCCGGTGCTCCTGAACCGCGCCCCAACCCTGCACCGCCTGGGTATCCAGGCATTTGAGCCGGTGCTGGTGGAAGGCAAGGCCATCAAGATTCACCCGCTGGTCTGCACGGCGTTCAACGCCGACTTCGACGGCGACCAGATGGCGGTTCACATTCCGCTGTCTCCGGAAGCCCAGGTCGAAGCCAGTGTGCTGATGCTGGCCTCGCACAACATTTTGTCGCCCGCCTCGGGCCAGCCGATCACTGTGCCCACGCAGGACATGGTTCTCGGGTTGTACTACCTGACCAAAGGGAAACCGGGCGCGAAGGGCGAAGGACGCTCGTTCGCGAACATCGATGAAGTCCTGCTTGCGCTCGAAGCCGGCGAAGTGGAGACATTGTCACCGATCCGCCTGCGCTTCACCGGTGAAGTGATAGACCTGACCACCGCGTATGACGATCAGGACATCACTCACACCGACGAAGTCCACTACGAGCGCAGCTTCATCAACACGACCGTGGGTCGCGCCATCCTGAACGACCATCTTCCCGAGGGCATGCCGTACATCAACGGCCTGCTCAAAAAGAAGGGCATTGGCCAGCTGGTCAACTACACCTACTTGCGTTTTGGTCTGGAAGTCACGGTCAAAATGCTCGACGAGATCAAGTCGCTCGGCTTCAATTTCGCGACCCGCGCGGGCCTCTCGATCGGCATTGACGACATGGTCGTTCCCGACAACAAGAAGACGCTGGTGAAGGACGCCGAGAAGCAGGGCGTGAGCGTTCAGCAGCAGTATCTGGACGGTGCCATCACCAACGGCGAGCGCTACAACAAGGTCATCGAAATCTGGTCGGCGATTACGGAAAAGGTCGCGGACGAGATGTTCGGACAGATGCAGCAGCGCGACAAAGAAGGAGCGATCAACCCGATTT
>Ga0210384_10004906_pt1 | contig 14789 bp, 18 predicted proteins | sample IncBWH2MmetaG_FD_160574 | JGI IMG/M metagenome (GOLD analysis project Ga0210384, IMG submission 160574) | Forest soil microbial communities from Barre Woods Harvard Forest LTER site, Petersham, Massachusetts, United States - Inc-BW-H-2-M | ecosystem: Environmental > Terrestrial > Soil >...
GTTGCCCACTTTTCCCGTCAGATCGGGGAGCGTGTTATTTCAGATAAGACTTGACCATGTCGATCACTTCGTTGGCGGCTACGGTCTGCTGTGAAGTGGCCCTTCGCTTTCCATCGAGCACATGGTTCCTTATGTGACCCTCCAAGAGCTCAGCCATCAAACTGTTCATGGCTCCCCTCGTCGCGCTCATGAGTTGCAGCACGTCGGAACAATCGCGCTCCTCGGTGAGAGCTCGCACGAGGGCCTCTACCTGCCCTTGAATGCGTTTGGCCCTCAGAACGAGTTTCTGCTTATTCTCAGTAGTGTGACTCATTCACTTAAGCTCGCTGATTCACTCATTTTATACCATACCTAGTATGGTATATATTAAGAAACAAAATCTCAAATCACAACGCATGTGTGCTGAGGAACTTCCACCTTTCCCATGGCTGGGCTGGAGATTTGGCCGACGGTTTGTCTGTTCACTTTCGGCGGCCTCCCCCACCCGCACCGCGCGACCCGCCCCGCACGCGTGTCGCCCTTGTCCTGCATGCGCCCGCCCTGCGCCCCGAGCGTCACGCGAACGCCCCGATATTACTACTTAGTTACTATGGGGGACGGACTTGGAACGCGCTACCTCCTATCCCGTCAAAGCGTTGACGGGTGTACGTGTGTGGGAACATCATGGAGAGTGCTCGCCCATCCTGCCCATGCGTTCCATGCAGTGTTTATGCTGGTCCGAGCGATGCACTATGCGTTATCGACTGGAAATTTGCCCCTTCGAGAGACCTCTCGCGAATCCCCCAGTATTCATGCGGGTTTGAGGCATATGGGCTTATGCGTTTCGAGCAGTGTTTATGCGGGTCTGAGAGGGGTTAGGCCTTGGAGGACCATGCGTCTCTTGTGGTCTGGGATGATGGGGGGGCACAAGGGGAGTGCTCTCACGCCCCCGCTCAACTTCTCTCCCCACGAAAGTGTCTCCGCTTCGCGTACAGAGTTCTCTGTATTGACACGCTGAAACTCACGAATCACACTTTGCGCCTGCTTGCCGGAAAAAGGAGTAGCCATGAAGCGCTTTCAATGGGCGATCGTTATGCTGATTCTGTCATTGGCACAATGCGCTTACGCCGACGGCGTTCTCACGTTCAACATGCAGGCCAGTGTTCCCATTTTCCCGAATCAGGGTGGCGACAATGAATTCTTCACTTTCAGTGGTTCGGCAGGGGGCATGTTTGGCGGCGGTACTGCCGTTTGTGCGTGGTGTGTTGAGGGAACTCCGTTCGTACCCGGCTCTTCGTTAAACCCAAATATTGACGTTCTTACGTTTGATTTTGTGCAGGGAAGCCTGAGGTTTGGAGGCCAGACCCACGACGTCGTTGCTCTCTTTAACTCTTCGATTGCCACCGATTTTTTCACCTTCCCCACTAATGGTAAGAGCACCTTCAAGGTCAGCTTGCCTGCCTTTCTAAACCGGATTATGGGAGAGGTGGACACGGGGCAATTCTTCAACCTTCAGATCCCTCTTGGAACGTTGACGCTCACCTTCACCCTTGTCCCTGCCCAGAATGGTTTCCCTGCTTTCTACCAGTTTTCGCGAGGGAGCTTTTCGACGGTGCCCGAACCGGACACGCTTGCCTTGATGGCGACGGGCTTGGCAGGAATTATTGGGGTGGTCCGACGGAAACGCGATTGCGTTGGACGGCGACCATAAGAAAAGACCTATGCTTTTCACGTTCCAACGTACCAGCGAGTCCAAACGGTCCTGTGCGGGTGACCACATCTGCACGTGAAGTCTAACGTCTTGAAAGGATCAAAATTTTCAAGGGGTGGGGAGGGAATGGGGAAGGGGGAGAGGAAGGAGGGGGGAGGAGGGGGAGGGGGAGGGTCATTGGATGGAACCTCTTGCTGTTTTGTGAGTTGCATACCATTTTTTATTCTTCCTTACTCTGTATTCTCTTACTGCTCGTTCAAAGTCTCGCATGGCAACGTTGCGTATGAATGCCCTTTTGCTGATCTTGTTTAAAAACCTTGTGCTGCATCCACATTGCACTAGATTTTCGTATCCGATTTTTTTCAACTGCGCTACATGCCCGATAGTAGGCTGAACCATATCTTTCTTTACAGGTTTTTTCTCGTGGTAGACATCCGGCTCAAACTCCATGACTTCGGACGGCTCGTCCCCTTCTTCCAAACCACGCGGACACTCCTTGCTGATACGTTTGATTTCGTCGGCGACTACATGGTCCCACTCTAACAGGCCGATCGTTCTCCCTGTGCATCGCTTTTCATCGGGGCCCAAGGATTTTGCTTCCGGGTGATGAATGTAGCTGTTAAGCATATCCTCGAAAGTTTCGACAACGCATTGGTCCGTACGCTCAAATTGCGAAGGATCAGTTAGAAGTGAATAAGGGGTCTTGTCGCTAGGATCGGCTGCATTGGTACAAACCAACGTAATCCACTTAGCGGGATCAGATTCGAATGGGCAAACCATAGAAGTATCCGGGCCATGCATGCGCGACACTACAGGGCGCATGAAAAAATTGAAGGGTCGGAACTCCTGCCACGTGTGCAATTCTTGCAGAAGGTTCCACGTGGTGACAGCTTCGCGCATCATTTGAGGAAGTTTGAGCAAAGGTAGATCGACCTGTGACAAATTGAGGTGCTTCCTAAGGAGCCATTCCCAACTGTCGAAAATCCACTTCGGAATCTCGTGGTCGTCTTCCCATCCCTTAGGCGATTCGACAGGCGGGTAGAGATGGCCTAGGCCGTGAGCCTTCGCGTTTACAATCGTGATCTTGTCGCCCTCTCGTTCGTACAAAACATATCTCTTAGCCGCCACGGACAGACCGAGTAGGTGTCGGCGTTTGGTTTTCGTCTTGTCAGTATAGTTGTCACCGGTCAAGCTGAGCAGATGAGGAACGGCGCTGGGATGGTAAGGATTTAGATCGTCGAATCTAGCGACGATTTTGTCTACCTGGGTCCATGACAAAGCCCAGAGTTTTTTCTTCTTGCAACCCGGAACGTGATCGAGCGAGCCGCCGTGTTCTGAAGCGCAAATTCCGAGGGCATCCGTGTCTGCATAGAGGTAGGTTCCTCCGGCACGTGTAACACTCTCCTCGATCATGCTTAAGAGTAGGCGACCCCCTCCGGTCACTTGGGAAGCTATGTAGGGTGCGTACCAGTTGCCCGGTTCGTCTATGGTCACGGTTTTGTAACCGGGTTTGCGCTTCGGGTCATGAGAATATGAGACTTCTTTCCCTTTAAACACTTTGATACGCAGCGGTTTGACCTCTTGTGGATTGGTCTCGGCAAAGAATCCGTACATCGAATTCGCGAAAATCTTTAGCCAGTAAGCTAGTTCAGTGTTGGACGAGTTTTGTTTACGAAGTTCAATAGTCCGCTTGAATAGATCGTCCGTGTACGGATCAATCTCGATCATGCCGCGTAGTTTGATCGAAGGCATCTCTTTCTGCTTCTCGACCGGAACAATGCGAACCGCTTCCAGGATGTGCGGCACTTCACCGGTTCTGATTTTCGCTGCAATGAGGTCGAGACCGGTAACCCATATTTCGTCAGAGGATAGATAATTGTTTCCAACGTTCTCAGTCATTCCGTTGTACATTTTTCTCACGGGCAGAAGAGTCTTATCGGGCTTGATGCGGGCAAAGAAAAGAAACTCTCTCCATCGTTCCTTCTTATAGCAGTCGTCTAAGGTGATTTCGTTGAGCAGTTTCTGAACTTCACCGGTAGCATCGAGAAATTCCAAACGTTCCGCCGTCAGAACGTCAAAGAGACCCAGCAACACACAGACCGAAGGGTACTCGGATGTTAGGTCTACCGGGACCACGTCCACCTCAGACAAGCGAATTTTCGTCTCTGCACGTCCGCCCGTGAAGGACTCCATAGCTATATTCAGAATTCCGTTTGGAACGTCAAATTTCTTCGCTGGTTTTTCGATGCCCATTGCTTCAAGGTAACTTTTCGCAATACTTGCCGGAGAGTAGGCTTGATCTGGATCAAGATCGATTGGGTGGAGATCGTATTCGGCCTTTGCCGCGTTAAGCAGAGCTACCGTACAGCGCCCGTCTTGACGTGCATAATCTACCTCGTTTGGCGTCACCTTGCCCGTGGGGGCATGGTCAATCTTCTGCGGGAGGTTCAGCTTGGCGAAGGGACCCTTGTACTTTCCTGATGAATCTTTCTCATTGCTGCACGCCTTCTTGAGAGAATAGGGAACGTTGAAAAGCGCCCAAAGCAAGGTCCGCAGATCAAGGAAGCGAGAATCGTTGATTTTTGTGGCGTCGCTGCATTTCCATTGTCGCCAGAATCGAATGAAGGCTTTCTTGCTGTCGAGTGGTTCGACGGTGATGCGTGGATTATGTAGATTTTCTATTCCAGAAGCATATTGCGAAAGGAGAAAGGACCACTCATTCTTGTTCCCTTCGGACCACTCTGTGCTGATGCGCGAACAATCAAAAGGCAAATTCAGCCCGCAGATCAATGCGCCCTTGTGTGCCCACTTGTAGAACACGTGTTGTATAAACTCCGAGCAAGAGAGCAAAGGAAATTGCGGAGGAAAGCACGCTGCATCGGATGAGTGCGTGTAGACATAATCTTCGAGAACCTTGCGCTCATGGGCTGGCAGATTGTCAGCGTAGAAGATTCCTTCCTCAATGAGTGCATAACTAGTGCCGACCAGCTTACAGAGTCGCCACACGCCGAAAGTTAACGACTGATCTAATGAGAGGCGAGTTTCACTATCAAAACAGAGCACCCAGTCTGCCCATTTAGGATGGTCTTTACTTTTCCCTTGTGGAAGTTTTTCTGATATTGGCTTGGTAGCCGGTATTACATGGGCTCGGATATAAATCGTATTCTTTTCGTTTTCGCTCATAGGATACCTTCGCTTCGGAGCACGTCGCGCAGTCTCTTCCGAGCCTTGACCACATGCTCGAAAAAATGATGACGTGGTAGACAATCGTTGTAACAATAGATGCGCTTGCAGGCAGGGCAGGGATGCGTTCGCACAAAGGAACCACAGGCGCGACAGGGCCCATGACAGCTTTGGGCAAAACCTTTGGGCTTTACATGTGCTGAAACGTTCATCTGTGAGTATCCTTGCGATACAAATGATCTTCGTTCACGGGTAGCACGTCTCGTAACGGAGTACATTTCTTCGGGAAACACACTTCACACACTCTTTGCCCGTCTGAGAGATACCAGAACTGAGTAGCGCCACGGGCGGGGCAAACGAACGGTATAATAGTTTCTAATCTCATTGACCCCATCCCATGCGCCGTCCCTGTTTCGCGCATTCTGTCCGTCGGGCGTGATGAATCTGTTTAAGAAGTCGAGCACCAATGCGACGGCGTTCCTTTAATTCAGATTGGAAAAAGGATTCAAAGCTTTCTTTAAAGTTACGATTGGTAGTGAGCCCTCTATATTCGCGGTTGTAATGATCATGAACGCATTTTTCACAACCCAGTTCTCCGGCAAAGAACAGCGGATCGTTTTGGTTGACCGGCCTAATGCAGCAACAAGCACAGTAAATAGGGTCCGGGTTTGAGAATATGATCCGAACGCTACAACTTGGAATTTTCTGTTGCTCACATCTTTTCATGACTCTCTCCTTTCAATTGGTTTTCTTCCTTTAGCATTTCTAATAGCATGACTTCCGCGACCTTGATTGTCATCATTGCTCGCCTGAACCGTTCTATCGGATCGTCTGTGTACCGAAGGTCGATTCCAGCCTGTCGGAGCAGAACATGGAACCGTGCATGATGTTCGTAGCAGAACGGCATCGTAAACCAAGCGATGTGATTCCTTCCGCCTACGTGGTTTGCCTCGACCTTCCGTGTACATTCACAAATTACGCATCGCGCAACCTGAGGCGTCGGCACTCTCACGATTGCACCGCTCGAACCCGGTAAGGCCCAGCAAACTTTGAACCTTCCGCTTCCAGCGCTTCAAGCAATTTCTGAATCTCGAAACGACCCGTGGGAAGGCGCGTGCCGTCGATAAAAGTATTTTTCGGAAAGGCATTTAATCGGGCGAACTTTCCAGCCTTCGCATCATTGATTACGGCCCAATATTCCCCGAGAAGCCTGCGCTCCTTGGATGAACGAGTCACGATAGTGCGATATTCGCCCGGCTTGGTTGTAGGAATCTGCATTGCGATCCGAATGCGGTCATTGGGCCGCGCATGGATGCGACCAGAATTATCGGTTCGCAGTGCGCTCTTAGCATGTCGATGCAGGGAGCGAGTAGTTACATGCCAGCGCTGCGCAGCCTTCGAAAAGGAAAGCTTAGGATTCGAGCGGAGTTCACCCAATGCGCCAATCACGCGGTCACGGGTGTCACGAGAAAGTTTTGCGGAATCAATCGGCCCAAGCGGGGTTTGGAATCGTGGATTGACATCCTGTGGGGTTACGTGGCCCCCGCCCGAGGTAAAGTCTGTGTAATGGGACGAAGAATGATCGTTGCGCTGCTTTACATTGACACGCGTCGATGTATCGCGTACACTTTTAGATGACCGAGATTTCTTAGCGCCGGAGTGGGAGCCTTTGCCCGAGGGTGATCCCTTCCGGCGCAGTTGTTTCTGCGCCATGGGTCACCCTTAGTTAGTTCTATCCTCAGCAAATTTCAGAAGTTCGCAACGTGAAAACAAAACACGTCCGCGAATCGGTCCGCCTACTCTGCGGATACGAATCTGCCCGGAGCGCACTAAGTTATCTAGCATTCGCCAAGAAATGCCGAGCAACTGTGCAGCCTCACGGCGCGACAGCAAAATTTTCTGTTCAATGGGAATTGGTGAAACTAATGCAGCAGTGGACATTGACACTCCTTTATTACGAAGCGTCTGTCCACCGTGCTCGTGACAAAACATTCCTCGTCACGCGATGGGGCAGGAGCAGCAACGATGCCCTACGTTCACTGGCCACAGCCTGCTTCGGTTCAGGGTTGAAGCCCTTTCCGTCGCGTCGTGGTTGGCGGGAGTCGTAGGACGGGCCGCTTGATAACTTGGATGCTCCGCTATGTTATTGGTTGCGTATTTCCTACCACTTTCAGGCCATTCCATTAAAATACTTGTAAGTGGTAAGATTCCCAACGAGTTAGCGGACTGACGCCTGTTAGATGCAGACGCCAGTCCATGACCGCCGTAGGAGAACAAGGCTCCCACGATGGCTCCGCACACCCTACCGCAATCGCCCGCGAACTGGCAAATTTCCAAGCATGGCGTCCTCGTGCTCTGGGGCTTCGGGATCAAGGTTCGCATGGATCGTGACGCGTTCCTCGCGGAGTGGGGTGTCGGACTGAAGCGTTATCAGGTGCGGCTCTCTCGCGTCGAAGGTCACAAGCTGCGTCGTGTTGTGCTGATCGGAAGTGATGGGTATTTCAGCCTTGAGGCACTTCGGTTCATCACAGATGTTGGGGCAAGTCTGGAGGTGATCGACAAACGGGGAAAGGCTCTCATGGTCTGTTCGCCTGTGGCTCCCTCAGTTAGCAAGCTACGCAGAGCACAGAGCCTTGCTTTGACGAATGGCGTCGCACTGGCCATCTCGAAAGAGATCATCTCAGAAAAATTGGCAGATCAGGCCGCACTAGTGCGCGACATACTTAATAACCCAACGATTGCAGATACCATCGCACGAATCAAAGCCGAGCTATCAAGTGCGGAAAGCATCGAAGCTGTCAGACTCGTAGAAGCGAGAGGGAGTAAGAAATACTGGTCCGCTTGGACGGGTGTTGCGATTCGCTGGGCGAGAAAGACGAAAGGCGTGTACCTAACTCGTGGAAAATATTTTCTTCTCGCATCTCGCCTTTAACACACAGTCCAAGATTGGCTGCTGACCCGATGAACGCATGCATGAATCTGATCCATACGCTCTGTGAGTCAGAGTGTCGCATAGCTCTGTGTGCGATGGGACTTGATCCTGACATCGGTATGCTACACGTGGATACTCCGAATCGATCTAGTCTTGCATGTGACCTTCAGGAAATTGTTAGAAGCAAGGCGGATGCATTTGTTTTGAATTTCATTCAGAACGAGGTTCTCCGCAAGGCGGATTTCTGGGAGGATCGACAGGGATGCTGTCGGCTCTCAACCGCACTTGCCGGTAGTCTTTGTCAGACCTCGGACATATGGCGTCGATTCGTGGAGCCAAAAGCCGAATGGATAGCATTGAAGCTGCATGAGTCCATCAACCCCACTCGCTCACATTTCACTCGGCGACCGGCGACACGCTTAACTCAACAGTGGCGACGCGAAGTCAAGGGAAGTGTTGTGCCAGTGGTCGAGATGCCCAAGCCTGCGCACGTTTGCCGGGATTGTGGGGCTCCCCTTCGTCGCCAGGATCGTGACCGTTGTGCCCGATGCGCGAAACGAGAAACGCAAAAGAATTTCAAGATTGGCCGGAAGGAAGCTCAAAACCCGAACGCGCTGGCCAAACGTACATCCACGATGCAGGTGCACAAGGCTGCAATCGATAATTGGAACCCGGCAGACCTTCCCGCGTGGCTTAACCGCGATGCCTACAGCCATCGAATCGTGCCCGCGTTGGCTCATGTTCCTCTGTCTCTAATCCGTTCAACGTTGGGAATCTCGGAACCCTATGCCCGATGGATCAAGGACGGGAAACGCATTCCCCATGCACGACACTGGGCAGCCCTCGCGAAACTTGTTGGGATTGCCGCGTAGCATGACGGCCATCGATCTTCGAGTGTGATCCTTTCCTTTTCTCCGGTCGGAATCAATCTCAGCCTATCCGATGCATCATTACCTTGGGGTCACAAGGTGAATAAAGGGGCATTCTACAAACTTCAAGGTTTCGTGTGTGACTGTGTGACTGTGACCATCATCTAATGGAATATGGCCCTGCGTTGCCCACAATGCGGAAATCGCGTAGCGAGTAAGCGCAATCTTGCTCGACATCTCTCCCACGCCCACCGGCTAAGTGCTGAAGTTCGACCTGCCCAACGTGTGGCCCCAGTCGCCCCGGTGCAGCCGCAGCAGCCTCGGAGGATTGAATCGCAGCCTTCGGCCTTCTCTATATTCAAGCAAGCGCTGGGCGGCAGCACTCCTAAGCCAGCCGTCGCCAACGTAGCAGCACCAAGGCGCTACCAAAGGATTGCCGACATACCTCCAGAACTGCTTGCCAAGCATGGGCTAACTCGACAGGGGAATGCGCTAAATGCTCCGGCAGGGGTGGACATATCCGCTGTGTTGCGGATACTGCTCAAGTAGAATCAGGCTGAAACTTTTGTTTCGACACGAACAGGATCATGTATTATAGAAGTAGTGGTACAGGTGCAAAGTCGTTAAAGAGACCCTACCGGGTAAGAATTCCGACTCTAGATTTTGCACCGAAGAATCCGAAGGAACCTGAGTAGGTCAGCCCTTTACACCCACGTCACCACCGTGGCACTTTCTAGTAGGAGTGCTACGTGATGTCTGTGACAACTTCCAATCCTTCCAAATCTCAGAGACTCATGGTCGCACTCGCTTGCGACGTGCGAGAGGCGATCACCCGTTTAGCCCATAAAACTTCTCTCCCTGAGTCGCGCGTTGCTGCGGAGCTTATCTCCAAAGGACTGGGCCGAAAAACTGTAATCACACTACCGACTGAAAGCGAGGGCGAGATGATGAACACTGTGACTAACAAGGAAATTGAATTGCTCAATGAAGCTCTGCGTTGGCTCGAACCTAACGAAGAGAATGAGTTACTGAAAGCGATTGCTCGCGATTACGCTCGACGTGATCCCCAACATTTTGAGTCTGTGTTGCGTTCTAGCTTTGCGACTGTAACAGATGGCGAAGCTATCGAAGAACAATGAGCGGCCCGACACATCGCGCAGGAAGGAACAGCGCCAAACTGAAAGTGCTCACCTTTCTTGTAGCCAACGGTGGGTACGTGAGTGCGAAGCGCCTTTTTCCTCTCTTTCCCATGCGCAATTTTCGCAACATCTACAACATCATGGCGCGTCTGCATAAGTGGGAATTGGTTTCCAGGCGTGCAGGACCGCTCGGCTTGGAATGGGTGATCACGCAAAAGGGCCGTGAGCGGCTCGGTTACTACATCAAGCAAGGTGTGGGAGTAGCGGGATGATATGGCTCAAGGCTTTCTCTTGGGTAGCAGGATGACCGTATCTCAGATGAACGCGGTGTGTCGTTCCCCTCTCTCAAGGTGTTTTTCTGCCTCGTCTTGGGCTGAATACCCCCATGCTACAATCCCCACCCGAGGAGGATACATGGACATTCTCGCGCAGTTGAAGGCCGCAAGGGACAAAGCTGCTTTCGAGTTAGGTCGGTTGGAGGCTGCTGTTTCTGCTTTATCGGGGATCGGCTCGAACTCAGTCCAACCCACCAGGACACGTCGAAAGATGTCAGCTTCTGCTCGGATGAGAATCAGTCTCGCGCAAAAAAGGCGCTGGGCAAAACACAACTCGACGGGTCGGGCGGGTGTACCCAAACGGCACGTCTCAGCAGCGTCGAGAAGGAAAATGGCGGCAGCTCAGCGGGCACGTTGGGCAAAGGTCAGAGCCAAACGCACTGCACGGTCGTGAGACAATCGCTTAGTTGGAGGGACTAGCCGTGAAGTACAATGCCGACAAAGGTCAGGGCTAGGCCGTCGCTCTCGGCTGGTTGTTCTCTATCAGGAACTCCCGTTCGCATTCCTCACAGGTCACCCATTTCAGGAGAATAAAATCCATTGGGGTCTCGACTCCTGTTAGGCAGCCGCAAAAAGGGCAGGCAAAAATCTTTCGATGCATCGCAGGGAGATTCATCATCAGCGCCTTCAATGTGTTGTCGAGTTCCTTCGTTAGTTGTTGAGTTCCGAAATGATTTTTTCGAGTTGTGGGACTGTGAACTCTAACGCCTGTTCTTCGGATATTCTGGCAAGCGATACGCTTAGCGGTTCTTGTTCTACACGGAAGACCTTTTCGCCGTCCACAAGGCAGATAGTGCCGATTTGTCTCCCGTCTCCGTACACCGCCGCGATATCGGTGGCAGGAACCCCTGCCGTGACAATCTTTACTCCGTGGAACATGGCTCGCTCCTTTCGTTGTCCTGCGTCCTGGTTGAATGACTCCTGTTCCTTGGATTTGGTCTACTGTTTTTGAATTAGGCAGAGCGCCTATCGTGCAGTTGGCTCCCATTCTCCTCAATGCTGACAAGCCTCGCGGCAGCGAGTCTCCTGAGACGCTCGACATGCTCACGAAGGGCGGATCGTAGGGCGGAAACGATCGCAGGCAATTCCGCTTCTTGCGCCGTCGATGCTTTTGCGCAGAGTTCACGGATGCGATCTTCCAATCGCCGATGCATAGGACAGGGTGAGCCAGAGTGCCTGGCAGTTTCCCACATTCGCAATGATTGTTCGATACCATACATACTGTATTTTTACCTAAAATCGCTCGATTACTCGAATGGGACGATCTTCAGACCTTCCCTGACGGTGGGAACAGGTTGTCAATTTTTCTCATGATTCTTTCCGCCCATTGGCAGGCAGCCGCGACCATAGCCTCAGTCCTCGGGCTCCCACGGTTGTCGAACAGGTCTTCTGTCGTCTTGAGGTGACGGGCAACGAGAATCCCCGCGACGATTGCCAGAACGCGTTTGCGACTCTCATCCACGTCTAGGACTGTAACATATTCGCCTTTTGTTCGCCTAAGCGAAAATACGGTAAAAGCCTGTAAGTGTAGGCACAAGCGACATATAAACGGAATTGTGCATTTGACGCAGAACCCGCAATTCGATAGCCTTTCCGCGTCGGGTACTCCGAAGTTATTTCGGATGGGCGCGAGTATGCGAGAAACAATTAAGGGGGTGCTGGAACATCCGGTGGTCCCGATCTTGGTTGGGTGGGGTGTAGCCGCGGATGGCCCCGGAAACATCACCATTAGAAGTATTTTCTTGGCAGTGTGCGGGGTTTGGCTATGTTACGACTTTGCCGTTCGCTTACACCGAAAAAATGGAAATTCCCATGGAAGGCGATTACCTTTTCTGTTGTGTGGTGCGCTGTTTTCATCGCGGTTATGTTGACAATGCAATGGCTGCTAAAAACAAAACTCGAAGAATTTCAAAGTGATGCCTTTACCCACCTAGATGGTCAGCTTTTCGCGGGCACAAACTCTGCTGAACCTATATTCACTTTCAAGAATGGGGGTCTGGCGGAGCAGACAGACATGCCGAAGCATCAGATTATATGCTCCGTTAAATCGGCTACTTATGGGGCCAACTTAGCGCATCCCGATATGGCGTTCGAACGAAACAACTTCACAATGGTAGAAGACAGCGATGTGACGTTGACTCATGGTGGAGGCGACGGCGAGAGCGTTGCGTGCTTAAGTGAAGTCAATGCTATTGCCAGTAGCCGATGGGAGTTGGCTTGCGCCGATCTTATATTTGAATACCGCTATGTGATTGCAAGCGATCCGACGAAGTGGAACGAGAAGAAATTCAGGTTTGCAACGCACCAAGATGGAGATCACCTCGGCTGGCATCGGGAGCTCGTCAATAAGACCGACAGTAACTGCCACGTGCAAGCGATCGATGAGTCACATTACAACAAGGTCACTGTTTGCCCCTTGGGATGCACGTATACGGATTTACAAACTGCGGCTGACAGCGTTTCCTGTGGGACGGTTATCTATACAGACTCCCACCAGCAATTGATAGAGAAATTGAGACCAAAAACTGCATGCGATGCGAACCATTGGATAGTTATTAAAGCTGGTGGAATTCCAAATGAAATGCTAGGGAATCCAAATTGACACAGTGTTTAAAAAAGGTGGGATGCCCTATTGTGTTTCAGGTCTTGAGTTCCGACCGATGGTCGCTCACCTGGACGGCAGGTGCATCTGTGACAAATGCGGTCACACGGGTCGTTAGGCGGCGGCTCCCTTTGTAGTGCGAAACGTTCACATTCGAAAGCTCGATGCCAACACTGCTCGGTCAATCAATCTATAACGGTTTTATTGCAGCTCCTTCTTGTCAAGTCTGCCACGGCTCTCTATGGAAGCACGCATCCTCATCAATAGGTCTTTCGTAAACATCTTGACACGAATACCGAAGGTCTCCATGTTAAGCAATCCCTCCAATGACCTTCGTCGGTTTCTACTTTCTAGTCTACCTTCGGCCTCTTTGAAGCACTCAAAGGCTACCAAGTCTGCGGGCTGAAGTGCCAGACAGTCCTGCCACGCTACTGAAGTAATGCTAGTAAAGTAATCGTTGTACCGGAAATCTGGATCGTTCATCAGTTGGTTGAAAGTGCGAAGAAGGGTTGGGTCATATTTTCCATCTCCGCTGCTACGGTCGTGGAAGAGGTTAATCTTAACGGGAGCGCCGCGAGCCATATCGCAGAACTCGTCTCCGAGTGTTTGCATGAGGAACTTCAGCAATATGGTATACGCGGTCGCCAATCGGTCTTCAGCATACTCAGGAAATACCACACAGAGATCGTCTAGTTGAGCTGTGTAAGCTATAACCTGAACTGGCGTGCGCTTAAATATGCCGAACAGTCCTAAGACAAAAGCATCTCGCTCGTGAAGTGCCCAGTCCTTGAACTCACCACGGCGGCCACTACAGTCCGACGCGTGGTAACGTGAGATGAGAGGTCTACCAGCTTTCTTCAGTTGCTTGTTTTTCGCGGCAAGTTGGAGCTTCCAGCCACGTTCCATCTTGAACCAGTCAGACCCGTTTGCGATCAAGCATGACAAGGCAAAAACGTTTTGATTTTTCCCGTAACTCTCGTCAATATAGCCGCGAAAAAGCACAAAATACCCCTTTCTTTTGACAACCCTTGAAGCAGGGCTCGGGCAAAGTCCTGTTTACGAGTATAATCGCGCACCTGATGAGCCCTGTGCTGGCCACTATTGATTGGGAAGGATGGGTGAGACTCCTCAACGCTCTGCTCACTCCGCTCATTGCTGCTCTGGCAATTTATATCGCATACCAGCAGTATCAGATCAACCGCCGTCAGTATCGTCTCGCACTCTTCGAGAAGAGAATGGTGGTTTTTAATTCCATCATGAACCTGATTGCCGCTGTTGCAGGAGAGGGCAAGGTGGAACGCCAGAAACTTTTCGCCATGATGAGGGAAACGAGGGATCACGAACTTTTGTTTGGGTCGGAGATCGGCGATTTCATCAAAACGGTCTACAAGAAGGGCACGGAGATAGACGCGGGGTCACAGATCAGCGGCGAAGATAACGTCAAGAAAACATTTGAATTACAAGAGTGGTTCGTTGCTCAGGGTGTAGTTGCCCGAGAAAAGTTTTTGAAGTACCTAGATTTTCGGAAACCGTGACCTTCACATTTTTGCGATGGCGACTAGCGGATATTCTCCTCTTCCCAAACCAAGCCCTACACAGTTCTTTTTTGTTTGCGATCCAGCTTATCAAGTACTTCCTGAATCATTTTATGCCTCAATGCCTCATCGCGGGCTGACCTATCTTGGAAATGAGATTGATGTGCCACAAATCGTTCCCCATCCTCAATCCGCTCTACCTGAAGCCACCCAGACTGGGCACGCCCCACGACGCGGACAAGTTGTCCTTTGTAGTAGTCCCAGTCACCGATCTCAAGCGGCGCAATCTCGCCAGCCCCCTCCCCTTCCCCACCTCCACCCTTCCTCCTGAGCAAACACATTGCGTCACCTCCCCGAGACCGACTCGAACTCCAACTCCGACCGGGCAAACCGGACCCAGAGATCCCCGACGGGGCAAACCGGCTGCAGTCGCACCATCCTCCTCCCCCGGCCGGGCAAACCGCGCGATTCGCTGGGTTCACATGAAGGTATCGAGATCGGACC
>Ga0210384_10004909_pt1 | contig 14786 bp, 15 predicted proteins | sample IncBWH2MmetaG_FD_160574 | JGI IMG/M metagenome (GOLD analysis project Ga0210384, IMG submission 160574) | Forest soil microbial communities from Barre Woods Harvard Forest LTER site, Petersham, Massachusetts, United States - Inc-BW-H-2-M | ecosystem: Environmental > Terrestrial > Soil >...
AGCTCAAGGCCGACAACATTCGTTGCACCGTGATCTCTCCTGCCGCGGTTGCAACGGAACTACCCGAAGGTAGCTCGGAGGAAACCACCAGAAAGAATTTGCGCGAGTTCTACAAGATCGCTATTCCGGCGGAGTCAATTGCTCGCGCGATAGCTTACGCCATCGAGCAACCAGCCGACGTAGAAATCGGCGAGGCCGTCATCCGGCCCACGGCTCTGGACTTCTAGCACGGAGACAAACTATGCGGCCTTTACTGCGCGTCACTTTGTCCAGATCCTTGGAGCCTTCCGGCATGACTTATGCAGGAGGAATGCGATGAAAGTCTTGTTCATATCCTTTGTAGTTGGTTTGGGTGTAGGGATTTTGTACGGTCTGATCCGTGTGAAGAGTCCGGCGCCGCCCATCGTCGCCTTGCTCGGCCTCCTGGGAATGGTGATAGGCGAACAGTTTGGGATTTGGGTCCAGACGAAAAAGCTGGACGTTTCGCATGCCGCATCGGTTTGCCTTGTCGGTGAGCGGTACGACCGGCCACATCGGTCGGAAGCGCCTTAGCTTCCCAGTCGCGGGAATTTGCAAATCCGGGAGAGACCAATGGGTTTGAAAAAGATACTCGCAGCAACTTCTGTTGCAATCTTTTTGACGATTGCGATTACGAGCGACTCGCAGCACTTCAGCACGTTCGCTCAAACGGCGCGACCAGCCGAAACCAAGGGCATTGCGGTCGCCCCGCAGTACGACACGACGCACGTCTACGTAAGTCCTCAGGACTTTGACCGCTTCGTCGCGAGCCTGATTGCGACGTTCGGCGGCACAACGACGAAGCAGGGAGTCTTCACGGTAACCCCTACTCCAAGCAGCACCATGTCGCAGTTGGTTCTGACGCCCGCGGGGAGTGTGTCGGTGTTCGGATTCAAAACTCCGATTCCCTATCCGTTCGGGGGCGAGCGAACGGGCTATCTAGTTACCGACATGGACGAAGCGGTCCGCGCTGCCAAGGCAAGCGGTGCAGACGTGTCCGTCGCTCCATTCGATGATCCGATCGGTCGGGACGCAATCATTCAATGGCCCGGTGGCGTAAACACACAATTGTATTGGCACACCACCGCGCCATCCTATGCCCCGCTCCAAACTATTCCAGAGAATCGGGTCTATGTCTCGCAGGACCGAGTGAATGCATTTGTGTCCAGCTTTGTCGCGTTTTCCCACGGGAGTCTCGTCTCTGATGAACCGCGCGCACCGGGCGTCGAAATCGGAAGACCTGCGGAAACCTTTCGACGAGTAAGAATTGAATCGAAGTTCGGGAAGCTGACCGCACTCGTTACCGACGGTCACCTTCCCTATCCGTACGGCCGGGAAATGACCGGTTATGAAGTGACAAACCTGACGGACACGCTCAGTAAGGCAAAAGCCAGTGGCGTCGACGTCCTCGTTCCCTCCTATAAGACCGACGAGCGAGAATCCGCTCTCGTACAGTTCCCCGGAGGATACATCGCGGAAATCCACTCGGTAATAAAGAAATGAGAAGTGCAATCGACTTCTGACGATGATCCGCGAAGCGCAGTGCCACACGTGGGATTGGAACGAAGAAATACATGCGAACGCTGATGATCCTAATGGTCGTGTCTCTTGCGACGCCGCCACTCTCGCGAGGGCAATCGGTTCCCACCACTGAATCCCCGGCGCCGGCGCCGACGTATCACTTGCTTCGCGAGGACGACGACTGGAGCTTTCTTGCCGACCCGACGCTGCGCCGGGATTTTTGGGACCCCATCAAATATATTCGTCTGCGCCCAGGTCGGAATGACTGGTTTCTGTCCATCGGTGGCGAAGCTCGCGAGGTTTGGGAGCAGATCGGAAACGACAATTGGGGCCAACAGCCTTTCATGAATGCCTATCTCAACGAACGCTACATGGTTTATTTCGACGTTCATTACGGCAAGCACGTTCGGTCGTTCGTGGAGTTCAAGAGTGGTCTCAATTCTTACCGCATCGGTGGTCCGAGGCCGATCGACGAAAAGAAGCTCGATTTTCAAGCAGCATTTCTCGAAGTCGGAACGGGGAATGAACGCAACTGGGTCAAAGTCAGAGCCGGCAGACACGAGCTGGAATATGGCTCGGGGCGCCTGATCGATGTTCGCGAAGGCCCCAACGTGCGCTTGAGCTTTGACGGGTTCAAGGTGAAGGCCGGTATCGGTTCCTGGCAGATTGACGGCTTCGCCGTGCGCCCGGACCTGGACAAGCCGGGTTTCTTCAATAACGCACCAAATCACGCTGTCGGATTTTGGGGCGTATACGGCGTCCGACCTTTGACGAAGACCATCACACTGGACGCTTACTACCTCGGCCTCGATCGAAAAACGGCTGCATTCAACCGGGGTGTAGGTCACGAAGTGCGGCATAGTATCGGTGCGCGTCTTTCTCGTCCTCTCGCCGAGATGAAGCCCGGCTGGGATTTCGATTATGAAGCGCTTTGGCAATTCGGAACATTCGGTTCCGCAAAGATACGCGCCTGGACCGTGGCATCGGAAACTGGTTACCGGTTTCCGAACCTTCCTCTGAAACCGCGATTCAGCGCTAAGGCGGACATCTCGAGCGGCGACGATCCGAGGACGAACACCCTCGGCACATTCAATCCGCTATTCCCCAAGGGCAATTATTTTGGCGTTCTTGCCACGGCTGGCCCCGGCCCCATCAACTTTATTGACGCACACCCTCGCGTGGAAGCAACGCTGCCGCACGGAGTGACGGCCTCCGTCGATTGGATCTTTCAGTGGCGGGAGAGCCTGCGAGACGGAGTTTATTCTGTTCCGGGATTTCTGATTATTCCTGAGGGAAAGAGCAACGCACGCTTCGTCGGGCACCGTCCTGGCACGGAACTGCGCTGGCAAGCGAATCCGCATCTGTGGTTTCAAGCCGACTATGGACTTTTTTATGCGGGCAGGTTCGTGAAAGAAAGCCAGCCAGGCCGCGACCTGAATTACTGGGCACTGTGGGCCGGCTACAAATTCTAGGAGGCGGAGGGTCACCATGGTGGACGTATTTGGGGCGACATCAACAACAGAAGAGGTTTTGGCCGGTGTGAATCTGCACGGCAAACGGATCCTCGTCACGGGCGTTTCGGCAGGCATTGGCGTGGAAACTGCGCGGTCTCTTGTTGCGCACGGCGCTCAGGTTGTGGGCGCGGCCCGGAATTTGGCCAAGGCTAGAACGGCAACTGCACAGGTGCTGAAGGAGGGTGCGTTCAATGTTGGCACCTTCGAGCTGATTGAGCTCGATCTCGCCGATCTTAAGAGCGTTCGACGCTGCGCGGATGCACTGCTCGCAAAGGGTGAACACTTCGACGTGGTCATCGCTAATGCAGGACTGATGGCCACGCCGTTTCTCCATACGGCGGACGGCTTTGAAATGCAGTTCGGCACCAATCATCTGGGGCATTTCTTGCTCGTCAACCGTATCGCGCCACTTATCCGCAAGGGAGGGCGTCTGATCAATCTCGCGTCTGCCGGGCACCGCTTCTCCAACGTAGACCTTGAAGATCCCAACTTTGCGAGGACGCCCTATGAACCGTTCGTTGCCTACGGCCGTTCCAAGACTGCGAATATTCTCTTTGCCGTTGCTTTCGACAGGCGTCATCGAGGGAATGGCATACGCGCCGCGGCGGTACATCCAGGAGGCATCCAGACCGAGTTGGACCGCCATATGGACCCCGTCCATATCCAAAAGATGATCGAGCAGATGAATAAGCAGCTTGCGTCCGAGGGCAAAGCACCCTTCCAGTTGAAGACTATTCCTCAAGGAGCCGCAACTTCGGTATGGGCCGCTGTAGTTGCTCCGGCTGATGAAGTCGGCGGACAGTATTGCGAGAACTGCCATGTCAGCAAAATAGTGCCAGGGGATGTGGCGATCACCGCGGTCAGCGAAGGTGTGCGCAGTTATGCCCTCGACTCGAAAAACGCCGAGGCACTCTGGAAGAAAAGCGAAGAAATGGTTGGAGAGTCTTTTTAGTTTGGAGGAAAGCCGACGAGGCAGCCCGCGATTACTTGCATAGGGGAATCGAGGAGACCAGCATCTCCGACACCGACTTCCGCGTGCTTGAAGCCCTGCTGCACAAAGGGCCGCTACCTGTGAACACGATCGGGCCGAAAGCGCATCTCACCCCCGGCTCCATCAGCGTCGCGGTCGATCGGCTGCTCGAAAAAGGACTCGTCAGCCGGGTAGAAAGCCCGGAGGATCGGCGGGTGCGTATCGTCGCTCTTACAAAAAGCGGTAAAGACCTGATTGTCCGAATTTTCCGCAAGCATGCCGCGGAAATCGGAAGAGTGTTTGCCGATGCGGACGCGAAACAGCTTCAAATCCTCGAAAGTATTCTCAAGAAGGCCGGCAAGCGTGCCGAAGCGCTTGCTGCAGAGAAGAAGCCCCCCTTGTCATAAGGATCGACCAAGGCGGTCACTGGCTTAGGCTTTTTCTTCCGGCCAGTGCAGATTCTGAGCACCAATCAGTATTCCGGTTCCGCCGCGGCGCCTACCCGCTTCGAGACCCAGGAACGGCGGACAGATCACCAGATCGCAGCGTTCCGACGAACCGACTAATGGACGCGGCGGCGTCTTTATGCATAATTCCACTTTGCTACTGACTGTGGAAGGACTATGTCCATCAAACACTCACGACAGGGCAGGCGGAATCCCGGATGAGTGCATAAGCCAGATCCCGCACGCGCCCGAACGGATCGGAACGGGCACTCCTTCCAACCACGAGAACATCCGCGTGTGATTCCGCAACCGCATGGAGTAACGTCTCCTTGACCGGTCCCCCCACAATGTTCACCTCACCGTCGAAGCCTGCTGCGGTCGCCAGATGGGAAACCCGCTGTCGCGTGGCCGCTTGTTCACCGGACGTCAAGCCAGCCGCCCCTGAGGCACCGACTGCCGGAATCACGTGCGTCAGGGACAGAGTTGCCCCGATTTCCGTGGCGGCGCTCTTCGCGGAGCGAACAACCCTTACCGAATCCGAAGACAAATCGACGGCGCACACCCACCTTCGGTGCTCCAGGGACCTCGGAGTCACAGTTTCCGCATGCTGCGTTGTGAGGACGGGGCATTCCGCGTCATCCAGAACCTTCGCGGCGGTGGAACCGAGCAGCATGCGTCGAAACCTGCCTGCGTACGTGGGCATCACGATCAAATCGAATCCGCCTTTCTTCGCCGTCTCCGCGATTACGCTGGCGGCGTCGCCGGCCAAGAGAATTCTTGCAGACGTTGCCGACGGAAATTCGGAGATGAGAAAGTAATCCAGTTTCTCCCTGGCCACGCTCCAGTGATCCTCGGCTATTTCGTTGCCGGGTCTCGCATAGAGCTCGAACCCACTGTGACTTGCAAGATCGCACACATGAACCAGACTGACCGTCGCGCCGCAGAGCGCCGCGGCTCGACGAACATACGCAGCCATGGCCGTACACGAAGGCGAAAAATCCACCGGAAAAAGGATTTTGCGAATCACTTCGCTGCGTCCGCCATTTCGTCGCTCCTCACAATTGCCGCTGTAGGGAGTCGAGTTCTTTGCGACAAGCATCGCTGAACTGACGCAGCGGATCGTCGCCGCTGACAGCGCGGGACTCGATCTCCTCCGGCGTCAGATTTGGTTTCGGATAGGTGGCCACGATGATCCGTATGGCCGCTTCGGCTGTTTCCAGAACCGGCACGGAAGAACTCAAACGGATGCGGCTCAACAACGCATAGAGGGGGATTAATTTCTGGGGGTCGCTGTTGTTCTGCACCATGGCGTCGACGAGCAGTCGTGCGCTTTCCGCTATGAAATCCGAATAAAGCGACTCGCGGCGTACGATCGTCTTCGCCAACAAATCGCGTATATCCTGGTGCCGTTGTGTGATCCAAGTGCCAACGACCGAACCAAGCGCGCCAACGATCGATCCGAATATTGCCGCGGAGGCGGCGATCATTCCCGAGTTCATCACCGACTCTCAGAGCCCAGCCCGCGACCCCACTTCCACTGCCAGTTCGCCACGTCCCTCATGACGCCGCGTCAAGGTGTGCATCCACGGAAATTCCCGCACGAAAGAGTTTTGAAACAGGACACCCAGTTTCCGCGGCTTTAACTGCGGCATCAAACGCCTCCTGCGTCGCACCCGGCACGTGCGCCGACAAGTCTGTGGTGCAACGAGCGTGCCACTTGGGAAATTCGGACCTCGACGCCAACTCATTGATCGCAAGCCAGATGACGCGATTCCGCCGGCGCGCAACTTTTCCAAGTGTTTTTCTGTGTCACCACCTAGACGTTACCGTCAAATCCCCGCTAGGAACGCTGGTCGGAGCCGCATCTTTTCCTTCCGCGCCCGGCTGCGGCCATCCTTTTGCGTTGAAAACACGATGGATGGCGAATTCCCGAATGCGCTTCTCCGTTGGGCATGCAGATGCTCTACGAGAGCACGACGGAACGGAGACCGACGGTGAACTGCTCATCCGAATCCATGAACCTCGTCGCACTCACGCGCTTCGACGCGGCAACGGTCACGCACAACGCCGCGTGCCTGGCGGCCGGCCCGAAGCCCGGACGATTGTCGCCTCCCCCGACGACAACTCATAACTGGGAAGCAGTTCAGGAAATGTTCTCGGCTTCTCGTCCGAGGTTTGTCGCATTGGCTTACTCCGTTCTGCGAAACAAGGAAGACGCAGAGGACGCCGTTCAGGACGCAATACTCTCGGCCTATCAACATTTCCGAAGCTTCGAGGGTCGCTCCGCGGTCACGACCTGGTTCACCCGCATCGTCGTCAATGCCGCCCTGATGATCCGGCGAAAACGGAAGCCCGCTCGAATCGAAGCCTTTCCGGACTCCGGCGATAACGATGAAACTTCGTGGATCGAAAGAATTCCCGCACCCCAACCCGATCCGGAAATGGTTTGCGCCGAAACAGAGACCTTTCGTTCGATCGACGAGCTTCTCCGGGAAATGAGTCCCGTTCTCCGGCAGGCGTTCACGATGGCGTATTACGATGAGCTGTCCATCGAGGAAGCGGGAGCCCTGCTCGGCGTCACGTCGGGAACTTCAAGTCGCGCGTCTTCCGCGCCAGACAATATCTCGTCCAACAAACGCAGCCCTCTCTCGTGGCCCCTATCCGCTGTGCAACACCGCACACTGTCTCCTTCCCGCAGAAGTCCGTTCGCGCCTCCGGCCGCAAACTCCGCGGAAATCCCGTCGCCGGATGTTGCGTTCGGATGACCGGCCCAGCGAGCCTCAATCACCATTTCCGGGGCCTCCATGCCGGCACCTAAGGGAGACTCCGTCCACATGGAAAAACCGGAATGGCTCGGCCGGATGGAGACCGTCTTGGAGGTGCTCAACGAGGGCGTGGTCATCGCCGACGACCGCCATCGCATTCTCTTTGCAAACTCACGGTTTGTCGAAATGACGGGAATCCCACTCGAAGACCTGGTCGGATTCGACGCTTCGCGGTTCTACTCTTCCGAGGAATGGAACTTCCTTACACAGCAGATTGAAATTGCCTTCCATGCCGGACACAACCGGTACGCCTTTGTTTTGCCCCGTAAAGACGGCAGTCGCCTGCCTGTCATCATCAGCTCACGAACCCTCGAGAACGACGGGGCCCGTTTGGGGATCGTGACGTTCGCGGACATCTCGGAGCAGGTTCATGCCGAGGAGGAACTCCACACCGCGACAGCCAGGGACATCGAGTCTCTACGTGACCTATCGCAGCGTCACGGTGACGACAATCGCGCGACCCAGACCGCGAGAACTGCCCGTCACTAACCAAACTTGCGCCATTCATCCTCCTATCATTCGCAATCGACTCCGCAGGATATAAGAGCTCGTTGCGAAATTGTAGCCATGTCGAAATCGCACATGGCGGTTACAGTCAGCCGCCGGGCTTCTGCAGAAAAAACTTTGGTTTCTGCAAGGGCTACTGCCCGAATGTTTCTCAGCGGCTATCCCTCCCAGGTTATAGGGTGCAGCAACTCCGATAAATAGCTTCCACCGCAGATGAATTCATTTTCCACAAAAACGGGGAGAAAGATTGAACCTCTTAACCTGAAGATTCGTATATGAATATATAGAGCTGGCGTGTGTGTTCGTCTTGAATCCATTTGACCCTCAGAACCGAGAGTCTTTCTGTGGCCTTGGTTTTACCCTGGGGATAAGCTAGGCAACTCGAGAAATCTTCTTGAACACAAAGAACCCAAGCTTTCGAACGATCAAAGCGGGAATCGAACTTCTACCGCATCACATCAGTCTGCCCAGACATCGCCACTTTTCTGCCTATGCAACAGTCGTACTCGCGGGCAGCTTCGAGGAGGCGGGATACAGCGGCCGAATCGTTGCGTCAGCGGGCGATGTGCTAATCCATCCGACATTGGATTGCCATGCAAATAGAATGGTGTCGGCCGGAGCCAAGTTGATAAGACTCAATTGGCCCGACGCAACGGGCATAGGCGCGCTCTACCATACTGACCTCATCGATGAGTTGGCACGACTGGCCGAGAAGGATGTAGAAGCCGCGACAGAGACGCTCATTTCTGCCGTAAATAAAAAGTTGGCGCCGTCTCCTCACCAAAAAAACGATTGGCCGGACCAGTTGTTGGGTGACCTTACCAGGAATTCCACGGAATCCATTGGGGAGTGGGCAGAGCAGAAGGGGTTGGCGAGGGAAACAATTTCTCGTGGTTTTACCTTGGCCTATGGCGTCGTTCCTTCTATATTCCGCGCAGAAATGCGGGCTCGAACGGCGTGGTTGAGAGTCACTCGAACTACCGATTCTTTGAGCAGAATAGCAACCGAGACGGGCTTCGCTGATCAAGCCCACATGACTCGGTGGATACATCGTATTTCGGGAATTCCTCCTGCATCCTGGCGCAAGGACCATGGTTCTTGGCGTGCCGTTTCTTAAGACCTCGGCGACATCGACGCTCAAAAAGCCAACAGCTGACATTCCAACCAAGATTGCGGCCAAGCAGCTCGAACCCGCACCGGCGTCTGTCAAATAGATTCAAGACAGGGTTGAGGTTCTCGCGGATCATTTCGGGTGCCATATGCTTGCGAGCCGCATTTTCTTTTTGTGCGGGTCCGGAATCGGCGCACGGTACATTTCATATTTCTTATGATGAGTGAAATCGTATTATTGGAGCGTGTATGACCAATCCTCTACCTGATGCACCCGCAGAAACGACCTCAGACGACAGCCCTATTTCCGTTGCCCCGCTTCCGAAACCGAACAGCGTGTTCGTGGGTTCTGATGGCTTACGAGCGGGATGGGGCTTCCTACTGTATCTATGCATGGTCGTTGCCATCGTCTTTGCACTACGCGGCTTGAGCAAGCCGATGCATGCCCTCAAAGGCAGCGTCTGGCTGCCTCTGGTGCAGGAAGCACTTTTTGCCATTGTTGCTTTTCTGCCAGCGCTGGTGATGGCCAGAATTGAGAAACGCAATTTTGGAACTTATGGCCTGCCGAGCGCGCAAGCGTTTGGGCGCAGATTCTTTGCCGGACTGCTCTGGGGATTTTCTGCGTTGACGGTTTTGCTTTGCGTTTTGCGTGCGAATGGCAGCTTCTACTTTGGTTCGGCGGAGATTCATGGAGCGCGCGCAATGAAGTTTGCCCTGTTCTGGGCCGCAGTAATGATGTTGGTGGCGTTTTTTGAGGAATTTCTCTTTCGCGGCTATACGCTGTTCACGCTCACCCGCGGCATAGGATTTTGGCCGAGCGCGGTGTTGTTATCGATTTTGTTCGGCTTGACACACTCGGGGAATACAGGAGAAAGCTGGCGGGGTGAGGTTTCCGTGGGAATGATGGGTTTGTTCTGCTGTTTTACGCTGCTGCGTACCGGAACGCTCTGGTTTGCGGTTGGCTTCCATGCGGCATGGAATTGGGCGGAGAGCTATTTTTATGGCACTCCGGATAGCGGTACGCCGGCCACGGGGCATCTCCTGAACTCATCGTTCCACGGTCCTGCGTGGCTCACGGGAGGATCGGTGGGTCCGGAAGGAAGCGTGTTGACGTTTGTGCTGATTGGGCTGGCGTTTTTGGCGTTCCACTTAGCGTTTCCTGCCAGGGAAGATGCACCTGCTTAGGCGGGAACTCGTCAGCTTCCAATAATTCGCAATCGGTTGCTCAGGATATAAGAACTCATTGCGAAATTGTCGAATCGCACGTGGCGTGCCCCCCGCGCAACCAGCATGCAACTTGTGATCAGATATACGGCATTGGCTTTCATCTATTGCATTTCGGTCTGGTTTTGCGACCGCTTAAAGCGGCTTGCATATTCGCCTGCAGTAATGCCAAGAACACGTAAGAACGTTCTGCGCATGGCCAGAGGCGTCTGAAAGCCGCAAGTATCCGCGATCTCCTTAAGGCCCATCGCGGAGCTATCGATCATTTGCTGTGCCGCCTCCACGCGCATGCGATCGACGAATTGCCCTGGATTCATTCGCGTTTCGCGGAGACAAACCCGGGTGAAATTCCTTGCACTCATCCCCATTCGTCTAGCAAGCCGTTCAACGCTTAAATTCTCACCCAGATTCTCGATCATCCAAACCTGCAGTTCGCGGAGCGGCTGCGATGTTGCCGCTTGCCGCGAGAGCATATGGCTGTATTGGGACTGTCCGCCCGGACGAACGAGAAACATCACCAATATCCGTGCGATTTCGAGTGCAACCTGGTGACCGTGATCCTCTTCTACGAGTGCCAGCGCCAAGTCCATCCCAGCCGTAATACCTGCCGACGTATAAATCGACCCGTCTCGCAGATAAATCCGATCAGGCTCAACTACGACGGAAGGATATTGCCGCGAAAGCTTGTCGCAATAGGCCCAATGAGTGACCGCCCTTTTGCCGTTAAGCAGTCCAGCGGCTGCGAGCACGAACGTTCCTGTACAGATAGCCGCCACCCGGCGCGATCGAGATGCCAACTCAATGATGCGGATGAGATATTCGTCGTCATACAGTTCGTCATTCGCCCCTGGGCCGCCCGCAACCACTAGTGTATCGATCTGAGCCGGCAGCTTTGTGAAGGGAACGGCATCCGAGATTTTGAATCCATGATTCAGTTGCAATTCTGTTGTGCCTTCCGGGCTGGCCACGGCCACGTCGTACTCTGGAGCGAATTTAAACACCTCGAGCGGACCTACAAGGTCCAGCATGTCAACGGGCTGCGGACCAGTAATTACGATTCTCCTCATCTATGCCCCCCTCGATCCATTAAGCCGTGTCCGAACCTGTGTCCGATTTTGATTCATCTATGTCGTAGCGTTGAAGGCCTGTTGGAAATTAGTGTTGCCCTCGTCATCTACACACAGCCACGAAGCGGGAGTCAACGATCTCTCTGACCTTTAATAAACCATGGTCGGTCCCGATCACAGGAGCATCGGATGCGAAATACGTATCGCGCGATGGAAGTAACTTCGCCAGGCGTTTTCTCCTTAGTTGAAAGAAAGATTGCTGTCCCCGGCGCCGGACAGGTGCGTATCCGCGTCGAGGCTTGCGGTGTATGCCATTCGGATGCGGCTACTGTGGAAGCGCAATTGCCCAACCTTTCTTACCCGCGCGTGCCCGGCCACGAGGTTATCGGACGAATAGAGGAAGTGGGTCCTGGCGTAACCGCGTGGAAGGTCGATCAACGTGTCGGAGTTGGATTTTTCGGAGGTGAAGACGGAACCTGCGAGGCCTGCCGTCGTGGTGAAACCGCCTATTGCCAAAATGCAATTATGACCGGCATCACAACTGACGGTGGCTACGCGGAAGTGATGATTGCGGAGGCACGCGCGCTTGCCCTGATACCGGACGGACTCAAGTCAGAAGATGCTGCCCCTCTTGTGTGTGCCGGCATAACAACCTTCAACGCGCTTCGTAACGCCGCACGTGCCGGCGACACCGTTGCCATTCAGGGAGTGGGCGGGCTTGGCCACCTTGGCGTGCAGTTTGCACGAAAAATGGGCCTGCGCACCGTGGCGATTGGCGGGGGTCCCGACAAAGAGCACCTGGCACAGAAACTAGGAGCGCACATCTACATTGATGCCAAGGCAGAAGACGCGGCGGCAGCTCTGCAAAAGCTCGGAGGCGCACATGTCATCCTTGCGACCGCGCCAAGCGGGGCCGCAATTGGTAGCTTGCTTCCCGGCCTTAAAACTCGGGGCAAACTTGTGGTTGTCGGAGTCTCAGGTGATGCCATCCCAGTCAACGGCGTACCGCTCATCTTCGGCGGACGGTCAGTTGTCGGCAGTCTCACCGGAAGAGCCATCGAGACTCAAGACACGCTTGATTTCAGCGTCCTCACAGATGTCCGTCCAATGATCGAAACACTTCCGCTTGCAAAAGCCGAGGAAGCATACAAACGAATGATGGATGGCAAGGCACGCTTCCGAGTGGTGCTCACTATGACCTAAAAAAGTTTAAAGCCTGCGGCAAAACGGAGCACAAACCGAACGTCCCAGAGGGAGACTTGGATGAATTCATTCCAGGAAATCTTTAACAAACAGAAGGCGTACTTCGATTCGGACGCGACCAAATCCTACGAGTGGCGCATTGACCAACTGACCCGTCTCGAGAATTTGTGCAACGAGAACTCCGGGGCTCTCGAGGCTGCGATGAGCAGCGACTTCAAGACTGCCAGCCAGGAAAAAGTTTTCGAGATCATGGCTCCGGTCGGGACCGCGGCTTTCGCGAAAGCTGAGTTGAGAGAGTGGATGCAGCCCGTAGATGTAGTCGTTCCCAAGGCACTTCGGGAAAGCGGACATACTGCCAAGGTCTATCGAGAGCCCTATGGTGTCACTTTGGTAATCGGCCCTTTCAATGGTCCCTTGACGCTGCTCTTCGACCCGGCAGTTCAGGTTATCGCTGCTGGCAATCCTTGCATCCTCAAACTCTCCGAAGGTCTGCCTGCCACAAGCAAACTCTTGCTTGATCTCGTACCCAAATATTTCGATCCGCGGGCCGTCACTGCAGTTTCGGGAAGCAGAGAAGAAGTTACCGAACTCTTAAAGCTGCCTTTCGACTTCATCTTCTTCACCGGTAGTGTCAAGGTGGGCAAAATCGTCATGGAGGCGGCTGCAAAGAATCTGACTCCGATTCTTCTCGAACTCGGCGGACAGAATCCCGCATTCGTTGATGCGACCGCAAACATTCCCGACGCAGCCAAGAAAATTGTCTGGGGTGCAACGGCTTGGGGCGGCCAATGGTGCACTTCACCCGGATACGCTTATGTGCATGAATCCATTGCCGAGGAATTTGTTCAAGAGTGCAAGAAAGCTGTCGTCGACCTGTACGGGAATGATCCGAAGAGCAGATTCGACGACTACTCACGGATCGTAAGTCCCAAGGCGGTTGAACGTCTCGCAAGCCTTATCGACCAAAGCAAAGTCGTCGCTGGAGGTGCATCCGACCCGAAGGCACGCTACATCGATCCCACGATCATTTACCCCGTTACCTGGGACGATCCGATCATGGAGGACGAAATCTTTGGACCGCTCCTCCCAATCCTTACCTATAAGAGTATGGATGCCGCCATTCGTGAGGTGAAGAAGCATCCGAAGCCCCTTTCCGGTTTCCTCTTCAGTCGTGACCAGAAGGCGATCGATCATTTTCTCGCGACCTTGTCCTTCGGCGGCGGCGCCATTAATCAGGTGAACATCCATCTGTTTATCGAAACCATGCCTTTCGGCGGCGTCGGATTCTCAGGTATCGGCCACTACTACGGCAAGGCCGGCTTCGATGCCCTGACGCATGCGAAATCGGTCCTTATCTCTCCTCCCGACGTGGCCATCGAGCATTTGTTCCCGCCGTACACGGAGGAGAAGGTCAAAGCGCTCAGCCAATGGTTTGAATACTAAAAGGAGGGTCGCCTGTAGTTTTTCCATCAAAGGGGTAAATATGGTTTTGGCGGGAATCAAAGTAACCGACACACATCTAGTCCGCGACGCGATGGATCTGGCCCGCAGTTCTTCGGAGCTATACCTTTTTAACCATGTGATGCGTTCCTGGCTATTTAGCGTTTTACTCTCCGAAGACGTCAAACCTTCGCCCGACTCCGAACTCCTGGCCGTTTCCACCGTTTTACACGATCTCGGTCTGACCGACCGCTACATGGCCGAGGAGCGGTTCGAGGTCGATGGCGCCAACGCAGCCCGCGCGTTCCTCAAGGAGCGCGGTATCGCGACCCTGCAGCTGCAACTTGTCTGGGATGCGATCGCCCTCCACACAACCCGCTCCATCGCTCTCCACAAAGAGCCCGAAGTCGCAATGACCCATTCAGGTATTGCGGTGGACGCTATCGGGGTTGGTCTCGATCGAATTCCGACGAATAAACTACAGGCGATCCTCGCGGCGTTCCCCCGCTTGGCGCTCAAGAACCAGCTCCAGTCATCCCTATGCAACATCGTTCGCCGCAAACCGGCGACCAGCTTTGACAACATTCTTCGGGATTTCGGCACCCGCTACGTCGAAGGGTTCACTCCTCCGAACTTCGCGGACGTCGTCGCAAACTCGCCGTTTTCTGAATAGTTCTTCTAGCGAGGACATCCGTCCATGAATGTGTTCCGCGCTGCTCTTTCTAGTGACTTTTGGATTACGGGGATCGCGATAGCTCGTTACATCCCTCGGGCCTTTCGTACAACGCAAATCGATGGGAATCGTTTTTTCACAGAGGAGAAGCGGCAGGAGTATCGGCGACGTGTCGAGAGTGTGACGCTGAATTCGCGGCGCAAGTGGGGAACCATGGAAGTCGACCAGATGCTTCACCATCTCAACCTTGCATGCGGAGGTTCGCAAG
>Ga0210384_10004910_pt1 | contig 14786 bp, 10 predicted proteins | sample IncBWH2MmetaG_FD_160574 | JGI IMG/M metagenome (GOLD analysis project Ga0210384, IMG submission 160574) | Forest soil microbial communities from Barre Woods Harvard Forest LTER site, Petersham, Massachusetts, United States - Inc-BW-H-2-M | ecosystem: Environmental > Terrestrial > Soil >...
GTTAAATAGGACCCCAGCTATTCGCCTCGCCAGCGAGGGAGGAGAGGCAAAGGCTGGAGCCTTCGCTTACGCGCCTTGCGAGTCATCCGGCGGCGCTCCCAACGCTGCTATACCAGCCTCAGACTTGGTGCACTAAGACCGGAATTTCCTGTTTACGGGACCGTCGATTCATTTTCCAGACCGCCGGGCACGGTTCCGTCGAGGCGGAAAGGTTACTTATGCGACGGCTTTTCCAGTGTTCTTCATTGAGTGCATCCGCTAAAGGCAGCCTGAGCACGCTTGTTAATTTCCTCCGGTGTCAGGTCCTCTTTGTGAGTTGCCAAAGACCAACTGTGTCCGAATGGGTCAGTTACCTGCCCGTAACGATCGCCCCAGAACATGTCGGCCAGCGGCATGCGCACTTGGGCGCCAGCCGCCACCGCCTTATTGAAAACGGTATCCACATCCTCCACGTACACATGAATCGTTACGGGCGTTCCACCGATGCTGTGAGGCCCCATGCTGCCCATCCCCGGAAACTCGTCGACCAGGAAGAGCCTCGAGTCCCCGATCTTTATTGCAGCATGCATAAGGGAGTTGCCATCTGGTCCCGGCAACCGGATGATTTCTTCAGCGCCAAAGGCCTTTTTGTAGAATTCGATGGCTTCACTGGCCCCCTTCACGACCAAGTGAGGGGTCAGCGTGTGATAGCCTTCTGGAATTGCCTTGATCCGATTTGTCATTTTCTCTTTCCGTTTCTCGTTTCGAATTGATGGTGTGTGTGCGGGTTCAGCTAACGACGAACGAGCCGGCACGTTCAGGACACTCTGTGCAGACTTTATTTTCGCGGTTCTTGGCCAAGAGTGTCGGATTACTTAAGGAGAGTAGACACGAATGTAATCAACGTACATGTAGGCCGGGGCTCGAAATACCAATTGGCCACCCGCCACCAAGAGCAAAGTCCACCATTACGTACAACGGCCCTAACGCTGAAACAGGTGTCGGAGTTTTGTACACTTCGAGGCCATCGTAGTAGAAATGAATTAAATCTGCATTTACCAAACATCCATAGATGTGCCAACCGGCAGTCATTCCTGGCTGCGTGGTGGCGGCTCCCGCGCTGTATACTTGTGTACCGTTCGGGGCCCAAACATGGATATTGTGATGCGCGATGGTCATATCAACGCCATATGCTTCCAGAATGTCGATTTCGGCCGAATTAGTTGTGCGAGTCTTACTGATACCGTTCACTCCAGCCAACCAGAATGCAGGCCATACGCCAGCTCCGGATGGAAGCTGCATCCGGCATTCCCAGTAGCCCAAAGCTTGGCTGAATCCGTTGCCGTTAAAGTCTGCGCTAGATAGCAACCCGGATCGCCAGTGATTATTGATCGTTGGATCTTGGTAAGCCCGGATTGTCAGGACGCCATTTGAAATACTGAACGGATCGGGAGTTGTTGGGCTTTCATTAGGACCAGTGAAATACGCACTGCCAAAGTCTCCGCCGTAGGGAGTGTGCGCTGTCCATTTTATGGGAGGCACAATTGGTCCCCATCCTGTCCCAGTGGCGACTTCCAATGGCCCGTTGAACTCTTCATCGAAAACCAGTTTGTAGGCCGGCGGTGGCATCGCCTTCGTGAAATTAGCGAGTACGAGCGCGCAAGCAATGCCAACGAGTATGAGACGCACCTTATAGCTTTGAGGGCAAAAACCATGGAACCAAAATAAAAGTCGCCCATTTTCAATCTCTTCTGGATCCGTCATTCTCGCTTCAAGTGCATTTTCACGCTGGCACTCGTTTTTCCACACGCTCAACGGCGAACTGGCTACGGAGTCCATTGCGCGCGCAGCAGGACGGAAATACCGCGGTTTCCCAAAGGTAACCTAATTACTATTGGGTGCCTTCTTGCGGAAAGCGCCTTGGTATCCTAATTTCTGCCTCAAGCAACGATTGGACGACGCATGAAAACAATTCTATCGCCGCCGGACGAAGGCCTAGATCTGCCTTTCCGGCCAAACGGAAGCGTTAACTCAGCACCGAAGCGTCATTTCCGAAGCGATCGGGAGAGCGATCACCCAACAGGGGCGACGGAGCAAGGCATCACGACGGCGAAGCGACTTCACACGAGCGGAGGGCGGTTGATCTTTGTCGTGTTAACTCTTTGGCTGGCAGGCTGTAACAACCAGCAGCCGGCAGCGCATGGCTTACCACCAGCAGAGGTGACAGTCAGCAAACCGGAGCAGAAAGAGGTGGTGAATTGGAACGAGTTCACCGGACGAACCGCGGCGGTCAAACTGGTGAGTGTCACGCCGCGGGTCAGCGGCTACATTGTCGATATTCCCTTTAAGGAAGGCGATATTGTCCACAAAGGAGATTTGCTCTATCAAATCGATCCCAGACCGTATCAGGATGCTTACGAGCAGACTGTTGGCCAGTTGCGGCAGGCCCAAGCCAATCAGCAACTGCAGAATGTGACGTTCGAGCGCCAACAGCGTTTGCGAGAGACGGGAGTCATCGCCAAGGAAGATTATGATACGGCCTTGTCTAATAAGAACCAATCTGCGGCGCAGGTGATCGCGGCTCAAGCGGCACTCAATTCGGCTCAACTGAATCTTGAATTTACGCATGTTACCTCGCCGATCGATGGACGCGTCAGCCGCCAGCTGGTGAATATTGGGAACCTCGTCCAAGCTGATTCCACTCAACTCACCACGATAGTCAGCATCGATCCGATTTATGCTTACTTCAGCATGGATGAGCTCGCCGCGCTGGGATATCAGCGACTTATCCGGCAAGGGAAAATTGCCAGTACACAGGATGGCAAGGTCCCTGTCTATCTTCAGTTGCAGGATGAAACAGGGTTCCCTCATGAGGGAACCATCGATTTTTCGGATAACTCTTTCGACTCATCGACCGGCACGCTCCTGATCCGGGGATCATTTCGGAACACCGACGGCTTTTTGACGCCGGGGAACTTTGTCCGGGTGCGGGTGGCCTCGAGCCCGAAATACGACGCTCTGCTGGTTGCTGATCGGGCGATCGGCTCGGATCAGGACCAAAGCTTCGTCTACGTCGTGGATTCCAAGAATATCGCCCGGCTGCGTCATATCACGACGGGACAGCTGGCCGAAGGACTGCGGGTGGTAAAATCGGGACTGCAACCGGATGATGTCGTCATTATCAACGGAATTATTAAGGTGCGGCCCGATAGCTCGGTGAGACCGCAGCAGGGAGCGATGGAGCAATTCAGTTCGAACGACATTTCAATGCCGCTGACGAGCTCAAAATCGAGCGCGTCACGCGGCGGCACGGACCGGAGCAAGACCACGCCTTAACCGTTGGGGAAAAAATAGTGAAGTTGTCTCATTTTTTTATCGATCGCCCAATTTTCGCGATTGTAATTTCTATTGTCACCGTACTGCTGGGGGCGATTGCTTATACGATCTTGCCGGTTGCACAGTATCCTGAGATTGCGCCGCCGACGGTAGTAGTGCAGGCGCAGTATCCGGGTGCAGATCCGAAGACCCTGGCGGAGACAGTGGCGGAGCCGATCGAGCAGCAGGTCAACGGGGTGGAGAACATGCTATACATGTCTTCCGTCTCTGCCATGGATGGCACCATGCAGCTGACGGTGACATTCAAGTTAGGCACCGACCCGAACATCGCGCAGGTACTTGTTCAGAACCGGGTTGCGATTGCCGAGCCGCAATTGCCGCTGGAGGTCAGAAATATCGGTGTCACCACCCAAAAACAGTCGCCGGACATTCTCATGGCGATCGGGCTGACTTCGAAAAGCAACACTTATACCCCTCTCTATCTAAGTAACTATGCTTACACCCAGATTGAGGATTCTCTCAAGCGGATCGACGGTGTAGGAAACGTCCAGGTTTTTGGCGCGCAGCCGTACAGTATGCGTGTCTGGTTAGATCCGGATCTGATGTTTTCCCGCGGATTAACTGCGGATGACGTTGTAAGCGCGGTTCAGGCACAAAACGTTCAAGTCGCACCGGGAAGTATCGGAGCCGAGCCGGCACGTCCCAAGACGGAATTTCAATTCATTCTCAATACCAAGGGACGTCTGGTGACTCCGGAACAGTTCTCCAGGATCATTTTGAAACGAGGCAGTAATGGACAGTTGGTTTACCTGGGCGATGTCGCGAGGCTGGAGCTAGGTGGACAGAGCTACACCAGTACTACCTTTCAGGATGGAGTAATACCTGCCGTCGCGATCGGAATCTTTCAGCTGCCTGGGTCCAACGAGCTGAAAACCGCCGCACTCGTGAAAAAGCAGATCGCGGAAATGGCGAAATCGTTTCCTCCGGGAATGGAATACTCTATCCCCTACGATCCCACCCTCTTTACTCAACAATCCATTGACGCAGTCTATGAGACGCTCCGGGATGCCATCATCCTGGTTGTGATTGTGGTCATGGTATTTCTCCAGTCCTGGAGAATTGCCGTGATTCCATTGATCGCGGTGCCCGTTTCGTTGATCGGAACCTTAGCGGTGATGGCTCCCATGGGGTTTTCCCTCAACTCACTTTCGTTATTTGGGCTGGTATTGGCGATCGGCATCGTGGTGGATGACGCGATCGTGGTGGTCGAGAATGTGGAACGATGGATCGAGCACGGCCTCGATCCGAAAGAGGCAGCCAGGAAGGCGATGGATGAGGTGGGTGGAGCGGTGATTTCCATTGCGGTGGTGCTGACGGCCGTGTTCGTTCCGACAGCACTTGTCAGCGGCATCAGCGGCCAATTCTATCGGCAGTTTGCACTGACCATTGCCATTGCGACCTTAATTTCGGCATTTAACTCGCTTACCCTGAGCCCGGCGTTAGCTGCCCTCTTGATCAGACCGGGCCACGCGAAGAAGGATCTGCTCAGCCGGCTGATTGACATTTTCCTGGGTTGGTTTTTCCGCTTATTTAATCGAACTTTCGATTTGGGAATCGCCGGTTATGAAGCCGTGGTCCGCCGGCTGCTTCGAGTTAGCGGACTGGTGTTAGTGGTTTATGTTGGACTTCTTGCTTTGACCGGGTTGATATTCCAGAAGGTTCCGGCCGGTTTTATTCCGACCATGGATCAGGGTTACCTCATCGTGTTTGCGCAGCTGCCGGACGGAGCCTCGCTCCAACGGAACGACGACGTCCGACGACAGATCGGGGAGATTGGCAGGAACATCCCCGGGGTAGAGCTCACCTTCGCTATCGAAGGCTTATCGATTCTGGATTCGACGATCAAGTCCAATGCCTTGACTGTCTTCTTCCCTCTCAAACCATTTAGTGAACGAATCGGTCATCCGGAGCAATCGGCTACGGCGGTCGTAGCGAAACTGCAGACAGCGTTTTCATCGATTCAGGATGCGTTTGTTATTGCGATCCAGCCTCCTTCCGTTCGAGGAATGGGGAATGCCGGTGGGTTCCAGCTCGAGATTGAGGATCGCCGAAATGCCGGATTGAATGCGTTGCAGCAGGCGACCGACGCGGTCACCGCGGCCGCGAACAAAGAGCCTGGCTTAAGCGGAGTTTTTACTACCTATCGTTCCCAGGTGCCGCAACTCTTTCTGAATATCGACCGGGAAAAATTGGAGACCTTGAATGTGCCGATCAGCTCGGTGTTTACTACCCTCCAGAGTTATCTTGGAAGCAACTACGTGAACGACTTCAACTTCCTGGGGCGAACGTACCAGGTAAACTTGCAAGGTGATGCTGCTTTCCGGTCGAATCCTAATCAGATCCTAAGGATGTACACCCGCAATAGCACGGGCGGAATGGTGCCATTGGGAAGTCTAATGGATGTTCAACGGATCAATGGCCCGGATAGTGTCAGCCATTATAACGTCTATCCCGCGGCCCTCATTCAAGGGGCGACCTTGCCAGGAGTCAGTTCTGGCCAGGCGATCGAGAAGATGGAACGACTCTGCCGAGAGAATCTGCCGAGCCAGTTCTCATTCGAGTGGACGCAATTAACCTATCAAGAGGTTACGGCTGGTAACACAGCGATTTTCATCTTTCCTCTTTGTGTCTTGTTTGTCTTTCTGGCGTTGGCCGCTCAATACGAGAGCTGGTCGCTGCCACTGGCGGTTATCCTGATCGTTCCGATGTGCTTATTGTCGGCTATGGCTGGAGTTTATTTTCGAGGACAGGACAACAATATCTTCACCCAAATCGGATTCATTGTTCTCGTAGGGCTCGCCTGTAAGAATGCCATCTTGATCGTGGAGTTTGCCAGGCAGCAGATGGAATCCGGGAGTGGGCGCATGGAGGCTGCGGCAGAAGCTTCCAGGTTGCGTTTGCGGCCAATCCTCATGACTTCGTTTGCTTTCATTCTTGGCGTGTTGCCATTAGTGATCGCCAAAGGCGCGGGGGCAGAAATGGATCAGGCGCTGGGTACAGCCGTCTTCGCTGGAATGATCGGGGTGACCTTCTTTGGAATCTTTCTTACCCCGGTATTTTTCTCTGTGATTATGAAGATTTTTGCCCGGACGCCAAAGAAGAAGCAAAGGTCAATCGAGCATCAAGTACGGATAGAAAATCCAGTTCATTGAGCTTCACATTGAACGCGGTCGACGATTATTCAATGTTGAACTAATAACCACCCGCCTAAATAGAACTTGTTTTCACGCGGTTACTTTTATATACTAGCATTCGATGGGAAATAAGGCACCCCCCCGATACCAGTTAACTCGACGGACATCAGTCGAGATCGACGGCTCAAGTGTGTATGTCCGGGATTGTCCCGCTCGGGTGATGCTGGATCGCCTGGCCGATAAGTGGACGGTCTTGGTCATTGGACAGTTGGCCACCGGTACAATGCGCTTTGCCGCGTTGCGCCGGGCGGTCGACGGCGTCAGCCAAAAGATGCTCACCTCGACTCTGCGCGATCTGGAGCGGGACGGATTGGTAAAGAGGCAACTTTATGCCAGTGTACCGCCAAAGGTTGAATACTCCCTCACGCCTCTTGGAAGCTCGCTGGTGAACAGCATGAAGGGGCTTTGTCTTTGGGCCGAGGACCATATCGATCAGGTCCTCAAAGCGCGAGAGAACTTCGATAAACGGAGCCAGCGAGCCTGATATCTAGAAGTGATAGGACCGAGCCACTTCGCCGGCGCCGGTAGGGATGCGCTCCCGCGCGTCCGGCGCTGCATGTCTCCACGCTTCTTTTTGCTGCTTCTGCGACCGCGCTCTTGCGCTCTCGGAGCTGAGGCTCTTTCCTATTAGCTTAAACCAAATTCCGAAATTTGGAATCGTCCTCGTCCTCGTCGTCGATGCATTGGGATTCCGTGACCGCAAAGAGACCGACCTCCCGCAACTTATTTTGTTCTGTTAGTCTGATTGCGAAACGATCGGGATTCTCGAGGACGACTCCTCTAATTCGGATTTTAGGATCAATGTCGCGAGCACAGAAGCCCAGGCGTTGGCCTGGGCTCCTGATTCTATGCGCTATTCGCGCTTTCCTCCCCGAAATTACCGCCTAGCCCTGCATCGCTCACGCCGATACGCCAATACGCCGACCCGCCGACACGCTTCCCCCACTAGCTGCATCCCTGCGACGTTCCGCACTCGGTGCAAATGCCGCACGCGCCGGCACGAATCACTTTCGTGCTGCCGCAGTTCGAACAACTGATGCCCATATACATGTTTCCCAAAGCCTCACGAACCCTCTCTGCGTGAGTCTTTGATAAGCCATTCGTGGCATGACCCGGTGTCCCCTCCGAATTAGAACGGCTCGTGATTACATCGATGATCTCCTTCTCAGCCGTTCTCGGCAGCTCCGCAACCGGGCGATTGATCGCCTTTTTCTCAATCTCGGCGATCTCTTTCATTGGCAAATCAGGCTGCGATCGGCTCGGTGCCGTGGCTTCCTTGTAACCTTTGATGAATTGGCATCCAAGCCACCGGAATACGTAATCGGTAATGCTTGTCGCGTTGCGGATATCCGGATTCTTAGTGAATCCACTCGGCTCGAACCGCTGGTAAGCAAACTTCTTTACCAGGCTCTCGAGAGGTACCCCGTACTGCAAGGAGAGAGAGGTCAAGGTCGCAACCGTGTCCATCAGTCCGCCAATTGTGCTCCCTTCTTTCGCCATCTGGATAAACAACTCTCCAGGCTCACCGTTCTCGTACAAACCAACGGTTATATAGCCTTCGTGACCGGCGATCTCGAATTTGTGGGTAACCGAAACGCGCGTATTCGGCATACGATTCCGCGACGGCTGCTCGACTGTTCCGCGAAGTGTCTCGACCTCTTTCTCGAGGTCCCTTATTCGGCCCCGCAGCATTCCCGCCTCGGGTGTCTCTTCTGCACCCATGTCCTTTGTCTTTTTCGTATTAAGCGGAGCGGAGCGTTTCGATCCGTCGCGATAGATCGCCACCGCCTTCAGGCCAAGTCTCCAGCCTTCAATATAGGTGTTCATGATCTCGTCGACCGTCGCGCCATTCGGCATATTGACCGTCTTAGAGATTGCACCGCTCAGAAATGGCTGACAGGCAGCCATCATCCGCAAGTGCCCCAGATAATGCAGACTCCGCTCACCCTTAAACGGCTTGAACGCACAATCGAAGACAAGGAGATCTTCCGCCTTCAACCCGCTCTTGATAACGCCATTGCTTTCCGGAACATCTTCGATCGTGTCATGTTCATTAATATGCGCCATAATCTTCTCGATCTGGTCCGGAGCATAACCCAACTTTTCCAGCGCCGGTTTTACCGTCTGGTTGACAATCTTGAGCATGCCTCCCCCAGCAAGAAGCTTGTATTTCACCAACGCGATGTCCGGTTCAATCCCTGTCGTGTCGCAGTCCATCAGGAACCCGATCGTCCCGGTCGGCGCCAGGACGCTGACTTGCGCATTCCGGAACCCAACCCTTTTTCCGAGCGCAATTGCGCTCTTCCAGATCTCGATCGATGCCTTCTTTAAATAACCAAACTCGATCGAATCATCTATCCTGTCACAATGTCGTCGGTGCAATCGGATAACCTCTTGCATCGAGTCCGTATTGTCTTCTGCAACCGTTTTCGTGAATCCCGTCGCCCTCGAATTACGGTATCCGGGGAACGAGCCCTTCTCAGAGGCTGTCCGCGCGCTCTGGACGTAGGCTTCACCGGTCATGATGGCAGTGATTGACCCGGCCAACGTTCGCGCTTCATCCGAATCATACCCTAGCCCGTAGCTCATTACCAGAGCGCCCAGGTTCGCGAAGCCCAAGCCCAGGGTCCGGAATATATGACTGTTCTCTGCAATCTCCTTTGTCGGATAACTCGCGTTATCAACCAGAATTTCTTGAGCCGTGATGAACACCCGCACCGCTGCCTTGAATTTCTCAACGTCGAATGCTCCATCCGGTCGCTTAAACTTCATCAGATTCAGCGACGCCAGATTGCAGGCGGTATTATCCAGGAACAGGTATTCTGAACAGGGGTTCGTCGAATTCTGGCGACCTGTTCCTTTGCAGGTATGCCATTTGTGGATGGTCGAGTCGAACTGCATCCCCGGATCACCGCAGATATGCGTTCCTTCGGCGACCTTTCGGAGCAGACTGCGCGCTTCCTTTTGCTCGCATGGCTCTCCGCTGACCACCTTATGCGTCCACCATTCCTTGCCGTCGATCGCCGCGTTCATGAACTCGTCACTCACCCGAACTGATAGATTTTCGTTCTGGTACATGATCGAGCCATACGCTTCGCCATTGTAACTGCCGTCGTACCCCTGCTCGATCAGCGCCCAGGCCTTCTTTTCTTCCTTAGCTTTCGCTTCGATAAACTCTTCAATGTCCGGATGCCAATCCTTGAGCGTGTTCATCTTGGCCGCTCGCCTGGTCTTGCCGCCACTCTTCACAACGTTCGCCACCTGATCGTACACCTTGAGGAACGAGAGCGGGCCACTCGGACGACCGCCGCCACTCAGCTTTTCACGCGTGCTTCGCAAGGTCGAAAGGTCGGAGCCCGTGCCGCTCCCATATTTAAAAAGCATTGCCTCGCTCGTCGCCAACCGCATGATGTCTTCCATGGTATCGTCCACCGACTGGATGAAACAGGCAGAGGCTTGAGGATACTCGTATTGCGTCGGCGCTCGCTCGGCCTCTCCTGCATCACGATTGAAGAAGTAATTCCCTTGTCCGCACCCTCTCCCAATCCCGTATTGATGGTACAGTCCCACGTTGAACCAGACCGGACTGTTGAATGCTCCATGCTGATTCAGGCAGAGCCAGCTAAGATCGTTGTAGAAGACCTCCGCAGAGCCATCTTCCGAAAAGTAACCGTCTCTCAGCCCCCAATCCGCGATCGTTCGCGTCACTCGATGCACCAACTGACGAACCGAGCTTTCGCGACCGCCCTTGCGCGGATCCGTGCCATTCGCGATGTCGCCATAGAAATATTTCGACACTGCGATCTTCGTCGCCAGCGCACTCCAGGATTTCGGGACCTCAACATCCTCCTGACGAAAGATCACCTTCCCGCTGTCATCCGTGATCTCGGCCGTGCGACGCTCCCATTCGATCTCATCAAAGGGCGAAACGCCCTCCTGACTGAAAAAGCGCTGAAACTTCAATCCGCTCTTCTTCCGCGCTGGCGATCTGCCTCCGCGCGGTCTCAAATCACTGGTCCGGACACCTGTTTTCAATTTAATCATCTAGGGCCTTCCTGAATCCGCTGCTAATAACTTGTTAATAAATGCCCGTTTCTTGGTCAAATTCCTGTGCTTAACCTGTGATTTCCCGGGGATAACTGACCTCACAACCCATTATGTAGCACAAGCGTCGCCCATTGAACACTAGATATTGTGTTTGCATCAAGCAAAAAGTGCCGACCACAAAAGATTTCTTTTTTTCCAGCCAACCGGTGAACTTCTTCTCGAAACTGAAAAGGCAAGGGGTCAGAAGTCAAGAGGCCAGGGAGTCGAGAATTCGCACGGTAGAGGCAAGGCTGCGCGCGTAAGCAAAGCACCACCGTGTTGCCTCTTGCGTAAGCGAAGGCTCCAGCCTTTGCATCTTGGATCGAGCCCGCGAAAACACGCTAAAGGAAGAAGAAGGGAAAGGATTGCAACCGCTGGAGGGCTAAAAAGGCGTCTAGACAGGCAACGACGGACGCGCGGGAGCGCATCCCTACTGCGCGCCGTCGAATAATTATCGCTCCTAATTTTTCGCGTCTTTTAACGTGTTTCGCGGCCCAATCAGGAGGCAAAGGCTGGAGCCTTCGCTTACCTGCACCGCCGGAACCCCGCTCGGACGGAGCCCTCACCCGACCCTGTAGCTACTTGGCTTCTCGACTTCGTGCCCTCGATCACCGAACCAGTTCTGATTTTAGCTCGGTCTTGGTCGTATTCGTTGCCATCAATCGCTTATCGTCCGCCAGTTCTTTCACGGCGCGACTGATCGGTTTGTCAGAGATCGCCACCTCGGTACCCACTGTGATCCAATTAAAGACTTCAACGACGTCGCTCGAACGCATGCGGATACAGCCATAACTGGCTTTCGTGCCTAAAGTATCTTCCTGAGGCGTTCCATGGATGTAAATACATCGATGAAAAGCATTCTTGTTTGCGTAGTCCAGACCGCGCAACCAAATGATGCGACTAACGATCGGATCCCGTCCAGGTGCGTTCACCGAAAGAACCTCCCCGGTGTAGCGTCGACCTTGAAAAACTCCACCAACCGGCGCGGTAGCGCCAATCTTCGTTGCGACAGCCAGCCGCCCCGTCGGAGTGCACCAACTCCCCAGAGCATCCCCTTCCCCGTACCGTGAAGTCGAGATTTTGTACGTCCGGTACACCTTGTCGTTGACCACGACAGCCAGCTTCTGTTCAAGAATGCTAACGACGAGTTTCGTCTCGAGAACCGGCGCCGGCGTCGGCGCAGGCGAAGCGGTAACCACCGGACCCTGATTTTGCGGCGGCGCCGCTGCAGCCGACGGAGATGGTGCGGGAGAGGGATTCTGAGCGCGGCTGAATACCGCGAAGTTGGCAACTAATAGCGCAATTGCAAAAATCTTTTCCATCCTGGTTAAGGCACTCAAATGTCCTGTCAATTCCACTGGGGCCGCATCATACGCTGCCAGATCGAGCTGCACGCTACGTATGCGAAACCAATTTGAAACAACATTAGAAAGGGTACTGACAGAAATTCGTGGTTTTGAAAAGCATGAAATACGAAGTATGTAAAGTACACTGCAAAAGTAAACTCGATCAAAGGGGTCACTGTCCGTACCGCCGAATACCGACTGCTTTCCCACCGTTGCTTGGTTTTCTCTATACCGTACTTTGGCGTCCGGCAGAAGTCTGATCTCCGATTGAAGATTGCTTCCAGAACAGCACGCGCATTATTGATCGACAGACCAATGCCGAGCGCCAGCACAAAGGGGAAAAACCAAATGTCCCGCTTCCAATCCTTGGGGTAAAGCTCCCTCTGAGCGCAAAGGAAAAAGACTGCAGCCGATGCCGTGGTCGCCACAAAGATCGGGAGGTCAATCCACAGCACTCGGACGGCACCGCCCGCCGCCGCGGAACCCAGGCCGCTGGACGATGGCTGCAGCACCACGCAGAGAAATACCATTAAAAGGTAGGCGAAATTTGCTGTAAGGTGAGCCGTCGCTTCGATCTTAATAAACAAAGGCAGCTTGCTGCGCCAGATTCGCGGCAACACCTTTTTGCATGTCTGAATGGAACCCTTTGTCCAGCGGTGTTGTTGCGATTTAAAGCCGTCGATGTCGACCGGCAGCTCCGCCGGTGTGACAATATCAACCAGAAACACGAACTTCCATCCTCGCAACTGCGCGCGATAACTCAAATCCAGGTCTTCGGTCAGCGTATCATGCTGCCAACCGCCCGCTTCGCGAATGCAGCTTTTCCGCCATAAACCTGCCGTGCCGTTAAAATTGAAGAACCGACCCGTGCGGCTCCTCGCAGTTTGCTCCAAGACCAGATGACCATCGAGCAGGATTGCTTCGGCGCGCGTCAGCCAGGAATAGGCACGATTGATGTGGCCCCATCTGGTCTGAATCATTCCCACCTTCGGGTCGCTAAAGTAGTGGATGCTTTCCCTTAGAATGTTCGGCGGCGCAACAAAGTCGGCATCCAGAATAAAGAAAAATTCGCCCTTCGCTTTCTGAAATCCGTAGTCCAAGGCCCCGGCCTTAAACCCAAAGCGATCCACTCTTCGGAGGACAACCGCGTCGAAGCCGCGCGCCCGCAGCTTCGCAACCGCATGGTCCGCCATCCCCTTCGTTTCGTCGGTTGAGTCGTCCAAGACCTGAATTTCTAATTTATCCGCAGGATAATCGATCTCGCCGATCGATTTCAGCAGGCGCTCAATGACGTGCATTTCGTTGTAGATCGGGAGCTGAACCGTGACCATCGGCAAATCAGCGAATCTCGAACCGGCTGCCGGCTGGCAGCGACGATTTCGGAAGTACAGATAGATGATTGAGTATCGGTGAATGCCATACGCCGAAAGCCCGAGAACCACGATTAAATAACAAAGAGTCCAAAGTAGTTTCCCGACTTCTCCGTGCATATTAGTGAGTGATTTTCAGAGGGTTAAGGCCCGAAAATCCCGGCGTCATGATGCCCAATTGACTCTTACGGTCAAGCGGAAATCCTTGACAGAACAACTCTGGCAAGTCCCCGATAACGACTATATCTTTCAACCGAGCACGGATGATTACCGGACTGTTGCGCCTCTTTTACGTTAAGCTCCTTGTCGTTTTGCCCTTGGCTTTGGCCGGGATGAGCAAAGCCGAGGAAAATTCCGACCTCTCCGAGGATTCTCATTTCCGGGAAGAACTGGGCATCAACGAATACACCACTCCCTCAATCGGAAAATTGTTTGATACCTTGGATTCACTCAAGCCTATTCCCGCCAGAGAGCTATCCCGTCCTCCTCGAGCGCTCCGTCTTGACAATCGCGTAAGATTCGCTCTCAGTTTTGGCATCCTCATCGGCGACGGATTCCTCGCCGTCGTGGGCGAAGACGCCAAAGTAATTCCATCTCTTGGCCGCGAACTGCTTCGGCGTGCAAAAGGGCTTGGTGTGCAACAACCCGTAAACCGGCATAGCAAGCAGCTGTTGGATCTGGCTAAGCAGTCCGACTGGAATGGCCTCCGCAAAGAACTCATCGTCACCCAAAAGGACGTCGAAGCAGCTATGTTGGAGTTGCGGGACGAGGAGATGGCCCATTTGCTCAGCCTCGGCGGATGGATCCGCGGACTGGAAATAGGGGCGGCAAGTGTCGCGACAGACTTTTCGCCGGAAAGAGCTTCCAACCTGCGCCGATTGAATCTGCTCGACTATTATCTCCAGAGACTGGCCACGTTTTCTCCTTCTCTAAAGTCCACCCCGCTGATCTCTAAGATCACCTCAGACCTAAACGACGTGCGCCAGAAACTCGCCGCGGATCAACCGCTCTCCCAGGCCGACGTTTCCGCCATCCAGAATATCGCCCACAACCTGGTCACGCTGATCGAGGAAGATGCCTCTACCGCCTCAGTTAGGTGAGCGCGTGAGGGTGTGAGCGCGTGAGAGTGAGAGGTAAGAAGTGAGAGGTGAGAGGTTAAAGGTGAGAAGCCAACACCTGCCTCGCATTCGGCGCCGCACGCGGGACGCGCTCCTGCGCGGTCCGGGTATGCGCGTGCAGCAGCAGGCCGAGGACGGGGACGATTGGGGGACAGGTTCTTTAATCGTCCTCGAACTCGTCCTCGGATTCTCCTAGGTCGGAGCGAAATATCGGGTCTCGTTTTTGCTTTTCAGCCAGAATTGAAAATATACAACATTTTCTTCTTGTGTTTTCCAATTAGATTATTACTATTAATA
>Ga0210384_10004911_pt1 | contig 14780 bp, 10 predicted proteins | sample IncBWH2MmetaG_FD_160574 | JGI IMG/M metagenome (GOLD analysis project Ga0210384, IMG submission 160574) | Forest soil microbial communities from Barre Woods Harvard Forest LTER site, Petersham, Massachusetts, United States - Inc-BW-H-2-M | ecosystem: Environmental > Terrestrial > Soil >...
CGGAGTGGACGACGTCTTCGGAGAGGCCGGCGCCTTCGTTTCCGACGAGGAGGGCGATGGGCTGGCACCAGTCGAGTTCCCAGGGAGCGGAGGGAGGATCGTTGGAATTATTTTCGTGGGCGCAGGTGGCGATGGTGGAGATGCCGTTGAGTTTGAATTGGGTGAGGAGGATGCCGAGAGGGGCTCCAGCTACGAGCGGGAGATGAAGAGCGGCGCCGGCGGAGGCGCGGAGGGCTTTGGGAGAAAAGGGACTGGCGGTGCCGCATTGTCCGGTGGCGGAGGTGACGGCCCCGGTAGCGCCGAAAGCGGTGGCGGTGCGGAGGATGGTGCCGACGTTGCCGGGGTCTTGAACCCCGGCGAGGACGACGATCAAGGGAGAGCAGGCACCGCGCGGAGTGACGAAGAGATCTTCGAGTTGCGTTTGGCGGGGGATGACGAGAGCGGCTACGCCTTGAGGGTGTTCGGTGTCGGCGATGCCTTCAAAGAGCCGATCGGTGGTTTTTAAGACGGGGAAAGCCATTTCGGGGCGCCCGATTAGGTGCGCGAGTTTTTCGCGGTGGCGTTCGCCGGATTCGCTGAAGAGGACGGCTTCGATCTGACAGCCGGATTCGAGGGCTTCCTGGACGAGGCGGAGTCCTTCGACGCCGACGCTGCCGGTGTCGGTTTGCAGGCCGCCGCGCAAAGCGATGCGGAATTGCTTGAGCCAGCGATTGTCTCGGCTGGTGAGGAGGGAGTCGGACGCGGGGGAGAGCGGATTGGTGCGGCCGGGTTTGGGGGTGGGGGCCATGTGGGGGCAGCGTAGCATTGGGGGTTGGGTGGCGGCAAATTGTTGGGAGGATGGATTGGAAAATAGAAAATGGAAAGGAGAAAGGCTTAACGCAGAGTTCGCTGAAAGTGCTGAATGCGCAGAGAATTGAAAACCTGCACACCGAAAGACGCAGGGTGCGGCACCCATCGGAGTAGGAGAAGAACACTGGCTGAAGCCTGTGCCACTGGCGGGCGTCATTGCGCGGGTATGCGGCGTGTGGTAGCGTCCTTTGCGAGCGGCTCTTTGAGGCTGAGTGGGCTTCGTGGGGGCGATGAGCCGCACTTTCCAAAGAGGATGGCGTTTACCCATTGTCTGCCGAAGTGTTGAAAGTCGACCCGCAGAACCCCGATAAACGAACGATTCGTTATGCCGCGTCGTGGCTGCGCCGGGGCGCGGTGGTGGCGATTCCGACGGACACTTTGTATGCGCTGGCGGCGGATCCGGTCAATTTGGCGGCGGTGGAAGAGATTTTTCGAGTGAAGGGGCGGCCGGAATCCCGGGCGCTGCCGATCCTGATCAATTCGATGGCACAGGCGAGGATGTTGTCGCGGGATTTGCCGGCGAATTTTTACCGGTTGGCACAGGCTTGCTGGCCGGGGCCGCTGACGGTGGTGGTGGAAGCGTCGAACCGGTTGCCGCTAAAGGTGACGGCGAATACGCGGCGGATTTCGCTGCGGTGGCCGAAGAATGAGGTTGTGTGCAGTTTGATTGAAGAGCTGGGAGTGCCGCTGACGGGGACTAGCGCAAATGTTTCCGGATCCAGTACTTGTGCCAGCGCGGAAGAGGTGTTGCTGCAGCTGGGGGACCGGATTCCCTTGATTCTGGATACGGGAGAGTCGGGGGAGGTGGTGCCTTCGACGATTGTGGAATTGCGCGGAGAGCATTGGTGCATCGGACGCGAGGGGGCGATACCGGCAGAGTTGATTCAAGAGGCGCTGGAGGGGGATGAAGGGGTGCCGGCGTGAGTTTGGAAATTGGAAGAAGAGAAAAGAGCGGAAGGAAGAATTAACGCAGAGTTCGCTGAGACGCAGAGGGCGCAGAGAAGCAGCGGAGAAAGAGAGAATTTCTCTCGACGATTCGTGGAGATGATTTAGATTCTGCCCCGGTCCCTCCGCTCCGAACCGCAAAGGCGCGGTTCTCCGGTCGGGATGAGGGATTTGGCGGCGACTGATCAGGCATAGGAGATTTTACCGAGGATGGCGGGGCGGGTGGCGCCGGTGGCGGAGGGAAGGTTGGAGGGGCGGTGGTGGTAGGTTTCGTAGGCGAGGAGGGCGAAGGCGTAGGCTTCTTTGGATTGTTCGGGGACGCCGAATTTTTCCGAGGCTAGGAGTTCGATGGGAGCTAGGGCGGCTTCGAGTTGGCCCATTAGGAGAGGGTTGCGGGCACCGCCGCCGGAGACGATTAGTTGGGCGGTTTTTGTGTGCGGGAAGACGAAGCGGTTTAAGGCATCGACGACGCTGAGGGCGGTGAAGATGGTGGCGGTGCGGATTAGGTCTTCGGGACGGGCGTCGAGTTTGCGGCCTTCGGTCAGAATTTCTTCGACGAACGTGCGACCGAAATATTCGCGGCCGGTGGATTTCGGGGGCTTGAGGCGGAGATACGGATCGGCGAGAAGTTTTTCCAGGAGGGAAACCAGGCAATCGCCGCGCGAGGCGATGCGTGCGCCGGCATCGAAGCGGTCGCGGCCTTTGCTGAAGTGGGAGACGAGTGCGTCGATGAGGATGTTGGCTGGACCGGTGTCGAAGGCCAGGACGTCTTGTGGCTTGGCGTGGGCGGGGATTACGGTGACGTTGGCGATGCCGCCCAGATTGAGGGAGACGCGGCCTAGTTTTTCGTGGCGGTAGAGAAGGTAATCGGCGAAGGGGACAAGGGGGGCGCCTTGGCCGCCGGCGGCCATGTCGGCGGGACGGAAATCGCCGATGGTGGTGACGCCGGTGCAGGCGGCGATGATCGAGGGCTCGCCGATTTGCATAGTGGAAGAAGTGGATGCGCCGAGGAAAGAGATGGGTTCGCCCTGATGGAAGATGGTTTGGCCGTGGGAGGCGATCAGGTCGAGGGATTTCAAAGGAACACTGAGTTTTTTGCAGGTGGCGATGGCAGCTTCGGCGAAGAGTTCGCCGAGGCGGAAATTTAATTGGCTGATTTCGGCGGCTGGGAGGGGAGTGCCTTCGGCGATTTGGAGAATTTTTGAGCGGATTGGTCTGGGGATGGGAAAAGAGTCATGGCCTTCGAGTTTGGAATTTAGTTTTGGTGGGGCGCCACCGATGCGGACTAGGGCGGCTTCGATGCCGTCGGCAGAGGTGCCGGACATCAGGCCGAGGACGAGGAGGGGTCGCGATTTCATTTGGGATGAAAAGATTTAACCACAGAGGGCACGGAGAACACAGAGGACACAGCAAGAACGGAGACAAAGAGTGAACAATATGAGGGCGCCAAGCCTAAGAACTGCGCTCGAGGATCGAGCGGTCTTCCTCATCTTCGAAGTAGGCGAGCCTGCCGGGAATGCAGGAAAGAAACGTACCCATACCCCTGCCGACGATTTCTTTCAGGGCATCCGCGAGAAGAACTTCTTTCCCATCAAGTTCATCGTCCTCTGAAAGCGCATAACAGTTTTCAGGCGCCTCTTTATTTTTGAGGAGGCGAAGGATTTCGGGGACATGCTGTTCGCGCGGGGCAATCGGGACGATATATCTGGGGTCCAAATGCTTGCAGTGAGCCAGCGAACGTGTGATGTCTTTTCTGCGTTTTGGCTTTTCTAACAATTCCAGATATCGGCTTTGTCGCCTGGGATGATGAACGACGAAACCAACTTCCGTTCGTGTTCTTGATAGTTATTCATTCGATTTGTTTTTTCAGGTCGGCGAGGAGGTTTAGGGCTTCGAGGGGTTTGAGGTTGTCGAGGTCGGCGTTTCGGAGTTTGTCGAGGACGGCGCGATCGAGGGCGGTGAAGAGGACGGATTGGTTGCCGTTGTTGGGGGAGTGGCCGGCGGCGCCGGGGGTTAGGGTTTCGCTTAGTTCATGCTCGCTTTGCTCGTGTTTTTTCAGGACTTCGCGGGCGCGTTCGATTACGGATTTGGGGAGGCCGGCTAGGCGGGCCACTTCGATGCCGTAGCTTTTGTCGGCGCTGCCGGGTTCGACTCGGCGTAGGAAGATGATTTCGTTCGGAGTTTCCTTGACGCTGACGTGGACGTTTTTGACTGCGGGTAGAAGTTCGGCTAGTTCGGTGAGTTCGTGGTAGTGGGTGGCGAAGAGCGTGCGGGCGCGGGTGTACTTCTGGAGATGCTCGACGACGGCCCAGGCGATGGAGAGGCCGTCGAAGGTGGCGGTGCCGCGGCCGACTTCGTCGAGGAGGACGAGGCTCGAAGGCGTGGCGTGATGGAGGATGGCGGCGACTTCGCTCATTTCGACGAGGAAGGTGGAGCGGCCGCGGGCGAGATTATCGCTGGCGCCGATGCGGGTGAAGATGCGGTCGGTGACGGGGAGCTTGGCGCTGCGAGCGGGAACGAAGGAGCCCATCTGGGCCATCAGGATGATCAGCGCGGCCTGGCGGAGATAGGTGGACTTGCCGCCCATGTTGGGGCCGGTGATTAAGAGGAGTTGCTGGCGGCCGGGTTCGAAGCAGAGATCGTTCGGAACGAAGCGCTCGCCTTTCTGCCGGAGGAGTTCTTCGATGACTGGGTGGCGGCCGCCGACGATGAGGAGTTCGCCGACGTTATTGAATTCTGGGCGAATGTAACTGCGATCGGCGGCGAGTTTCGCGAAAGAGGCGAGGACGTCGAGCTTGGCGACGGCGGCCGCGGTGAGGCGGAGTCGCGCGGCTTTGGCGGCAATGCTGGAGCGGACGTCGGTGAAGAGCTGGCGTTCGATTTCGAGGATGCGCTCGTCGGCTGCTAGGATTTTGCGCTCGTAATCTTTTAGCTCGGGAGAAGTGAAGCGCTCAGCGTTGACGAGGGTTTGCTTGCGCTCGTAATCGGCGGGGGCGTTGGGGAGGTTGGGCTTGGAGATTTCGATGTAGTAGCCGAAGACCTGGTTGAAACGGATTTTGAGGGAGTTGATGCCGGTGCGCTTGCGCTCGCGCTCTTCCATGGAGGCGATGATCTGCTTGCTGTGCTGGCTGAGGTTGCGGAGCTCGTCGAGTTCGGCGTGATAGCCGGAGCGGATCATGCCGGGCTCGGCGGAGGAGGCGGGGGGTTCATCGGAGAGGGATTTTTCGAGTTTTTCACGGACATCGGTGAGCTCGTCAATTTCTTCGTGGAGGTCGCGGAGGAGATCGCTGCCGCCGGATTGCGGTGGAGTGAGGAAATTTTTGAGGACGGGGAGTTGCGCGAGGGACTTGCGGAGGGCAAGAAGTTCGCGCGGGGTGGCTAGGCCAAGTGTGATGCGGCTGGTGAGGCGTTCGAGATCCTGGATACCACGGAGTTCCTTACGGATTTCGCCGCGGACGACGGTTTGTTGGAGAAGGTGGGCGACGGCGCCGAGGCGGGCTTCGATGGCATCGAGATCAATGAGCGGGCGAAGCATCCAGGCACGGAGCATGCGGGCGCCCATGCCGGTGACAGTGGAATCGAGCGCGGCGATCAGTGTGGCGGGGCCGGCGGACTTGGATTCCTCGGTGAAGATGGGGGAGACAAGTTCGAGATTGCGGACGGAGACGGGATCGAGGATGAGCGTGTCGTGCTGTTCGTAAAAGCGGATGCGATCGAGATGGCGGAGGGCTTCGATACTGGGAGCGTCGTCGCCGCGTGCGGAATTTTCGCGGAGATAGTGAACAACGGCGCCGGCGGCAGAGAGGGCTTGCGGATGATCGTCGAGGCCGAAGCCGGTGAGTTCGGCTACGCCGAACTGTTCGCGGAGGATGCGTTCGGCGTAATCGGGGTGGAAGACCCAGTCTTCGACGCGGGTTTCGACGCCGCCCACGCCGTCGAGGAGGGAGGTTTTCGCGGTTTCGAAGAGTTGCTGCGGGCGGGGAAGAAGAGTTTCGCGGGGACGAACGAGCTGAAGTTCGTCTCGAAGGGATTCCTGCGCGTTTGCGCCAGAGAATTCGGTGGCCTGGAATTCGCCGGTTGAGAGATCAACCAGGGCGAGGCCGATGGTCTCGGCGGATGAGTTTTGTGCTACGGCGGCCAGGAAATTGTTTTCGCGGGCGTCGAGGACTGCGACGTCGGTGGCGGTGCCAGGCGTGATGACGCGGGTGACTTCGCGGCGGACGAGTTTTTTGCCGGGGCCGGGCTGTTCCATCTGTTCGCAGATGGCGACTTTGAAGCCGGCGCGGATGAGGCGGGCGATGTAGCCGTCGGCGGCGTGATAAGGAACGCCGCACATGGGAATGGGCTGGCCCTTTTCGCGATTGCGGGAGGTGAGGGTGATCTGGAGTTCGCGGGCGGCGATCATGGCGTCTTCGTAGAAGAGTTCGTAGAAGTCCCCGAGGCGGAACAGAAGCAGAGCGTGGGGATAGCGGGTTTTGACCGCGTTGTATTGCTGCATGAGGGGTGTGGTGGGTTCGGACATGGGAAGTTAGAGGTGGGCTGAGAAGTTCATTGGGTGATGCCTAGTTCGGAGAGGACGAAGGCGTAGTCGAAGGCGATTTCTTTCAGGTAGTCATAGCGGCCGCTGGCCCCGCCGTGGCCTGCGCCCATGCTGGTTTTGAGAAGGAGCACGTTGCCATCGGTCTTGAGAGTCCGGAGTTTGGCTAAGTATTTGGCGGGTTCCCAGTACATGACCTGGCTGTCGTTTATGCCGGTTTTGACGAGCATGGCGGGATAGTCTTTGCGTTCGAGGCGAGTGTAGGGGCAATAGTTTTTTATGTAGAAATAATCTTCGGCGCGCTGAGGATTGCCCCACTCTTCGTATTCGCCGACGGTGAGTGGAAGCGTGGGATCGAGCATGGTGTTGAGGACATCGACGAAGGGGACGTGGCTGACGACGGCGCGGAATAAATCGGGGCGAAGATTCGCCGCCGCGCCCATGAGCAGGCCGCCGGCGCTGCCGCCTTCGATGACGAGTTTGTTTCGTGCGGCAAAACCCAGGGCGATCAGATCTTCGGCGCAGGCGATGAAATCGGTGAAGGTGTTCATCTTGCGGTGCATGCGGCCGGCATCGTGCCAGGGCTTGCCGAGTTCGCCGCCGCCGCGGATGTGGGCAATGGCGAAGATGACGCCGCGGTCGAGAAGGCTGAGGCGATTGGAGCTGAAGCTGACGGGCATGGAGAGGCCATAGCTGCCGTAGCCATAGAGTAGAAGAGGGGCGCTGCCGTCGCGGGGAGTGTCGTGGCGGTAGACGACGGAGATGGGGATTTTGGTGCCGTCAGAGGCGATGGCGTGGAGCCGTTCGCTGGCATAGAGAGTTGGCTCGTAGCCGCCGAGGACGGGTTGTTGCTTGCGCAGGGTGCGTTCACCAGTGCGGACGTTGAGATCGAACACGGACCGTGGGGTGATGAAGGATTCGTAGGTGAAGCGGACAAAGGTTGCGTCGAATTCGGGATTGGCGCCGAGGGCGGCGTTGTAGGCGGGTTCGGCGAAGGTGATGCGAGTGGAAGCGGCGAGAGCGGTGGGCGCTTCGCGGGTGAGATCGACGATGCGGAGATGCGGGAGGCCTTCCTCGCGTTCGACGAGAACGAGGTGGAAGCGGAAGGCGGCTACGCCGGAGAGCATAACGCCGGGGCGGTTGGGGACGACTTCGTGCCAGCGGGTGCGAATGGGGTCCGCCGCGGGCGCGGTCATGAGGCGGAACGTGCGGCCCGCATCGTTGGTGCGGATGAAAAAGACGCCGCCGGCGGGATCGCTGGAGCTTCCGGGATGGTGGTCAACGTAGTATTCGTGGTCGTCGTGGCGTTCGTGGATTAATTGGAATTGCAACGAGGGGCTGTCGGCGCGGAGGTAGCGGACTTCGCTGGTGGTGTGGCTGTTGGAGACGAGGAAAATGTAGGCACCGCTCCTGCTGCGCTCGACGTCGATGCGGAAGCGCTCGTCTTTTTCTTCGTAGAGAAGCGTGTCGGGGCCGTTGGAGCCGAGGACGTGGCGGAAGAGTCGGTGGGAGCGCTTGGTGATTTCGTCTTCGACGACGTAGAAGAGGGTGCGGTTGTCGGAGGACCAGGCGGCGCTGGTGACGCGCTCGACGCGGAGAGGGAGCATCGAGGAGTCATCCAGATTTCTGATTTCGAGCGTGTACTGGCGGAAGCCAGTGGTGTCCGTGGCGTAGGCGAGGAGGGAATTGTTGTCGCTGACTTCGAAGACACCGAGGCCGAAGAAGGAGTGGCCTTGGGAGAGAACGTTTAGGTCGAGGAGGATTTGTTCGGCGGGATGTTGGACGGAAGTGCGGCAGTAGATGGAGTATTGCTGGCCTTCGACGGTGCGGGTGTAATATTCGAAGCCGCGCAGGGTGTAGGGGACGGTGAGATCGGTTTGTTGAATGCGGCCGAGCATTTCGTGATAAAGGCGAAATTGGAACGACTCGGTGGATTTGAGGTAGGCGTCGGCGTAGGCGTTTTCGGCTTCGAGATAGGCGAGGACGCGGGGATCTTGCTTGTCACGGAGCCATGCGTAGTGGTCGACGCGGCGGTCGGAATGGATGACGTGTTCGACGGGTTCGCGCAGGGCGAGCGGGGGCTGGAGTCCGGCGGGGCCGGACTTGGCGGGGGCGGCGGCTTCGGGGGAGAGATGGGCCGCGGTAGAGTTGGAGTCAGGCGTCATTGGGTGAAGAACGCTTTTTTCTATTGCCGTCCAAAAACCTTTCTTCAGGGTCTAAAGCCCATTATTCTTGCCGGCTATCGGCCGGGGCTGAAGCCCGGCCTCCTATAGATGCCCAAGAGCACAGCCAGGGATGGCTCTGCCACAAGGCGGCCATTACACTGATTTGGGAACTGGTGGAATACCCTGCAAGGCCATATTAATCGAAGATGGGTTGGGATTACAGCTTGCTGCTATGCTTTGGCGGTTGGGGAATCGACTGAGGGTTATGGCTACTGAGATTGAAATTAAACTGGCGATTCGGGACACAAAGGCGCTGCAGCGGGCGTTGAAGCGGCTGGGGGCGAAGCCTCGGAATCCAAAGGCGCCGCGGATGCACGAGATGAATGTGATATTTGATACGCCGGATGGAGGGCTTGCGAAGCATGGGCAGTTGCTGAGGATTCGGACGGAGACGCCGGCGCCGGCGAAAAAGGGGGCTCGAAGCAACGTTGCTGCGCGGACTGTGCTCACGTTTAAGTCGCCGCCGGAAGAGCTGGCGATTGGGGATGTGGGATTCCGCGGGGATCGGCGGCATAAGGTGCGCGAGGAGATTGAGACGGAGCTGACCGATGGGGCTACGATGCAGAGGATTTTTGAGGGGTTGGGGCTGCGGGGGTGGTTCCGGTATGAGAAGTACCGGACGACGTATGTTTTGCCGGGGAGGCATGGGTGGGCGAAGGGGTTGTTGATTGAGGTGGACGAGACGCCGATTGGGACGTTTGTGGAGTTGGAGGGACAGGCGGCGGCGATTGACCGGGCGGCGAAGGTGTTGGGGTATTCGACGCGGGATTATGTGTTGAGGAATTATCTGGTGTTGTATATGGAGGAGTGTAAGAGGAGGGGGGAGCAGCCGAAGGATATGGTGTTTGGTGCGGGGAAGAAGGGATAGGCGAGGCGAGAGGAGGAATCGGAAGAAAACTTTGGCAAAATCTCGGAAAGTGTCGTTATTTTCTTGACAATAAGTAAGAGCAGGCTTATCTCTAAATTCGGAGTGAATTTTTTACGTATGAGCGCGTCCAGCGAACTCGAACCTCACCCTAGTTGTTTAGGGGAGAGGTGCAGCCACTTGACCGCTATTCCGGCGAGCGATCCGCGGTGCGCCGGGGCTGATCGGGGTTCAATACGATACAGCTTGCTGGAAGTCCGGGCGGAGGGTCACGGGCTGGGAGGGTGCGTTAGCGGCTGAAGCATTCGCATCTTTCGAGTTTGTTGCCCGCGGCCGGAATGGTTTGCGGGCTTTCTGTTTTTGGAGGAGCCAGAAAGATTTAACGCTGAGTTCGCAGAGACGCAGAGTGCGCTAAGAAGAAAAACCCAAGAGGGCAGGCTAAGGCCTGTGCTACCGGGAGAAAGGAGGGGTGGAGATGCTGTTTGCTACGGAGATTGTGGGGGCATCGGCCTATGATGCGCAGGCGCATTTTGTGGGGCGCGTGCGGGAATTTTTTTTGGAGCCGGCAGAACAGCCGAACCGGATTTCGCACTTCCTGATTTCGCGCGGCAGGTTTCAGCCGCTGGTGGCGCGGTATGACCAGGTTTCCAAAGTGGCGCCAGGGCGAATCGATTTGAACGTGAGCGAGCGGGCGCTGGATGCGTACAAGCCGAACGAAGCCTGGTTGGCGGTGCAGAAGGATTTGCTGGACCAGCAAATTATCGATACCGAAGGGCGGAAAGTGGTGCGCGTGAACGACGTGGACCTGACGGAGATACGCACGAACGAACACGTAGAACTGCGGATTGCGCAGGTGGACGTGGGATTGCCGGGGGCGATGCGGAGGCTGTTGCAGGGGATTGCACCGTCGTCGGTCGTGAGGAAGCTGCAGGGGAAGCTGCCGCAGAGGTCGATTCGCTGGGAGTTTGTGAATTTGATTGAGCCGGATCCGCTGCGGCGGGTGAAGCTGCGGATTACGCACGAAAAGCTGGAGGACCTGCATCCCGCGGATTTGGCGGAGATGATGGAAGAGCTCTCGGCGGCGGAACGGCAGGGGATTATCGCTTCGCTGGATGAGGAGACGGCGGCGAAGGTGTTGGCCGAACTGGACGAGCGGCTGACGACACAGATCGTGGAGAAATTGGATCCGGAGAAGGCCGCGGACATTCTGGAAGAGATGGCCCCGGACGCGGCGGCGGACTTGCTGGCGGATTTGCCGAAAGAGACTTCGGAGGAGTTGCTAGAGGAGATGCCGAACCTGGAAGCGGAGGAGGTTCGCGAGCTGCTGAGTTACGACTCGTCGACGGCGGGCGGAATGATGAACACGGAGTTTGCGTATGTGAGCGAAGCGTCTCCGCGGGAGGAAGTGCTCAGCTGGTTGCGAAAGCAGGATTTTAACCTGGAGCAACTGGACACGATTGTACTTGTGGATGGGCATGCGCAATTTTCCGGGACGGTGCCGGTGGCGCGGATGCTGCTGGCCGCGCCGGAACAATTGATGAGGGAATTGAAGACGGAGCCGCTGGTGAGCATTACGCCGGACGCGAGCGAGAAGGACGTCTTCGAATTGTTTGACAAATACAATCTGCGGATGCTCACGGTGATTGACGAGGAGAAACGCCCGATTGGGACGGTCACCGTGGATGACGTGGTGTCGCGGCTCGTGAACGCATGAACCTGACAGCCATCAACAATTTAATTGACGGGATCCGCGGTCGGACGCTGGCGTTTTTTTCGGCGGGGAACCAGTGGCGGCGGCGCATCGCGCTGTTTCTAGCGGTGATTGGGCCGGGAATCATTACTTCCAATGTGGACAATGACGCCGGCGGGATCGCCACGTATACGCAGGCGGGCAGCGCTTACGGATATACGTTGTTGTGGTCGCTGATCCCGATGACGATTGCGCTGTATGTGACGATGGAGATGTGTTCGCGGATGGGGGTGATTACCGGGAAGGGACTTTCGGACCTGATCCGCGAGGAGTTTGGATTTCGCTCGACGTTTTTTGTGATGATTACCGGATTCCTGGTGGATTTGGGGAACGTTGTGGCCGAGTTCGCGGGCGTGGCGGCTGCGGCGCAGATTTTTGGAGTCAGCAAGTACATTGCGGTACCGCTGGCGGCGGTGGCGGTGTGGGTGCTGGTGCTGAAGGGAACGTACCGGCAAGTGGAAGTGGTGTTTCTGATTGCGTGCGTTTTTTATTTGAGCTACCTGTTTTCGGCCTTGCTGTCGCATCCGGACTGGCTGCTGGCGGCTCGAATGACGGTGATCCCTTCGATTCACATGGATACGGGATATTTGATCACGCTGACGGCACTGGTTGGGACAACGATTGCGCCGTGGCAATTTTTTTATTTGCAGGCGAGTTTCGTGGAGAAGAAGGTGGGGCCGCGACAGTATCCGCAGGCGAGGCTGGATGTGCTACTGGGGAGCATCAGCTGCATGATCATCGTGTTCTTCATCATCATTTGCACGGCGGCAACGCTGCATGCTTCGGGACTGACGAACATCAGCGACGCGGGGGAAGCGGCGAAGGCGTTGGTTCCCTTGGCCGGAAAGTGGGCGGCGTTGACGTTTGCGTTTGGCTTGCTGAACGCGTCTCTATTTGCGGCGACGATTTTGCCGCTTTCGACGGCGCACGTGATTTGCGAGGGGATGGGGTTTGAGGCTGGCATCGACCACAAATTTCGGGAGGCGCCGGCGTTTTACTGGCTTTATACGATCTTGATTCTGGTTGGGGCGGGGATTGTGCTGATTCCGAATGTGCCGCTGTGGAAGATATTTATATTTTCGCAGGTGGGGAACGGCGTGTGGTTGCCGATTGTGGTGATCTTTATTTTGCTGCTGGTAAACCGGAAGGATTTGATGGGGGAGCATACGAATACGGTGACGTTTAATGTGGTGGCATGGATTACAGCGGTGGCGATGATTGTGTTGACGTTCGTGCTGGTGGGGCAGGGGGTGGTGCAGTGGGTGAGAGGAACGCCTGGGGGATGAAGGGAAAAAGAGAAGAGGGGGGCTTAACGCAGGAGGCGCTGAGAAGAAGGAAGAGCGGAAGGTTGTAGTCTTGGATCGTGGGTGCCCCACCCTTTGTAAACGGCGCTAAGGGTGGGGCACCCTCAAGTTCAGTTGGGGGTGGCTTTACTGAGATTGAAGAGCACAGGCTGAAGCCTGCTACGTTGGTGGGAAATTACAATGGACGGAAAAGTGCGTTGCGCGGGTGCGAAGGGGTGTGTTAACTTTGCGGCATAAAGGAAGATTGACCTGGAATCATTGTGGCTCACTCGTTTGAACTTTCCGCTGCTGCTCTCGGTCCGGTGACCGCAGAGGAAGCGCATATCCTGAAAAAACTGGATTGGGAACGATTGCCGCGGCACATCGCGGTGATTATGGACGGAAACGGGCGCTGGGCGCAGAAGCGTCACTTGCCGCGCGTGGCGGGGCATCGGGCAGGGACGCAGTCGGCGCGGACGACGATTGAGACTTGCGCGCGGCTGAAGGTGGAGGCGCTGACGCTTTATGCGTTTTCGGTAGAGAACTGGCGGCGGCCGAAGGCGGAGATTGAGTTTTTGATGCAGCTGCTGCGGGAATATCTGCGGAAAGAGATGCCACTGATTCAGAGGAATAATATCCGGATGAGATTTCTGGGACGGCCGGATGAGTTGCCGGAAGGTGTGCGGAAGGATTCGCGAGAGGCGACGGAGGCTACCGCGGGAAATACGGGGATGGTGCTTTCGATTGCGCTGAATTACGGAGGGCGCGCGGAAATTGTGGACGCGATGAACGCGATCCTGGCGGAACGGAATGGGCACGGGGACGGAGCGGCGGTAACGGAAGAGCAGCTTTCACGGCATCTTTATACGGCGAATTTGCCCGACCCGGATTTGTTGATCCGGACAAGCGGGGAGATGCGGGTTAGTAATTTTTTGTTGTGGCAGATCGCGTATGCGGAGATTTTTGTTACGGAGACGCTGTGGCCGGATTTTAACAGAGCGCGTTTGTTGGAGTCGTTGGTGGATTTTCAGGGGAGAGAGCGGCGGTATGGGGGGATTGACGCGCGGAAGATGGCGGCGCGGTGAGAAAAGTAATCAGTAATCGCTAAGCAGTGAGGCGCGAAGAGAAGAGTTCAACGCAGAGTTCGCAGAGTGGCCACAGAGGGCGCAGAGAAGAGAAACCCGCACATGGCCGAGTACGAAATTATTGACCCGCCAGCAGCAAGAGTATCTGTCGCACCTCCGGCGCCTGGGAATTTTTGGGGGATTTTGGCCCAGCGCGTAATGGCTGGGCTAATTTCTGCCGAGCCTCCGGCGCTCCGGAGCGAGTGACTGTATAATTCGGTAAGGAATCCATATTCAATTTGGCTGGGACTTGGCAGGCGGCCGGTAAGGACTGTTTGAATGACCTGGAAACGCGTGGCGACGGCGCTGGTGTTGATACCGGTGGTGGTGGGGCTGGTGCTGTTTACGTCGACGGCGGCGGTGGCGGTGGCTACGGCCGTGATCACGGTGCTGGCGCTTTGGGAGTATTTTGCCTTGGGAGAGGCGATCGGGCACCGGGCGTATCGTATTTTGACGGTGAGTTGCTCTCTGCTTCTGATTTATGTGCAGTGGAGAGTTTTGCGGTCGTTTGCCTATTTGTCCGTAAGCGTATCCAACGTAGCGGTTGGACTGCGGCCGGGACCCTCGCCGGGATTTAACCGGATTTCGGCAATGTATTCCATGGGCAGCATCTTTTTTGTGTTTGTTTTAGGCCTCACCGTTTTTGTTTTGTGGACGAGACGCCCGCTGGTCGAAGCACTTCCTGCGGCGGGAATTTCCTCTAGTGCGCTACTCCTCGTCGCCTTTCCGCTCTCGTTTGCTGTGCGGCTTCACGGGTTTCCATTCGATGGGCCGCGGTTGCTGCTGTTTGCGTTGGTGATTACTTGGGCGGGGGATACGGTCGCTTATTTTGTGGGGCGGGCGATGGGAAAGCATCCCCTGGCGCCACGGATTTCGCCGAAGAAGAGTTGGGAGGGGTCGGTTGGGAGCATGGTTGGGTCGTTGATTGTGGCTTGGGCATTTGGTTATTGGATTCGGATTCCGATCGGACATCTGGTGGCCATGGCGGTGATTGGGAATGTGGCGGGGCAAATGGGGGATTTGCTGGAGTCGGCGTATAAGAGGTCGGCGGGGGTGAAGGATTCGGGTGGGTTGCTGCCGGGGCATGGCGGAGTGCTGGACCGGATTGATGCGCTGATTTTGTGCATACCGGTGATTTGGTACTACCTGGTTTTGGTGAATCCGGTGACGAACTAGGACAGAAGGAGAAAGATTTCACCACA
>Ga0210384_10004912_pt1 | contig 14779 bp, 10 predicted proteins | sample IncBWH2MmetaG_FD_160574 | JGI IMG/M metagenome (GOLD analysis project Ga0210384, IMG submission 160574) | Forest soil microbial communities from Barre Woods Harvard Forest LTER site, Petersham, Massachusetts, United States - Inc-BW-H-2-M | ecosystem: Environmental > Terrestrial > Soil >...
GGCTGACCCGGTCACCTTTCTCGGCGCCGCTTTCAATGCCGGCCTCGATCAAGCGGAAGACAATGACCACAGCTATGGCCAGGGCGCTCAGGGATATGGCCGGCGCTTCGGCGCTGAATATGCCGACGATGCCACTTCCAGGTTCTTCAAGGACTTCGCGTATCCCACGATCTTTTCCGAGGACCCGCGCTACTACCGCCTCGCCCACGGCAGCACCGGCAAGCGTTTGTTCCACGCGCTCAGTCACGCGGTCGTGGCTCACCACGACAATGGCACCCGCATGTTCAATTTTTCCGAATGGCTTGGGACGGCCAGCGCCGTCGCCGTCAGCAACACCTATCACCCCGACAACCAGCGCGGTTTCTCAGCCGCCGCCAGCCGCGTCGGCTACGGCGTCCTCCAGGATATGGGTTACGACGTCCTCCGCGAATTCTGGCCCGAAATCGCCCGCAAGTTTAAACTCCCCTTCCACGCCGAATACGCGCCAGTAAACCCGCCTTCGATTCCCCCCGCGGATGGCCGGCCTTAAATCCCTAGGGAATTCCTGGGCGGCCCAACTCTTGGCCACATGGCGACGATCGAGTTTTCGTCGCTCAAGGTGGGAAAACGCAAAAGCCCCATGCTTCGATGTACTCGAAGCATGAGGCTCTCGTATTCCTGTAATCAGGCTGACAGACTCTGCCAGCTTCTTTCACGCAGCTACCTAACTCTTGGCAGGCTTTTCTTTCTCTGCCGGCTTGGGCGCAGCCTTTTGCGCAGCTGGTTGCTGGCGCTGCTGCAACTGTTGTTGCTGCTGGCTGTGCTTTTCCGACAACTGTTGCGTTTGCTGCTGGTGCTGCTGTTCTAACTGTTGCTGTTTGGGTTGATTGGCCGGCTGCTGTGGGAGCCGCTGATGATCTTGTTCCTGCCTGGTCTGGAGTGCTTGGCGCTCCTTCACTTGCTGTACTTGGAGCTTTTGCTGTTGTTGCTGGTATCTTTGGTCCGTCTTGGCGTTGCCCGTATTTGGAGTGACCACGTGTTCCACGGGGGGAAGATCCCTGGCATGGACGGAGGGGCTGGGGCGATTGGTCTCGGCGGGTGGACGAGCAGTCTCAGCGGCCGGGCGAGCGGTTTCGGTGTTAGCACGCGGAGCTTCGGAGTTCGGTCTCGCGCTCGCAGTGTTCGGGCGGTCATTCTTGTTAGCGGCTGCGGCAGCCGGGGGGGCGGTATGGACTACTCCACCTTCTTTAGCGGCTACGGTGCCGCTTTCCTTAAAGGCGCCCGGCTTCGCCGTAGCGGCTATAGGAGGCTTGCCGTGATTGGCAGTGGCGCGCAGCTCAGGGTTGGCGCGGGCAGATTGCACGTGCGCAGTTTGTGCAGCGACCGGAGCGATGTGCCTCTCGCGCCCGGCTGATTCTTCCTGCGTCGTGGCACGCACCTGCACGCCACCGTTGCCGCCGTTGAAGCTGACGCGATTGTTGGTCCTGTTCTCTTCGACGCGTGTGTTGTATGTGTTGTGGATTATGGTGACGTTCACATTGCTGACAGAGCGGTTGTAATCAAAATGTCCGTTGTCCCAGCGGCCGCCTTCGTAGCCGTGGCCAAAATAGCCATAGCCGTAGCTGATTCCGCCGTAGAAACCGACTTCCGTCCCCCAGTAACCCTCATGGAATACGTAGTCGTCGCCGTCGCCTCCCCAGTAGCCCGGCGTCCACAGATAGCCGACTTCGGGAGCCTGCACCCACGTTCCCGGCACCCAATAATAGTCGTCATCGCCGTAAGCCCAGTAACCAGGCGTCCAGATATACCCGTCCTCCGGGCAGATGGGTTGCTCATAGACGGGTAGTTCGGGCGGGGCGATCCTGATCGATATTCCTACGCCATATTGGGCGGACGATGCCGCCGATATGGCCAGCAATAGCAGTGCGAAAAACAACGAACGAGCCGATAAGATAAAACGCATTGTGATTCCTTTCGTCTGATGATCCTTTGTGTGCAGGAGGTCAATCAGGCCAACTAACCTTGGTCTCTGCAATCTCATGGGTTGCCTGGTGGCCGAAAGTTAGGATGTCCGACATTCACGCAGCTGAAGCCACCGCGGCACACTGGCCGCAGTATAGAGACTTGTAATCTTCAATTACTGTCCGGTATCGGACATTTTCTGAACATGCCCGTCGTTGCTTGGATTCCTGCTTCTTCGACTCTTTTTGCTCGTCATTCGTGGATTTATCCAGGAATTCCATTTTGATCCGAGTGTGGAGAACGACCATGGAAAATCAGGACTCTCAAGTAGGCCAATTGAGTCGAGCGTAGACCGCCTGTAGGAAAACGAACAGATTTATTTGTGTGCGTATTGGTACAGACAGGCGAACCTGAACTCATTAAATTCTTTTCATTCGCGGCGCTCTGGTTCCTCTCCATGCGAAGTCCGGCCCCATATTCGCCTGCGACAGCGAGAGGGATCTGGAGAGCGGCGAAGTCTGTTCCTTTGCTTCAATGGTGAAGAGCAAGAATTATAGAGAAGAGAAATCCGGTGATGTACAAACGGTTCATCGTGCTGCTCGGAATATTTCTGGGTAGCCCCGCGTCGGCCGCAGCCCAAACTCCAGTCCCACAAGTCATCCTTGCGCCAGAACACTTTGCCCCGGCCATAACGATGCTTCCGGCGGTATCGCCCCCTCCGCTGACCGCTTCGTTCCTGTTCTATCAGGATCCAGGAAAATCTCCTATTCATTTCAGCCGTTTGTTCGCTGGAGCTTATGAACGTGACCCCAGCCTGGGGCTTCTTCCTCCGACGGAAGTGGTTAAGACTTTGTTTTTCACGCAGACGAGCTTCTCGCTGGTCCAACTCTGGAGCAGTCGCCTGCAACTGGAAGCGTTTCAGGACACGCTTCACTTTCAAAACGTTCAGCTTGTTCGCTCAGGCTATGCCGGGGTGCGTTCGGCCCATTTCTCCGGCCTCAGCCTGACCTTTCACTTTGGCCGCGATACGCACGCGGGCCCCCCGACGCAGTCATGGCGGCGTCTGTCTCGCATCGTTGGCACCTTTCTACAATGAACTGGATTGTTTCGCTGCTGGCCCAGGCTTCGTTCTTGCCTTCTCTAACGAGCGATCATTGGCCTGTGGTTGTCCGGTCCAGCCCCACTGTAAAATTGCGTTCACCAACTGCCAATTCGAACTGACACCCCTCTATACTGTGGCAAACAAACGGTTTATTAGTAACTACTTGACAATATATACCGATATGCTATCATAGTCCCATTGACTCGGCAGCGATTCGATCGTGCCAACAAACCATGCTCGTCCGCCAGGCGGTACCTCTAACTCTTTTTAAATCAGCACTTCCAGACCGTTTACTCGTTTGCAAGCGGATCGCACCCATAACTCCTTTAGAATCCGCACATGCGTGCCACTCCCAACTCACTGAAAACGCAGCCACTTTAACTCCCGCAGAATCCGCACTTACAGCCAATCCTCCAGTAACTCCTTTAGAATTCGCACTTACAAAAAACAGGGGGAGGGGGGTGGGGTGCAAGCCGTCACATTCCGACCTCTTTACTCCCGATCATTGTTACCTCATTACTTCAACTCCGTCCTTCCCAAACTGGAACTCCAAACTCTGCCCCACCTCGCTCCCTCGCTTCTTCCACTTTCGGCCTTCAACTGTCAACTATCGACCCGCTCTTTTCGATTCTTCACTCATTCCACGGTATAATCAGAAGCTTATGCTTTCCGTGAATAACATCTCCATGCGCTTCGGCCCCCGCGTCCTCTTCGAGGACGTCACCACGACCTTTATGGCTGGCCGCCGCTACGCCGTCACCGGCCCCAATGGCGCCGGCAAGTCCACCTTTATGAAGATCTTGACTGGCGAAATTGAGCCCACCAAGGGTTCCATTACCCGCCCCAAGAAAATGGGCGTCTTGCGCCAGGACCAGTTCGCCTTCGACGACTTTCGCGTCATCGACACTGTCATTATGGGCAACGCCTCCCTCTGGAAGGCCCTCCAGGAGCGCGACGCGCTCTACGCCAAACCCCACGACCATCTTACTGACGCCGACGGCATGCGCCTCGGAGAACTCGAAGGCATCGTCGGCGAGGAAGGCGGTTACACTGCCGAATCCGATGCCGGAACGCTGCTCGACGGCCTGGGCATCGACGCCGAACTCCACGAACGCAAAATGGGCGAACTCCAGGGCGGCCAGAAAGTCCGCGTACTCCTTGCGCAAGCGCTTTTTGGCAATCCAACGGCTTTGCTACTCGACGAGCCTACCAACAACCTGGATCTCGATTCCGTCCACTGGCTTCAGAAATATCTCACCGAATACGAAGGCGTGCTCATTGTCATCTCGCACGACCGCCATTTTCTAAATAGCGTGTGTACCCACACCGCCGACATCGACTACGAAACCATCATCATGTATGTCGGCGGCTACGACGACATGGTCGTCGCCAAAACGCAGATTCGCTCGCGCATCGAGGCGGACAACGCCAATCGCGAAAAGAAAATCGCGCAGCTGAACGATTTTATCGCGCGTTTTTCCGCCGGTACGCGTTCCGCGCAAGCCACTTCGCGCAAAAAAGAGGTCGAGCGCTTGCAGACCGCCGAACTGGCCCGCTCCAACATTCAGCGCCCGTACATTAAATTTGACATGAAGCGCAATTCCGGACGCCATCCCCTGGAAATTCGCAGCGTCGAAAAAACTTACGATGACTTGAAAGTGATCCCGCGTTTCTCCGCCAACCTGGTGCGCGGCGAAAAAATCGCTTTGATGGGGCGCAACGGCGCGGGCAAAACCACGCTGCTGAAATCGCTGGTGCGCAACGCTCCGGGTTTCATCGACGACGACGCCAAGGCGTTTCCTATCGACGGCGGCGAAGTGCGCTGGGGGCACGAAGTCTCCGTCGGCTACTTCGCGCAGGATCATGGCGATTCCATCACCAAAGGCATGACCGCCATCGAATGGCTCTGGCAGTTCGATCCCACGGCGTCGCAACAGGAGCTGCGCGGCTTGATGGGTCAAATGCTCTTCAGCGGCGAAGACGCGCTGAAACCCACTCGCGCGCTTTCCGGAGGCGAGTCCGCGCGCCTGATTTTCTGCCGTTTGATGCTGCAAAAACCGAATTTCCTCGTCCTCGACGAGCCCACGAACCACCTGGACCTCGAATCCATCAACGCGCTGAACATCGCCCTGCAGCGCTACGACGGCACCGTGCTCCTCGTGACGCACGACCACGACGTGATCGATGAAGTCGCCACGCGCATCTGGCACTTCCACGGCGGCAAAATTGAAGACTTCAAAGGCCCGTACGAAGAGTACGTGGCCTACGCGGAAGAAAAAGCATCGTAGGTTTGTGAAGTTCTCTTAGGCAGTTGGCAGCAACTGAATCTTGAAGCGCTTTAGATTTACTTGGATTCGGTGGAGTTGCGCAGGGCGAAACGCTGTAGCTTCCCGGTAGCGGTTTTCGGAAGTTCGTCGCGAATTTCGATCCACCGCGGGTATTTGTACGGTGCCAGCTTGCTCTTCACCAAAGTTTGCAGTTCGTGAATGAGTTTTGTGTCGGGCGTTGCGTCGGGCTTGAGCACCACAAACGCTTTCGGCTTGATCAAATTGTTTTCGTCGGCCGCACCAACGACGGCAACCTCCAGCACCGCTGGATGACAGATCAGCGCGGACTCGACCTCGGTTGGAGAGACCCACAGGCCTCCAACCTTGAGCATGTCGTCGCTCCGCCCGCAATGCACAAACGCGCCGTCCGCATCTTGATAGAAGCGGTCGCCGGTGCGCAGCCACTCGCCAAGAAAAGTTTCGCGCGTCTTCTCCGGATTATTCCAGTAATGCGCCGCGCGCGTCGGCCCCTTCACTTGCAGCTCGCCGATTTCGCCGCGCGGCACTTCGCTCCCGGAGTCGTCAACGATGCGCACATCGTAGCCGCGAACGGGAAAACCGGTGGTGCCATAACGCACCGCGCCCGGGCGGTTGGAAATAAAAATGTGCAGCATCTCCGTGGAGCCGATGCCGTCGATGATTTCGACGCCGGTGCGATTTTTCCAGGCGCGGCCAACTTCTTCGGGAAGGGCTTCTCCCGCCGAGGTGCAAAAACGAAGAGCGTGTTCACCGGAACGCGGCAAATTGCCGGATGCGAGAAGGGAACTGAAAAGAGTGGGAACACCGCAAAAAATTGTGGGACGTTTTTCGCGGAGGATGGCGTTCACGACGGCGGGAGTGGGCCTGCCGCTGTGGAGGATGCTGGCGCCGCCGACAGACATCGGGAACGAGAGGGAATTGCCGAGGCCGTAGGCGAAGAAGAGTTTAGCGGCAGAGTAAACGATATCGTGCTCGTTAAGTCCGAGGATGTTTTGTGCGAACAGTTTGGCGGTTTGCATCAGGCTGGGCTGCAAATGCACCGCGCCTTTCGGTTTTCCAGTGGAACCGGAGGAGTAGAGCCAAAAACAGATATCATCCGCCCGCGTGGCATGCACTTCAGAACGCGGCAAAGCAGATTCTAATAACTGAGAAAAGCTGGGTAGGCCGGCGCGATGTTCGTTACCTGAAACGAGGATTCGGCCTTTCCAGGAGGCAACCCGAGTGGCTTCCAGGAAAACAGACAAGCGGCCTTCCGAAACGACTGCGGCTTGCGCGCCGCTGTCGGCAAGCAGGAAGGCGTAGTCGGAGGCAGTCCATAGAGTGTTCACGGGAATCGGGACAATGCCCGCCATGATGGCGCCAAGAAAGCTGACGGGGAAGTCGATGGTGTCGAGGAGGCAGAGGACGACGCGCTGGCCCGGTTCGAGTCCGCATTCACGCAAGGCATTGGCGCATCGATGGACCCGCACGGCGAGATCGCCGTAGGTGTACGTTCCGGCTTCGTCGATGACGGCGATTTTGTTGCCGCGGCCAGCAATTAAGTTAAGTTCCGTGAGATCGGCGGCGGCGTTGTAGAATTTCGCAGGCACAGAGTGGATGGCCGGCGGCGAAACCGGAATTTGGGGATGCCCTTCCACGTTAATCCTTTCCAAAAGAGAGAATCATTGCGGAAGATTGCTGAAGAGCTGAAATTTGGACTGCGCGATGCGGCGCAATGTACAAGAAAACTCCCCGATCCGCTGCTGATAAACTATTCTGGCACAACCGTTTGAGGATAGAAGCAGATTTGGCGGGAGCACGGCTTGCCTCTCGAAACACAGAGTTTCTTCGTCACAGTGCAAGGCCACAAACTGGAAGTTGAGCGCATCGCAGGCAGGAACAGCGATGCACCGACGATTGTATTTTTGCACGAGGGCCTGGGCTCGATCTCTTTGTGGCGAGATTTCCCGGAACAGATTGTGGCGAGGACAGGATGCGACGCGGTAGTCTACTCGCGGTACGGGCACGGCAACTCCGATGTTCTGCAGGAGGCACGGGAAGTACGCTTTATGCATGATGAAGCCCTCCTTGTACTCCCCGAACTGCTGGAGAAACTTTCAATTTGTGAGCCGGTTCTGATTGGCCATAGCGATGGAGGCTCCATCGCCATTATCCATGCAGGAGCCGGGAATGCTGTTCGCGGACTGGTGCTGATGGCGCCACACGTTTTCGGGGAAGAGTGGGGCCTGAAAAGCATCGCTGAAGCAAAGGTGGCGTTTGAAACTACGGATCTGCCACAGAAACTGGGACGGCATCATCTCGATGCGGCGAAAACATTCTGGGGCTGGAACAATGTGTGGCTGCTCCCAGGATTTCGCAGTTGGAACCTCGAGGAGTATCTTCCGCAAATAACTTGCCCGGTCCTTGCGATTCAAGGATTCGATGACCAGTATGGAACGATGGCACAGTTGGATGCCATTGCGGCACAGGCCGGAGGCCCGGTGGAAACACTGAGGCTGCAGAATTGCCGTCATTCGCCCCATCGCGACCAGCCAGAGTCGGTGATCGAAGCGATCACTCATTTTCTGTCGAAGATGCGCCGAGACGATCAAAACTCGTCGTTGTGAACCATTTTGCGATGGATGCCGGAGATGCTAGCCCGGCGGAGCCGGCCATCCGCTTCCTCCTGGGGTTTTGCCTTTCCTGTTCAAATTAGAACACCACCAGCTATATGGGAGAGTGTCCAAAAGATGACAGCCAGACTGGTATGGCAGCGCTTATGATGACTTGCTAGACGGCGAGAAAGAGCGGTATTGGCCGGGAAGCAGGGCTGGGCCGGGTGATATTCCTCTTCTCGCCGTTCTCTCCATTTAGACTTCGAAAAAAAGGTTTTCTTAGGGACCAGGCGGGAAAGAGGAAGCGGTGCATCAGCTTCGCGAGAGTCATCGTGTGCCGGAAATCACGGGGTTGCTGGTGGGGTTCAGCCTATATTCCTACCATGTGCGGGAGCTTCTGGCCTGCTGGATCTTCTTTGGTTTGCTTTTTGTCATAGTAGCTCTAATGGTTTTTGGCGGCGTACTCGCGTGGCACATAGCGAAAAGCGCTTCTCATTGGGCGCGGACCGCAGGACTGGCAATCATGTTGGCGAAAATGAAGTTTCAGACGTGAGCGAAATAAAAAAGAGCCGGCTCGAGTTGAGCCGGCTCTTTTTTTGTGAGTAGGACTACTGAGGAGAAGTGGCGACGGTAACGGGCTGCAAGCTGATGGAAACAATCTTGGTGCCGATGACTTCGCCGGAGACAACTAACTCGACGCGGCGATTTTGCTGGCGGCCTTCGGAAGTATCATTAGATGCGATGGGCCGAGTTTTGCCGAAGCCCGTCGCCGTGGTGGAAGATTCCGGAACGCCCTGCTGTGTGAGATAGGTGCGAACGCCCTCGGCGCGCTGTTCGGAGAGCTTCTGGTTGAAATCCTCAGTGCCGACGCTGTCCGTGTTGCCTTCGACCGCTAGCTTGAGCGAAGGATAGCCGAGCACGATGCCGGATATTTTGGCCAGCTTCTCGCGCGCCAGCGGACGGAGGGTGTACTTGCCGGAGTCAAAGAGCACATCCGACATATTGACGACAAGGCCGCGGGCAGTGTCGCGCGTTTCCAGGATCAGGTTGAACTGCTGGAGGAGCTTCGCGCGAAGTTCTTCGCGGTCACGAACGGCTTGCTGAAGCTGGGCATCGGATGAAGCTGCCGCGGCGCGATTACGGTCGGAATCGGCTTCGGCGGCTTGTTGCTTTTGCTGGGCGTCATTGCGGTCGCGTTCGGCATCGGCTTGGGCGCCGGCGGCTTGTTTTGCGGCGGCTTGCGCGTCCAGGTTCCTGCGGTCTGCATCATCGCGCTGACGAGTGGCATCGGCGGCTCCGATTTCGGCGGTGAGAGCGCGCTGTGATTCTTCATTAGCACGAGCTTTTGCTGCGGCTTCGCGGCCTTCTCCGGAGCGGCGTTCGGACTCGGCACGTTCTTCGTCGATGTGCTTCACGGAGATTTCACGAGCGTCTTCGGCGGTCTGGACGGCTTCGCGCGAGACGGAGATCAGCGATTTCTTGTTTTCATGCCTTCCTGAGGCGATGGCATCCGCTTCGTTCATCTGGCGAACGGCCTTTTCATAGCTTTCCGTGGCGTATCTTTGAGAGCCGGCAGCTTGAGCGATACGCAGGGCATTGCGGGCTTCGAAAAATTCGAGCGGCAATTTGGCGCTCAGGACCACGGGGTCGAAGTTAAAGCCTGTGGGGATGTAGCCGCCGCGATCGATCATTTCATACTTGGCGTCCACGGCCTCGGAAGTGCCGACGGTGTCCGAGCGAATCTCGTTCTCGAGGATGACAACGTTGCTGGGGCGGCGAACGGCATAATAAGGCTCGGCGGTGACGATGAGCGCGAAAGCCTGAAGATCCGTGGTCACGTTCAGCTTGCTGCGGTGGTTATCGCCCACCAAGACTTCGCCGATGTTGACGGGTCGGCCTTCCGGCGAAATGGCCCACAATACGTAGGTCAGATATTCATTGCCAAAGCTGGTCGGCCTGTCCAGCCCGGAAAATTCGGCTTCGACTTCCAGCCTGCCGCGCTTGCTGTTGACCTCGGCTACGCCCGCCGCGCCAGGCATCAAATCAGAACCGCGAAAATTGATTTTTGTGGCGCCGCTGCGGTGCCTGTAACTAACGGCACGGGTAGTACGGCTGACTACATTGATCCGGAATGTCGGTGTGGGATTGCCGGAGTCTGCAGGAGCTTGTGTCTGAGCCTGCGCCTGCGCCGATGCGCCGAGCGTCATTACGACTGCCAGGGTGATACTGGATATCTTGAACATGAGTCTCCTTCCGAGAACTTCGAGGGCCGAGTATGCGGGTTTGCGAACCGCAATACTGTGCGATAGAACACGTTTCGCGGCCAAATTCACTGCTGAGATAAAGATATCTCTAAGACTGTGTCGAAGAGGACAGCGAAAGTCCCGGGCAATCTCTAGGATGTGGGCTGGGCGAATGCCCGGAATGGGCTACAGAAGTGTCGCCACTCGTTCCGAGGATTTCCGACAAGTTACAGGCTGGCTCGACGCAATTCCTGAGGAATCTAAAATGAAAACGATACGAAATTCGATTCTTTGCCTTGGTGCGTTGCTGGTCATGGGGCCAATGCTCCGCGCGCAGGATTTATCCAAGTATCGGAATTTTTCTCTTGGAACGAGCGTGGCCGCGGTGCTGAGGTATACGGAGCAAAATTCAACCGATGTAAATGTGACGCAACCTGGTCCATCATTATTGCAGGAAGTGACGTGGTGGACGCCGAGCATTCGCGGAAGTTCGCTCCGCCCGGATAGCGTCGAGCGCATTCTTTTCTCCTTTCGCAACGGCGAGCTATACAAAATGTCCGTGACTTACGATCAATCGTCGACCGAAGGACTTACCTCGGCAGACATGGTGAAGTCCATTTCGGTGAAATACGGACCGCCGACCAGCGTTTCGCCGGAGAGCGATTCCACGGCGAGCGACCGATACGACGCGAAGGAAAGAGTCATCGCTTCCTGGGAAGATTCACAAAATTCTTTCAATCTTGTACGTTCCACCTTTACGGATCGATTCGGGCTGGTGATCTACTCCAAGCGAGCGAATGCGGAGGCGGAACTCGCCATTGCGCAGGCCGAGAAACAAGAGAAGCAAGATGGCCCGAAGAGGGAAGCCGAGCGGCAGAAGAAACAAATCGATGACCTCGATGTCGCGCGCCAGAAGAATCAGAAGAGCTTTCGCCCGTAGAACCTGCCTTGCGGCGTGGCAGATTGCGTAGAGAATAAACTTGGCCTGGCAGGGCCGGGGTATTATTACGTTGCGTAGCGCGGCCCGGCCCCGATAGAAACCCCGTCCAAAGTATCTTTCCCAAAGCACAAAAATGATCCTAGTGGGGCTTGCGCAGTGGAGCTTCTATATTGCTGATAATAATAGAGATGGAAGCTGGGCCCAGAAGAGTGGAAATGTATTGCCCAAACAGGGGGGGTAAGCTGGCTTTCATTTGGAGGCTAGAAGGGCGGAGGAAGTGCGCATTTTGCGTCAAACAGGGAGGTGATCGCGCCTCCAACGGAAGCGGAAAGCCCATAAATTACTTTCAATCAACAAGATAGATAGTTCTAGAACCGGGTACTGGAGCCGACGGGTTGGGCGATTGGCGCCTTCTTTGCACATTCTACTGTTGTGCACTGAAGGCACTGAGAATCCAAGGAGCCCCAAACGATATGCTTACTAATCGCAACAAACAAAAGGGTTTCTCGCTGATTGAGTTACTGATTGTCGTGGGCATTATTCTGATTATAGCGGCGATGGCCATCCCGAGCCTACTGCGCGCGAAGATGGCTGCCAATGAGTCCTCTGCTGCGGGTTCCTTGCGATCCATTGTCACAGCCCAGGTTGAGTATGGTTCGTCGTACGGTGTGGGTTATGCTCCCGATTTGAATACGCTCGGTGGTGCCACGGTCCCTTGCACCGCGACCCAGACGAACGCTTGTTTGGTGGATCCGGTCATTACCAGCGCCGTCAAAAGCGGTTATAACCTGGGAACGTCCACCACGAATCCTATCGTGGAATTTGTGGCGACGGCGGTTCCCGTCGGATTGGACCAGACGGGAAGCAGGTCATTCTGCGCGGACGAAACACTTACGGTGAAGTTTGCGGCTAGCGCGATCAATGTGGCTGCGGACGACGCGGCGTGCCAGGCATTTCCGAACTTGCTCGGTGAGTAGTCAGCAAGCGAAATTGTCCCAGCCGTGGTTGAAAGTGGCTGCTCTCGGAACACTGCTCACGGGGATCTGAGCGGACTGATTCTAGATGCTCTTCTAGCTGGTTGCGATCGTGGTCTCTTTCGAGGTGATCTCGTACTTGAAATTGTCCGGATCCAGACTGTCGAGCCGTCCATCGGGCGTTTCTGCCTGTGGATACATGAAGAAAGCGATCGGCCCGCCGGTTGATCCGGGGAGCACAACATCGTGCGCGAAGTTGTACGCCATCCAATTCATCTCCCAGAAACCGAATAGCTTTACGCGGGCCTTTTTCACCAAATCGTCATCCAGCGAGAGTTTTCCGGGCGGTTCTTCGAGCACAACTTTTCGCACGTCCGCAGGATCGACGGGCACCCAGCCGTATTCGCTGAGGTAAACTTCGGCGCGGCAGTGCTGCGCTTTGGTGATTTTCTCCGACGAAGGACCAAGGCTCTTGTAACCGAACTCCGACTTTGCAACGCGAACACCGTAAACATCGCGGGCCGGAAGACCGACGGCGCGCGCCAAACCCACATATAACGCATTGAGATCGGCGCACTTGCCGCCCAGATCCCCGGACTCCAGCATGAAGCGGATGTCACCGGTGCCGCAGCCGCGCGTCTTCGGATTGCGAAAGGTGTTGTCCACGATCCATTCATAGATCGCGCGCGCCTTTTCGACGTCCGTCTTCGCACCCTTGGTGATCTCGAGCGCCGTCGCTTTCACGATGCCGTCGTTCGGCAGAAACTTTGTTGGCTGGAGAAAATACTGCAACTCCGCGGGATTTTCTCTCTGCGCCTTGCTAGGCGCGGAAAGGTCGACGGAACAGTTCTTGGTGGCGACGCGGCTGCTTACCGTGAGAATCGGCTTAACCCCGGCGGGAAATTCCGCGGCAATGATGCCGAGAGCGTCGGTCCTGGATTCGAAACTCTTCGCGGCCCCACCTTCCGCGGTGAACGTATTGGCCAGCGTCTTCTGGAAGGGGGTTTGCACGTTGAGCGCCGCGGGAACCCAGATGCGGGTCGCGCCGGAAGATTTCAAGACTTCCACGCGCGTGGTCACTTCGAAGGTGCGCCAAGCATCGGCGGTTGCGCCCTCAGCGAACAGACGCTCCGCCCCGGGGAACGCGAGCCCTGCTGACACAATGCTTGCCGACCGGAGAAAATCGCGACGCTTCATGGCTTCACCTTTTCGCCCATAATTCTCTTCCTTAGTCTTCCAGCATTACAAAGTATACCCGAACCTGCGGCCAGGCATTCCGTGATACTCCGTGAGTACATAAGACCTCTCCCGCCCTGCTCGTGATTGCTACCGACGAGCACGGCAAGCGGCCGTGGATCTGCGATTCTCTTTTGTAGTTGCATCCGGAACTTCGCATCATTGCCGTGGATCCCCGCCAAAATTACAGCGTCTGTTACATGGCCACACTCTTGCTCAGAGAGACGCAGTGAACCTACTTGGTGGACAAGTGTTCCCAAATGTTCCCAAATCTCATTCGGTCCTTGGTTGCCACCACTGCTCGCTCTTCCGGTTTTCTCTGAAGGGGTTTACGTCGTTTTTGCGCAGGGGTCGTGAGATTCCGAGCTTCTTCATCTTGGCAATTAACGTGGTCCGCTTCAGTCCCAGCCGGGCGGCAGCCCCAGCGGATCCTCCGATAGCCCAACGTGCCTCCCGCAGTGCCTGCAAGATCAGGGCTCGCGTAGAATCGTTGAACGTGCCCTGTGAAGGAGTTACCGTTAGCGGATTCCTCCCTGATGCAGGAAGAGGGTCCGTGACCGCATCCTTGCCTAATGTCGGAAGCGGATTCGGAAGCACACCGTTGTTGGAAAGGATCACGGCACGTTCGATTAAGTTCTGAAGCTCCCTGACGTTTCCAGGCCAGGGATAGGAGTTCAACGCATCCAGCGTTTCATTCGGAATATGATTGATTTGTTTGCCCATGCGCTGGCCAAACATCTCTACAAAATGCGAAACCAACAAGCCGATATCCTGGCGGCGCTCCCTCAAAGGTGGCAACATCAAAGGAAATACGTTTAGCCGGTAATAGAGATCGCTGCGGAATTCGTTTCGCTTGACCATCTCCGCGAGATTTCGATGTGTCGCCGCCACCAAGCGGACGTTGATGTGATGCGTGCGGCCGCTTCCCAGACGCTCGAACTCCTGCTCTTGCAGCACCCGCAGCAGCTTTGGCTGCAGGGCCAGGGGAATGTCGCCGATTTCGTCGAGGAACAATGTTCCAGTGTCAGCCATTTCGAACCTGCCAATTTTCTGAGCGATGGCGCCGGTGAAAGAGCCCTTTTCGTGGCCAAAGAGTTCGCTTTCCAATAGATCAAAGGGAATGGCGGCACAGTTCAGCCTTACAAATGGGTGTCGGCTGCGTGGGCTGATATTGTGAATGGCGCGCGCGATGAGTTCCTTGCCTGTCCCGGTTTCGCCTTCGATGAGAGCAGTGGAATTTGTGGGCGCCACAATTCGAACGAGATCCAATACTTCTCGGAGAGCCTCGCTTTCTCCGACGATGCCCTCAAAGCCGTCGTTCACACCTGCGTTCTGCTTTGCGTGACGGTCCCTCGGTGCGACAGTTTGGAGCAGTGCCGAGGGAGCGGAACCGGCTGTCGCACCCGTGAGCATGTCGCCTTGGTTTGGGCGCTCGCTGCGATA
>Ga0210384_10004913_pt1 | contig 14779 bp, 14 predicted proteins | sample IncBWH2MmetaG_FD_160574 | JGI IMG/M metagenome (GOLD analysis project Ga0210384, IMG submission 160574) | Forest soil microbial communities from Barre Woods Harvard Forest LTER site, Petersham, Massachusetts, United States - Inc-BW-H-2-M | ecosystem: Environmental > Terrestrial > Soil >...
AGTGAATCTCAGTATGGGGAGCACGCATAGGGTCATCTGCGCGGGGGAACTCCTGTACTTGGCTGCCGGGGTCCGGCATGAACTGGCCGCTATCAAAAACTCATCGCTTCTCGTCACGCTCGTGCTCTTGAGCCCGTCAGGCATCTCGGGAGTCACGGGCGACGGGCATGGCGTCCATGGGGCGACGGCTTGAAATTGAAGTGATCGCAATATGAATAAGCGCCAGTACTCTTCTCTCGATGCGCTTTTGACTGAGGTGCTCGCTTGTCGCGCCTGCGCACAGCACTTGCCACTCGGTCCTCGCCCCATTGTGCAGGCCGGGGCCAAAGCACGGATTCTCATTGTCGGGCAGGCACCCGGCGCCCGCGTACACGAGTCCGGAATTCCGTGGGACGATGCAAGCGGCGATCGCCTAAGGAAATGGCTAGGGGTAGACGCCGAAACATTTCATGATGAGTCACAGTTCGCGATTATTCCAATGGGCTTTTGTTACCCAGGGCGAGGCAATGGCGGCGACAAACCGCCGCGTCGCGAGTGCGCACAACTGTGGCTGGATAGCCTGTTGGAAAAATTACCCGAAATTCAATTGACGCTGTTGATCGGCCAATATGCGCAGCGCCATTTTCTGCGAGCCAGTCGCAAGGGCTCGCTGACCGAAACAGTCAAGGCGTGGCGAGAATACGCGCCGGCCACAATCCCGCTGCCGCACCCGTCACCCCGCAATCGGGGATGGTTTCAGCGACATCCGTGGTTCGAAAGCGAAATTCTTCCCATGCTGCGCGGGAGAGTAGGGGCGCTCATGGAGCATGGCTTGATGCCGGTTAAATCCGAAACTTTCTCTCAAAATCCGGTGCCATCCCGTGTCAGCGAGTTGATCGTGCCGATGATGACCAAGGGCTCTCTGTGATCGCCGCCAGCAGCAAGCGAATTCGCAAGGCGCCCGCGCCGCCTGGTCGGAATGTCGAGCCTCGGCGAGCAGAAACGGTGGCAGAGACGAATTCTCGGCCCGTCGTATTGACCGTGGGTCATTCGACGCGGCCACTTGGAGAGTTCATTGCGCTACTTACGTCCCACTCGGCAGCCTGGCTGCTTGACGTACGTACCGTGGCACGCTCTCGCCACAACCCCCAGTTCAACAGCGACACCTTATCAGTTGCGCTGGAAGCCGCGGGCATTCACTATGCGCATGTCACGGGCTTGGGCGGTTTCCGCCGTGCAGCCCCGGAATCTCTCAATCAGGGTTGGCGGAATGCTGCATTTCGCGGATACGCCGACTACATGCAGACTCCGGAATTTGCACGGAACTTAGCGTCGCTGATGGAGCTGGCAAAACAAGAGCGGGTAGCACTGATGTGCGCCGAGGCCGTGCCGTGGCGCTGTCATCGCTCGCTGATCGCTGACGCTTTGGTAATACACGGTGTTCGCGCCGCCGAAATCATTAACACGGCCCGATGCCAGATCCACTCGCTGACTTCCTTTGCCAAGGTGAACGGCACAGAAATCACGTATCCGCCTTCGCCTGCAACAGAGCCTGCAAAATGAAGCCTGCACTACCAATTTATTTTGTGCCTTTTCTCTGTTTCAGAGTGGCGCCGGTCATCCAGAGTATGCAGATATATATCCGTCGTACTGATCGAAGAGTGCCCCAGATTATCACGGACAAATAATAGATCGATGTCTCCGTTAGTCATATCTGTCGCCGCGGTATGGCGCAACCAGTGGGCGGAGGCCGCCATCATTCGGTCCGCATCGGCTTGAAAATCGGGGCCTTTCAAACGCATCCTTGCGGCGGTCTGCTCGAACACGTTTTTAACGATCGCATGCAGCCCACCACGTGTCAAATGACGGCGCTTCTCCCCAATTGGGAGCAGAAGGGGGATTTCTTCCCCGGGAATCGGTGCTGCACTCAGTCCCTTTTCTCGACGATACCGGGCGAGTTCCGCCATTAGCTCACTGGTCGCGGGAACAATCCTCGGCGTGCCGCCTTTACCCAAGACTTCAAGCCACCACTGATCTTCGCCATCTTTGTCTTTACGACGCAAGAAACTTCCCATTGAATTCTCGACGATTTCACTAATGCGAACCCCGCAGAGATACATCAAAGAGAACAGCCAGCGCAAACGGAAATAATGCTCACGCTGCCGGGCAGTTTCCCTTGGCATCTGTTCAATGGTCGACTTGACTTCACTCCAAAGGGCCTCCTCAATATATCTGGTAACACGGCGCTTTGCCTTCCGGTCACGCTGGCGCGACAAAGACAATGGATTGCCAGCCAGGTAACCAGCATTGACCAGCCAGGAAAACAAGGTGTTGAGGATGACGATTGCCTGGCGCCGGCTGGTGGGGGAGAGCGGACCCGCAAATGGACGCCACTCAGGATGGGCGCGCGCAAATTTCCGGCCATCGCGCATGATCCAGCGGCCGGCTGGCTGCGGATCCGCGATGAACGACTGATAAGCCAGCAAATCTTCATGCGTCAACGACGAAAAGGATTTGCCCAATTGTATGGTTGACCACAGCAGCAGACGCTCCGCCTCCTTCCGATAATTGTCAAAAGTCGTCTTGGTATCGTGAAAACGCGCTAGCCACGCCTTGATGGCGTCGATGTCATTCCTGGCTGCGACCTGAGGGCGATTGCCAACTGCGCGGTTGGCGCCACGGCTGCCGTCCAAATCAGAAGGCAGGGCAACCTTTTCGAGCGGTGCGGGCTCGATGGCTATCGCCAAAATAATATTTTGATTGTTCATTTTCCACTCAGACGCCACGATCGGAACTTGCATTACATTATTCGACATTATAAGAGTAATGTCATATTTTATTTAAGAGTAGTTATAAATTTAATGTAATACGTAGTATTATTAATTAAATTCCCTGAAAGGATCACCCATGGAAAATTTAATAAATGAAAAACAACTCGCTTCAGAGATTGAGCAATTGCGTGTGCAGTTCACCAATACTCAGGATTTGTATCGGGAAGTTTGCGCATTGCTATTCTTTCGACATGGAGTGACGCCAACCGCCAATAAGCTTTATCAGCTAGTCCGCAAGGGAAGCATGTCGGCACCGGCCGAGGCACTCAATAAGTTCTGGGGTGATCTACGCGAGAAAAGCCGAGTCAGGATTGAGCATCCTGACTTGCCGGAGGCGTTGAAAGTCGCTACGGCAGATCTGGCCGTAGCGCTCTGGTCCACCGCGCAGGAGCAAGCCCAGAGCTCTCTGTCCGGCTATAGGCTGGAATTTCAGGAGGCTGTCTCTGCGGCTGGGGCGGCCAAGGACGCCGCTGAAAATGGTCAGCGCATTGCCCGCCAGGCGCTCGAAGAAATGCAGGTTCACATGGCCGCTGCCAAAGTAACGATACAAAACCTGCAGCATCAGTTAACTGCTAGCACAGCCGTCAAAGACAGCCTGGAATCGCAGCTCGCGTCCGCGAAAAACGAGGTCGGCGCCTATCAAGCCCGATTAACGGATGCGGCCCAAGAGTTTACCCATGAATTGGAAAAACAGCGCCAGGCATCGCAATTAGCGGACGAAAGATTTAGGGCCGCGGAAAACCGGGCACTGCTCGAAGTAGACCGCGAGAGGATGCAGTCGGCCAAGTCACAGAAAGAGCTGGCACAAAGCCGGCTGTCAGCCCTGGAGGCAAGCGACCAGCACCAAAGCGAAATGCGCGAGCTACAGTCGCAGATAGGCGAATGCCGACAGCAACTCGGCTCCCTGCAAGGAAGTTTAAGGGTCGTTACAGAAAGCCGAGATTTCGCACTACAAGAACTCAGCGCCGAGCGCTCCAAGCTGCACGAGGCGCAATTGCTTTTGGCGGCAACAAACGCCGAGTCGGAGAGTCGCTTAAGACAAATCCGTGAAGCCCAGCGGTCGATTGAAGATCTCAGCGCTGCAGTTAAGCCCGGACGTATGCCTCGAAAAAACAAAAGCGCGCAATCTTGATTGAAAATAACTCTCCCACATCCCTTGGAGACATTTACTTGTCCGTCGTGGACGCAGAAAATCCATGCAACAGCACAAAGTGTAGGCTATTAGAAGGGTAAGGCGCTCTACAGTTGTCAATATAAATGCACCATGCGACGAAAATCGGTGCTGCGAATATTAGGACCTACGTAAAATTGCTCTGGCAAGACACATCGACGCGGACAGTACCACTGATGTAACGCATCCAGGACGGGTTTGCGTAAGTCTAATTATAAAGATGCATGGCAAGGAGACATATCAATGAAGCCTGTGGTCGTCAAAATCCTGGGGGCGAGGGGTCATCCTCAAATGTTTTCACGACAATCACAACGATAAACCGCGCTTCAAAGCCATTAGGTAATGCCACGACTCGTAGAGCCGAGTAGTAGGCGCAGCGCCTTTGCGCATCACCTGAATGCGTTTCCTCGTATGAAATGAAATATCGGCGTTGACTGAGGTCAACCGGGAAAGTGCAACCGGGCGACTGACCGAGGCCCTGTTCGATATGTGGGATGAAAACAGTGGTCGGCCCTGTGGCCCGCGACTTGGCCACCTATTACCCTGGATTTTTCTGCCAAGACAACGGGTGTTCTCGTTGTTCTGGCGGTACCGGCGTCTTCGGCCGCCGCTTCGGTTTGGTGAAGGGTCTGTTTTCCATGCACAGATGCGGAACAAATTCGCCCCGGCCATTTTCTTGGCCGTCCCGCCGCACAAAAAAATGCTTTGGCTGTTTCAATTGTTCGTATGACGCAAATTTCAAGGAACGTAACATGTTGAGCAATATAAGTATAAAGTCCCGCCTGATATGTGTTTTCACTTTTTTCTCTTTGCTATTGATTATTATCGGAGGCGCCGGCTTGTATAGCCTGCGGTCAGCCAACACCTCCCTCCAAGTTGTATACGCCGACCGCATGGTCTCTGTCGGGCGACTGGATAGCGTCATCAAATCGATGCTGGACACGCAAGTCAGACTAGGTCAGGCCATTAGCGGCGACCCTGACCAATTTGGCGGGACCATGGACGCGATTGAAAAGAATGGTGTCGAAGGCAACAAGATTTGGGCCGACTACGCCGCAACGTCCTTGACGCCGGCAGAAAAGGAACTCGCCGACAAATTCGTCGCGGAACAGAAAATTTTCTTTAAAGAGGGATTGAAGCCTGTGATCGGCGCAATGCTCGGTTCTGACGTCAAGCGTGCCGCAGATATTTATCAGGGCAGGATGACTGAGACATGGGCGCATGCGCGGGACACGATCAATGCGCTGATCCAGCTGCAATTGGATGAGGCAAAAAATGCGTATGAGAAGTCGCAACGGCTGTATACCATGTTCAATATTGTATCTATCGGCTCTCTGGCATTGGGATTGCTATTTTCAGTCGTCTTTGGCGTATGGCTGATCCGTAGCGTCTCCAGGCCTCTCGAATATGCTGTGCGAATTGCAAGCAATGTCGCAAGCGGAGATCTCTCGCAACGCATTGACGTGACATCACGCGATGAGACCGGCAAGCTCCTGACGGCACTGAAGAACATGAATGACAGCCTGATCCAGACTGTCTCGGGCGTTCGGACTGGAACCGAGGCGATTGCCACCGCGTCCAACCAGCTCGCCGCAGGCAATATGGATTTGTCGGTCCGCACTGAAAAGCAGGCGGCCAACCTCGAAAAGACGACATCGTCTTTGGTTGCGATAACCTCAACGGTAAAGCAAAATGCAGGCAATGCCAAATTGGCGAATAAGCTCGTTATTACCGCCTCTGAATTCGCGAAGAAAGGCGGGCAGGTTGTGGGAGAAGTGGTAGGAACAATGGCCGCAATCAGGGAAAGGTCTAGAAAGATTGTTGATATTATCGGCGTCATTGACGGCATTGCGTTCCAAACCAACATCCTGGCTTTAAATGCCGCCGTTGAGGCGGCGCGAGCAGGGGAGCAGGGGCGTGGATTTGCTGTCGTTGCGACCGAGGTGCGCAATCTTGCACAGCGTTCCGCGGCTGCCGCCAAGGAAATCAAAGCGCTCATCAGCGATTCTGTTGAGACAGTCGGAGCCGGAAGCAAGCTGGTTGACGAAGCGGGCGCCACCATGGATCAGATCGTGATTTCTGTCGGGCAGGTTGCCAATATCATGGGTGAAATTTCTGCCGCAAGCGAAGAACAGCGAGTTGGGATCGACGAAATCAATTTAGCAGTCGGGGAAATGGACAATGCCACACAACAAAATGCAGCGCTGGTAGAGGAAGCCGCCGCAGCGGCCGCCAGCATGCGGCAACAGGCGGCCAATCTGCTCCAAGCCGTTAGTGTCTTTCAGTTTGATCGCGATGCCGGGTCAGGCAATACCGCTCACGTTTCAAGCGACGAACGATCCGGTGCGCACGTGCTCGCCATAGTCGACGGCAGTTTCGCCGGCGGTTAGTTTTGCCGTCCACCACACCACCAGAGCGTTAGTCAAGGTGAAGAGGGCTCGGCCATGGCTGGGCGACGGCCGCTCCGTGTGTTCGAATGGTTGCTTTGGTTGCTGCTGAGAGGTGGCGTAGGGCCGGTCAATATCCTTTGCTGAACGGCTTAAACAACGGATAATAGCGGCTAGATCATTTTGAGCACTATTTTGGAACTCCCTCATGGAAATTAAGGTCAACTTTCTCGATAAGCTTCGTCTTGAAGCCAAGTTCGATGATTTCACGGTGGTGGCCGACCAGCCTATCCGCTATAAGGGCGATGGCTCGGCGCCCGGTCCGTTCGATTACTTTCTGGCCTCATCGGCCTTGTGTGCGGCTTACTTTGTGAAGTTGTATTGCGTAACTCGCAATATTCCTACCGATAATATCCGCCTGTCACAGAATAATATTGTCGATCCGGAAAACCGTTACCAGCAGATTTTCAAGATTCAGGTCGAGCTGCCGGCGGATATCTCTGCCAAAGACCGCCAAGGAATTTTGCGCTCCATCGACCGTTGTACGGTGAAAAAAGTGGTGCAAGCTGGGCCCGAGTTTGTGATTGAAGAGGTGGCGAATTTAGACGCCGATGCTCAGGCGTTGCTGATGTTGAATCCGGCTTCTGAAGCGAGCACCTTTATTGCGGGCAAGGATCTGCCATTGGAGCAAACCATTGCCAATATGTCGGCGGTTTTAGCGGGCTTGGGCATCAAGATTGAAATCGCTTCGTGGCGCAATATTGTTCCTAATGTGTGGTCGCTGCATATACGCGATGCGCACTCGCCGATGTGTTTTACCAATGGCAAGGGAGCGACCAAAGAAAGCGCGTTGGCGTCGGCATTGGGAGAGTATATCGAGCGACTGAATTGCAACCATTTCTATGCTGGTACGTTCTGGGGCGAAGACATCGCCAATGCGGCGTTTGTCCATTACCCGAACGAGCGCTGGTTTAAGCCTGGCCCTAAAGATGCGCTGCCGGCCGAAATTCTGGATGAATATTGCTTGCAAATTTACAATCCCGATGGCGAGTTACGTGGCTCGCATCTGGTCGACACCAACTCCGGCAATGTGCAGCGCGGTATCTGTTCGCTGCCGTATGTGAGGCAGTCAGACGGCGAGGTAGTGTATTTTCCGTCCAACCTGATCGAAAATCTATACGTCAGCAATGGCATGAGTGCCGGTAATACGCTGGCCGAAGCGCAGGTGCAATGCCTGTCGGAGATTTTCGAGCGGGCGGTCAAACGCGAAATTCTGGAAGGTGAAATCGCCTTGCCGGATGTGCCGCAGGAAGTGCTGGCGAAATACCCTGGCATTGTGGCCGGCATTCAGGGCCTGGAAGAGCAGGGCTTTCCGGTGCTGGTGAAGGACGCGTCGCTGGGCGGGACGTACCCAGTGATGTGCGTTACCTTGATGAATCCGCGCACAGGCGGTGTGTTTGCCTCGTTCGGAGCGCACCCAAGCTTGGAGGTGGCGCTGGAACGCAGTCTGACGGAATTGCTGCAAGGCCGCAGTTTTGAAGGCCTGAACGATTTACCGCAGCCCACCTTTGTCAGTAACGCCGTGACTGAGCCAAATAACTTCGTTGAACACTTCATTGATTCCAGCGGTATCGTGTCGTGGCGCTTTTTCAGCGCCACGGCCGATTACGATTTTGTGGAGTGGGATTTTTCCGGCCAGGGTGAAAACTCGAATGCCGAGGAAGCCGCGACCTTGTTCGGCATTCTCGAAGACATGGGCAAAGAGGTGTATATGGCGGTGTATGACCAGCTAGACGCCGTTGCCTGCCGGATTTTGGTGCCGGGTTATTCGGAAATTTATCCGGTAGAGGATTTGATCTGGGATAACACCAACAAAGCGCTGTTGTTCCGCGCCGATATCTTGAACTTGCATCGCCTGGATGATGCCAGCCTGGAAGCACTGCTTGAGCGTTTAGAGAACAATGAGCTGGATGATCACAGCGACATCGCGACATTGATCGGCATCGAATTTGACGAGAATACGGATTGGGGCCAGCTGACAGTTCTGGAGTTGAAGCTGCTGATTTATCTCGCCTTACAGCAATTTGAGGAAGCGCATGAGCTGGTGGGAGCCTTCCTGCAGTACAACGAGAACACGGTTGAGCGCGGATTGTTTTACCAGGCCTTGAATGTGGTGCTGGAGGCGCTGCTGGATGAGGACCTGGAACTGGACGATTACGTGGTCAATTTCCGCCGGATGTTTGGCAACCCTCGAATGGACGCGGTGTTGGGGTCAGTAGACGGCAGCGTGCGCTTCTTCGGCTTAACGCCAACGAGCATGAAACTGGAGGGGCTCGACAGGCATCAACGCTTGATCGACAGCTACAAAAAATTGCACTTGGCGCGGGCCAATGTGGCGGCTACATAATGGTTTTCAGGGAAATTCATACCGCCGCATGCGACTTGGCCGGTCATTGTGCCGCTTGATAACGGCTTTGGCTGATGCCTGTTCGCGTTTAGCTATACGGTCTCGGATGTCATGGATGCTTGGAAACTCAAGAACCTGACCACGGATGACACCCATTTTTGCAATGAAGGCGGCAATGATCTCAACGGCAGGGGACCAAAATGGATGGCGCTATTTCGAATTGGCCAGCCTGCGGCGTAGTGCTTTAGATGTTCGGGGTCGCAGTAACGGACGTTTGGGTATTTCATCGTTTTTCTTCATTCTCATTGCTAGTTAGATTTAAAAAGCCGCTCTGACGGCGGCTTTGGGTATTATTGCCGCAAAGGTGAGGGTGCCATGTAACTTTATGCTCCGATCAATGTCTTGGATTCAAGATAAGACTCCAGGCCAAGCAGGCCATATTCGCGACCTATACCCGACTGCTTGAATCCACCAAAAGGCGCTAGCGGATCGTGCTGCAGGCAATTGATCAACACGCGGCCTGCCTGAAGTTGAGCAGCAACGGCTTTGGCCCGCACTAGATTTGACGAATGTACATGAGCCTGTAGGCCATAGATCGTATCGTTTGCGATTTCAATAGCCTCCTCGTCGCTACGATAAGTTAAGATGGAAAGCACCGGACCGAAGATTTCCTCCCTTGCTATTGCCATGTCGTTGCGGACATTCACAAACACGGTGGGCTTGACGAAATAGCCTTGCTCCAAGCCTTCGGGGCGACCTTCTCCTCCGGCGACAAGTGTGGCGCCTTCTTGTAGTCCAAGGCGAATGTAGTGTTGCACTCGGTCAAACTGGTTGCTGTTGGCCAGGGGGCCGATGACGGTAGCTTGATCGGCTGGATCCCCCACCTTCATTTGAGAAACGACCGTTTTTACGATCTCGATCACTTCTGGAAGGCGCAGCGCGGGCACAATTAGGCGACTGCCGGCAATACACGCTTGTCCATTGTTCATAAAGACAGCATTCAGCGCGAGAGGTACAGCTTGTGCCAGGTCTGCGTCGTCAAGAATGATGGTCGGCGATTTGCCACTCAGCGCAAGACTGACTCTTTTCATGGTTTCAGTAGCTGCGTGCTGGATAATCTTTCCTACGGTTGTCGATCCCGTGAAAGAAATCTTTGCAACATCCGGATTTGTGCTCAGTTCGCCACCTACAACATCGCCGCGGCCGGTCACGATATTGACAACCCCAGGCGGCAACCCGGCTTCATGGATGGCCTCCGAGACAATACTATTTTGGATAGCGCTCATCTCGCTAGGCTTGATCACTGACGTGCAACCAGCCGCCACCGCCATAGCTAGCTTGCTACAAATTGATCCGGCGGCGCTATTCCAGGGCGTCACAAGACCAGTAACACCCACCGGCTCCATCACCACGGTCGAACTACCCATCTGGCGCGTAAAATCGTAACTCTCAAGTGTTTGCGCGGCATCGAGGAAAGATTGGGCGGAAAAGTGGGAAATCCAGGAGGCGCGTGAAGCAGGGGCGCCATATTCTTCGATCGTAGCATCCCGCAATGTATCGGCACGCGCCAGGACGGCTGCGTGTAGCCGCTTCAAGATGGCGACGCGTTCGTCTTTGGTAGTGCGCGCGAACGCTGGAAAGGCTTTCTTGGCAGCGGCAACTGCACGCCGCGTGTCTATAGCATCCGCCAAAGTGACTTTGGCGATTACCTGCTCGGTTGTTGGATTAATGATGTCGAAGATCTCGCTTCCGTGCGGCGTGACAAATACGCCATTGATGTATATCTGATTGATGTTTCGCATGTTTCTTCTCCTGAATTTGTCCAGATCGGCCTGATACATGAGCACAGTATAGGCATCAAGCATTGATATGATAAGATGGACAAATATGGATGAATCATTACGAAAATCAGGATAATGTACAAATCTGGACTTGTCGAATTGGAGGCGGTCTTGGCAGTATCCCGGCATCGAGCCTTTAGGCCCGCGGCGACGGAACTCGGGATGTCCACCTCGGCCCTAAGCAATGCCGTCGCCGGACTTGAGGCACGGTTGAGGTTGCGCCTGTTTCATCGCACCACGCGCAGCGTCGCCCTGACGGACGCAGGGAAACAATTCGTTGCTCGTATCGCCCCGGCGCTTTCTGATATCCACCATGCGATGGAAGCAGCTAATGACTATCGGGAAACGCCGATGGGGACGCTACGTATTAATACGTCGGTGGGTGCTGCCCGCATGATTTTCTCAGCCATCGTCCCAGAGTATTTGCGTCGTTATCCAAGCATGACCTTGGATATAGTAACCGAGGGAAATATGATTGACATCGTCGCCGAAGGCTATGATGCCGGTATTCGACTGAGTGAATTGGTGCCACGCGATATGGTTCGCGTAGCAATCGGAAGTAGCTTACGTATGGCAGTGGTTGCGTCGCCGGAATACTTTGCAAAGTATCCGAAGCCGCTGTCGCCAGCGGATCTTTCAGCGCATCAGTGTATTCGTGCGCGGCTCCCTAGTGGCGCAGCATCCCACTGGGAGTTCTCTAAGCGTGGGAAAAACACCACCGTTGATGTCCCAGGCACTTTAATACTTGACGAGCCGAATCTCATATACGAAGCAGCGCGAGCAGGAATTGGATTGGCGTTTCTTACCGAATGGTATGTCATTGACGATTTGGCGACCGAACGCTTGATACGCGTATTGAGTGACTGGACACCCCCATTTCCGGGACTAGCTCTCTACTATCCTCCTGGGCGATATGTTCCGGCGGGCTTGCGTGCTTTCATTGATCTCATCAAGGAAATTAGTGATCGCCCTTCAGATAATATGGATGTGGATAATCATGCGCGAATCCGAGGACGGCGAGCAAAACACAGGGCAGACTGAACGATTACTCTTCGGTCTATTGCGGTCCTGCGGTATTGCGACCGCCTAGGCTGAAACTTCATCGCCCAGCGCTGCACTTGCAGCCGAGTGCCGTTCGTTAATGAAGGAGGCAGAATTTCGATCCAACCTTGCAGCGTACCTTGCCATGTGGCAAGAATTATCGAAGTAAAGATTGCTATCGCGGCCAGGCGTGCAGAAAAATGGCGACCAGCAAGGCATGGGGGCTTGCGTCTAGGTATGGGCGCTAGATGCAGACCTTACTTTCTCAAAACTGTCCAGTATCATAATAGATGGGATCAATGGGACCAAAACAAGAGATACTCATTGAGCCAATGCCTGCAAACAGGGCATAGAGCGTGGCGGTGAGACGAGAACTAAAGTTCTAACTAATGTGCAAAAGGCGGAGGTATAACATTTACCTCCCAAAAGGTTAGGAATTTACTTCCGAGAGCTTGTTGCTTGATTGCATTTTTGGTGCTTTGGGTAAGCTTTTTGATTTCGCATAATTTATATTATTGGCGGTCGCTTCAGAAGTAGCCCTAGGCGTTGCGGCATCCGCAGGGGTAGGTGTCAAAAATAAATTGACACTTACCGCAAAGAGGAGGGCGCTAGCGGTCGCTGCCATCCTCGTCATAAAAACTTCCCAAAGTGATTTTTGGCCCGTCTTTTCCGCGCGGTCCATGTCCGCTGCCATGATGATTTTCATCGGGTCTATCTTTAGTGCGATCGCTACCGCGATGCATGTCTCGTTTTCCATGATTCTGCGCCCAGCAAGAATATTGCTCATTGCCGGTTGAGTGATATGCAGCAGTTTTGCCATCTCTGTAATGTTGATTTGTTGCTCTGACTGCAACTTTTCTAAAAATTTCACGCTTTTCATCAAAAATTCCTCCATGGACAACATTTCTATGGAAATGCTACATTTCTGTCGAAATGATTTCGATAGAAATGAATCGGAGCAACTTTACCATGAAACAGCCAGAGGACCGGTTTACCCGTGACGCGTTTGCAACGCCCCAGAGAGGCCGTCCGCGCAAGCCTGACGCGATGACTCCCGCACAACGAGCAAAGGCATACAGGCTGCGCAAGAAGGCCGCAAAGCTCGTTTTAGATTCCTCCTCCAACTAATTTCCGTGACGCGTCACGAAAACTCAATGACTAATTCCCCGAATCTGCAAAACAACGAAGTGCCAGCGGCAACCGCCAGCGGAGCGCGCTTGCGCGCCCGTGGTGGTGCCGCAGGCACTTCACCCCGTCCTGTAAAACGGGGTGAAAGTCTCCCCACGGAGCAGGGCGTCATAGTGGACTGGCTTCGCTTTACCTTCCTTCCTACCGGCGCGATTTCCCACGCCCTGGAGCAGATGAACCGGTATTTCAAGCTCTGGTTTCCTTTGCCGGTCACGATGGTCGCCAGCAAGCGCGGTCTGCATGGCTATCAGGCCAGCCACGACGTAATGGCTTTCATTGACGGCGAAATGATCAGGCTCGCGATTGTGGCCTGTGGAGGCGACAACGTCGGCGGCACGATTTGCGTCGATCTGAGCGGTACTGGCTGCGCCATCGTCGATGACTGGCAAGCGGTGTACGCCACGATGCAAGACCTAGACGCACGCATTACGCGTTGTGACTTGGCGATGGATTTTCTCGATGGGGAATGCACCATCGGGCAGATAGAAGAGATGTACATGGCTGGCGAATTCAACAGCGGTGGACGTATCCCGAAATACTACAAACATGAGGGCGGCGATATTCATTCGCTCGGCTGTCTCGGACGCACGTTTGAGATAGGTCGCAGAGCATCAGGGAAGCTCGTTCGCGCCTACGAGAAAGGTAAACAATTGGGTAATCAAGATTCCAACTGGCTCCGCATCGAGATTGAGCTACACAACAAAAATCGCGTCATTCCGCACGACGTGATATTGAAACGCGCCGAGTATTTTGCCGGTGCCCATAAAGCGCTGGAAGGCTTTGTAGCAACGGCCTCGCGCAAGATTCCAACGCTGCAGCGCCAGCATGAAAGTGAGCTGGCAAGGAAGCTGGAGCACCTGCGCAACCAATACGGCAAGACCATCGACCAAGCGTCGAAATTCTACTCTGACGATTACGCCTCATTGATCGCGGATATCCGAGTCAAAGGGATACCGGCCTCAATGTACAAATCAGCCTTGGCAAGGCACGTGTACGGCTCGCACGCTCCAGAGACCGAATCAATGAGGGAATGACCATGGAAGTCAAAGCAAGAGTAACTATACGCGGGGCCAAGATATTTAAAGGGACTATCGACGGCAAGGACATGGACAGCGGCAAGATTTTCACTGACGTTGACCTGAAGGGCGAAACGTCGTGGGGCGTCTGCACGCAAGAACTGAAGTGTCAGGACTCGGCTTTGGTCAAGGCCATTTCACACAATCCTTTCCCGTTCATCGCCGAGATCGACATCCTGATGGAGAGTAACGGCAAGGTGACCAGCCAGCTGGTGACCAAGATTGTTCCTATGCTGCGTGAATCGACCGGACCAGCTCCGAAGGCAGCGTAAAAATGGCTATCTGCGTATCAGCAAGTACGAACCCTGACGGCTCGCTCAAGCTGGTGCCAGAGCCAGATAAAACGGATTTGAGCACATGCAGCTATGTGCTTCAGTCAGGTGCGGAGGTGGCTGAATCGTCACTGGCCAATCTCACACCTGCTCAAGGTCTAGAAATCTCGATGGCGGTTTGTGCATTGTGGGCTCTAGCTTGGGGAATCAAACAAGTGGCGAATACATTGAAAGGAAATGCAAATGAAGAAATCGAATAAATTGAAGCTGGCAGCTATTGCTGCGATGGCTGCGGCTGCTACTGGCGCGAACGCTGCCGGCGTGGATACATCGAGCGTGACATCAGCTATCACCGATGCCGGTGCAGCGGTCGGCGTAGTCGGTGCGGCAGTACTAGTCGTAGTAGTCGGCACAAAAGTATTCAAGTGGATTGCTCGCGCACTCTAATTTCCAGCTGCAGTAGGGAGCTTCGGCTCCCTTTTTTTCGTTAACGACTATGAGAACTCAAAATGCTTGGATTAATCGTTCTAATCGCGGTCTGCGGCGGGTTCTGGATACTGTTTTCCTCCTGACCTTGCTGACTGTC
>Ga0210384_10004914_pt1 | contig 14776 bp, 13 predicted proteins | sample IncBWH2MmetaG_FD_160574 | JGI IMG/M metagenome (GOLD analysis project Ga0210384, IMG submission 160574) | Forest soil microbial communities from Barre Woods Harvard Forest LTER site, Petersham, Massachusetts, United States - Inc-BW-H-2-M | ecosystem: Environmental > Terrestrial > Soil >...
TGGTGCCGATGACGTCGGGCAGGTCCGCCTCGTCGAGGGCGCGGGCGAGGGGATGCGCGCCCGCGGGCGGGGTGCGAACCACCACCAGCGAGGCCGCCGCGCGGACCGAGAGGACGAACTCGCCCACCGCGCGGTCGAGGGTGGACTGCCGGGCCTCGGCCGGGACGAAGGTGGGCGCGGACGCGGCCACGTAGCCGGTCGGCGTCTTGGCGAGGCCCAGGGCCTTCAGGTCGCGCGAGAGGGTCGGCTGCGCTACCACGATGCCCCGGCGCCGCAGACGCCGCTGCAGGTCCTCCTGCGAGCGCACCCCGCCCTCGCCCACCACCGCGAGGATGGCGCGCCGCCGCCGGCCGCCCTCGCCCGCGCCTCCTGCTGAATATATATTCGTCATGGAGAATATAAATACCTCAGGACACCCCGGCGGTCAAGGGGTAGCGTGGCTCGACGATGTCGACGCGCGCGTGGGCGTGGGGAGTGCCGGCGGCGGTGGTCGGCCTGGTCGTCCTCGCCGCGGTCTACGCGGTCAGCACCCCCCGCTACGCGCTTTACCGCCTGAGCGAGGCGGTGCAGCGCCACGACGTGGCCGAGGCGGAGCGGTACTTCGACGTGGAGCGCATCGCCGACCGCGCCGCCGACGTGCTGGTGGCGGACTACTTCGCCCGTCAGCCCGCCCCGGTCACCCAGGCGGAGGTCAACGGCCGTGAGCTGGTGGCGACCCTGGCCAAGCGGCGCCTGCGCCCGCAGGTGATCGATCGGGTCCGGACCGAGATCCGGCGCAGCGTCGAGCGCGTGGGCCCCCGCGGGGGGGCGGTGGCCCTGCCGGTGGGGGTGGTGTCGGTGCTGCGGGGGTTCGAGGTCTCCCGGGAGGGGTCGGATGCCTTGGTCTCGTACCGCGACCCGGCCCAGGGCCCCATCCGGTTCCGCATGGCGCGTCGCCCGGGCGAGCCGTGGAAAATCAGTGAGTTCGACCCGGACTGGGTGCGCCGCCGCGCCCGGGAGGAGTCCATCCGCCTGCGCTGAGCGCCGAATGGCTTGACTCCTCGCTCGGCCCCGTGTTACTTCACTGTCGGGCCGCTGTCGCTCCTCCCAACCCGGTCCCCGCGAGGCTACCATGGCGCAAGTCGTAGGATTCATTGGGCTCGGAATCATGGGCCGTCCCATGGCCAAGAACTTGCTAAAGGCCGGCTATCCACTGGTTGTCCACAGCCGGAGCCAAGGCCCGGTGCAAGAACTGGTGGGGGCGGGGGCCAAGGCCGCCTCGACCCCGCGCGACGTGGCCGCGCAAAGTGACGTGGTGATCCTGATGCTGCCCAACTCTCCCGACGTCGAGCTGGTCGCGCTCGGCCACGACGGGCTCATCGAGGGGGCCAAGCGTGGGCAGCTCCTCGCGGACATGTCCACGATCTCGCCGCTCGTCTCGCAGAAAGTGGGCAAGGCGCTCGCGGCCAAGGGCGTGCGCATGCTCGACGCGCCGGTGTCGGGGGGCGAGAAGGGCGCCATCGACGCCGCGCTCTCGATCATGGTGGGCGGCGAGAAGGCCGATTTCGAGGCGGCCCTGCCGATCTTCCAGGCGATGGGCAAGACCATCACCCACCTGGGGCCGCTCGGCGCGGGCGGCTTCACCAAGCTCGCCAACCAGATCATCGTGGCGGTCAACCTGACCGCCCTCGGCGAGGCGCTCACCCTGGCCCGTAAGGCGGGGCTCGATCGCGCGCTCACCCTGAAAGCGCTGGGCGGCGGGCTCGCGGGCTCGAAGTGCCTCGAGCAGAAGACCCCGAACTACGTGGGCGGGACCTACAACCCCGGCTTCAAGATCGACCTGCACTTCAAGGATCTCGGGCTGATCATGGAGTCCTCGCGCGCCCTCGGGGTGCCGCTGCCGTGCACCGCGGTCGTCCAGGAGCTGTTCAACGCCATGCGCGTGAAGGGCAAGGGCGGGCTGGACCACTCCGGCGTGATCACGCTGCTCGAGGAGTTGGCGGGCGTGCCGGAGAAATCATGAGGGCGACCGTCGATCGTCCCGGCCTCGACTCGCAGGGCCGCTCGCCGCTCATCAAGATCCGCCGCGTCCGCAAGGGCGATCTCTCCAAGGTGCGCGACGTCATCGAGCAGGCCTTCGGCGACTTCTTCGAGCGGCAGGTGGGCACCCGGCCGCGACAGGTCTTCGGCGGCGCCCAGTACGTGCATCACCGCTGGCTCATGGAGCCGTGGGGCTGCTTCGTGGCCGAGGAGGGCGACGGCAAGATCGTGGGCGCCGCCATCGCGGTCATGTGGGGGACGGTCGGGGTCATCGGCCCCGTCGCGGTCCTGACCAACTACCAGAACCAGGACATCGGGCAGCAGCTCCTCACCGCGTGCCAGGAGTTCTTCGACGAGAACAAGGCCACGCTGCAGGGCCTCGCGACCTATCCCTACAGCCCCAAGCACCTCGTGATGTACCAGAAGTTCGGCTACAAGCCGAAGGGGCTCGTGGTCGTCACCAGCAAGGCGATCGACCGGCCCGACTCGCCCGCGGCGGCGGCGCGGCCCGCGCTCAAGCCGGGCCTGACGGTGCGCCGCTACTCGACCCTCGAGGAGGCGCGCAAGAAGCAGGTGATGCAGAAGGTCCGCCGCATCACCAACGGCTTCTGGCGCGGGCTCGATCTGGCCAAGGAGATCGAGATCGTCGACGGGCTCACTCTCGGCGACACGCTCCTGCTCGAGAAGGGCCGCGAGGTCATCGGCTTCGCGGTCTGCCACCTGCCGCCCAACAGCGAAGCGCCGCACGGCAGCGCCTACGTGAAGCTCCTGGCCATCGATAGCCGCCAGCGCAAGCCCGAGCACCTGCAGGCCCTGCTCCAGGGCGTGGAGGAGATGGCCTCGGCGGGACAGCTGCAGCGGGTGGTGGTGCCCGCCTACACCTACTACTGGATCGCCTACCAGACGCTGCTCGAGCGCGGCTACCACGTCGACTTCACGATGGTGCGGATGAAGCGGGGCAAGCAGGAGGACTACGAAGACCCGAGCGACCTGGTGCTGGACGACTGGCGCTGACCGGCCCGTGACCCGCTCCTCCCGGCCGGCCTCCCTGGCGGCCTCGCTGCTCGCCGTCTGGGTCGTGCTGCTGTCGGTGTCACCGGCCTCCTCGCATGCGATCGTGCTCGAGTCCTCCCTGGTGGCCGACGCGGTGCTCGACCGCGCGCCGCAGCAGGTGACCCTCCGCTTCAACAGCAAGCTCGAGAAGCGCTTCACCCGCATCACGCTCACCGCGGGGGACCGGCCGCCTGTGCTGGTCGCGCTGCCCGACGACGGCGCCGCATCCCCGCCCGACCGCGTGGTCATCCCGCTCGCGCCCCTCGCGCCCGGGCTCTACGTGCTGCGCTACCGGGTGCTCGCGGTCGACGGGCACATCACCGAGGGCGCCCTGCGTTTCACGGTCGGCCCCACGCGGTAGGCATGGCGCAGCTGGCCGGGTTTCTCGACGTCCTGCTGCGCGGCTTCGGGACGGTGGGGCTGGCCGCCGCGGTCGGCGGTCTCGTCTACGTGCTCGCGGTCCTCCGGCCCGGCCGCGCGGTGGGGGGCCTCCTGGGCGCCGCGCGCGACCGCGCGGTCGGCCTGATCGCGGCGGGCGCCCTCGTGGTGGCCGCCACGACCGCGCTCCTGCTGCTGGTCGTCCATCCGTGGGCGCTCGCGGACGAGGGCGGGCGCTGGCCCCTCCGCGAGTTCCTCACCACGAGCTTCGGGCTCGCCGGGCTCGGGCGCGTGGCCCTGGCCCTGCTGCTGCTGGCTGTCGTACGGGGCGCGCGGGGTGGGGCGGCGGGGCTGGCGCGCTGGGCGGTTGCGGTGGGGCTCGGGATCTTGTTGATGGCGAACGCGGCCTGGCTCGCCCACGCGGCGAGCCGCCTGCACGAGCGCGCGCCGCTCATGGTGGTGACGGTGCTGCACCAGCTCGGCGCGGTCGCGTGGGTGGGCGGCCTGATCCACCTGGTCGGCTTCGCGCTCCTGTGGCGGCGGGCCGGCGGCCCGGCCGCGGAGCCGGCGGGCGTGCGCGTGCTGGCGCGCTTCTCGGCGGTGGCGATCGTCTCGCTCGTCCTCGTGCTCGGCCCCGGGATCGGGCTCACACTCAGCTACGTGGGGAGCTGGGACGGGCTCATCGGCACCGGCTACGGGGTCATGGTGCTGACCAAGGTGGCGCTGCTGGTCTGCGCGATGTTGCTGGGCGGGCTCAACTTCCTCATCCTCCGACAGGGTGGGCGACAGGGTGGGCGCCGGGGCGGGGGAGACCGCGGCGCGGCCGCGGTGGCCGCGCGGGTGCCCGCCTTCATCGAGGCCGAGGTGGGCCTCGGCATCACCCTGCTGCTCGCCGCCGCCTCGCTGACCTCGCTGCCGCCCTCGGTGGACGTGGTGGCGGATCGGGCGACGCCCGCGGAGGTGGCCGCGCGCTTCCGGCCCGCGATGCCCCGGATCACCTCGCCGCCGGTGGCCGAGCTGCTGGCCGCGGCGGCGCCGATCGACGACACCCTCGCCCGGCGACAGCCGGAGGAGTACGCCTGGTCCGAGTACAACCACCACGCGGCCGGCTTCTTCGTGTTCCTGATGGGCGTGCTCGCCCTCGCGGACCGGGCCGGCTGGGTGCGCTGGGCGCGCCACTGGCCGCTGCTCTTCCTGGGCCTCGCCGCGTTCCTCTTCGTGCGCAACGACCCGCGCGCCTGGCCCCTCGGTCCCGCCGGGTTCTGGGAGAGCATGGTGCTCCCCGACGTGCTCCAGCACCGGCTGGTCGTCGTGCTGGTGATCGCGCTCGCGGTGTTCGAGTGGATGGTGCGCGCCGGCCGCCTCACCCGGCCGGGCGGGCGCCTGGTCTTCCCGCTGCTGTGCGCGGCGGGCGGCGGCCTGCTCCTCACGCACTCGCACGCGATGTTCAACCTGAAGTCGGAGTTCCTCACCGAGGTCTCGCACGCCCCGATGGGGCTCTTCGGCGTGATCATGGCCTGGGGCCGCTGGCTCGAGGTGCGGCTGCCGCGCGCGGACGCGCGGATCCCCGGCTGGATCTGGGCGGGGGCCATGACGATCATCGGGCTCATCCTGCTCGTGTACCGGGAGACGTGAGCATGCAAGGCTTCGCGACGGAGGCGGGAACCGCCGGCTACCGGCGTCGGCTCGGGACCCGGGCCGCCAAGGGACACTTCAAGACCTGGCAGGGGCTGCGGCTCTCGTCGGTGGGCATCGGCACCTACCTCGGCGCCGAGGACGACGCCACCGATCGGGCCTACGAGGCCGCGGTGACGCGCGCGCTTGAGCTCGGGATCAACGTGGTGGACACCGCGGTCAACTACCGCCACCAGCGCAGCGAGCGCAGCGTGGGGGCGGCGCTGCGGACGCTGGTGGCCGACGGCACCGTCGCCCGCGCGGACGTGCTGGTGGCGACCAAGGGCGGCTTCATCCCGTTCGACGGCGCGGTGCCCGCCAACCCGAACGCCTACTTCACCGACACCTACGTGCGGACCGGCGTGCTGAAGTCGGCGGACCTGGTGGGCGGCTGCCACTGCATCACGCCCCGCTACCTCGCGGATCAGCTCGACCGGAGCCGCGCGAACCTGGGCGTGGACACCATTGACGTCTACTACGTCCACAACCCCGAGATGCAGCTCGGCGCGGTGGACCGGCCCACGTTCACCGCGCGGATGCGGGCCGCCTTCGAGTTCCTGGAGAGCGCGGTCGGCGACGGGCGCATCCGCTGGTACGGCACCGCCACCTGGGAGGGCTACCGCCGGCCGGTGAGCGCGCCGGACTACCTGTCGCTGCCCGACCTGGTCGAGCTCGCGCGCGAGGTGGCGGGGACGCGGCACCACTTCGGGGTGATCCAGCTGCCGTACAGCCTCGCCATGACCGAGGCCCTCGCGCAGGCCAATCAGCCGATCGGGAAGGCGGCGGTCTCGGTGCTGCAGGCGGCCGAGCAGCTCGGGATCTACGTGATGACCTCGGCGCCGATCTTCCAGGGCAAGCTGGCCCGGAATCTCCCGCCCGCGCTCAGCCAGGTGCTGGAGGGCCTGCGGACCGACGCCCAGCGCGCGCTCCAGTTCGTGCGATCCACGCCCGGCGTGGGGACCGCGCTCTGCGGGATGACCCAGGTGGCCCACGTCGAGGAGAACGCGGCCCTGGTGGGGATGCCCCCGGCGCCGGTCGCGAAGCTCTTCACGCGCGGCTGAGCGCCCGCCGGAGGCGAAAGACCTTGAAAATTCTGGGCTCGTCGGCTAGCGTGATCGGGGTGATCGAGCTCGGATCATGGTGACGAACATCCACCACGTCGGAATCGCGGTACGCAGCCTCAAGCAGGCGTACCGGTTCTGGCGCGACGCCCTGGGCCTACCGCTCGCGCGCGAGGCGGAGATCGCCGAGCAGGGCGTCAGAGCCGCGCTCCTCAGCGCGGGCGAGACCGAGATCGAGCTGCTGGAGCCGCTCGCGCCCGACAGCCCGATCGGCCGCTTCCTCGCCCGGCGGGGCGAGGGCCTCCATCACGTCTGCTTCAAGACCGAGGACGTGGCGGGGGATCTGGCCGCCCTCCGCAGCAAGAGCGTGGCCCTGCTCGACGCGGCGCCGCGCCGCGGCCTCGCCGGACGCGTGGCGTTCCTGCATCCGAGCGCCTGCCACGGCGTGCTGGTCGAGCTGGCCACCCCGGAGGCGAGCGAGGCCGGCGCCGAGTCGCCGGTGCGCTTCAAGCGGCTCGTGATCGGCTCGCCGAAGCCGCACGACACCGCCAAGACGTACCAGGACCTCTTCGGGCTCCCCGAGGTCGAGGTCAACGGCGGGCCGCGCACCATGCTCGGCTGGGCCGGCGGCGGCACCCTCCTGATGGTGCCGGCCACCGAGGTCGGCGGGATGGAGGGCATGGTGGCGCTCTCCATGGTGGCGCCCGACCTGCCGCCGCTGATCGAGCGGCTCGAGCGGGCCGACACCGCGCTGCTGCTCGGCGCGGGCGAGCTCACCGTCGAGCCCACGTCCTCCCACGGAGTCCACCTGCACATCTCGCGGTATCACTTCCCCTGACGGGATCGGCCCAGCAGCAAACGCTAGGCCATCGAGCGCTTCCGCCTCTTCGTAGAACATCGCCGCAGTCGTGACGGAGATACTCGAGGCGCCTGCTACTGGGTCAAAAGCGCGCACCGTCAGGAGGGTAGTACCGAGCGTAGTGCCTGAAATAGGGGAGGACTCCATGAGCAAAGCCGTTGTGCGCTCAAGGGCCACCACCGCCAGGCGCTGTCGTGCAGGCGCTCCGGCGAGACACCGGCAAAGCATGCGTGTCAATGGCCTCCAGCCTCGACGCGCTGCCGCCCGCGAGTGTGCCCTACGACATGCGTGTCCGCTGGCTTCGCGCGTTACGACAGACGACGCGTGCGGTGCACCTGGTTGAGGAGCGGCTCGTCGCGGGTCCCGAGGCTGAGGGACCTTGGGAGCCGGGAGCAGGCTACATGACTCTCCCGCCGTCGCTCCGGCAACGGGCGGATCAGGTCATCGAGTAGTGAGTGAGAATCTTCGGGGCTTCCTGGTCGGGCTGCTCGTGGCTGGAATCCGGCTGACCCCGCGCCTGGGACTCAGCTCCCGCTGACCTAGCGCGGTAGAAGAGCGCACCGGGTGGCAATAAGCGTAACCCAGCGCTCCCCCTCTGCCCGCCGACACTGGTAGACTCGCGGCAAGCATGAGGATCAGGAGGACGGAATGATGGCTGATGCGGGGGGCACTCCGCTCGGGCAATGGTCAGGGAGCGACGCGACGAACGCCCTCCGAGAGTCCATAGAGCGGTTCAATGCCAAGACCGCCAGGCAAACCACGTGGCTTTTGAGACTGACGTGGGCAATTGCCGCACTGACGCTTGTGATGGCCATTGGTGTCGGAGTGCAGATATACACCGCCATGGCAGTGCGCGCGGAGTCCGCGTGGGTGTTATGGCTTGAGCACAGCCACCCGGAGACCGGGTGGAACGTCGTCGAAGCCGTGCCGGACCGAGCTACCTGTAGAAAGCGCAGAGCCTCAGCCGAACGGGGGCCTCGTCCCAAGGAGTTCTACCCCGAGACTACGTTTCGGTACATGTGCCTCCCCGACACCATTGACCCGCGCGGGCCGAAGGGGAAGTGAGGGATGACCGTGCGCGAGCAGGAGACATTGCTCCGTGCGCTCGATCTCTGGCGGTCCGCCGTGGGACAGATGAACTGGGAGGAGCGGGCCAACGCGGCGCTGGACTTGCTTATCGTGCGGGATGACGAGATTGAGGACCTTCGGCGGCGCATCCAGCGGGGCGAGGTCATGACATGAGCCACCGCACGATGGCCACGGTATTCAGCGGCTACTTGGCCACTCGACCCCGAAGGTGACCATGAAGTATGTCCACCTGTCGCCTGGCTACTTGAAGGCCGCCGTGGCAGTCTTGGAGGGCCGGGACCAACTTGAGCGGAGCTTGAGGAATACTTAAGGCCTCCGCGCAAGTCCCCGTCGTCAAGAAATGCATATCCCACTTCCCCTGAGCTTTCCCGCCGGAGCATCGGCGTGAAGCCTCGCCCTCGACCGTTCCGCGGCATCGGCTCCGCCCGCAAGACGCGCCGCACCCTCGAGCGCGGCGGCACCGGGCCCGCCGCCGAGCTCAACCAGACCCTCGGCAACTGGCCCCGCGTGAAGATCACCCCGATGTTCGGGCGCTGGGGCTACTTCGTCGGGCCCCGTCTCTTCGCCTGCTTCCCCCTGCGGGCCAAGGAGACCGACCTGTGGATCCGCCTCGGGCCCGAAGACCAGCGGCGCGCCCTCGCGGCGGGCTGCTCGCCGCACCGGCGCATGAGCGCGAGCGGCTGGGTGGAGTGCCGGGTGGAGAGCATCCGCGACGTGGGGCGCGCGGTGCGGTGGCTGCGCCGCGCCTACGAGGCGGCTCACGGCGCGGTCGAGCGAGGGGAGCGGGAGGAGCGCGACGAGCGCTGATCCCGCTCAGGCGGGCGGCGTGGCCTCGCGCTCCCCGGCCGCGGCGGCGGCCTGGATGGCGTCGATGGGCACCAGCGGCACCAGTACCCACGCGGCCGCGGTGAAGACGGTCGAGATCAGCACCAGCGGCGTGTAGCCCAGCCAGTCGTAGAGGTTCGCCCCCGTCCACTCCGAGCTGCGCGTGCCGAGGTTGTAGATCGACATCAGCAGGGCGAAGAAGGTGGCCTCCGCGCGCGCCGGGCAGGCCTTCGCGGCCAGGTCCAGGAACGCGAGCTGGGTGGTCATGCCGACCGCGCCGAAGAGGACCGTGATGACGGTCGCGGAGACCGCGTCGCGGTACGCGAGGTAGGCGACGGAGCCGACGGTGCCGGCTCCGATCGACCACACGATGAGCCGCTTGAGCGGGAAGCGCCGGGCGAGCTTCGCGTAGGCCCACGCCCCCGCGATGCTGGCCGCCGCGCCGATGGAGCCCAGCGCCCCGATCCAGGTCTGCGAGAAGTGGAGCGTGTCGGTCTGGTAGTAGAAGAAGGCGGGGCCGAAGGAGGGGCTGAAGGCCCAGAAGAAGATGAAGCCGGCCACCAGCCACAGATCGCGCCGGCCCATCGCCTGCCGCACCGCGCTCCACGTCTCGCCGAACCCCTCGAGGTTCGGGCGCGCGGGCGGCTCCTGCACCACCAGCCACGCCATCAGGAGCGAGATCAGGGGGAAGCACGCCACCAGCGCGAAGGCGGCCCCGAAGGCCCGGTGCTCCGCGAGATAGCCGCCCGCGACGCCGACCAGGATCGACGAGGCGCTCAGCGCGGCCCACTGCACCGACTGGAAGGTGCCGGTGAGGCCGAGCGGCTTGCCGTTCTCGACCATGAGCGCATCGGTGAGCACGTCGGTGAAGCCCACCCCGAGCCAGAGCAGGGTGATCATGGTGGCGAGCGCCCAGTAGGGTGCGCCCGACATCAGGCTCACCGCGACCGCGGAGCACGCGGCCAGCGCCGACATGATCAGGAAGTAGCTGCGCCGCCGGGTCCCCGCGAGCGGGACGAAGTCGGAGAGCAGGCCGTAGGCCGGCTTGATGAACCACGGGGTGGTGATGATCCACGAGAAGGTGGCGAGCTGGCCCGCGGTGAGCCCGCGCTCCTTGAACACGATCGACACGACCTGGTCGGGCAGGTACACCATGCCCTGGGCGAAGTAGACGATCGCGAAGAGCAGCGAGAGGCGCCGGGCCTCGGGGGAGGAGAAGGGGCCGACCCGTCCGTCGCCGCCGAGCATGGCCGATCATAGCGCGGCCGCCCGCGCGGGGCGGCACGATCCGGCGTCCGGAGGGGGTGTGCTAATCTAGGCACCCATGCCAGCGACGGTGCCGTCCGTCTGCCCGCACGATTGCCCGTCGCAGTGCGCGCTCCAGGTGACCGTCGAGTCGGGCCGCATCACCGACGTGGTCGGCGACCCGGCCCACCCGTTCACCCAGGGCGTGATCTGCGGGAAGGTGCACGACTACGCGGAGCGGGTCTACGGCGACACGCGGGTGCGGACGCCGCTCCGGCGCGTGGGGGCCAAGGGCGAGGGGCGGTTCGAGCCCGTGGGCTGGGACGAGGCGCTCGACGAGATCGCTCACCGCTGGCGCCGGATCATCGCCCAGTGGGGGCCGGAGGCGCTCCTGCCCTTCTCCTACGGCGGCACCCTCGGCATCGTGCAGGTCTCGGCCGGCCATCCGCTCTTCCACGCTCTCGGCGCCTCGCGGCTCGAGCGGACGATCTGCATCGCCACCGCCTACGCGGGCTGGCGCGCCACCCTGGGGGTGGTGACCGGCAGCGACGCGCTCCAGATGGCGGAGTCCGACCTCGTGGTGCTGTGGGGCATCAACGCCTCGCACACCCACATCAACGCGATGACGCTGGTGAAGCGGGCGCGGCGCCGCGGGGCCTTCGTGGTCTGCATCGATCCCTATCGCACCGACACCGCGCGCCGGGCCGACCGGCACCTGATGCCGCGCCCGGGCACCGACGGCGCGCTCGCGCTGGGCATGATGCACGTGCTGATCGGCGAGGGACGGGTGGACGAGGCGTACATCCAGCGCGCGACCTTCGGGTTCACCGCGCTCGCCCACCACGTCAAGCAGTACGACCCCGAGCGCGTCGCCCGCATCACCGGCGTGCCCGCCGCCGACATCGTCGACCTCGCCCGCCGCTACGGCGCGAGCCCCGCCACGTTCATCCGGGTGGGCATCGGGCTCTCCCGCCACGACAACGGCGGCATGACCTGCCGGACCATCGCGTGCCTGCCCGCGCTGACCGGGGCCTACGCGCACCCGAACGGCGGCGCGCTCCTCTCCTCCGGCGGCGCCTTCGGCCTTCGCTCCGCGGTGGTGGAGCGGCCCGACCTGATGCCCGATCCGCCGCCACGCTCGATCAACATGATCCGGCTCGGGCGCGCGCTGACCGACCCGGACCTGCGGCCGCCGGTGAAGGCGCTCTACGTCTACAACGCCAACCCGGCCACCGTCCTGCCCAACCAGGAGCTGGTGCTGGAGGGGCTCCGCCGCGAGGACCTCTTCACGGTCGTGCACGAGCAGCACCTGACCGACACCACCGACTACGCCGACCTGGTGCTGCCCGCGACCACCTCGATGGAGCACACCGACTGCTACAAGTCCTACGGGCACCTCTATCTCCAGCTCGCCCGCCCGGTGATCCCGCCGGAAGGGGAGGCGCGCTCGAACTGGCGGGTCATGCAGGACCTCGCGCGCGCGATGGGCCTGCGCGACCCGCACTTCGCCAAGAGCGAGGACGACCTCATCCGGGAGGTCCTGGCCTCGGGCGACGCCTCGGTGGCCGGCATCACCCTCGAGCGCCTCGAGGACGAGCACTCGGTGCGCCTGCAGGTGGGGCGGCCGTACCTGCCCTTCGCGGATGGGGCGCCCACCCCGTCCGGCAAGGTCGAGTTCCTCTCCGAGACGATGGCGCGCGAGGGGCTGCCCGCGCTGCCCACCTACGTGCCGCTGGTGGAGGGGCCGGAGCACACCGCGCTGCTGGAGCGCTACCCGCTCCAGTGCATCGTGCCGCCCAACCGGTTCTTCCTGAACTCCTCGTTCAGCCAGTCCGAGCGGATGCGGCGGCGGCAGCGCGGCCCCGCGGTGCTCCTGCATCCGGCCGACGCGGCCCCCCGCGCCATCCGCGGCGGCGATGCGGTCGTGGTGCGCAGCGCGCGCGGGCAGGCCCGCTTCACCGCCGAGGTGACCGAGGACACCCGGCCCGGCGTGGCGGTGGTCGAGGGGATCTGGTGGAGCAAGCACCAGGCGGGCGGACGCGGGGTCAACGCGCTCACCGACGACCGCGTCACCGACATGGGCGGCGGGCCCGCGCTGCACTCGAACCTGGTGCAGGTCGAGCGGCTGGGCGGAGAGCCATGAGCCCGGAGACCCGTGCCTTCGCGGCCGAGATCGACGCGGCGGTCGATCGGCTCGACGCGGCCGCGCTCGCGCGCGAGTACTGGGCCCAGGACGAGTTCGTGGTGATCCCGCGGCTCCTGCCCGCCGCCGCGCTGGCGCCGCTCCAGGACGACGTGCGGCGCCTCGAGCCCGACCTCAACCGCAACTACATCCCGCGCCACAAGAAGGGCGGCAGCGTGAGCCACTTCGTGATCGCGGACGAGGGCCCGGCCCTGCTCGCGTTCTACCACTCGGAGCGCTTCCGCCGCTTCCTCTCCGGCCTGGTGCGGGCGCCGCTCCAGCTCTGCCCCGACGAGGACCCGCACGCCTGCGCGCTCTACTTCTACACCGAGCCGGGCGATCACATGGGCTACCACTACGACACCTCGTACTACAAGGGCGCGCGCTACACCGTGCTCTTCGGCCTGGTCCAGGACTCGTCGAGCCGGCTGCTCTGCCGGCTGCACACGCGCCAGGCGGGGCGGGAGCCGGTCGACCTGGCGGTGGCGACCGAGCCCGGCACGATGGTGATCTTCAACGGCGACAAGGTGTACCACGGGGTCAGCCCGTCCCGCGAGGGCGACCGGCGCGTGGTGTTCACCATGGAATACGTGACGAGCCGCGAGATGGGGCGCGCCCAGCGGCTCTTCTCCAACCTGAAGGACGCCTTCGCCTACTTCGGCGTCGGGGCGCTCTGGCGGGGCCGCGGGCGCGGCGCCCGCGCGGGCGGCTGACGCCGGTCCCACTCCAACCGAACGGAGCCACGCCAATGCCGGCCAGTCCCGGAGCCTCCGCGAGCCAGCGGGTGCAGTTCGCGCCCGTGGAGGGCGCCGCCGCCCTCTTCACCCCCGAGTTCCAGGCCTACCTGCTGCGGCTGCACGACGACCTCGGGGCGCGTGTCTTCGCCCTGCGGGCCAAGCGCGACGAGCGGCTCGTCCAGGCCCTCCAGCACGGGCGCCTGCCCGCGGCGCCGGCCGCGAGCGCGGCCGCCGGCGGAGAGTGGAAGGTGCCGCCGGTGCCGAAGGACCTCGCCACGCCGGGCATCGAGATCTCGGGGCCGTGCTCGATCACGAGCATGTTCATCAACGCGCTCAACCCGGGGCCGGAGGGCGAGCGGGCCGAGGGTGACCTCGACGACGACGAAGACTCGGCCGGCCATCGCCTGATCGACACGGTGCGGGCCTGTCACAATCGCCTCGCCGCGGTGAACCACGAGCTGCACTTCGAGGACCGGGAGCGCCAGCGCGAGTACCGCATCGCCCCCGGTGAGCTGCCGTTCTTCATGCACCGGGAGCGCGGCCTGCACCTCGACGAGCCGGACGTCACGGTGGACGGCAAGCCGGTCTCCGCCGCGATCCTCGGCACCGCGCTCACCCTCTTCTACCCGGGCCGGGCGCAGGCCGGGCGCGGGCAGGGGATCTACTTCTACCTGCCCAAGGTGGACGGTGCCGAGGAGTGCGCGTGGTACCGCAACCTCTTCGACCGGAGCCGCGCCCACCTGCCGTTCCTGAAGGACGCGACCATCCGGGCCATCCCGCTCGTGGAAGCGCTGCCCGCGGTGTACGAGATGGAGGAGATGCTCCACGCCCTAGGGCCCTACGCGGCGGGGCTGAACGCGGCGCGCTGGGACCTGAAGGCGAGCATCTTCGAGTTCGTCATGGCCGATCCCAAGTCGGTGTGGCCGGATCGCTTCGGAGTGGACATCAAGACCACTCCGTTCCTGTCGAACATCTTCCGCCGGCTGGTGGCGGTGTGCCTGAAGCGCGGTGCGGTCCCGATCGGGGGCATGGCCACCGCGCTGCCCAACCCGGACCCCGAGGTGAACCGGGTGGCCGCGGAATCGATCCGCGCCGACAAGGTGTGGGAGGCCGAGCAGGGCTTCATCCGCGCCTGGGTGGCCCACATCTTCCACATGAAGGCGGCCGCCGAGCCCTTCAAGCGCGTGCACGGCGGCGGTAGCTGGAAGCCCCGGCCCGAGATGACGAAGCCGGAGAGCTACCCGGTGCGCATCGAGGTGCCGGCGGGGCCGATCACGGTGGAGGGCACGCGGCGCAACGCGCGCATGCTGATCGAGTACGTGGAGGGATGGCTGCAGGGCCGCGGGGCCAAAGGCATCGACAGCCTGGCCGGCAAGCCCGGCGTGCATCCGGCCCTGATGGAGGACCTCGCCACCGGCCGCATGTCGGTGGCCCAGATCGCTCAGCGCATTCGGCACAAAGTGAAGACGACCCAGGGCCCGGAGGCGGTCCACGACGCGGCGCTGGTCAAGCGCCTGCTGCAGGAAGAGGTGGAGGACATCCTGCGCCTGATGAAGACGCGCGACGCGGAGACCGAGGCCCGCTATCGCAAGGCGGTGAAGATCGCGCTGCAGTGGATCCGCAACTACACCCAGCTCGACTACCGGAGCCTCGG
>Ga0210384_10004916_pt1 | contig 14770 bp, 22 predicted proteins | sample IncBWH2MmetaG_FD_160574 | JGI IMG/M metagenome (GOLD analysis project Ga0210384, IMG submission 160574) | Forest soil microbial communities from Barre Woods Harvard Forest LTER site, Petersham, Massachusetts, United States - Inc-BW-H-2-M | ecosystem: Environmental > Terrestrial > Soil >...
TGCGGGCGAGGAATGACTGTCCGAGGACCCGAACCAGGGACATCGCACCCCCCGGGGACCGGACGGTTTGCTTCGTGGAAACCGCGGGAAGTATGGGCGGGCCCGGGGGCCCTGTCAACGCTATTCTCTGCCGGTTCGGCCGGGGAGCCTTGACCGCGAAGAACATTGGTATCTGCTCGCGGACGAAGGCACATCCGAGGTCATGGAGATCTCGCCGCCGATCACGCCGAAGACCGTAGAACTCGCACGGCCAATACCATTTCACCGTGAGTCCTCCCGCCCGAAGACCCCAGGCCCAACTAATCAAACCGGTGATGCCCAAGACTGTCCGTTGACCTTCAGCTGGTTTGAACTCGGATCGATTTCCGGTGTTCGTCCAAAGAATCATAAATCCCGGTCCGATCCCATTTTCCAACGAAATTCCCAGGTCAATTCCCACCCAATTCCCATGCGGTGAGATCAGGAACCAGGGGCCCAGAGGAGACGAAGCTCGGAAATCACAGTCACCTCGAAGGTGAGGCGAGTCGATTTCGGTGGTTGCGGGTCCGCGCAACGCGTCTAGATCAAATCGACGTCGAAGCTGAGCATCTTGCGCGCGAGCAGCTGTCTTGGCGATAGCGCTCCGCAGCAGGACAGATGGAAACCCTCCTCCTTACCACTGCTTCCACTCCAGACCGCACTTGCAGGTATGTACGTTGTCGTCATGCCCAACCTTCTTCTGGCAGCGATGGCGCTTGGCGTCGGCGGCGATCTTTTCCTTCACGCAGCGTGCGGTCCACGCCTCATCGGGGTTCACTTGCGGGCACCAGTTGGGCATGGGCTTTGGGTGCACGTGGGTCATGGCTGGTATCCTCCTGTGGCCACGCGTCGCGCAATCGCGCCTCCGAAGGCAAGACGGTGCGCAAGCCGAACGAAGCGTCGGGCCAGACGGGACAGTGGCGCGACACTGACTGCCGGGTGGATGTCCACACGGCGCACCTTCCGTAGTGCCGACCCAGAAGCTTCGGCAGGCGTGGTCACCGCCCACCGTGCCCCGCAGGACTCGCCGGTAGGCTTCTGCGACACCGGCTCCCTCGTCCGCCGCTAGGCTCGTGTCGTCGGCAAGATCTCCCAGCGCTGCTTGCTGAAGGCATACTGCCACACGTAGCCGGCCCGGGTCAGCGCGTAGAGCAGCGCCTGACCTGTCACGTGGTCGGTTGTCGCGGTGATCTGTACGAAATCGGTGTCGCTCATGGCATTCTCCACTCGGAACTCGCCGCCGGCCCTCATGACCACGACGCATCCTGCTGGCGGCTCGCGATGGCGCGTCCGCCACGCCTTGGTTTTCGGGCACCCAGTCTGTTGGCGGGTGGTACGGCTTGGAAGAGAAGCTCTCGGGCCCTGTTCCAGGGCAGGGCGCGGGAGAGCGATGAGTTGTTCGGCCTAGAAAAGAGACCCGGGGGAAGGGCCGCCCCCCGGGCGATACGCCCTGCTATCTACCCCGCCAGCCGCCGCCTCCGCCCGCGCCGCTCGGGGGTGGCCCGAGACCCCCACGGCCCCGCTGAGGCTGAGGCCGTGCTTCGTCCACGACCAGATGGCGGTCGATGAAGAGGCGCCCGTTCAACATCTTGATCGCCTCCACGGCGGCTTCCCGCGTGGCCATCTCCACGAACCCGAACCCACGCGACCGGCCCGTGAAGTGATCGGTGACGATGCGCACCGACCCCAGAGTTCCGGCATGCTGGAAGAGCTCCCGCACGTCTTCCTCCGTCGCTTGGAACGAGAGATTCCCGACGAAGAGTCTCGAGACCATCGCTGCAACCTCCCCGCGCGCAGGACCGAGGGTCCCTCTTCCCGGTTCACCTGCCGCGTGTGGGGCATTGCGCCCCGAACGGCCAACACGCTCCGACGGGCTCGCGGATTGCGCCCGCTGAGCCTGGCCCCACGGTACTGAGCACTCCAGCGACTGTCAAGGCACCTGGGCTAACGTTGTGTTTCCTTTCACGAGGTGAGATCCCGTTCAACAGATCGCGATCCAACCGCGGCCACCTCGATGCACCCCATCGCGATGCACCCCATCGAGGCTTCGCGGCCGCAGCGGCGGCCTCAGGCGTCGTCTTGGGCCAGGCGATTGAGCTCCTCCAGGTGCGCCTGGAGCCCGAAGAAGAGCCCGGTCACTTTCCCCCGAAGCGTGCGGTCCCCAGGGCTCATCCCCGCCGCCTCGTAGACCTGTTCGGTGAGGTCCATGACCCGCGACTGAAGCCGGAGGGCCTCGTCGAGACAGTCGGCGATCTCGCGGAGGTGATGGTTCACGGCCGCCTCCTTGCGTGGCGGGTCCTCGTCATGGGCTACAGCTGACTCGGGCGCATCAGCGCTCCCCAAGAGCCGACACATTTGAAGCCCCCGTCCACACGAAACAGGGCAATCTTCTGGCCCTCCACCTCGACAAGTTTGGCCTGCTCGTCTGCCAGCTCGTCGGTCGTGGCCACCTTAGTGAACTGGGGCATCGATCTCTCCTCTTATCTGCTCTCCACGGGCGGCCCGCGCGCGGCCGGTGTCTTCTGTGCGGAGGACTGCGGCGAACCCAGGACGAGCGTGTGCTCGCATCCCACTGACCAGCCGCATCCGCACGGGACGTCGCCGCACGGATGGCCGAACCCGAAGACGTGATCGTGAGAGGGGTGATGGTGGTCGTGGTGGTGGCCGTGCGCGTGGCCCCTGCCCCGGGCCCAGGTACCGTCGGGGGGGAGGAGGAGCGGGAACACGATCGGGAGAATGCGGAGCGACCGGGAGCGCCAGGTCATGCGCGATCCCTCCACAGGGGCACGTCTGGTCAGAGTCTACTCTCGGCGGCGGGCGCCCGCTAGCGGCGTTGACGCAGACTCCACCACAGCGCGGGCGGGACCGGCGCACGTTCGCCACCTCTGTTCTCACGTCCAAGCCTCTTGCGAATCTGCCGTCGCATTCGCTTCGGGGGCGGCTGGAGTCGCGGCCTTGAACGGCGCTTGGATCAGGTCGACTCGGTGGTTCCACTCGTCCGTCTCGAGCAGAACGGCCTTCGATCATGGTGACACCGCTTGACTTCGCCACGATGGCGGCGTACGAGGAGAGTACTTCCCGTGGGAGGGGGGCGGCCTACTCGGGAGGGAGGTACCTACCATGCCCACCTTTGTGACGCTGGCCAAATGGACCGACGAAGGGATCCGTAACATCAAAGATTCTCCGAAGCGCCGTCATGCCTTCGAAGACCGGATCACCTCAATGGGAGGGAAGGTGAAGGACGCCTATCTCGTGATGGGGGAGTATGACCTCGTGGTCGTGACCGAGGTGCCGAATGACGAGACGGCGGCGAAGATGGCCCTCGGGACCGCCATGCAGGGGAACGTACGGACCATGACGATGCGGGCATTCGGCCGGGAGGAGATGGACAAGATCGTCGGAAGCCTGCCGTAGGTCGAAGATCCGGCGACGCCCGACCTACGTGATCTAACGAGCCGCCCCCCTTCCGACCTAGCACGCAGGTACTGGGACCGCGTCGCCGAGGCTCACCTCGCGGGGAGCGTACGACCGCAATAACATCGCCCGGACCCCTGCCGGCTCATGGATCTCCGACTCGCCTACCGGGCCCGGGCGTTGAGCTGCCGGAGGGGAGGGAACTGGATGGCAAGGTAACAATCACCGCGCAGGATGTCGAAACACGGGTCAAGTAACAGCCGTGGTCCGGTCGCCTCGGGGCGTGCCGGTGGAGGGGTAGCGATGAACTCAACGACGTTTGAAATCGAGACGGTACTAGCCAACGCGGCGGAGCGGGTCCGCGCCATCCGCTTCCGGCTGCCGGGACAGGCGGTGATGGAGCGAATCGAGCTGGCCCGCGTCGCCTATGGTCCCCTGTATACCATCCGTCTGATCCAGGAGCGGGTGGCCGAGACGCTCCCAACCCGGATCGGCTACGTCCGCTCGACGGTCATGGAGCCCATCGAGGAGTACAGTGGGCTGATTCCCGACGAGGTCCTCCTCAAGTACGACGAGGCCGCGCGAAGCGGCCTATTCGCGAAATTCTGGGTCGTGACGCCGACCTACTACCGCGCACCCCAGGTCGACCCGTGGATCGTGGCCGAGGTCGCCGGGACCAGGCTCTGTGCGGTCATCGCACGGTGGGACGACGCGTAGTCACGGTGACCGGTACGCCGGCGACGTAGCCGCGGCGTGATTGATCTGCCATGTGCCGTCTGCCGGTCGTCTATTCCGTGCCGGGCGGACCGGCAGGTTGGAGAGCGTGCGACGCGCTCAGTAATGTAGGAGGAGCAGAGCAGGGGGTCCATATCGGATCCGGCTAGGACGAGGAGGCGCAGCATGTGGCTGGAGATGAAAGTGAAGGGGCTGGCGCTGGAACCGCTCTCTAACATGCCCATGATCATCCTGCGTGACGAGGAGGACACGCGCTGGCTGCCGATTTGGGTCGGGCTCTTCGAGGCCAATGCCATCGCGCTCGAGCTGGAGAAGATCTCCCCGCCGCGGCCCATGACCCACGACCTCATCAAGAAGATCCTGGAGTCGTTGGATGCGCGGGTGCAGAAGATCGTCGTCAACGATGTGCGCGACAATACCTTCTACGCAGTCATCCACCTGCGCCTCGGCCGCGCCGACATCACGGTCGACTCACGCCCGTCGGACGCCATTGCCCTGGCGCTGCGGGTGGGCGCCCCGATCTTCGTGGAGCAGGAGGTCGTACACAAGGCCCGGACCGTCGAGGTGACCAAGGAGACCGAGATCGGCACCGGCAAGGGTGACGACCCCGCCAAGATCAAGGAATGGCTCGAGGCGCTGCAGCCCGGCGACTTCGACCGGATCGAGCGCGGCAAGGATCCCCGTCCTGACGAGTAGTGGGACCCTTGCACAGCGCGCAACCCCTTGCCAGCGCGGCGCAAATGCGCTCCGTGTGGCCCGAGGAGGATACAAGCTATGCCCCGCGTGCAGCCGAAGGCTACACCCAACTGGTGTCTGCAAGTGAAACCCGATGAGCCGTGGACAGGGCGCTGCATGAAGGAGAAGATCGCCGCCGACGGCAAACGCCATCGGTGTCACAAACCGGAGAAGCACACGGACAACGTGCATGCCTGCGAGTGCAGGGTGGAGTGGAAGCAGTTCTAGTTCGACTCGGCGTGCCAGCAGCCCAGCAGTCGTAGGGCGCTTCCGCCCGAAACCGAAGACGGCGGGCTATCCGCGTCGGGGCCACGCCCGAGGAGTTGGGCACGGTTCTGGAGACGTGCTGGGTTCCGGGCGGCGCCGTGACCGTCCACCGGGGCCTGAGCACGTTCAAGGAGCTGAATCGAGATGGGTGCCAGTGATCAGGAGCTGACGGGCGCGACGGGAGCGGATCGCCCTGGTCCCCAAGGGGCGATGGCTCACCCCCGAAGACCATGGCCGGGTCACGGTGTTCTTCTGCTCGGAGGCCGCGGACGCCCTGTGCGGGCTCGCCATCGATGTCGATGGCGGTAGTTTGCTCGGATGGATGCCCTGGGAGCGCTACATGGCCCACCGCCGGAGGAAGTGAAACACGGCTGAACCGTGACAGGAGGATTGGAGGATAGTGCTGACATCGCGCCCTGTGCGCTGCTCAACCTCGACACCTTCGCCGCGATGATCAAAGAGCGACCTGATGCGGTCTTCATCCTGACCGATCTGGTGCGTACTCGTCAGGCAAGATGAATCGCCGACCGAGCGCTCAAGTACCGCCTACCCGACGGTGTCCTGGGGAGGGCGGTTTGCAAGGGAGAAGGCGATAGTCACCGAAGCCCACGCGACCGATGCCGCAGAAGCGTAAGGAGCAGGCACGCGCCGTGATTACCACCCAATTCATGAACGAGTGGCTAGGAAAGCACGAAGATCATCTCATCAGCTTCGTTCGCCGTCGGCATACCGGCGGGTTCAACGATAGCGAGGGCGACCCGCTTCCGCCGGAAGCAGGCGCCCCACCGACGGTCACCCTCTCGCTGACCTGCTTGGATTGTCACACAGAGGTTTTGCTGGCGATTGAAAATGACACCGGCCAAGACATCGAGGCATAGACACCGATCGGGCCTGGGAAGTTACTTCTCGGGCTCACGGGGCTCGCGCTCCCGGCTCCAATTGCTGACCGCACCAGCAGGCGTGAACGGCTCCGTCATGTCCCGGCTGTTTGTGGCACCGATGGAGCTTGTCATCTGGGAGGCGTTTGGGAATACCGCAGCAATCCGTTGACCGCCGATCGGTTCGCCGCTCGGGTGGCACCAGCCGACACCATTCCGACATGCGCCTACTCGCTCACTCCCCCTTCGGGCCGCGCGCGTCCACGATCTCGCTCCCTGTTGCCCTGATTCCCGGAGGCCTGATTCGGTGAACTGCGGTCCCTCCCTCGGGCTGACTCAGCCATCTTGGGGAAACATTCACGTTACGAGTGGTCTGGCGCGGCGATGGATGCGCAACCGAGCAGCCTAAGCGTGCGCTCCAGATCGGTTCGCAAGATCTCGATCGCACGGGCGACCCCGGCTTCGCCAGCCGCGGCCAAGCCGTACGCATAGGCGCGTCCACACAACACGGCGCGAGCGCCCAGGCAGATTGCCTTGACAATGTCGGTGCCTCGACGAATGCCTCCATCCATCAATACGTCTACTTGCCCGTTGACCGCGGCTACGATCTCCGGCAGAGCTCTCAAGGCAGCGGGAACGCCGTCGAGTTGCCGGCCGCCATGGTTCGATACCGAAATCGCGGTAACTCCTTCATCTATGGCACACCGAGCGTCATCGCCGGTCAGGACGCCTTTGACGATGATCGGGCCGTGCCACAGATCACGAATCCAACGCAAGTCTGCCCACGTCACCGCGGAAGTCGCGAGCGCGGCATTGATATCGACAAGGGGCATCGGCCCTTGGCCTGGGATGACGACGTTCGGGAGCGCCGACAGACCGCCGTCACGCAAGAAACTGATCAACCACGCCGGATGGGTCAAGACTTCCGGAAGAAACGGGATCTTCTCCAGCAGGCCCCCACTGATGAGCTCCTTCATGCCGTTGCGGTAGTCGCGCTCACGGAATCCGGAGACGGGGGTGTCGATGGTCACGACCAACGCGGAGTACTCCGCAACCCGAGCGCGTTCAATCACCGCTTCGGCGGCACCGCGACCGCCCATGAGATACACCTGATAGAACACAGGCCCGGAGGAACCTGCCTTGACGTCCTCCAACGTGTGCCCCGAAATCGTCGAGAGAATATAGGCCGTGCCTGCGGCACCGGCTGCTCGCGCCGCGACGACTTCGCCCCCCGGATGCATGAGGCGACTGTAGCCCACGGGCGCCAGCAAGAACGGGAAGGACAGGTCCACACCCACCACGCGGGTGCGCAAATCGCACTGAGGAACGGCGACCGCATGACGTGGCCGAAAATCCTCAAATGCGCGGCAATTCTCTCGCAGCGTGACCTCGCCTTCGGCGCCGCCATCGAGATAGTCGAACACGCCTTTCGGAACTCGGCGGCGCGCCATCGGCCGGAGATCCTCGATGCTCACCACGCGGGGAGACGCAACTCGGCGAGACGCCTTAGCCGGCATGTCCGCTCCTTCTAACCGTTTCGCCAACTCTGACATGCCGGGTAGACGTCATCCGGCCGGCGCAAGACCAGAGACGGCGAGATCGTCGGCCTGAACGCCCGCGCCTTCAAACAGCGAGGCGCTGCCAAGCTCCGGGCGGGGTCGTTCGTGTGAAGACCTCCGGGTGGATAATCTCGGCCAGAATCTGGAGCCCCAGGACGATTCGGGGACCCGGGCGATTGAAATACGCGGATCCATTGACTGCGTAGATATGCCCGGATCGTACCGCGCTCAGGCCGCTCCATTCCTCGGGGAGTGTGACGTCGGCGAACTCCTCGAGTGTGCGGTCCAGCGTGAAACCGCACGGCATCAGGACAACGATCTCGGGATCGTACTCCGTGACTCGACGCCAGGACACCTGCGTCGAAGGGTATCCCTCACGGGCCAGTTCATCCCGGCCGCCGGCGAGCCGCACGAGCTCGGGGACCCAATGGCCGGCCGTGAAGGGGGGGCCAACCACTCCATCGCGAAGACTCGCGGACGTCCAGAAGCGGCCCGCGCCCGAACGACGATCGTGTCGGCCAGTTCTTCGAGCTCACGCACGAGTGACGCGGCCCGTGCGCTGGCGCCGGTCACCTCATCGACTCGGCGGATCGTGTCGAGAATGCCCTGGAGTGTCGTCGGCTCGAGCGAGAGGATCGTGGCCCGCCCCGGCAGGCGGCGGACCGCCTGCTTGACGGTCTCGTAGGAGACCGCACACACGTCACACAGCTCTTGCGTGAGGATCAGATCCGGCGCGAGTCGTTCAAGGAGGGGCTGATCAAGCCGATAAATGCTGCTTCCCCCATGTAGCGCCGCGCTGATGTGCGTATGGATGTCGAGGCTCCGACGCGTCTCGTGATCATCGAGGGTACTGCGGGTGATGACGGGGAGTCGGGCGGCCTCCGGCGGGAAGTCGCACCCATGCGTAACCGCAGCCAGTCGGTCACCGAGGCCGAGCGCGAACACGATCTCCGTCGCGCTCGGGAGAAGGGAACAGATCGTTGGGGACGAGATGCTCACTGGGTGACCGCATCGGCGCGCAGCCGCGCCGATCGCGGACACGCGAGGATCGTCGCCGGGTCTGCGCCTCCACTCACGGCGTCAGAGTCCGTACAGCGCTTTCGCGTTCTCGCAGAGGATGCGGCGCGCGGTCCGGGGAGGAATGCCCGTGAAGTTGTCGCCCGATCACCTGCTGCGATTCGGGCCACGTGCTGTCCGGATGCGGGTAACCCGATGCCCACATGACGCGGTCATCTCCGAGGAGGTCGACCACGCGCAGGCCAACATGATCAGTCTGAAATGTCGCCCAGACTTATCTGGACGACCCCTAGTATTGCTGTCCATACCCCGACCCAGTGCTTGATGGGAGATAGATACAAACCTGGCCTCTGACCCGGCACGTCGTCTCAGTCCCAACAACCACCATGTTACTTACCCGGACCTGGGTAGGATATCTCTCCCGCCTTCTTCATCGCCTCGACCATCGTCTCAGGCCGCATCAGGACCGTCGTCTTTGTGGCTCGGAGGTGCCCTGGTGCGATGGCCGCCAGCAGCATCGCCGTCACGGTGGCTTCATCCGGCGCATCGATAATCACGAAGCCATCATAGTCGCCAAAGGAGTAATACAGCGCCTCCACCGTCGCCCCGACTTTCTTGGCAAGCTTCTGGAGTGCTGCCGTTCGATTCTCAGGGTTCTTCGTAAACGCCGCCCAGGCATCTACGGTGTAAGCGAATTGCGCCATGTAGAGGGGCATGTTTCCCTCCTAGATCAAGCGTTGATCTGCCACAAGCGATGCGGTGGCGACTCACTCCCGTCGCTTAGAACGCCCATCCTTGAGAAGTCCTGTTCCTCCATGGACCGCGTCGAAGCCTGGATCAGGAACTGGGGCGGGCCCCAGTGCGTGACATGTCTCGATTCCCGCCTCTCTGCCTCTTTCCTGCAAGGTCGAAGATGCCGCATTGGCTTTTGTCTTCGGGTGAAGAACCTATCCAGTCGCCATCCGACAGGTTCCTACCTGCCGGCCAGCCTGGCGACGACGGGCGCGAAGGCGTCCACGTATGGCTCGTGAGTACGAAGTAGGAACGGCTCCATCGCATCCGGCGCGCCTGGAGATCTTCGACGAGTTGGCACGATCACGACAGACTCCTAGTCCAGGTGGATCCGCTCCCCGGGCACCTCCACCCGCTTGATCCCTTTGAAGCTGAATAGGAGCTCGACGAGGTAGACGGGCGGCGCGGGTGAGACTTGCTGCACGATAGTGCCCAGCGCCTTCTTCACGTTGCCGCTGAAGGAGACGCCCTTGATCACCAGGCCGGAGAGATCCACCGTGACCCGCTGACCGGGTTCAAGCATCTCGCGGGTGCGCGCGCACGACCAGTTGCTCGACACTGTGGCGATGAATCGTGCCGTCCTGGCGGCAGTCGATCAGTCGCTGCTCGCCCGTCACGATGAGCCAATCCGCGTAGAGGGCAGCCAGCTCTCCGGGCGTGAAGTAGTCGATGCGCTCGCCCTTCTCCATGTAGATGGCCAGGTCGGTGAACACGACGTGCGCGTGGAGCCCCTCGGTCCGCGTGAGCGCCTGGAGCCTCCGGAAGAGCCGGCCCCGCAGCGCCCGGGGCACGTAGTGCACCGAGCCACATGAATAGATGAGATCGAAGCTCCCATCACCCAGGCGCCGCGTGGCCAGCCCACCGATGTCCCCGCACACCCAGCGCGCGCGGACGCCCCGGGCGCACGCCAGGCGCTCGGCCTTGGCGAGCCCCGAGCCCGCGATGTCGACGCCGGTCACGTCGAAGCCGCGCTCGGCGAAGAAGACGCTGTCGCGGCCCTCGCCGCAGCCGACGTCGAGCACCCGGGCGCCCGGAGGCACCAGGGCACTGACCTGACGCGCCAGCGGGGACGCCTCGGTGCCCCAGATGTAGGTCTCCGGGGCACGCGCATACTCCCGGGCCCACGGGCTCCGAGTCATGCTTTGATCCAGCCCACGTAGAGGTCGCTGCGCCCGACCTCCACCTCGTAGGCGGCCACGCGGTGTCCGCCCGGATGATCGGGCCGGCCGGTCCTGACATCGAAGGTCCGGCCGTGCCAGGGGCAAGCGAGGACATGGCCGTCGAGCCGGCCGTTGGCGAGGGGTCCCCCCCGATGCGGGCAGACCGCATTGATGGCGAAGACCTCGCCGCCCACGTTGAAGAGCGCCATGGGCTTGTCGAAAGGGCCCACGACCATCCTCCCCGTTCCTGACGGCAGGTCGGCGAGCCGGGCCACCATGGCGAACTGCGCCATGGGACCGATCCCTTCAGACACGAAGGCCGACCATTTCGGTCAACGAGGACGTCGAAAGGCTGGGGCTACCGGGCGCCGATCCGGGGGCATCTGCGCCTCCTGAGGGCCGCACCTGAAACTGGTGGGCCAACTCTCCTCTCCCACCGGGCGGTTGTCAAATCCCGATTCTTTCCTATCGACAGGCCAATCAACCCCACGATTCAACCGGGCTGGAGCTCCCGAGGAGCACAAGAGAACGCCTAGTCTCACCTCGACGTCGGTGATGTGGCGCCCTCTCCCGGCTGCAATAGGCAACACGAACGACATCCCGAGGAGGTCGCCCCTCCCTTAGCCTGCTCGGTCCCCGTCAACGTGACGTAAGCCGCCAGACTCGGACGCCGGCCGCCCCAGGAGCCGTACAACAGCGATTGTGCTCATCGAGTACGGTTTCTACGAAATACGGTCGGCACCGCGGGTTTTCGGCGCTGTGCCTCAAGCCCAATGTCCGTTGCGGACACAGTGCTTCGAACCGCGTGCATCGGTTCCTTGGTACCACCTGCTGGCCCCGGCTCACGCGTTCGAGCTACGATAGCGTCGGCGATGGAGCCCCCCGTCTCTACCCTTCCATGAAGCGGACGATAGCCTGCATTGCGAGTTGCGTCTTTCTTCTCATGGTCTCCGTGTCAGTGTGGGCGGCGACGGGCGACATCATCTCGGTCGACAACTGGACCGAATACCCCGTCGGGGCGCTGCTCCTCTCAGTCCCGGGCACATGGACGGTCTATTCTTCCATGAAGGTATTCAAGTATCCTCCGACTGTCGTCCTCGACGATGCCCGGCGGGCTCTCCGGCTGAAGACCGACCACGAAACCATGGCGATTGGACGGTCGTGTCACCTCGATGTCGCGACCACCAGAACACTCATGTGGGAGTGGAAGCCGTTGGTGCTGCCAGTGGGCGGCGACGTCCGGGAACATGCCGCCAAGCGGAACGATCAGGCCGCACGGGTCGTGTTGTGGTTCGATGCCTCCCTCTTCACTGAGTGGCGAGCCGTTGGATACATCTGGGACTCGAGCGCCCCGGTCGGCACGATCATCCGGCAGAGCAGCGGGGCGGTCGAGCGTGCACTCGTCGTGGTTCGGTCGGGACCGAGTGGCCTGGGCGCATGGCACCGCGAAACGCGAGATGTGTACCAAGACTACCGAGACATATTTGGCGACGAACCCGCGCAGCTCGTGGCGGTAACGCTCGAAAGCCACTCGGATGATGTCGCGAGTGAGAGCGCTGTCTTGTTCGGTCGAGTTCGATTCCAGGCCCGATAGGCTCCAGGGAGAGCGTACGAATGCCATTCAGGGGTCGGGTCGGTCTAACGAAGGAGCAGGTTCGACGCATCGTTCTGGCGAAGCTGAGGATCGTGTACCGCGACTGGCGCTTGACGAACCGTCCCTTCGGGCGCCGAGACCCGAATGTGGGGCGACGGCGCGAAGACGCGCAAGCATTTGAAACTGCGCTCGTGGCCGCGCTGTTGGGTGGTCTGTCGGAAGCCATCGAGAAAAACAACCAAGCTCTCTTCACGGCGTTGGGACGCAAGGACCGGCGAATGCGGAGGAAGGGTCAGGCCCAGCGGCGCAAGCGGTAGGAGCAGATCTAGGCAATGGCGGCCCATGACCGAGCGCACGCTCGGGAGTAGTTTCTCGACCGCGCGGTGACTGTGGGCCTGTCGGTACCCGTTGGCGAGCGGTTCGAAGGCTCCGGACAAGGGAACCAGGTGACCGAGGTGTCACCTTCTCCGGCACTTTTGATTCCATCGTGAACCTTTCATCGGCCCGAACGGCCCTTCGGCTCGCTATCGGGGACGGCCCCAGACTCGCGCTGTCGCGTGAAATCGCTGGTCCTCTTACCCAGGAGGCGCTCGATACCCCACGCCCTTTCGACACACGCTCGCCGACTACCAGAAGCAGAAGGGTGCCGTCGTGGGCAGCGGAGGGGTTGAGCGGGTGATACGGAGGCTGAGCGGAGTTGGCCCCCCAGCACTAGGGAGGTGCCCCATGCCGAACAAGTGCGACTACTGCCCCACCCCGATTGACAGGAAGAAGGACACCTGGATAGAACGGCACACGCCGGGGAAGCCGGTCGAGAGCGCAAACGAGGACTGTTACTCGAAGCACCGTTTGCTGGTGAAGTCACCCGGCAAGGTCCCAGCGTTCTCGGAGCGCGTATCCACCCCCTGATAGAACACGCGGGGGCAGGAACACCTCCGCATGGATTGCGTCTTTGTCACACCGGTGCCAACGACCAGGCACAAGGGCGGAGCACCACAACGTCAATGTCTCACGCACTTGTGGCCGGCCGTCTCAAAAAGGCTTCCTTGCCAGGTAGATGAACGCGGCGGGATCAGGAGCATCTGTGAGGGCCTTCAAGCTGCGGAGCCCCGCGTTCGGGCCTGGTGGGGAGATCCCGCCCAAGTACACCTGCGATGGCTCCGACGTCTCACCCCCGCTTCGCTGGACCGAGCCGCCCCAGAGCACCAAACGGTTCGCCCTCATCGTGTCCGACCCCGACGGCGCGATGGGTGTCTCGGTCCATTGGGTCCTCTATGGAGTCCCCGTCAGCGTCCGCGAACTCCCTGAGGGTGTCCCCCGCCAGGGCACGGTGGCCGGCGTGGGAACCCAGGGCCTGAACGACTTCGGGGGAACCGGCTATGACGCTCCCTGCCCACCCCGAGGACCCGCTCATCGTTACTTCTTCAGGCTCTACGCCCTCGACAGTGCCCTTGCCCTGTCACCCTATAAGACTAAGGGCGATCTCCTGAAGGCCTGCAGCGGCCACCTCCTCGCCAGGGTGGAGCTGACCGGGCGCTACAAGCGGAAGGAACCAAGATAAACCCGCCTCCTCACCCATGCCCTCCTCGCTCGTGCTCTTCGAAAAGGACGGCACGGTCACTAGAAGAGCTCCCCGACCCCGGAGGGTGATATTCCGGTGAGACGCTGGAATCTCTGGTGTGTGGTCGTCTCTGCGGCTCTCGGCTATGCCCTCAGTTGGCCGGTTGGGATGAGCCCATGGATGCGCTGGTGACCGCAGCCCCTTGCGGGCTTAGTCAGTTTCCTGATTGTCGAGTATTTCAGACTCTGATGGCGCAGACGGATCATCCACGGATCCGATCGGTCGCAACGGGCCGCAGCTCCTCACACTCGCCGCGAACGAAGCCGACATCGTCGGGCTGACCGGTATCATCTTTCGCCGCGGCGGAACGGACCCGGATCGTTCGGCGTGGAAAGCGGCGGTCGTCGACGACCGAGTGCAGCTCGTGAGAGCGGCCGCCGGAGACAGATATGAGCGACTCGAGCTGAACGCGCTGCTGCGAGAGTCACGTAACGGACGATCGCCGGAAGGCTGCCGAGGAACTGACGCGCCGTTCGACACAGTGAAGCGTCGAGGATCGTATCCCTCACTTGTGGATGTTTCAGGTCGGTCTGGGAGCAGAATGGGACAAAAATGACCTTTGGGCCTTGCCCAAATGGTGTAGCACGAACCCGGTCGACCGTTACCAAAGGTCCGGTTGGTACGCGTTCGAAGCCCCGAGTCCAGCAACCCGGGGGCCCGGCACGCTAGAGAGGGCGCCTTGGGGGACGGGACCGACGGGCCGAGGCCGAGCCCTCCGGGGCCGCGCTGGAGAACCAATTTAGGTGCTGCGACTGCGGACCTCAGGCCGATTGTTCTCCTTCCAGCATTTCAGATGGGCTACTTCATTCGTTCGACCGAGCACATCGAGCCACTTCTCCTGCGCCTCGATCTCCTCGGAGCCGAAGACGCACACCAAGACCTTGGGCATGTGGCACCCCCTTCTTGTTCGCCGCGCCCGCGGACCTTGGAACGTACGGCCCTTGCCGTTACCGGCAAGGGCCGCAGTGCCTGGATCCGCG
>Ga0210384_10004917_pt1 | contig 14768 bp, 11 predicted proteins | sample IncBWH2MmetaG_FD_160574 | JGI IMG/M metagenome (GOLD analysis project Ga0210384, IMG submission 160574) | Forest soil microbial communities from Barre Woods Harvard Forest LTER site, Petersham, Massachusetts, United States - Inc-BW-H-2-M | ecosystem: Environmental > Terrestrial > Soil >...
CATTGCCACAACGACCTCGGCATGGCCGTCGCTAATTCTCTGGCTGCCATCGCCGCGGGGGCTCGGCAAATTGAGTGCACCATCAACGGCATTGGCGAGCGCGCCGGAAACGCAGCGCTGGAGGAAATCGCTGTAGCCTTGGCGGTACGCAAGGAAAGCTTTGGCGTCGCCACTAATCTGAAGCTCGACGAGCTCTATAAGTCCAGCCGCCTGCTTACCGAAATTACCGGCGCGGTCGTAGCGCCCAACAAAGCAGTCGTTGGCGCCAATGCCTTCGCGCACGAAGCAGGCATCCATCAGGATGGCATCATCAAGAATCCGCTGACCTACGAGATTATTTCGCCGGAAGCGGTAGGAGTGCCTGCGCGCTCACTGGTGCTCGGCAAACATTCCGGCCGCAATGCACTGCGGCAAACGCTGGTGGAACTGGGCTACGAAGCCTCAGACCAGGAACTGGCGGAATGCTATCGCCGCGTTACCTCGCTCGCAGACGAGTCGAAGCAGATTCGTGCTCGCGATATCATGTCCATCGCTCACCAGGTGATTCGGCGCAAAGCCGTGCCGGTCGCCACCGGAGCTTCGCCCGCCGCTTGATCCGCGGGCCGCATGAGAACGGGGAATCCATCCATGAAGTTGAAGAAAAAAATCGTACTGCTGCCGGGTGACGGAATCGGCCCGGAAGTTACGCGCGCTGCGGCGGCCGTGCTGCAGGAATGCGCGCGCGAGTTTCAGCATCAGTTCGAAATGGTGGAATTGCCCATTGGTGGCGCCGCCATCGACAAGACCGGAACACCGTTGCCCAACGAGACGCTGGACGCGTGCAGCGAGGCCGATGCGATTTTTCTCGGCGCCGTCGGCGGGCCGAAGTGGGATGCGCTGGCAGTTGGAAAGCGCCCGGAGACTGGTTTGCTTGCCCTCCGCAAGGGCCTCGGACTCTATGTCAATCTGCGGCCGGTCAAGGTGCTGGAGCCGCTGCGGGGAATTTCTCCGCTTCGTCCGGAACGTCTCGGCGACCTGGACATCGAAATTGTGCGCGAGCTTGCCGGCGGAATGTATTTTGGCGAGCGTGGCAATGTAACTGAAAAAGGAGTCGAGCGCGCATTTGATACCGAGTCGTATTGCACACCGGAAATCGAGCGCATCGCCACATTTGCCTATACACGCGCGGAAAATCGTTCGCGCAAACTCTGCTCGGTGGACAAGGCCAACGTCCTGACCAGCTCTCAGTTGTGGCGCCGCACCGTCACAGCGATGAGCACGGTTTATCCCAATGTGAAGGTCGAGCACATGTATGTGGATAACGCGGCGATGCAACTCACGCTTCGGCCCACACAGTTTGACGTGGTGCTCAGCAGCAACATGTTCGGCGACATTCTCAGTGACGAGGCGGCCGCGCTGGTTGGTTCGATTGGGTTGATTCCGTCCGCCAGCTTCGGCTCTAGCGCGCCTTTGTTTGAACCGATTCACGGCTCCGCGCCTTCGCTTGCGGGTAAAGATGAAGCCAATCCGATCGGTTCGATCCTCAGTGCAACCATGATGCTTCGTGACGCTTTCGGGCTGGGGCTGGAAGCCGATTGGGTCGAACAATCCATTGGCCGAGTGCTGGGCGCCGGTTTTCGCACCAGCGATATCATCCAGCCGGGCAGCAAGGCGGTCAGTTGTTCGAGCTTCCTCGAGATTCTCCACCAGGAAATGCAACGCACATTCGAGCACGCCGAAAAATACGGCTGGGGCGTCTAAAAACGGAGCTGCTCTGTTGACACGCTGCAGCCCAGGAACGGCAGCGCCGGCGTCTCGCCGGCACGCATTCCGCCTCGCAACCTTCGAGCGGAACGCCTCCTAGAGGCAGCGCTAGCAACGCGGTAAACTCAAGAACCATAATGCGATGGCTGCGCATTTTCGGAATTGCCGTGTTGCTCACCGCGCTGTTCCTGGGCGTGGCCTTTTATCTATACCGGTCAATTGCTAGAAAACAGCAGCTTGACCTTGGAACCGCGTTGTTCTGGCCGCCTGATCTTCTGGCGCCCACACGGAACGCCAACAATTTCTTCCAGTGCGGCTAAGTTGCTCTGGGGATTGATGCTACGGACCGAAGCCTGTTCGTGAACGGTAGGTCCGCAGAACCCGCTGAAACAGCGCTGCAAACGGTTGCGAGTTGCTGTTAGGGGTGTTAATTTTGCTTATCCATTTGCCCGCAGACGCGCCAATGGGGACGTTTCGGGCAGCGTGCGGCACGCCTGCATGCGGAATCCGTTTTCAACAGAATCCAGCGGGAGAACCACCGCGAGAAATACAAGGTTCCGCAAACCTTGTTTCCGGACAGATGATTGCCAGGTAGATGAAATCCGAACCGATCGATGGCTGAACAACTCTCCAATTTGAAGACCTCCACCGGCGGGCGTCTAGAGGAACCGGTGTACTGGCGCGTCGAAGGCTCGCTCTTCGAAATGAGCGCGGTGCGCAGCGTTGGCTTTTTCAATTGGAACAGCCAGAGCTTTCTGGAGCGCTCCGTGCGTCGCGGTGGCATGGTGGCCATTACGCTGTTGCGGCCGCTTGCCTATATCACCAGCCGCACGTTTGCGACGCGCTTTCTTCATAGCGCGTTGCGCGGGATCACCCGGGATCGCCTGGACCTGCTGGGCGAAGAATATTTTCAGTACCTGCTGAAACCCAAGATTCGCCGCGAGTCCGCGGAAAAGCTGATCGAAGCGGTGCGCAGCGGAAAGAACGTCGTCCTTGTCGGCCAACTTCTGGACCACATCATGCGCCCGATGGCGCAGTATTTTGCGGTAGAGAAATTTGTAGCCAACCGACTGGAATTCCGAGATGGCCTGGCCACCGGCCGCCTGATGGAACCGGTAGTGCGGCCCCGCGGCCCATTTGCCTGGCTGGCCAGCGGGTCCGCAGACGGGAATATTTCCAGGGAGAAACTTTCGCGGCAACTGGATTGGAAAAAGACTCCGGAATTATTGACGAGCGCCGCCCAATCCGTGGCGCGGCCGAGGCAGATCAGCGAGCGGCCTGTTGCGCTATCAAGCAGCACGCCCAAAGTAAAGTCGCTGGCGGTTCGAGAGGCGCTTGCGGGCAAGCACATTTTGCTGGTGGGCGTCACTGGATTTATCGCCAAGGTCTGGCTGGTGGAATTGTTGGAGAAAATTCCCGAGATCGGCAAGATCACCCTGCTGATCCGCCGCAACCGCACCACCTCCGCGAAACGCCGCTTCGAGAAAATCGTCGAAGAATCGCCGGTGCTGGATGTTCTGCAGGAAAAATACGGAGCAAAGCTGGGCATATTTCTGCAGGAAAAAGTGGAAGTTGTCGAAGGGGACATGAGCCAGCCCGGGCTGGGGCTGGACGCCGAAACGCAAGCACGCCTGACACACTCGTTGGACCTGATCGCCAACAGCGGTGGACTTACCGATTTTAATCCAGACCTGCGCGACGCGCTTTCTTCCAATGTGGACTCCGCGAATTATCTGATCGAATTTCTGCGCAAATGCGATCACGCCGCGCTGATGCATTTGTCTACCTGCTATGTCGTTGGGATGCGGGATGGACGCGTTACTGAAGATCTGAAAGTCAATTACAACCCGGGCAATCACCCGGATTTTGATGCCGAACGCGAAATCGCTTCGCTGCGAGACATGGTGCAGCGCATCGAAGAACGTGCCGCCAGCGCCGAACTTGCAAAGGCGTTGCGCCGTCAAGCACTGGGACGCACTGGCGATCCCGCAAAGGTTGATAGCGACGAACTGGAAGGCGTGCTGAAGCGCAATCGCGCGCGCTGGATTCGCAACCGTCTGGTACGCGCGGGAATGAAACGCGCCGAGCACCTTGGCTGGCCGAATACCTACACCTTCACGAAAAGTTTAGGTGAGACGCTGTTTGCGCAAAAGGGCCGCAATCTGCCAATCGCCATCGTGCGCCCTTCCATCGTGGAGAGTTCGGAGCGCACGCCGTTTCAGGGTTGGAACGAGGGCATCAATACCTCCGGGCCGCTCTCCTACTTGCTGGGGACGAATTTCCGCCAACTCCCATCGAATGAACGCAAGTGTCTGGACGTAATCCCGGTGGACATGGTGACGCGCGGAATGACGCTGATTGCGGCGGCGTTGGTGCAGCGAAAACATGCGCGGCTGTATCAACTGGCGACCTCGGGAATCAATCCCGTGAACATGGCGCGTTCCATAGAGTTGACCGGCCTGGCCCATCGCAAGCACTACAAAATGCAGCAGGGGCTGGAATCCTGGTTCAAACTGAAATTCGAGACGATCCCCGTTTCCAAACAGCGCTACGAGCGTTTGTCGATTCCCATGCAGAAAGCCGTCGTGTCGCGCATCAATAAAACAGCGACACTATGGATGAGCAAGCCTCCGCTGGCCAAAGCTGAGCGCGACCTGGTACGCGCCGAAAAATTGATCGAGTTGTACGAACCGTTCATTTTGCACAACGAGCATGTGTTCGAATGCGAGAATGCCCGCCTGCTCTCCGCTGCGCTTTCGCTGGAAGAGCGCGCACTGTTCGATTTCTCTCCGGAAACGATTGACTGGTGGGACTACTGGATTAACATCCACATACCGGCACTGCGGCGCTGGTGCTATCCGTTGATGGAAGGGCGGCCGCTGGAAGCGCGAGAGCCACGGGTGCTCGATTGGTCGCTTCCGTCGGCAGGGGCTTCGGCAGCGATGCGCTAGGCAGCGCAAAACTCAAGATGGCGATTTTCCTTACGGGCTCGACTGGATATTTGGGTAGCTATCTGGTGGCGGGATTGTTCACCGGCCATGCGGAGAAACTGAACCTGCTGGTGCGCGCGAAGACGGAACAAGAAGCGCGCGAACGGCTGTGGCAGTCGCTGCAACTTCATTTTGAATTCCCAGAATTCCTGGAATATTTGAATTCGCGCGTGAGGATTTTTCGCGGCGATCTGACCAGCGAGCGATTCTGGCTGACTGACGATGAATATAGCGCGCTGGTGGATTCCACCGATTCGATCCTGCACTGCGCGGCCTCGCTGAACCGCAAATCGGAAAAACAATGTCTGAACGTGAATCTGCGCGGCTCGCTGGAAGTGATCCAATTGGCGCGCCGGGCGCAGAATCATCACGGATTGCGGCGCTACTCGCACGTTTCCACCGTGGCGGTGGCAGGTAAGCGGCAGAACGAAGTGGTAACCGAAGACGCCTCGATCGACTGGAACCGCTCCGACTACGATCCCTACGCGCGCACAAAGAAATTCTGCGAACATATGGTGCACCAGCTCTTACCGGATGTGCCGCACAGCATTTTCCGGCCGGCTATCGTGATGGGAGACAGCCGGCGGCCGGAAACCACGCAATTTGACATGGTGCAGGCCTTCGATACGCTGGCGCGCATGCCGGTGCTGCCGCTACGGCCCGATGATAAAATCGACATTGTCCCAGCAAACTACGTGGGTGCCGCGATCGTGAAAATTCACCAGATGGCCGAGTCGCGTTACGGGATCTATCATTTGTCTTCGGGTAAAGGTTCGCAGACGTATAAGGAATTGACGGACGCGCTCGCCGAGCTTGGCAATTGGACGAAGCCGAGTTACCAGCCATGGTTGGGCTGGCCGTTTTCGAAAACAGTGAATTGGCTGGCCATCAAGCGTGGCCCGGTCGGCTACGGTGCGTCGCTGTTGAAAGTATTCTGGCCATACCTGGATTGGAATACGGTGTTCGATAATTCGCGCGTGGTGGAAGAGATGGGAGAGACGCCGGCGAAATTCTCCTCGTACGCATTTCCGCTGCTGCAATTCAGCCGGGCTAATAGATTCAAGTATCCGGCGAAGCCATGGCCCGTGGACGCGGGGCGTAGCGCGGGGAGCGCGGGGGCATGACCGATTTCTTTTTGGTGGCGTGGGTCAGCGCGCTGATCGAACTCCGGCGATTTGGCTGGATGTTCGGATTGGGCAAGCGCTGGACGCCCGGCGAAAAACTGAAGCTGCTCTTTGCCGGCTACAACGGCACACGAAACACCGGAAGCGATGTGCGCGTGCAGGAAACGCTGCGGCAGCTCCGCCACGTCCTGGGCACGGAAAACGTGGACTTCAGCGTGATGACGCAGAGCTTCGACCGCACCAAGGGATATTTTGATGAAACCAGACAGGTCTATCTGCCCGACGTGTATCCGCCGTTTTTGTTCCGCGAAGTGCACGCGAAGCATGGCGTGGTGGCGTGCGAAGGCTCCATGTTCAAAAGCAAATTTGCGAACGCGCTTACCACCATGATGATCGGTTCGCTGGGGCTGGCTTCCGCGGAAAATAAATTGTCCGTCGCCTACGCCGGCGATGCAGGACACATGGACGAATTGATCGAAGGGATGTGCGCGCGCTACACCAGGGAATCGCTGGTGATCACGCGCAGCCTGGAGTCACAGCAATTATTAAGCGGACTGGGCGTCCCCAACGAACTTGGCGCCGATACTGCATGGACGTTTGAGCCGCATCCTCAGGAATACGCGCAAAAGACTTTGCGCGCAGCCGGCTGGGACGGGAAAACACCCATTCTGGTGCTCTGCCCCATTCATCCATTCGTCTGGCCGGTACGCGCTTCTATCGGAAAATACCTAGCGAAGATGACCACTGGCGCTTACGAGGACAGCCAGTACCGTACGGTGTATTTCTTTCAGTCCGGCGCGGAAGTAGACCGCAAATTCAAACATTATGTGCACGGCTATACGCAAGCGACCAAGGCGTTCGTACAGAAGCATCGCGTGTTCCCAATTCTAGTCGCGATGGAGCGGCTGGACGCGGTAGCGTGCCGGGAAATCGCCAAAGAGATTATTGGCACACCAATATTCACATCCGACGATTACGATATGTTCCAGCTGGTTTCGATTTTGCGCGCGTGCACGTACATGGTCTCTTCGCGTTACCACGGCATTGTCACCTGCATGCCCGCAGGGGTGGTATCCGCGGGCGTAACCATGGACGAACGCATCCGCAATTTGATGCGCGAACGCGGACACGAACATCTGCTACTTACCGTCGAGGATCCGGACCTTGGGCCGAAGCTCTTGGAAGTAATGGAGTCGCTGGCACGCGACGCCGGCGAGATTCGCGAAAGCATCCGTAGAACGGTGGTCGCGAATCTGAAAGCCATGGCACGCATGGCGGTTTTCTTCGAAGACGAAGTGCGCAAGACCTACCCGGAATTTCCCCTGCGGCGTGGGGTTGTGAGTTGGGAAGACAATTTACCGCCGTTTAGCGATGATTTGCGCAAACTCGTGGAAGAACACAACGACACTCCGGCGATGCTGGCGGCGGGACGCTGAAGACCATGGCAACGTTTCTGGAAAATGTATTCGCGCAGCTGGAGCGGTCCGCGGACCGCGTGATTCTGCGCGAAATTCGCGGCAGCGAGTTCATGAGCGTCACCGGCAGGGAACTGTTGGAGCTTGTTGCCCGCTCCAGAGGATTTCTGCGGCGCTCGACGTTGCAGCCCGGCGATCGCTGCGCAGTACTAGGAGCAAATTCGATCCGTTGGGTGGCTATCGATCTCGCGCTAATGGCCGAGAGGATCATCGTCGTCCCCCTGTATTCCCGCCAGGCGCCGGCGGAACTCGCCGCCGTGATGCAAGATTGTGCGCCGCGGCTATTGTTGTGCGGCGATTCACAACTTGGGGACACCGTCGCTAAAGTGTGGACCCAAATCCCGGAACGAATGACCTTTGACGAGATTTTGCGGGATACATCAGAAATGAAATCCATTTCGGGCGAGCCGTTGGTGCGGACCGCCTCGGATCTGGTGACCATCATCTACACTTCGGGCACCTCCGGCGAGCCAAAGGGCGTCTGCCTTAGTGCAGGAAATCTCAACCACATGTTGGCGTGCACTACGGGTTGGATGGATCGCCTCGGGCATAACGGGCGCGAGGCTATGCGCGTCTTCCAGTATTTGCCCTTCAATTTTGCTGCCTCGTGGATCGTGGTGATGTCCTGCTTGTCGAAGGAAACGGTGCTGACGCTCTCCACCGATCTCAACAATCTGGCGGACGAAATACGGCTGTCTGGGCCGCACTATTTTTTCAATGTGCCCACGCTGTTGGAGCGGGTAAGGCGAGGCGTGGAAGAAGCGCTGAGCAAGCGCGGCGGTGTCATTCAGAAGATTTATCGCAACGCAGTGGGCGCATGGCAACGCAAGCAGGAAGGGAAGAAGCGCGGCGGCGATACCTTTAAACTGTTTCTCGGACAAAAATTGATCTTCCGGAATATCCGCGACCGTTTCGGAAGCAATCTTCGCGGACTGGTCTGCGGATCTGCGCCGCTGGCGCCGGAAACACAGGATTTTTTCGCGATGCTGGGCATTCCCATCTGGCAGGTGTACGGGCTGACGGAAACGTGCGGAATCTGCACCATGGATGACCCGGCGCAACCCGGCGAACCAGGCCGCGTGGGCCTGGCGATTCCAGGGATTGAGATGAAGGCGGGCGACAACGATGAAATTCTGGTGCGCGGCCCGAATATTTTTCCGGGCTACTGGAACCGCCCGGAAGAAACCGCGCGCGTTTTGCAGGAAGGTTGGTTTCACTCCGGCGACCAAGGAGAAATGAATTCGCGAGAAAATTGGCGGATCAGCGGGCGCATCAAGAATTTGCTGGTGCTAAATTCAGCGCACAAGGTAGCTCCCGAGCCGCTGGAAGAAAAAATCGCACAGCGGCTGGCCGGAGCGCAGCAGGTTGTGGTGGTTGGAAACGGTCGTGGATATTTGTGCGTGCTGATCACCGGCACCGTGGACGCGAACGCGGCGCAGGATGCGCTCGACAAGTTGAACATGGAAGTCCCGCACTACCGGCAAATTCGCAATTTTGTGATCTTGCCGGAGGCGTTTACGCCCGAGAGCGGATTGCTGACTGCCAACGGAAAGCTGCGCCGCGACGCGATCAACGATAAGTTCCACACAGAAATCGAGCAGATGTACGCCAAGCACGCGGTGGCGGTGGGCAGCAACGGATGAAGAAACTCGCCACAAACAAACCCGAAACGGCGTTTCAAGGTGAGGCTCTGCATTGGGAATGGTGCGATGGTGTCGTGGAAGTAACACTGGTTCACGCGCCTCTGAATGAGATTGGCAGCACGATGCTGCGAGATCTGGAACAATTTACCGCGGCCATGCCGGGACTTTCCTCCGTAACGAGTGCGTGTATTTTCTCTAGCGCCAGACCCGGAGGATTCAGCGCCGGGGCGGACCTGAAGGAATTGTACGAAGGCGCATTGAAACTCTCGGCGAAGAAACGCACAGCAGGCGTGCGTTCCTTTCTGCTGCGCATCCACAAAGTTCTAAATGCCATCGATGCTGCCCCGTTTGTCACATTCGCCGCCGTGCACGGCCTCTGCATGGGTGGTGGTCTCGAATTGGCGCTGGCTTGTGACCAGATTGTCGCGGACAAAATGGCGCGCTTTGGCTTTCCGGAACTGCGGCTCGGATTGATTCCAGGATTTGGCGGCATTCCGAGGCTGCGGCGCGACGTCGGGAACAATTTCATTCGCGATCTTTTGTTTACCGGAAGAACCGTGAAGGCGGAGAGTGCGCACCAAGCCGGACTGGTCGCGCACCTGGTGGGCGAGGGCTACGCGCTGCAAGTCGCCCGGTCGATGGCGCACCAGGTGAGTAAATTCGACGCCGAGACGCGCATCGCAGCGAAGAAATTCATCAAGCCGATCCCTAGCGCCGAACTTGGCAAAGAGATTGAGCTGTTCTGCAAATTATTCGACCGGCCGGTAGTGATGGAGAGCCTGCGGCGCTTTGTTGAGAGCAACGAACCGCTGAAGCACCTGCCGGTAACGGAATGCTGAGCGTAACAGCTAGGCTGGCTACCCCCCAATAGCCGTTCTGACGACGAATTTCCGCAAGCCGTACCCTCCCTTCTCGTTTAAATTCCTGGCGTACAGGAATGCGCCGCCGAAACATCCAACAAATAAGCAAACGAACCTAGCCAAATGGGCGGTGTGACGCTTGCGGCGATAGTGCAATCTGTCCTCGGAGGCAAGAACTTATGTCAGCGGAATGGATTGCGATTTCGAATGCATTGGCGGAAGCCACGGAAAAGGCCGGCACGCATGTGGTGGCGATTCACACCGAGGCGCGCGGATCGTCAAGCGGTGTGATCTGGAGGTCTGGCGTGATTGTCACCGCGGAACACGCGTTGCGGCGCGACGAAGAAATTCATGTGACGTTGGCCGATGGAAAAGTCGTCGCGGCGAAAGTGATCGGTCGCGATCCGTCGACCGATGTCGCGGTGCTCGCGTGCGAAGAAGCACGCAGTGTGGCCACCCTCGGAAAGACCGAATCGCTGCAGCCCGGAAATATTGCTCTGGTAGTGGGGCGCACGCGGGCGAGCGGTCCGGTTGCGGCGCTTGCGTTCGTAAGCCTGGTCGTGAAAGAACGCCGCATGTGGGGCGGAACTTCCGTGGTGCCGTACGTGCGCCTGGACGTGGCGTTGCAAAGGACCGGAGTCGGCGGCGCAGTGCTGGATGCCGGTGGGCAAATCGTTGCGCTGGCTACGCCGAAATTTTCTCCCGGCGGCGCGCTGGCGTTGCCTGTAAACGTGGTCAATCGCGTGGCCGATGCGCTGCTGGAAAAGGGGCGCATTTCGCGCGGCTACCTTGGAGTGGGATTGCAACCTATTCGCTTACCGGAAAATTTGCGGCAGGTGCTGAACCGCAAAGAGAAAACCGCCGCGATTGTGCTGGAGGTGCAGCCCGAAGGCCCGGCACACAAAGCCGGCGTGGTGATCGGGGACATCCTGATCGGATTGAACGGCGCAGCGGTGCAGAGGCTCGAAGATGTGCAGGCGCACCTGCATGGCGAGGAGATCGGGAAAACGGTCAAAGCGGAATTTCTGCGCGGTGGCGAGCGGCGCGACTTGGGAATCGTGATCGCGGAGCGGCCGAACAGCGGCGAGTAGCTGGACCCGAACGAGCGCAAGCAACGAGAAGAACACGAAAGAGAAATGGGGGCTCGTGAAATGAACGTACCGGGGTTGGGCGAAGTGGTAGAACGGTTGCGGCGTGTGACCGTGGTGGTGCAACCGGGTGGGCGTCGCGGTAATGGCTCGGGCCTGCTTTGGGGCGGCGAAGGTGTCGTCGTCACCAACGCGCACGTCGCACAGGCAAGAACCGCGGATATCACGCTGTGGGACGGGCGGGAGTTTCGCGCTGAAGTGATGCATCGCGACCCGCGCCGCGATCTCGCAGCGCTGCGCATCGCGGCAAAGGATTTGCCGTCGCTGGAAGCGCGAGATACTTCGCTGATTCGCCCCGGTGAAATGGCCATTGCCGTCGGCAATCCGTTGGGATTTGTCGGCGCGCTAACCACCGGCGTGATTCATTCGGTCGGGCCGCTGCCGGGACTCGGAAAACTGAAATGGGTACAAGCGGATGTGCGGCTGGCCCCTGGAAATTCCGGCGGTCCGTTGGCGGACGTGCGGGGTCGCATCCTTGGCATCAACACGATGGTTGCAGGACGGCTGTCCCTGGCAATCCCCAGCAACGACATCACGCGATTCCTGTTGGGCGACTCGGAGAGCAACTGGCTGGGCGCCACGGTTACTCCGGTACGCTTGCCTCGCAACAGCGGGCGCGGAATTGGGTTGGTGCTGCTGGAAATTGAGCCGGGAAGCCCAGCGGCTCAGGCTTCATTGCTGCCGGGAGATATTTTGATTGGCACGGAAGCAGGCGCATTCCGGTCGGTGGAGGATCTGGCGGCAGCGCTCGATGGAGGCGGTTCACGGTTGCTGCGACTGGAATTTCTGCGCGGTGATTATTCGCGTGTAAGGAAAGTCAGCGTGCAACTTGCAGTCCGCGGAAAAGGTGCGATTGCGGCGTGATACGCGTGTTCATCATCGCGCCCACACCGCGTAGCCGACGCGGGCTGGAAACTTTGCTGAACGCGGCAGGTGTCGAAACGGTTGGGCTCGCGGCGGATCTAGATAGCGCGAGCGACGAAGCGACGGAAAAACACGCCAATGTGATTCTGGCGGACGCGGGCCAGAATGCGCTGGAGGAATGGATCGCGGAATTTCAGGAAGCCGGCATGCCCGCAGGACCGCCAGTGCTGGTGATGTTCGATGAGGCTGGTACGAATGCACTCGCACGAGCAGTGCAGGCGGGAGTCCGAGGCGTGTTGCCATCCGATGCTGGGGCGGAGCAAATCGTCAGCGCGCTGGATGCGGTGTCCAAAGGGCTCGTTGTGTTGCATCCGGCGGAAATGGGCGCGCCACGCCCAGCGCGAAACGAAGAAGTGGAATTGATCGAACCCTTGACACCCAGGGAGCGCGAAGTCTTACAAATGCTGGCCGGCGGCCTGGGCAACAAAGAAATTGCCGCGCGCATGAAAATCTCCGAGCACACCGCCAAGTTCCACGTGGCGCAGATTCTAGGAAAACTAGGGGCCTCCTCCCGCACGGAAGCTGTGGCGATTGGCATGCGCGTGGGTTTGGTGTTGTTGTAGTGTCAGGTGAACCCGAGCCCGATCGTTGGATTTTCCTTCGTGCAGCCGGGGTGATAAATTTAGGGGATGCGGACACTCGAACAGACCACGCAGGAGATACTGCAACTGGCGGCGAAGCAGTTTAAGGTCGCCGAAGGCTCGCTGAATCCCGAGGACGACTTTTACAAGAAGTTGGGCATCGACAGCTTGCAGGCGCTGGACCTGCTTTCCCGCATCGAGAATCATTTCCGCATCGAGCTGCCCGACTACGAAGTGCAAGGCGTGAGCGACTTCAAGACGCTCGCTGAACGTATTCAATCCCGCCTGTGATGCTGGACCTAAGCAAGTTTTCTTCTATCGGAGAGGCGCTTCGAGAAGCGTTGGAAACGTACGCGACGGATGTGTGCCTGATCGAATCCGACCGCAACGAAGAGAAATTGCGGCTCACCTATCGCGACTTCAAAGAACGCGCCGTCGCGCTCGCAAAATGGCTGCAGGATACGGGGTTCGCGGTTGGCGACCGTGCTGCGATCATCATGACCAATCAGTCCAAGTGGCTGATTTCGGCGTACGCCATTTTTCACAATGGCGGGACGTTGGTACCGCTGGATTACAAACTGAAGCCGGAAGAGCAGTGGCAACTGCTGAAGCACTCGGGCAGCAGTGTGTTGATTACGGAATATCCGATCTGGCGGCAATTGAGCAACGCCCCTGGACGCGAAGCAGCTACAGGTATAAAAAAAGTGCTGGTGACCGAAGCTCCAGCGGAAGCGGATTTGTTCGGAGCGATGACCTGGGAAGCCGCGAAGGCCGGCGGAACTCCAGAGTTCGTGCCGAGAACCAGGCAGGATCTCGCGTGCATTGTGTATTCGTCGGGGACGGGAGGAATCCCCAAAGGCTGTATGATGACGCACGGAAATTATCTGGAACAGTGCGTTGCGCTGACTTCGCTGTATCCGTTCTGGCCCGGAGTGCGTTATTTGAGTATTCTGCCCACCAATCATGCGATTGATTTCATGGTGGGATTTTTCGGGCCGTTCACTTGCGGCGCGGCGGTGGTACATTTGCGCACCTTGCGGCCGGAATATGTTCGTGAAGCCTTCGTGAAATATCAGATTACCTACGTGAGCCTGGTGCCGCTGGTGCTGAAGAATTTGCAGAAGGGCCTGCAAGCACGATTCGACGAATTGCCGCCTAGCAAACGGTGGACGCTGGAGGCGCTGCGTAACATCAACAAGACATTGACGAGAAAGCAGCCGCGACTGGGATTGAGCCGGCGATTACTGAAAGATGTACACTCCGCGTTTGGCGGGCAATTGCGGGCGATCATCGTGGGTGGAGCCTTCACCGAGCCGCAGACGCTGCAGTTTTTCTATGATTTGGGAATACCCGTGGCAAATGGATATGGCTTGACGGAGGCCGGCACCGCCGTCACCGTGAATGATCTAAAACCGTTCCGCGCGGACACGGTGGGGAAGCCGCTCCCAGGCATGGAAGTGCGCATCGTGAATCCGGACGCTGAAGGAATCGGGCAGGTCTGCGTGCGCAGTAAAACGGTGATGGCGGGCTACTTAGACGACGAGGAGATGACGGCAGAGGCGATTGTAGACGGATGGCTGCAAACCGGCGACATGGGCCGCTTCGACCACACTGGGCATTTGCAACTCTTCGGCCGAAGAAAAAATATGATCGTGACGGAAGAAGGCAAAAACGTTTACGCCGAAGATGTGGAGAGCGCGTTTGAAGGGTTGCCGGTGAAGGAGTTTTGCGTATTCGCGGAGAATTATATCTGGCCGAGCCACTCGATGGTGGGAGAGAAATTGCTACTGGTCGTGAATCTTGGAACGGGACAAGCGTTTCCCGAAGAACTGAAAAACCTGATCATTGCACGAAATAATCGTTTGATGAATTACAAACGCGTGCATGGAATTGTAGTGCACAACGAAGATTTTCCGCTGACAGCATCATTAAAGGCTGTGCGCCCGCGATTGGCGGAACGTTTGCGGAAGCTAGATCGCGACGCCGTCATTGTGACGGTATAGCGTGCAGTGTAGGGGCGGCTTTGCGCCGTCCTCTTGGGTTTCTCTCCCAAAAGAGTCGGGTTGTCGAGCGAGTTAGCGGGTTAGCGTGAACGAGAAGTTTATGGCTATTGTGAATCCCGCCGCCGGGGGCGGGCGCGCGGCAAAGCTTGCCGGGCCGCAACTCGCGCGACTGCGGGAAAAAGGTTTGCGAGTGGATGTGATTGCCTCCACCGGACCGGGGCACGCGGCGGAATTGGCCGGCGAAGCGTACGGCCAAGGCTATCGTCGCTTCCTGGCA
>Ga0210384_10004918_pt1 | contig 14766 bp, 9 predicted proteins | sample IncBWH2MmetaG_FD_160574 | JGI IMG/M metagenome (GOLD analysis project Ga0210384, IMG submission 160574) | Forest soil microbial communities from Barre Woods Harvard Forest LTER site, Petersham, Massachusetts, United States - Inc-BW-H-2-M | ecosystem: Environmental > Terrestrial > Soil >...
CTGCAGATAGCTTGCCAACTCCTTCGTCCACACGTTCCAGGTGATGCCAGGCGCCTCCTGTGTCGTGGTATTGGGATAGAGCGACTGCCAGAACGCCAGGGGATTGTCCATGGCGCTCGGATTGATCCCCCAGAAGGTGATCCCCGACCCGAGCAGGTTCTGGTATTCCTGAAAGTTGTTGGCGAGCGGCGGCGGGGTCTTCGATAGCTGCTGTGACGAAATTTGGCCGGCCCGGAAGTACCCTTGCGGGTTGCCCGCGGTACACCAGGTGTTAGGCGTGGGGGGGGTGGTAGTCGAATCGCCATTGCCGCTCAGAATCACGTCTGAGCCGGCATAACGCACCAGGCATCCGGTCGCGTTGGGAGTACCGTTCGGGTTGGTAGCACCTATCCCCCCATACACGGGGGTGACAAAGGTGAACCCGTAGTTATCCGCGCTGCGGATGCCGTTGCGCACGCCGAACTTGAGCCGGAAGCCATGATCGAAGTCGTATTGTCCATCGAAGCGCAGTGCGGAGATCGAGGTTCTGCGGTCATAGCTGTCGCTGGCTTCCAGCGTCTTCATCGTCCAGCCGTTGGGGTTGGCGAAGGCGCTGGCGAGCGATGAGGGCATGGTGACGGTGAGATTGCGGCCGGTGAAGTTCGCAACGATGGGAATTGTGTTCTGGGGAATCCCGTTAGCGTTGAATACGCGGTTCCCGCCCAGCTGGGCAGGATAGACGAAGGTCCCGCAGGGCAGGCCGGTGCTGGCGTCAGCCCACAGGCAGCCGTCGGAATCGGAAATGTTGATGTCGGTCTCTATGTTCGACTGGTGGGCCTTTTCGTAAATGCCGCGCACGCTGCCTTTGAAGGCGCCGCCATTGTTGAAGTCCAGCTGGCCATTGATGTTCTGCGCGGTGGAGTCCCAGCGAATGATCTGCGAGTACGATTCGACGTCGCCCGGCCATTTTTCGTAAACCTGGGTGGTGTAGATCTGCGAGCCAACCCAGTTCGGGTCGGGGGGTACACCGGGGGGAGGCGTACCGTACTGACTCAAGGCGGTGCTGCCGGTGTTTCTCGACTGCAATGGCACGTAGGTGGCGCCTTGCCAGTTGGTGGAATTGAACTGGATGCCGATGTTGCGATCCCACTCATCCTGGTGGGCGTAAAAGTAATCGCTGGTGAAGGTGAACCCGTGGCCAAAGTCGAACTGGAACGACGCGTTGGCGGACTTGCGCTTGCGCTCGGTGGTGAGGTCGTAGAGGCTGATGTCCTGGCTACCCATGAATACACCGTTCGACTTGCCGTCACCGTTGACGTCGACACTGCCGTTCGGAAACTGCCTGATCTGGGGAGGAATCGGCGCGCCGTTCCACGCCGCGAGGAAGCCGTTGTAGGCGGCCGCGCTTGCCGCGTTTTCGCCGTGGAGGATGACGCCATACTGGTCGAGGCCCTCGCTGGCGGGGCCGGGGCCGCCCTGGCCGTTAGTGTCCCGCGCACCGGTCCGCGTGGTGTCGGAGTAATCAGCGGAAAGCTGCAGACCCCATCGGCCATCGCCGTTGTATGAGATGAGGCCGCTGCCCTCCTTGCCAGTCTTGCGCGTGACGTCGCCCCGTTCCCCGTTGAGCTGATAGCTGTAGGTGAAGCCGGTCGGCAGATCCCAGGGCCGATAGGTGTGCAGATCGATCGCGCCGCTGATGCCGCTCGCGGTCTGGGCGGCGGTGGGCGACTTGATGACGTCTACCTGATTGAAGAGCGTGGCTGGCAGCGTGGTGAAGTCGGGTTGTTGCGAGTCGATCTGATCCGGCGTGATGAATACTTCGCCGTTCAGCATGGTGCTGACCTGAGGCAGGCCACGCACGTCCACCGAGGTGCCGACGCCCCCGTCGCGGTTGATCTGCACGCCGGTGATGCGCTGCAGCGCGTCCGTGATGGTCGTGTCTGGCAATTGGCCGATGCTCTCCGCCGAGATGCTGTCCTGGATACTCGGAGCCAGGCGCTTCAGTTCGATCGCGCGTTCCTGCGACACACGTACACCGGTGACGGTGACGGTTTCCAACTGAGACTTCTTAGGTCCCTCGTCCGTCGCGGCGCTGTCGGTCCCGGACTTGGGTTTCCCGGTATCGGGTGATGGTGTCGTCGGCCCGTCCTGCGACGCAGCTGCCTGCGCCCCGGCGTTCTCCGCCGCGCCACCCGTGGGCTCTGATGCCATGGCCGAGGCCGCCGCGGCAGCGAGCAACGCCATGGATACGGCAGTCGACACGGGGTGCTTGCGATGTACGTTTGACACGGACTTAACCGCCAGATTGATACTTGTTTTTCGTGCCTTCATGATTTGATCCCCCGTTCAAGTCTGAGCGCCTGACTCACTCGTGAGCATTGCCCTGTCTGCGTACGCTAAAGAGATCGAGCACACCGACCGTCTCGTTGCGGATGAGAGGACGTGCCCAGAACGCGATGCTCAGGATGTAGCCGAGCGTCGCAAACACCGTCAGCATGGCGAGCCGCAGACCCACCCGGTCACCGAGCATGCCGACCAGCAGCGGCACTACCGCGCCACCCAGAATTCCGGTGCACAGGATGCCGGAGAACGCGCCGTGATGACGGCTGACGGAATTGAGCGCGAGCGAGAAAATGATTGACCACATCACCGAGAGGAAAAAGCCGCACGCCGGAAAGGCGAGCAGCGAGACTTCTGCGGACCCGAACAACGCCAGTGCCACGCAGCCAAGCGCGAGCGTGGTGAAGACCGCGAGCACCACCCGGGCATCGAGCAGCCGTAGCAGCACCATGCCGAGCACACAGCCGATCGACATGAGTCCCCAGAAGAGGCCGACCGCATGCGCGCCTTCGCGCTCGGGCGAGAAGTGGTGATAGGTGCTGAGAAACTGCGACATCCAGTCGGCGAGGCTCTGCTCGGTGCCGACATAGGCGATGATGCCGAGAAAGAACAGCCGCACCGTAGGCTGGCCGAGGAGCTCGCGGTAAGTGGCGACGCTGCCCGAGCGCTCGCTTTCAGCCAGCGTGAGGCTCGGGATGCGCAGCGACGCGGTGAGAGCGATCATGATCAGGAACACGACCACGAACGCCCAGTAGAACTGCACCCACACCAGCGGCCGCCCGGCCGCTCCCGGCTGCCGCATCAGCGCGGCGTAGACCAGGGGGCTGACATACGAGGCGAGCCCGAACACCAGCTGCGCCATCACGGCAAAGAAGGCGAAGTGCGCTTCGCCGCCAGTGGTGCGCATCAGCGGATTGATCACCACCTGCAGCATGGCCATGCCGAGCCCGATCAGGAACAGACTGGCGATCACCACGCCGTAGACCGGCCACAGGCTGATGGCGAGGCATCCGGCGAGATTCAGCGCAAAGGCGCCGAGCAACGTGGTGCGCGGCCCGCGCTTCTCGACCAGCGCACCGGCCGGAATAGAGATGAGGCCGTAGGCGATGAAGAACGAGAAAGGCAGCACCCCACCGAGGAACAGGCTGAGGTGGAAGTCGCTGATGATGGTCGGCATCAGCGGACCGATGACATTCGTCACGAATGAGATGACGAACCAGATCGCCATGATGTAGACCATCAGCAGCGCGGCCTTCCTCATGCCTCGCGCTCCAGCGCGGTCGGAAAGCGCGTACGCAGCCCGGCGAGATCCCCGGGCGCGATCGAGCGGCGCGGAAAACGCGCAATGATCGAGGTCGCGGCCTCGCACCCGGCGGCGAGCGCGGGGGCGAGCCCGGCGCCATCGAGACGCGCGAGCAGATAACCGGCATTGAACGAGTCACCTGCACCGATGGTGTCGAAGATCGCCGTCTGTGCGGCGCCATGCTCGCAGCGCACGCCGTCCTGGATGCCGAGGGCGCCGCGCGCGCCAGTTTTCACGATGAGGGTTGCCCCGGGCTTGAGCATGGGTGCGAGCCGCCCGGTGGCGAGGTCGAGGTCGTCACTGTCGGTAAGACTGCGGACCTCGAGATCATTCAACAGCACGTGGTCACAGGAGCGGATCCACCCGGCGACCTCGGCGCGCAATGCTGCGCTCCAGTCCTCGGGTGGCCAGTTGGTGTCGAGCGCGACGCGATAGCCGAGCGCTTGTAACTCATGGATCAGCAGCGGGTACGCGGCGCGCAGCGCCGGTGTCAGAAACACCCCGGAGAGGAGAGCAATCGAGTCGGCGGTTGGTGCCGGCGTGATGCGCGGCCGCAGTAAGTCATAGGAGAGCGCTTCGAGGTGACCGTGAGTCGTGAAGAAAGTGCGCTCGCCGCAGCTGTGGATGAGCCCGACCGTGAGTGTGGTCGGTGCGTTACAGATCGCGAGCGAGGCGTTGAGCGGTCGCATCTGCCCGGCGAGCCACGACCCTGGCTCGTCGTTGCCCACCACCGACAGCAGCTGCGAGTCGCCGCCGAGATAGCTCACGGCAAGCGCGGCGTTCCCGGCCGAACCGCCGGCGCGCAATTCACTGCGCTCGACGAGCGTCTCGGTGCCGATGCGCGGCCAGCCGGAGATTGCCCCCAGCACGAGATCGACCCCCACATCGCCGATGATGATCAGCCGGCGCTGTTCCCCCATCGGCTGACTATAGGCAGCGAATCAACCGACGTCAATAAATACATCTACTGGATGTAGATATTCTAGAGACGACCTGCCCGGCTCGTTCCTCTCTGCCCCAGGAGTCCCGCCACGTCCGCCTCGGCGCGTCGATCCTGCTGCAGCACCTCAAATCGCGGTGACAGCAGGTCGTACATCGGCAGCACCGCCGCGCCGAGAATCGAGCTGTCCTCCTGGCGCTCGGAAAGAAGGATGCGGGTGCTCGGCGCGGCGACGCCTCCGCGCACCGAGTGATGGAGCGGTTGGGCGAGGGCGACCAGCCGCTCCACCAGCAGCTTCGGCGCCGAGCCGCCGATGACGATGGTGAGTGGGTCGAGAATGTTCTCAATGACGCACACGGCATCGCGCAGCCGCTCCGCCGCCTCGCGGCACCATGCCTGCAGCGCCGGATCGTCGTTGCGCTCGAGCTGCGCGATGATCAGGGCGTCGCGGTCCGGTGCTTCGCTGACCCCCAGGGCCTCGGCCAGCGACTGCAGCGAGAGGTAGCGCTCGAGGCAACCCCTGTTCCCGCAGTAGCAGAGCTTGCCGCCGGGAACCGCGGGAATGTGGCCGATCTCGGTGGCGTTACCGTTGGCCCCGCGGTAGGCGGATCGATTCACCACCAGCGTGCCGCCGAGTCCGACACCGAAATGCATGTAGAAGAAGTTATCGAGCGCGCGCGCGACCCCGAACAGAGTCTCGCCGAGCGCCGCTGCGACGCTGTCGATGCTGTACAACACGTGGAGGCGTGTCGCGTCGCGCAGCTCATCGAGCACCGACAGATCGCTCCATCCCTCGAGGGTGGTCGGACCCACGAAGCTGATGTCGGTCTTGACGAGCGGCCCCGGAAGGGCGACGCCGATCCCCCACAGGCGCTCGGCTGCTGCTGGGCGTCGCCGCAGCTCGCGAATCAACCCCATCACCGTCGCGAGCACGCGTCGCTGATCGTGCGTATCGATATGGACCTCGCGCCGCTCGAGGATCTCGCCGATGAGATTGACGACGCCCGCCAAGACCCGCCCGGGCTCGAGGCTGATGCCGATCGAGTTGCCGGCATTCGGATTGAGCTCGAACGCGATGGGTGGCTGACCCCGCGACTTAGCTCCCTTCAACCGCCGTGCGACGATGAGCCCGATCGTCTGCAGGTCGTTGGTGATGTTGGCGACGGTCTGGGGACTCAAGGAAACGAGCTCGACGATCTCGCGTCTGGAGATCCTCCCCTGTCGCCGGATGACATCGAGAACGATGCGACGGTTGTAGGGGGCGCTCGACTGCTGCGTCGTGCCGCGGTTGACCATAGGTTGCCGCCGGAATTATATACACATCCAGTGTGTAAATTTGTTCCGGGAGCCGTTTCCACCTCATTAGATTCGCGCACGCTTCGAGGCATCGCATCCGGCGGCGCGCTGAGGTCCGCGGCTGAGGCGCCGTGTGAGGTGAGCGGGCGGCTTCATTCAGTGGCGATGGTCTGCTCGCCCCAATCCTCGAGATGACAGGACTCGGGAAAGGTGTGGATGCCGGGCACCTCGCCGGCGCGCAGCGCCTGCTGCAGCCCCTCCCAGTACTCCACCGTCATGAGCTCCGCGTGGGCGGCGCGGAAGGCGTGGCGCAGCGTGCGGCTGCGCACCCGCAGGCCCGCTTCGATCTCCTCGGGTAGAAACACCACCCCCGGCTCGAAGAACCAGCCTGGCACCTCCTCCTCGCCCTCACAGCGGTCGCGGTTGGTGCGCACCTTCACATCCGTCAGCGCTTCCACCGCGTCATAGTCGTAGAGGTAGATCTTCAGGTAACGGCTGACGCCGTAGTTGCGTGCGTCGAAGTCCTTGTTGAAGACGTTCGCCGCGGCGTTGTTGCGGATGCAGAATCCGAGGTTGATCATCGCGCGCTCGGCCTTCTGCCCGGACGCAGTCCCGAGGAACACGTTGAGCGGTGTGAGCTTGCGCTGCGCGATCAGGTATTTGAACACCAGTGCCCTTCCCTGGCGCTGCACGCTGTTGCCCGCCGCCTGCAGCAGTTCCTCCGCCAGCTCGCTCTCGAACCACGCGTGCTCGAGCCGCAGGTTGTAGTAGACGATGTTGTCGAGCATGCTCCCGGTGCGATTGATCTCGTGCACGCGCTTGTACTTGGCGAGCACGGCATCGACACCTTCGAACCGGTCCCACTTGTAGCCACTCGTAGGCTGGTCGCGGATCACCTTGAGGACGTAGTCGAGCTGCGGCGAGGTGAAGGCGATGGTCACTGTGCCAGGACTGCCGGGCGCGACCGCGAGCCGCTCGCGATCGTGCACCAGGCGGCGGCGGACCTCATTCATCACCGCCACCTTGCTGAAATGGTAGTAACCGATGGTCGAGTAATGCAACCCGAGCGGCCGGCTCGGCATGATGCTGTGAAGAAAGGCACTGAGCTCGTGATAGTGCCGGTTGGTGACCTGGAAGGGCGCCTCGGTGGAGCTGCAGAGGTTGTGCACGTGCGGCACGGCATGCAGCAACGCTTCGGCCCGCAGCCCGTCCGGGGTGTTGACGAGCGCAATGACGCACGGCTTGACCTCCGCTCCTTTTAGCACCAGTCGGCCGAGGAGATACGCCCCGCGATTGCGGAAGAAGCCCGCGCGCAGCATCTCGATGCCGCGCAGTCCCGCGCCGGCGCGCTCCGCGAGCACGTCATTGACGCGCCGCGCGATGTGCTCGGAGTCGCGTGCCGCATCGCAGAACCCGATAGCAAGCCCAGCAACCTGCAGCGCGCGCTGAATGACGAGCGGAGCCACCGGCCATGAGCACGGAAAATATTCCGAGACCGCGTTCGCCGGCGGCACCACGCGGTGCGAGCCCCGGAGCCCGTACTCGACCGGCTTCCACTCACCGTGGTGCACGCGCCGTTGGGCCGAGTGCAGGTAGGCGAGCGCCAGATCCGCTTCGTAGCGGCCATCGACCATCGCCCGGTAGACCGCTTCGACCTGGCGCCACAGTGGCTCATGCGCCTTCAGCTGTGGAAAGACGCTCTGCAGATCATCGGCCAGCGGGTAGACCGTGGCGTTGTACAGTCCGAGGCGCCGCCGTGCATTGGCGACGGCGGTGGGATGATCGCGGCTCTCGAACGCGGCCTTCGCTGTCCAGGTGAGCCGCATGAACTCCGCGTAGAAATCATCGAAAACCCCCAGGATCCATGCGGCGGTGAGTTGGATCCGTGCACGCTCGGAGCCCGCGGAACTGACACGCGCCGCATAGTCGGTGCGCGTCCACCCCATCCCCGGCGTGCTGGCGCCAGAGCTAGTCACGATAGGACTTCCCGGAAGCGATGAGCTGCGCAGCGACCACGCGCGCGAGCGCGCACAGCGCTTCATCCTCACCGCTTCGGCCGATGAGCTGCAGCCCGGCGGGCAGTCCCTCCACATCGATCGGCAGCGTGATCGCCGGATGCCCGGAAAGGTTGAACTGCCGCACGCAGGCGCTCAGAACGAGTGCCGTGGCGGGATCCACGGCGGCTTCGAGCGTGGGCGGCACATCGGGCAGCGTCGGGAGCGCAAGCGCCTGTAGCCCCTCGAGCGCCGCGTCGACCTCGGCGCTGAAGAGGCGCCGTACGTTCTCGGCGGCCGCAACCTGCGCGGGAGCGATCTCGCGCGCGCTGCGCAGACGGTTGCGCACATCGGCACCGAGCTCCGCACGGTCGAGGAGGTGCCCGAAGGCCGCCCAGGTCTCGGCGCCGACGAGCGTCAGTGCCGCATCGTAGGCGGCGGCCCAGGAGGGCAGCGTGACCGGGCGCACGGTCACTTCGGTCTGCGAGAGCGCGGCACGCACGACGGCGGCCAGCGGAGGCGGCGACTGGATCTCGAGCCAGCCCACTGCCGGGGCTGCCGACGGAACTGGCTGCGATTGGAACGAGGCGTCGATGACAGTCATCGCGCGCTCGATCATCGCGACATCGCGCGCGAGCGGGCCCACGCAGTCGAGCGTCGTGCGCGCCGGCCGCACTCCTCCTCGATTGACGCGTCCGAACGAGGGCTTCAGGCCGTACACGCCGCAGCAGGCAGCAGGTATGCGGATGGAGCCTCCGGTGTCGTTACCGAGGGCAAAGTCCGCAAGGCCTGCCGCGACCGCCACCGCCGAGCCGCTCGAGGATCCGCCCGGCACGCGACCCGGCGCGCGCGGATTGAGCGGAGTGCCAGCCCAGCGATTGATTCCGGTCACGCCGTAAGCGAGCTCGTGCAGGTTGGTCTTGCCGACGATTCGGCAGCCTGCGGCGAGCAGCGACTGCACGACGGCCGCGTGCTCTTCGGCCAACGGCGCAGCGGCGAGGCAGGCGCTCCCCATGCGTGTCGGAAAGCCCGCGATGTCGATCGAATCCTTGACCGCCACGGTCGGACCGCGGCCGCCGAGCTCCATCGTCTGCACGAAAACGAACTGGCCGGGGTCTGCGCCGTGCACCATCGTCTGCTCGCCTCAGCTGACCACGTTCTGCGGCGTGCCCGCGGCCCAGGCGTCGATGTTGTCGATGAGCTGGTCTGCCAAAAACTGCATGGCACCCTGCGAAGCCCAGGCGATGTGCGGCGTCACGATCAGATTGGGCAGTCGCAGATCGAGCAGCGGATTTCCCTCCCGTGGCGGCTCGACCGTGAGCACATCGAAGCCCGCACCGGCAATCCAGCCCTCCTGCAGGGCGCGCACGAGCGCGCCCTCATCTACGAGTCCGCCACGCGCCGTGTTGATCAGTATCGCGGTCCGTTTCATGGCGCGCAGCTGGGCTTCGCCGATCATGTTGCGCGTGCCGGGCAGCAGCGGACAGTGCAGGGTCAGCACGTCGGATTCGGCAAGCAGCCGCGGCAGCGGCTGATATTCGAGATCCTCGCCCATGCGCTGCGGATGATCGAGGAACACTGCACGCATGCCGAAGGCGGCGCCGATGGACGCCATCGCCCGGCCGAGCACGCCTTCGCCGATGATGCCAAGCTGCGAGCCGTGCAGATCGAGGATAGGATGATCGAGGAGACAGAACTCCTCGCTGCGGTTCCACATGCCGCGCTCCACGTCCGCGCGATACGCGAGCAGATTACGCCGCAGCGCGAGAATCAGCGCGAAGGCATGCTCGGGAACCGTGTGCACCGCGTAGTTACGGATGTTGGCCACGGCGATCCCGTGATCGCGGCAGTAGCCGACGTCGACCACGTCGTAGCCGGTTGCGGCGACGGCGATCATCCTGAGCTCGGGCAGCTCCCGCAGCACCGCCCCGCGCAGCGGAACCTTGTTGGTGATGGCGACGGCCGCGCCCCTGAGCCGCTCGACCACGTCGTTCCCCTGGCTGCGTTGGTACTCGATGTAATCGGTCGCCGCGCGCGGACGCCGGACGTTGGCGATGATCGATGCACGGTCGAGGAACACGACCCGCAACGTCACGGGTGTGCTCCGGCGGGCGCCGGGCGGCTACGCCAGAACTCCGCCGCGGCGGCGACGCCGCTGCCGGCCTCGATGCGCACGCCGCAGTCGAGCATCGTCATCTCCGCGCCGGCGAGCGCCGCCATCAGCATCAGCTCGTTGGAGTCCCCGAGATGCCCGATGCGGAAGAGCTTCCCCGCGACCCTGGAGAGCCCCGCGCCAAGGGCGAGGTTATAGCGGGTGAAGGCGCGCGCGACGATCGCCGCGCCGTCGATACCCGCCGGCACCATTACCGCCGATACCGTATCGGAATACCACTGCGGCGCGCGCGCACAGAGCTTGAGCTTCCAGCCCTCGACGATGGCGGCGCGCACGCCGCCAGCGATGTAGCTGTGACGGTAGAAGACATTCTCCAGGCCTTCCTCGAGCAGCATCTGCAGTGACTCGCGCAGGCCGTACAGCATGGGAACCGAGGGCGTGTACGGGAAGTACCCGGTGGCGTTGGCAGTGACCATGTCCCGATAGTCGAAGTAGCAGCGCGGCATCCGCGCCGTCTTCGCCGCTGCGAGCGCCTTCTCGCTCACGCAGGTGACGCCCATCCCCGCCGGCAGCATCAGGCCCTTCTGCGAGCCACTGACGCACACGTCGACACCCCACTCGTCCATGCGGAAGTCGACGCTGGCGAGTGCGCTCACCGCATCGACGAACAGCAGCGCCGGATGGCGCGTGTCATCGAGCGCACGACGGATGGCGGCCACATCGCTCGCGACTCCGGTCGCGGTCTCGTTCTGACACACGAGTACCGCCTTGATGCTGCGGTTCCGGTCCGCTTCGAGCGCGGCGCGGTAACGATCGACCGGCGCCCCTTCCCCCCATTCGACCTCGAGCACCTCGGCCTCGAAGCCGAGCCGCTGACACATGTCGATCCACAGATGCGTGAACTGGCCGAAGCGCGCCGCCAGCACGCGGTCACCGGGATCGAGGCAGTTGGTGAGCGCCGCCTCCCAGCAGCCGGTCCCGGAGGAGGGAAAGAGAATCGGGGCGCCGCTCGTGGTCTTGAATATCTGCTTGAGATCCGCGAGGCAGCGCAGCGTCAGCTCCGGAAAGGCGCTCGAGCGATGATCCTCCATCGGCACGGCCATCGCCCGCAGGATCCGATCCGGGACGTTGGTTGGACCCGGGACGAAGAGAAAGTTACGGCCGGCCATAAGTTTTCCTTTCTCCTGCCATAAGGCAAAGGCAACAGGTGTGGGCGCGCTCTGCGGTAGCGCTTGCCACCTTACTACCAACACTGGTCGTACGCTAACGCGCCGGCTTAATATTCCAGGCGTTAGTGAACAGCGCCTCGGCATTGCCGCGGTAGATCTTGTCGACCACGGTGCGTGGCAGGCGCAGGCCGCGAAATTCAGCGCCGAAGTCAGCCGAGTGCATGCGCTCGCCCGTCACGAGGAAGCCCCAGTCCTTCAGCCAGTCGGCGTGCAGCGCGGCAATCTCCGCCGGAGCGGACTCTCCGGGACCGTAGCCCGTGTCGCTGCCGTAGAGGATGCGATCCTGGTAACGGATCAGGAAGCGCCGCACTTTGTCCGGGTCGCTCGCCGCCTGGTATTCCAGGTGCACCAGACGCGCGGCGAGATCGACCACGGCATTCGGAAAGTGATCGAGAAAGTCGCCGACGCGGTCGACGTCCCACTCGAGCGAGGCGAGATGCACGCCATCGAAGCGCAGCTGCGGGTGCGCGCGCAGCATCCGGTCACGCGCGGCGAGGATGGCATCGTGTGTCGGCATGTCAGGATGCCGGTACATGTAGTACTGCGGATGCTCGCGGAAATAGTCCCGGTCCGAACGGACCGTCATCTTTTCGGGCGCCAGCCAGCAGTTGAGCGGCTCGGCCTGGTGCCCGAGCAGCACGATGTGTTTGCGCTCGAGGTGCGCGATGACCGGCTCGAGCCGCGGGTCATCGGGCATGACATAGCTGCCATCGGGATTACGCAGCACCATGCCGATGTTCTTCCATATCTTGACTCCCACTCCTCCCTGCGCGACTGCCTCATCGATGTGCCGCACCGCTGCGTCGCTCCAGCCCGGCGACTGGAAACCATCGACCGGGAAGGTGGCCGCGAAAGCCACCCAGCCGGGGTAACGCTGCCGCAGCGAGACCGCTGCCTGTTGCTGCTCGGCGATCGGCGGAAAGTCGGGAGAGTCCGCGTCGATGGTCAGCACGCGGAAGCGGTCGGCGATCGCCTGCGCCATGAACCGCTCGGCACGCCCGTGGAGGTGCACGTGCGCGTCGATCTTGTCGACGCGCTGGAAGTCGCCGAGCGTGTAATAGCCGGGCGCCGCGCCGGCGGCAGCGGCCGCTTGAGCGTCGGTGCCCGCGGCCATCGCGGCCGACGCGATGAGCGCGAGAACGCACGCCGCGGCTGCCGATGCCGCTTTCACACCAGTCGCACCTCGACCCCGCGCTGGCGCAGCTGCTCGACCGCATCTTGCGGCGCCGCACGATCGGTGATGAGCATGTGCACCTGCTCCACGCGTGCGATCAGTGAGATGTTGCGGCGGGCGAACTTGGAGGAATCGGCGACCACGACCACCTGCTGGGAGATGCCGATCATCTTGGCGTTGAGCTCGGCTTCGGCGAGGTGCGGTGTCATCACTCCGATCTGCGGGTCCACACCATCCGCACCGAGGTAGAGGCGGTTCGCCCGCAGGGCCGCCAGGGCGGTCTCCGCCACGGGCCCGGACAGGGAGTTGGATTCGCGGCGCAGGATGCCGCCCGGCATGATGAGACGTACCGACGGCACATCGATCAGCAGCGCCGCGATGTTGAGCGCATTGGTGATCACGTTGATCGACCTGAGATCGAGCGTGCGGATGCGGCGGGCCATCTCCGCGGTGGTGGTACCCGAATCCAGAATAATGGTCTCGCCGTCACGAATGAGCTCCGCCGCGGCGGCAGCGATGCGCTGCTTCTCGGCCCGGTGCTGCAGCTGCTTGACGTCGAGCGACTGATCGGCATCGGGCAGGCTGAGCGCACCGCCATGCGTGCGTGTCAGAGCGCCGGCCGACTCGAGGATCGAGAGATCCGCGCGGATCGTCACCTGTGAGATGCCGAAACGCGCGGCGAGCGCCTCCACCGTGACACGCCCTTCCTCGCGCAGCAGCTCGCGGATGCGGCGCCTGCGCTCCTCGATCATCAGACCGCGCTCACTGCCATGCGTCATCAGACGGCCGTCGTCTCCAGCAGCAGGAAGCGCTCGAAGGCGAGCGGTAGCGTCGCGCCCGGTGCCTCCACTTCTCCCAGCTCGCGCGCGTTGAAATAGTCGCGCACCTGATAGCGGCCGCCGGCAAGCCCGCGCAGGGTCACCGGGCCGCTCCAGCTGCGGGCGTAGAGCGCGTAATAGAGCCGGCCGGACCTCTCGACCACGTGCGTCTCGGGCTTGTCGAAGCCGATGTCGTAGAGCTCCCCGCGATAGGTGCCCTTCGGCAGCAGCCGCTCGTTGTAGAGCGCGATCCACTTGCGCCACAGCGCCTCCCTCTCGGGAGTAAGCAAGAAAGAGTCCCTGGGCTTCGGATCCCGCGGCCAGGTGAACTTGGTGGAAACGATCGCGCCGATTCCGACGGTGGAGGCGAAGTCATCGCCGCCGTCGCTGAGCTCCACGTGATCGCCGGCGAAGGCGGCACTGCCGCCCATGAGCGCCTTGAGCGTCTTGCCCTTGTGACGTACCTGCCACGAGGACTCGGGGTCCGAGGCCGGAGCCTGATTCATGGAGGCGAAATTGAAGAAGGAGTAGGCGGTTCCGCACGGACACAGCTCCATGACGGCTTGCGGATCGATCTGCAGGGCAGCCGTGTACACCGCGTGCAGAAGATCCTGCAGCTTCTCCACCGATTCCTCGGGGCGTGGGTGCCGGTGTGCGGGGTTGTAACACGGCGCGACTGCATTGAGGTGCTGGCCATCGATCTTCAGCCCGGCAAAGCCCCATTCTCCGATGAAGCGGCGCACCAGCGTCTCGGTGTAATCCACCGTCTTCGCGTACGCTGGGCACAGATAGAAGCAGTTCCACCAGGAGATGTGCTGCGGCGCGCCGTCCTTGTCGAGCAGCAGCATGTCAGTGTGATCGTGCAGCAGGTCCGAGCCGGGGGCGGTGGCGAGCGGCGCGAACCACAGCCTTGGCGCCAGCTGCTGTGCGCGGATGTCGCGCACCAGGCGCTGCACGTCGCTTGCGCCGCGCGGAAACTTCGCCGCGTGCGGCTTCCAGTCACCGACGTTCGATTGCCAGCCGTCATCGATGACGGCCCATCGGAGGCCGAGCTCTCGCACCTTCGGCAGCGTGTCTTCGATCAGTTGCGGCGTGCATTCACGCTCGTACCCCCACGCGCACCAGATAGGCTCGTACGCGCAGTCCGGCGCGCGCGGAGAGCGAAGGCCTCGTTCGGCCATGATGCGCCGATAGGCATCGAGCGTCGCGAAATAGTCGCCGGCGTGCGTGGCGACGAAGGTCTCGGGAGTCTCGAACTGCTCACCGGGCCCGAGCGCGCGCTCGAGCGGCCCGGCGATGGCGAGCTGCACGTCATCCTCGACGCGCTTCACGGGCAGTGACAGCAGCCGCGGCATCGGTTCCAGGTGCCCGAGCGCAACACCGCAGTCGCGGCGCCAGACATCCACGATGGGCGTGCCGCCGCCGTAGTCGGAGGCGGTCATGCCCATGAAGTTCTCCTGCTCGAAGCCGCGGTTTACCGGTTGCACCCAGTCGCGCCGATCGGGGTGCGTGCTCCCGCAGTAGGACCAGAAAAGAGGCTCGGCCAGCGGGGGGGCACGCGCACCGCCCGATGGCAGCAG
>Ga0210384_10004919_pt1 | contig 14766 bp, 14 predicted proteins | sample IncBWH2MmetaG_FD_160574 | JGI IMG/M metagenome (GOLD analysis project Ga0210384, IMG submission 160574) | Forest soil microbial communities from Barre Woods Harvard Forest LTER site, Petersham, Massachusetts, United States - Inc-BW-H-2-M | ecosystem: Environmental > Terrestrial > Soil >...
GGCCAAGACCCCCAAGCCGAAGAAGGCCAAGGAAGACAAGACGGCCAAGGCGGAAAAGACGCCCAAGGCCGCGAAGCCGCCCAAGACCGCGAAAAAGGCCAAGACCGCGAAAGAGGCCAAGACTGCAAAGGCCGCCGCCTAGGCGGATTCTTCCAGATTGGACCGGGCGCGCGCCGTGAGCCCGAGCTTTTTCGGCCGCCGCCCTGCGACAGGAGTCGCCTAAGGTCAGCGCATGGCAGGCACCGTCCTCGTCACCGGCGGCGCCGGGTATGTAGGCTCGCATGTCGTTGTCGAACTCGCGCGTGCGGGCCACGCCCCAATCATCCTCGACAACTTTGCCACCAGTTCGCAAGGAGTGCTGCATCGGCTGCGGCACCTCACGGGGCAGCCGGTAGCGCTGGTAACCGGCGACGTGCGCGACAGCGCCGCGCTGGCGCGCACCTTTGCCGCGCACCCGATCGAGGCCGTTGTGCATTGCGCCGGCCTGAAGGCGGTCGGCGAGAGTGAGGCGCAGCCGCTCGCCTACTACGACAACAACGTCGGCGGCGCCCTGGCTTTGACACGGGCAATGACCGCGGCGGGGGTGCGGACCCTGATCTTCAGTTCCTCGGCCACGGTCTACGGTCAGCCGGAGACATGTCCGGTAACCGAGGATGCGCCGCTCAAGCCCGCGAGCGTCTACGGACGCACCAAGCGCAGCGTCGAACTGATCCTGGAAAATCTCGCCGCGGCCGACGCGTCGTGGCGGATCGCCGTGCTGCGGTATTTCAATCCGGCCGGCGCGGACCCGTCCGCCGAGATCGGCGAGGCGCCCGTGTCGGAACCCGCCAACCTGCTGCCGATCCTGGCCGAGGTGGCGGCCGGCCGCCGGGCGCGCGTCGACGTGTTTGGCGACGACTACCCGACTGCCGACGGCACGGGCGTGCGCGATTACATTCACGTCAGCGATCTGGCCGAGGGCCACACGGCGGCCCTGGCGCATCTCGCGCGACACGCCGGCGTCACGACGCTCAACCTCGGCATGGGCCGCGGCTATTCAGTTCTGGAGGTGATCGCCGCATTTGAACGCGCCTGCGGCAGGACCCTTCCGCGGCGCGTCGTTGCGCGCCGGCCGGGCGACGTGGCGCGCTACTTTGCCGATCCGGCGCGCGCCAACGCGCGACTGGGATGGCGCGCCCACCGCGACCTCGCCACGATCTGCGCCGATGGCTGGCGGTGGCAGCTTGCAAGCATGCGCTGACTCCGGCGGTCGCAGTTCGCCACCGTGCGGGCGAAACGGCAGGCCGGCCGCGGCAACTTCGTCTGCTGGCGCTGCCGGCGCCGGTGCGGAGATAAATCGAGCCTGCGCACAGCGGGCGGCTGCCGCCGTGCACCGCTGGTACCCCGCAGTGGGCATAATGGCGCCGCGTGTCGCGCTGCGGGCCCACTCGAGCGGCGCGTGACGCCGCTCGAGTCAATCCCAAAAACCATGAAACTCTTCGCCCGCGATGCGCTCCTGCCGAAAGGCTGGGCGCACGATGTCGTGGTCGAGGTCGGCGCGGACGGCTCGATTGCGGCAGTCGATGTCGCCCTCGCGGCTCCGGTCGATGCCGAACGCGCGCAAGGCCCACTTGTTCCGGGCATGCCGAACGTGCATTCCCATGCCTTCCAGCGCGCGCTCGCGGGGCTGACCGAGCGCGGCGGGCCGAGTGGGGACAACTTCTGGGCCTGGCGCCGGCAGATGTATCGCTTCCTCGAGCGCATCGGGCCGGAGGAGCAGGAGGCGGTGGCGACACAGCTCTATCTCGAGCTGCTGAAGGGTGGCTACACCGGCGTGGGTGAATTTCACTACCTGCATCACGATCCCGCAGGGCGCCCCTATGCGAACCCGCTCGAGATGGCCGAGCGCATCCGTGCCGCCGCGGCGGCAACCGGCATCGGTCTTACCCTGCTGCCGGTTTTCTACGCACATTCCGATTTCGGCGGCGCGCCGCCGCTGCCGACGCAACGGCGCTTCATCCACGATACCGATGCCTTCCTCCGACTGGTCGCGGCGCTGGCGCACACTGAGGGTGAGAGGCTCGGCATCGCGCCGCACAGCCTGCGGGCGGTACTGCCCGGCGAGTTGGCGGAGCTCATCGCTTTCGCTCGCACCGAGCTCGCCGGCGGCCCCATACACATCCACGTCGCCGAACAGCGCGGGGAGGTTGAAGCCTGCGTCCTCTGGAGCGGCGCGCGGCCCGTGGAGTGGTTGCTCGCGAATGCGCCGGTCGATCCGCACTGGTGCATCGTGCACGCGACGCATATGACGCCTGAAGAAACACGCAAGCTGGCCGCGACCGGCGCGGTCGTCGGCCTGTGCCCGAGCACCGAGGCCGATCTCGGCGACGGGGTGTTTCCGACCGGCACGTTTCTCGCGGCCGGTGGGCATCTGGGCATCGGCGGGGACAGCCACGTCGGCGTCGATCCGTTTCTCGAGCTGCGTCTGGTCGAAACCGTGCAGCGGCTCACCCTGCAGCAGCGAAATGTTCTGGCGCGCGACGGCGAGTCGAATGGACTGACGCTCTACCAGACCGCGCTCGCCGGTGGCGCGCGGGCGCTCGCGCGACCGGTCGGCGCGATTGCTCCTGGGCTCCGCGCCGACCTGCTCGTGCTCAATGGCGACGATCCAGCTCTGACCGGACACGCCGCGCAGGACGTGCTCGATGCCGCGATCTTCGGTCCCGGGCGGAACATCGTCCGCGACGTCATGGTTGCCGGGCGCTGGGTGATCGGCGAGGGACACCACGCCGACGAAGAGGCGATCCTCGTGCGCTATCGCCAGGCGCTGAAGCGCCTGTTCGCATGACCGAATCCGACTTTCTGGTCGTCAACGCCAATCTCGCGACCATGGCGAGCGGCGCGGACTGCGGCGCGATTCGCGACGGCGCGCTCGCCGCAAGCGGGGGTGGGGTGATCGACTGGGTGGGTGCGCGCAGGGACCTTCCTCCGACGCTGCGGGCCCGGACCGAACTCGATGCCAAGGGTGGCTGGCTGACGCCCGGGCTCATCGACTGCCACACCCATCTTGTCTACGCCGGCAACCGGGCGCGCGAATTCGAGCAGCGCCTGCATGGCGCGAGCTACGAGGACATCGCCGGCGAAGGCGGGGGCATTCTCGCCACCGTCCGGGCAACACGCGCGGCGTCCGAAGAGGCGCTGATCGGCGCCGCCCGGCCGCGCCTGGCGCGCCTGCGCGAAGAAGGTGTGACGACCGTGGAGATCAAGTCCGGCTACGGTCTCGACCTCGCCAACGAGCTCAAGATGCTGCGTGCGGCGCGGCAGCTGGGAGCGGCGAGCGGAGTAGCGGTGCAAACGACGCTGCTCGCCGCGCACGTCCTGCCCCCCGAATATTCCGGTCGCGCGTCCGACTACATCGCGCTGATATGCGAACAGATCATTCCCGCGGCGGCGCGAGAGCGACTGGCGGACGCCGTCGACGCCTTTTGCGAGCGAATTGCCTTTACGCCGGCCGAGACGCGCCGCGTCTTCGCGGCGGCTCGCAAGGCAGGCTTGCCCGTCAAGCTGCACGCCGATCAGCTATCCGATAGCGGTGGCGCGGCGCTGGCGGCCGAGTTTGGAGCTCTTTCCGCTGACCATCTCGAGCACGCGAACGACATCGGCATAACTGCCATGGCGCGCGCAGGCACGGTCGCGGTATTGCTGCCCGGAGCGTTCTATTGCCTGCGCGAGACGCGGCTGCCACCGATCGCGCGCCTGCGTGCGCACGACATTCCGGTGGCAATCGCCACCGACTGCAATCCGGGTACCTCCCCGGTCACCTCGCTGCTGCTGATGCTCAACATGGCCTGCACGCTGTTCCGCCTCACGCCGGAGGAGGCTCTCGCCGGCGTGACGCAGAATGCCGCGCGCGCGCTCGGCTTGGCCGATCGCGGCCGGCTCGAGGCCGGCGCGCGCGCAGACCTCGCGCTATGGGAGGTCGGCGAACCCGCGGAGCTTGCCTACGCGGTCGGCGCGAATCCCTGTATCGGCAGCGTGCATGCAGGCAGGATCGTCCACTGGACTTGACGCGGGCGGCAACGCCTGACACATTGTTCGTAAGCGACGTGCCGCGATGATCGCGTGGAGCGTCAGCAGCGCAACGTGGAGCGCTTCTACATAGGCCTCAACCGTTTCGACGCGTACCTGCTGTTGCATCGACTGCAGCACGCGGGCGTCGTCGCGCATATTTTCAACGAGCACATGCAAAGCATTGTCGGCGATGTGCCGCCCGAGGTCGCCCAACCACAGGTATGGCTCGAACGTCCCGCCGATCGGCAGCGCGCGGAGCGGGTCCTCGCCGCGCTGCAGTCGGAGCGCAGGCAAAGCGGCAACGTGCGCTGCAGCGCCTGCGGTGAGGACAATCCAGCGAATTTCGAGCTGTGCTGGCGCTGCGGCACGAATCTTTAGCCGGCGCCGCCGTCCTCGTCGTCGTCGAGCAGCTTGCGCGCTTTTTTTTCGCTCTCGCCGCCGGCATCGGTCGCGGCGCTGCCTGCGGCACGTTCACGGCGGCGCAACACCACCCAGCCCACGGCTCCTCCGCCAGCCAGTAGCGCGAAGGGCCCGAACCACAGCATCCAGGTGACCGGCTTCACCGGCGGCCGGTAGAGTACGAAGTCGCCGTAGCGCGCCACCAGATAGGCCTTGATTTCGTCGTCGCTTTTGCCCGCGACCGCGAGCTCGCGCACCTCGCGGCGCAGGTCGTCGGCGAGTTCGGCATGGGAATCCGCAAGGGTCTGGTTCTGGCAGACCAGGCAGCGCAACTCGCTCTCCAGACGCTTCAGCCGGACGTCGAGCGCACTCATTACGGGCGCATTGGTGGATTGCGGCGGTGGATCCATCTTGGTCGCGGCTGCGGGGCCCGCGAGCAGCAGCACCGCTAACGCGGCGCGCACGATCATCGCTGCAGCTCGCGCACCAGGGGCAGGATCTTGTCCCGCAGCGCCTCGGGCGTGATCGGGCCGATCTGCTTGTAGCGGACGATGCCTGTCTTATCGATCACGAACGTCTCCGGTACGCCGTACACGCCATAGTCGATGCCGACGCGGCCATCGAGATCGACGATCGACACCGCGTAGGGATCGCCATGCTGTGTCAGCCAGGCCCGACCCGCAGCGGGTTGGTCCTTGTAGTCGAGGCCGTAGACGGGGACGATGTTCTGCTGCGCGAGCTGCACGAGGAGCGGATGCTCGACGCGGCAGGACACGCACCACGACGCCCAGACATTGAGCAACCAGACCGTGCCCTTGAGGTCGGCTGCCCCCAGCGTTTCATTGGGGGCGTGCAGCTTCGAGAGCCGGAACGCGGGTGCCGGCTTGCCAATCAGCGGCGAGGGGACCTCGCGCGGATCGCGGCTCAGGCCCACCCAGAGGAAAGCCACGAGAACGACGAAGATTCCGAGCGGAATCGACCAGCGCAACACTCGCATCATCACCAGCCTCTAGTCAGCCGCCGCCGCCGAGCCCGGCCCGGCGGCGATGGACTCGGTCCTGCGCCGCACCGCGAGTCGGTAGCGCCGGTCGCAGATTGCAACAAAACCTCCGAGCGCCATCAGGAACGCGCCGCCCCAGATCCAGTCGATGAATGGCTTCAAGTAGACGCGCACGCTCCACGCACCGCTCACGTCGTTCTCGACAAGCGGCTCGCCCAGCGACACGTAACGGTCGCCGAGCACGCCGACATCGATGGCGGCAATCGTCATCGTCTGCCCCGACGCGTTGTAGATGCGCTTTTCCGGGCGCAGGGTCTCGAGCTGACGGCCATCCCGGCGCACCTCGACCGTGCCGGTCAGGGCGCGATAATTCGGCCCAGGACCCGGCTGCACACCGAGAAACTTGAATTCGTAACCGCCGACGGCAACGCTCTGCCCGACATCGAGCCGGACGTCCTGCTCGGTTTCATAACCCTTGACCAGCGTGACGCCGGCAATGAACACGGCCACGCCGAGATGGGCGAGGAGCATGCCGTAGTAGGACGGCGAATTCGCGGCGATCTTGGCGACAAGGCCGGGCCGGTGCGAGCTTGTAACACGTCCGTACAGATTGACGAAGCTGCTGGTGGCAATCCAGAGCGCGAGAAACAAGCCGGCGGCGACCAGCGGCGACCAGCGACCCAGGGTAAAGGGCAGGATCAGCGCCGCGGCGACGGCAACGCCGAAGGCCCAGCGCAACCGGGTCCAGAGCCCCGGCACCGACGCCTGGCTCCAGCGCGCCGCCGGTCCGACGCCCATCAGGAACAGCGCCGGAGCGAGCAGCGGATAAAACACCGCGTCGAAATACGGCGGCCCGACCGAAATCTTGCCCAGGTTCAGGGCGTCAAGAAAAAGCGGGTAGAGCGTGCCGAGCAGCACGCTCGCCATCGCGACAATGAGCAGGATGTTGTTGGCGAGCAACGCCGACTCGCGCGAGACGACGCCAAACATTCCGCCCAGACCGACCTTGCCCGCACGATAGGCGAACAGGGCGAGCGAGCCGCCGACAACGAGCGCCAGAAACACCAGGATGAACACGCCGCGCGCCGGATCGGTGGCGAACGCGTGCACCGAGGTCAGAACGCCTGAGCGGACCAGAAACGTACCGAGCAGCGACAGCGAGAACGCCACGATGGCGAGCAGCACCGTCCAGCTCTTGAAGGCCCCGCGCTTCTCGGTCACCGCCAGCGAATGGATAAGCGCGGTCCCGGTAAGCCAAGGCATGAACGACGCATTCTCGACCGGATCCCAAAACCACCAGCCACCCCAGCCCAGTGTGTAGTAAGCCCAGCCGCTGCCCAGCGCGATACCGATGGTCAGGAACGCCCACGCCACCGTCGTCCACGGCCGCGACCAGCGCGCCCAGGTCGCGTCGAGCCGGCCGCCGAGGAGCGCCGCAATGGCGAAGGCAAAGGCCACTGAGAAGCCGACGTAACCCATGTAGAGCATTGGCGGGTGAATCACCATGCCGGGATCCTGCAGCAGCGGATTGAGATCGTTGCCTTCGGGCGCGGGCGGCACCAGGCGTTCGAACGGATTCGACGTGAACAGCAGAAACAACAGAAAGCCCACGCTGATGAGTCCCATCACGGCGATCACGCGGGAGAGCAGCACCGGCGGCAGGTTGCGCGAAAACAGTGTCACCGCAAAGGTCCAGCCCGCGAGCATCAGTGTCCACAGCAGGAGCGAACCTTCGTGCGAGCCCCAGGTTGCGGCAAGGCGGTAGTGCAGCGGCAGCTCGGAGTTGGAATTCGTCGCCACGTTCTGCACCGAGAAGTCGTTGCCGGCGAATGACGCTGCCAGACAGGCAAACGCAACCACGACCAGAACGAACTGTGCGCGTGCAGCGGGCCGCGCGAGCGCCATCAGCCGCGGTTCCCCGATGGCTGCGCCCGCAAGCGGCAGCGTGCTCTGCACGATGGCGACCAGCAGCGCGAGGATGAGTGCAAAATGGCCGAGCTCCGGGATCATCAGTCCGTCCTTTGGGGCTGCACGAGCGTCTTGGTCACGTTGGCGTCATGCGCGTCTTTGACCGCGGCGGCAGCAGCCGGTGGCATGTAGTTCTCGTCGTGCTTGGCCAACACTTCGCTGGCGCGAAAGCTGCCGTCCGTGTCGAGCGTCCCCTGCGCGACCACGCCCTTGCCCTCTTTGAACAGATCCGGGAGCAGCCCCGTGTAGGTGACCGGAATCGTTCGTGCCGTATCGGTGACGCGGAAGTGCACCGTGAGGCTGTTCGGCTCGCGTGTCAGGCTGCCGGCTTCGACCAGACCGCCGATGCGGAACGCGCGGCCCTGCGGCGCCTCGTGCGCGGCGACCTGCGTCGGGGTGAAGAAGAACACCAGGTTCGACTGGAAGGCGTTGAGCACGAGCGCGGCCGCGATGCCGAGTACGGCGAGGCCGGCGGCAATCCAGGCCAGGCGCCGGGTGCGCGGCTTCATCGCGCGGCGTCTCCCGGCTGCGCCGCGAGCCGCGCCGCGGCGCGGTAGCGCGCGCGTACCGCGACGATTTCCACTGCGATCAGCGCCGCCGTGACCGCGTACGCACCCCAGACGTAGAAGCCGTAGCCGCCCATGGCGAAAAAATCGCCCAGGCTCATTGCGCGGCACCGGCGAACGCGCCGGCCCATGCGGTGCGTCTTTCGCGCTCGAGGATGATCGCCCGCACCCGCACCATGGTCACCGCAATGGCGTAGAACCAGGCGGCAAAGGCCATGAGCAGCATCGCCGTCAGCATGATCGTTGCCATCCGCGGCGCCGCGGTCAGGCTCACCGAGGCGCCCTGATGCAGCGTATTCCACCACTGGACCGAGAAGTAGATGATCGGCACGTTGACGACGCCGACGAGCGCGAGCACGGCGCTCGCCCGATCGGCGCGGCGCGGATCGTCGATCGCCTGACGCAGCGCCATGTACCCCAGATACAGAAACAGCAGGATCAGTTCCGACGTCATGCGCGCGTCCCACGCCCAGTAGGTGCCCCACGCCGGCCGCCCCCAGAGTGCGCCCGTCCACAGCGCAATGACCGTGAACAACGCTCCGGTCGGCGCCAGCGCCTGCGCCATCATTGCCGACAGGCGCGCGTTGAACGTCAACGACATGGCGCACCAGGCGGCCATCACGAGATAAACGAACATCGACATCCACGCCGCCGGGACGTGGATGAAAATGATGCGATACGCGTCGCCCTGCTGCGCGTCGCTAGGGGCGACGACGAGGCCGAGCCAAAGGCCCACGCCGGCCAGCAGCGCGGCGGCCACCGCAAACCACACCGCCAGCCGCCCGGCGAGCGGAAAGAACGATGCGGGCGATGCGTAGCGGAACCAGTTGACCAGTCGCGAGTTCATCTCAATCCAGGGCAATGCGCACGGCGGCAGCTGCGGCAAGCGGTGCGCCCACGCCAGCCGCGAGCAGTGCCGCGGCCAACAGCGAAAGCTCCGCGCCTGCGCCTAGCCCGGCACGCATGGCTTCGACCGCGCCGGCGCCGAAGATCAGGATGGGAACGTACAGCGGCAGGATCAACAGCGCGAGCAGCGCGCCACCCGCCCGCAATCCCAGCGTGAGTGCGGCACCGACTGCTCCCAGCAGCGACAGCGTCGGCGTACCCAGCAGCAAACCCAGCGCCAGAACCGCGAGTTCCAGACCTTGCAGTCCGAACTGCAGCGCGAGCAATGGCGACAACAGCGCAAGCGGTGCGCCCGTCGTGAGCCAATGCGCCAGTATCTTACCCGAAATGAGCGCCGGCAGCGGGTACGGCGAGAGCGCGATTTGCTCCAGGGTGCCGTCGGCAAAGTCAACGGCAAAGAGACGCGGCAAGGAAAGCAGCGAGGCAAGCAACGCCGCGACCCACAGCACGCCTGACGCCAACGCGTGCAGCAGGGCGGGATCCGCGCCGATGCCAAGAGGGAACAGTGTGACGATGATGGTGTAGAAGAGCAGCTGCACGCCGAGCTCGGCCTTGGAACGCAGCGCCAGGCGCAAGTCGCGCCGCAGCGCCCAGGCGACCCCGGGCCATGCCCCGCCGTCGCTTGCCGGTTGGAGCGCGGCGTCGGTCATGCGAGGCGCAGCGACCGGCCCACCCCGGCGCCGAGCGGCAGGTCCTGATGCGTCGCGATCACCGCGATACCGCCGCGGGCAAGATGCGCGGTCAGCGTGTCCGCCAGCGTCGCCGCACCCGCGGCATCGAGCGCAGCCGCGGGTTCGTCGAGCAGCCACAGCGGCCGCGATACCAGCTGCAAGCGCGCCAGACTGGTCCTGCGCCGCTGCCCTTGCGAGAGCACCCGCGCGGGCAACGCGCGTTGCCCCGACAGCGACCATACGCTGAGCGCCGCGACGAGCGCGGCGTGGTCCGTGGTGGCGCCGTGCAGGCTTGCCAACGATGCCAGGTTTTCCTCGGCCGTGAAATCGTCCTTCAGGGCCGGTGCATGGCCGATGAACAGCGCGGCCGAGCGCAACCCCGCGTCGAAGGGCGCCGTGCGCACGCCGCGCCATTCAAGCCAGCCGCCGGCGCACTCGGTGAGCCCGGCGGCAATGCGCAGCAGCGTCGTCTTGCCGCTGCCGTTGGGTCCGGACAACAGCAGCACCTGACCCGGTTCCAGCCGGAACGATACGGCGTCGAAGAGAGCGGCGCTGCCGCGCCGGGCCGAGAGGGCGAGCGCCTCGAGCATTGCGCAGGGAGGCCCAAAGTTGAATGGAAGATTATAGCGGACGGCACCAGGCGAGCCCTGCCGCGGCCCGCGCACGGCCGACTTCGTCGCCGCACGACTTTTGTGCTAACGTAGCGCCTCGCTTTGGGATGCGCACCATGCCATCCCCGCTGGATGTCTGAAACGGGGTCAGCCGATGCCGCGTTTAGCCGCGCAGCCTATGCTTCGGACCATGCTCTGCGTGCTGGCGATGTTGCTGGGCGCAGTCACGGTGGACACCGCCCGTGGCGCGAGCATCCAGCCCGGCTCGCTGCCGCAGGCGACGGTAGGCCAACCGTACGCGGTTCAATTCATAATCGCCCCGCCGCAGGCGTTCAAGTTCAATGTGGTTTGGAGCATCACCCCCGGCTGCCTGAACGGCTCGGGCTTGGGCTTTTCGCAGGTCGGCTTCTCCGGGCTGCTTTCCGGCACGCCAACGACCGCCGGCACCTACGCGTGCGTGGTCACCGTGAGTTATTCCGTCGGCGGAGACCCGGTCCTGAACCAATCCTATCAGCTGCAAGTGGTGCAGCCGTGCGTGACGCCAGGGTTTACCAGCGCGCCGCCTCCCCCGGCGACGGTGGGCGTGCCGTATAGCTACGCGGTGAACGTGACGGGCACCGCGCCGTTTTCCTATGCCGCGGGCGGCCTTCCCCCCGGGCTCACGCTCGATCCGAAAACCGGCGTCATTTCGGGCACGCCCACCGGTGCCGGCAGCTTTCCGGGAACGATCACCGTCGTTTCCGGGTGCGGCGCGACGGCAGTCCAGGTCTTCACCGTGGTGGTCAACCCGCCGCAGGTGCCGGTGACGATAACGCTAACCAGCACGCCCAATCCGTCGTTCTTCCCGCAGTCGGTGCTGGCCACCGTCACCGTTCGCCAAGGTGCCACGCCGCTTTCCGGCAGCGTCTTGCTGTGCGTGATCGGTCCGGGACAGTTCTGTGCGACACCGGTTGATACGCCGCCACCGGGTACCGACCCGGGTCTTATCCCGCCGCTGTTGTCGGCGCAGCTCGATGCCAACGGGCAGGCGAACTTCACCCTGAACAACCTCACCATCCAAACCTACACGCTGCGTGCGTACTATGTCGGTGACGCGACGCACCCGGCGGCGCGCAGCGACCCGCTCGATCAGTTCGTCATCAAGGGCGTGCTGCTTTCGCCGCCGAAGGTTAAGCTGGACGCGCCCTCCCTGGTCGGCGTGGGCACCGCGGTGCCGGTGCGCGTGGCGGTGACGCCCATCGTGTCGGGACCCGTACCGAGCGGCCAGGTGCAGCTGTATGCGGCGACCTCGGCGGTGGCGACCGCGACGCTCGATGGCAGCGGGACCGCGCGGTTCCAACTGGCCGCGCCGCGTTCCGGCATGCTGTCCTTGCACGCACAATACTCGGGCGACGCGCAGTTCCCACCGGCGGCATCACCGCAGGTTGACGTCCAGGTCACGGCCAAGGACGGCATCCTCGGCGAAATTATACCGGCGCTGTCCGACCCGATGCTGGCGCTGCTGGCGCTCGGGGTCGCTGCGCTGGGCGCTGTTGCGCTGCGTCGGCGCGCCTGGCGCCGCTAGCCGCCTGCCACCGCCGTGCGCTTCGCGCCGGTACGGGTTGCGCTACGACTCGCCGGGCGGCTTGCCTCGCAGCTGGTCGGTGCGCCGCGCTGGCTGGTCGGGCTGTTGATCATCAGCGTTTTTCTGCTGCATCCGCTGGTCCTCGCTCGCGAGACCGACCTCGCCAAAAAAACCAGCTTCCTTTCCAAACTCGAAGCGATCGCCTATGACACGCGGCTCAGGCTCACGCTGCCGCGCCGCGGAGATCCGCAGGTCGTCATCATCGACATCGACGAGGGCAGCCTGCACCGGGAGGGGCAGTGGCCGTGGTCACGCGACAAGCTCGCCCGGCTCGTCACGCAACTCCTGGATCGCTATCGGGTACGGGCCGTCGGCTTCGACGTCCTGTTCAGCGAGCCGGACCGCTCCAGCGGTATCCCCGTTCTCGAGGAACTCGCGCGGAGCGACCTGAAGAACGACCGCCGCTATCGCGAAACCATCGAAAACCTGGCGGCCAAGCTCGATTTTGACGCGCGGTTCGCCACGGCGATGCGCGGCAGGCCGGTGCTGCTTCCCTTCGGCTTCACGGTCGAGCAGCAGGCCGTTGGCGCGCTGCCGCCTCCCCTGTTTACCCGCACCGATCTCGGCAGCGGGAAGATCAAGATCCTGCCCGAGCATGGTTACACCGCCAACCTGCCGCAACTCGTCGAGGCATCCGCCGGCGGCGGGCATATCGATCCGGTATTCGACTCGGACAACATCATCCGGCGGGTGCCGATGGTCAAGCTGTTTCGCGATGCCTACTTCCCGGCCTTGTCGCTGGCCATTGTGCAGAACGTGCTGGAGGCGAAGCGCGTCGTGCCGAAGTTCGACGGCGAGGGCACTCTCGAGGCGCTCGATGTGGGCGGACTGGAGGTCCCCGTCGCCGAAGACGGGACGGCGCTGATCCCGTTTCGGGGTCCGTCTGGGACGTTCCGCTATTACTCCGCGGCGGACGTGCTGGCCGGGGGTCTCGCGGTCAGCGAATTTCCCGGTGCGATCGCGCTGGTCGGCACGACCGCCAAGGGTCTCAAGGATCTGCGCCCTACGCCGCTGGGGCCGGACTTCGCCGGTGTCGAAATCCATGCCAGCTTGATTTCCGGCATGCTCAATGAAGACCTCCGCGCCGTGCCGGCGGGTGCCAACGACCTCGAGGCGCTGGTAATGGTGGTCGCCGGCCTGGTGGTGCTGTTCGCGATCCCGTACCGGCGGCCCTTGGTCAACGCCGCCGGCGTGATTGCCGTCATTGCCGTCCTGGTGGGACTCAATCTCGCGCTCTGGATACAGTGGCGGCAGGCGCTTCCGGTGGCGGCGACCGTCGCGATGCTGCTGGTGCTGTTCACTTGGAACATGGTCGCCGGCTTCGCCCGCGAAGCGCGCGCCATTCGCAAGCTGTCGGACATGTTCGGTGAATACGTACCGCGCGAGCGCGTCGCGCAGATGCGCGAGTCCGGCCGGCGGTTCAGCATGGCGGGCGAAAGCCGCAAGCTCACCGTCCTGTTCAGCGACGTGCGCAACTTCACTGCGCTATCGGAGAACCTGGCACCACCTGAGCTGTCGGCGATGATGAACGCGTACCTCACGCCGATGACCGCGATCATTCATGACCAGCACGGCACGGTCGACAAGTATGTCGGCGACCTGATCATGGCCTTCTGGGGCGCGCCGGTCGACAACCCCCAGCACGCGCAGGATGCCGTCGCGGCCGCGCTCGCCATGCAGCAGCGGATGCTGAAGCTGGCCCAGGAATTCAGGGCGCGTCGCTGGCCGGAGCTCTCGATCGGCATCGGCATCAATACCGGCACCATGAACGTCGGCGACATGGGCTCGAAATTCCGCAAGGCGTACACCGTGCTCGGTGACGCGGTCAACCTGGCGTCGCGGATCGAGGGACTGACCAAGGAGTACGGCGTGGACATCATCGTCGGCGAGGACACCCGGCGCGCAGTCCCGAACATGGTCTACCGCGAGATCGACGTCGTGCGCGTGAAGGGCAAGGCGAAACCGGTATCGATCTACCAACCGCTGGGGACTCGCGTAAGCAAGGAACACAGCGACGAGCTGGAGCGATATGCGCGCGCACTCGCGGCGTACCGGCAGCGGCGCTTCGAGGACGCGGAGGCGGAATTCGTCGCCCTTGCCGCCGCCAATCCGGCGCTGCGGCTGTACGCGCTCTACCGCGCGCGCTGCGCCGGCTATCGTCTGGCGCTGCCACCGGAGGGCTGGGATGGCGCGACGACATTCGAAACGAAATAAGCCCGTGGCCCCAAAGTCGCGGCTGTCGGCGCGAGGCGCGACCGCTCTTAAGAGCGGCATGAAGCGCAAGCGAATTTCATTGGCACTGCAGGGTGGCGGGTCGCACGGCGCTTTCACGTGGGGCGTGCTCGACGCCCTGTTCGCCGATGGCCGGTTCGAGATCGCCGGCATCTCGGGAACCAGCGCGGGCGGCATGAACGCCGCCGCCGCCGTTCAGGGGCTCATCCGCGGAGACAACGCCGGGGCGATTGCCTCGCTCGAGGATTTCTGGCGCCGCACGCACGAGCTGGCGCTGCGCAGCGCGCCGCTGTTCGCCGATCCGCTGGGCAAGCTGTTGGGCGAGCATAACCTGCACACCTCGCCCGGCATGATCTTCAACGCGCTGTTCCGGCCGCTATTGGACAACTTCTCGCCGTATGTGACCAACCCGCTCAACTACAACCCTTTCCGCTCTCTGGTCGAGGAGTTCTTCGATTTTCCTGCACTGCGGGCCTTTGAGCGCTGCAAGCTGTTTCTCGCCGCGACGCACGTTAAGACCGGCAAGATCAGGATCTTCCACAATCGCGAGATCACGGCCGATTCGCTGTTGGCGACAAGTTGCGTACCGACGCTGTTTCAGGCGGTCGAGGTAGACGGCGAGCATTATTGGGACGGTGGCTACATCGCCAACCCGGCGATCTTTCCGCTGATCAACGAGTGCACGGCGAAGGACATCGTGCTCGTGCAGCTGACCAAGAGCCGTTCGCAACGGCTTCCC
>Ga0210384_10004921_pt1 | contig 14762 bp, 19 predicted proteins | sample IncBWH2MmetaG_FD_160574 | JGI IMG/M metagenome (GOLD analysis project Ga0210384, IMG submission 160574) | Forest soil microbial communities from Barre Woods Harvard Forest LTER site, Petersham, Massachusetts, United States - Inc-BW-H-2-M | ecosystem: Environmental > Terrestrial > Soil >...
GGTGCTCTGGTTTGCCTTCATCGCGGTGTGGTGGATGTTGGCTGCGGTCGGGGCGGTGGTGGGTTGGTTGCTCTATCGCTGGGCAGGCACGATCCGCTAGGAGAAGCCGTAGCCCGATCGCGCCGGGCCGCAGGCAGAGCATTCGCTCCGCCCGCCCCTCGACTACCACTGGACCTACAAATTGCCCCGCTACGACTTACTCAGGGACCTCGTCCTGACCCAGGCTTTAGTGGTCGATGGCGGTCGAACTCGGCCTCCTTGATCTTGTAGAGCAGCGCCCGGTAACTGACGCCGAGGAGCTTAGCGGCTTGAATCCGATTCCATCGGGTTTGCTCGAGGACCTCACGAATCGCCTCGCGCTCCGCCACCTGCGCAGCGCTCCGGGAGATGTCCTTGAGGGACCTGGGAGCCGCCCGGGCGGGGCCCGCGATGTTGTCGTGCGCCGCGCGACTCGTCGTTGCCGGTAGGGTGCTCTTCCTCAGGTCCGGATCGCCCAGCACGACAATGCGCTTGATCACGTTCTCGAGCTCCCGGACGTTACCCGGGAATCGGTGTCGCAGAAGCCGTTCCTCTGTCTCGGCGGGGAGGATGACCCGATCGCGCCCGAAGAGCGTCGAATATCGCTCCAGGAAGTAATCGGCCAGCAGGGGGATCTCTTCGGGGCGCTCTCGGAGCGGCGGCACAGCGATCTGGATCACATTGAGCCGGTAGAAGAGGTCTTCGCGGAACTGCCCAGTGGCGACGGCGCCTTCGAGGTCTTGATTCGTTGCCGCGAGGACGCGGACATCGACCTTGATGGTCGAGCGTCCGCCCACCCGCGAGAACTGCCCATCCTGGAGGACATGCATGAGCTTCCCCTGCAGGGCGGGGTGGAGGTCCCCGATCTCATCCAGGAATATGGATCCACGATCGGCAGACTCGAATTTGCCAAGCTTGAGCTGGTGGGCGCCCGTGAAGGCGCCCCGCTCATGTCCGAAGAGCTCGCTTTCCAATAGTTCGCGGGGCAGGGCGGCACAGTTCACCTTGACGAACGGGCCCTGGTAACGGGCCGACGCCGCATGGATCGCCCGGGCCACCAGATCCTTGCCGGTCCCGGTTTCGCCTGTGATCAGAACGGTGACATTTGCCCCCGCGGCTTGCTCGATGATGTCGCGCACTTCGCACATCTTAGGGCTGCGCCAGAGCGCGAGCTCCTGATGGAGCCTCGCGTCAGGAGTGTCCACCGACCGCCGGGACGACAACCCGAGTGCGTTGTTGAGCGCCGCCTCGAGGTCTTGGACGGTAAAGGGCTTCCGAACGACACAGTCCGCGGTGAGCGAGAGCGTCCCCAGAATGTCCGCGATCCGGCTCCCCCTTGCGAGGACAATGATCGAGCCCGCGGGCCCGCCCTCGGCCTTCAGATGCTGTAAGAACGCGAGCCCGTCGGTACCGTCGAGATCGACCACACTGAACAGAAAGTGATTGTGGATGACCGCGACCGCGGCTTCCTCGAACGTGCTCGCAAGGACGAGGGTATATCCACGGGCTCTGAGGAAGTCGCCCAAGCAACGATCGATCCTCGGGTCTGTCCGGACAACGAGGGCAAGCGCATTCTTCGAGACGTCAGCTTTCATCGGGTGTCGGGTTCAGATCCTCCGCAAGGGCGCGAAGGACCTCCGCAACGCCCACCCGCTCGGTACGAAGCTCCTCGACCTCCCGGCGGAGCTGCTCGTTGTCCCGCTCCAGCGCGGCCACCAGGGCCTTGAGCTGGTCCTGTTGTTGGGCCGCCTCCGCGAACCGTTCTACTAACCGCTGAGTATTCTCGAACCAGCGAGCGATTTCTTCGCTGAGGTTTGAGGCCAAGGGCAGAATGCTCGCTCGTCGGGCTCACGGCCCGGGTCGGGCCACGGAAGTGTCGTCTCCCTTCGGCGACCGGGTAGTTCCAGTGTTGAACCACCCGGGCCAAGGGGCAATCAAGACAGTGAAGGTGACACCTGCGCAAACGAACCCGCCCTCTTCATCTCCCTCACTCTTCCATCTCTCAGGCCCCTGATAGCATGCGTCCTGCCGATACCCGCCAAGAAAAAGTGAACCCGACCGTATGAATCTCGCCCGGGTTTCTCTGAAGCGTTGCGCGGGGGTACCGATGATTGACGCGCCGCGATGAACCGAACGCCCCGCCTCGTGTCGGGAGCGGGTTACGCGAGGATGGCGGAAAGTGGGCGATGCGCTCAAGGGCCTGCCACCCCGAGGGAGTCTTGTACGGGGATTGCCGGCCCACACGACCCAGCGGACACCGCGCCGATCATCTCGTGTGACATGGGTCGGAAAGCCCACACGCTGCTTCTCCTCAGAGGGTGTGGTGCGGCGCAGAGTGTAGTCGATCCGGCACTGGTGAGGCAAGAGAGCCGTGAGCCCGAAAGGTTTTGTGCGATCTGCTATAGTTCCTGCAGCACGCCCTCTGAGGAGAAGCAGACGGGCCTCTTTGGAGACGCCTTGTGCGCGCTCTGTTCTTTGCTCCCTCTCAATGGACTCACTGATTCTCTTTGTCCTGGCCGCGCTCGCGGCGTTCGTTGCCAGCATCCTCATCGGCAATGTGCTTCGGCAGGTTTGGGCGTGGTATGAGCAGCAAACAATTGACGAGAAGTGGCAACAGCGAGAGCGCCTGCTGGACACCCCGAGACCGGTTGGCCTAGTACCCGGGATCCACGTGTGGCGCGCGCGGCCCGCGAGCACGCGAAATGTCCCGCGCCCGGAGCGGGGCGCCCGTGTGCTCTATATCGTGGCCCGCGATCAACCCGAGTTGTTTGCGTTCCTGCGCCGAGACTTTGCGGCCGAGCAAGCCGAGGGGGAAATCGAGATCCTCATGAACCGAAGGCAGCGTGCGCAGCCACGCGTTGCCGACGGACGTGACCCGCGCCGAAACTTGGGCGTCGATACAGGTCTCCGCCAGGTAGGATTTGCCTTTGTCAGTCAGCACACAGGCCAGCTCGTACGAGCTCACAACGACTCGGGGGGCGGGGCAGGGACATGAGTGAGCCTATCGACATCGAATATCGCGGCCACTTCATCGTGGTTCAGTCGTACGAATCCGATAGCAAGCGGTGGCGACCGAAGGCGCTCGTGTCCATCTACCATGCGGCGGCCCTGCAACAGACAGTCGTCTCCGCACCCGTCGACGTGTGGTTCGATTCGGAGGAAGACGCGGTTACCTACTCGCTTGCAGCGGCGAAGAAGTGGATCGACGACCAGGAAGAACGGTAGCACGCAGGACGAGTTGCCGAGGCGGCGAAGCTCGTCTATAGTCTCGCTCGATGCTTGCCCACTGAGGAGAGGCAGATGGGCTCCTGCAACGGGGGCTCCCATGGCCAGAGCACCGGAGGTCTTCTCCCTTCTGGGCAAACATCAACTCGTCGTCCATCTCGACTACGATCCGGCGACGGTAGAACTCGAGATCCGCTACCGCTATCCACTCAGTTCTCTCCATGTGTCGCCGGAGCGAGTCATTCGAATTCCGAAGGATCAAATTCTGCGGGACGTGTTTCGACACCTGACCCACTTGGTCAGAGGGTTGGCCGACAGAATCCCGCGTCCCGCCGGTCCTTCGTGCGGGGACCGTGTCTGCCGACCCACCGTCGCGACGATCGTCATCCAAGACGAATTGCAGGATCTCCCCGTCGCATGGCTCGACTATGAGGAGGAAGGTCCGGAGATCGGGTCACGCGTCGAGAGGGAGATCCGGATGAACGCGCCCGACTTTACCGCCGATGAAGTCAGTTCCTGGGACCGCCTCCGCCAGCGAATCCGGGGTATGGCCTGGGCGCACTACCAGAGGACGGTCACCGGCCTGTTGCAGTGACGTGGGCGTCGGCGCTCGATCAGCGACAGCGTCAAGAAAGAAGGGGTTCCCTTCCGCTCTGTCAGGGCCAACAGCTTATCGGTTACGCGGGTGACCGTGCAGGTGAAGCGCCCGCCGCCGAGCGGAGTGATGTGCAGGCGGCCCCGTGGGTCGGGGGCATCCTTCTGCTTGTGGCAATGAGGGTACAGATCCCGCGAGCATGATTGCCGAATCGAGAGGCCGGCGCGGCACAGGTGGTAGCTTGCTGTACCGTCCACTGAAGCTTCTGGTCGTCGGTGTCGTTGGCGGCTCAACGACCGAAGCGCCGGTGCCGACGCTGATAGCTCCGGATTGCTCGCAGGAAATCGATCTTGCGGAACGCAGGCCACTGGACATCGCAGAAATAGAATTCACTATAGGCGCTCTGCCACAGCATGAAGCCGGAGAGTCGCACCTCCCCGGAGGTCCGGATAATCAGATCAGGGTCGGGGCAGTCGTACGTGTAGAGGTATTTGTCCACCGTTTCAGGGGTGAGGGACTCAAGAATCTCGTCGGGGCGATCGCCCCGACTCCAGCAGTCGCGGAGATGCCCTTTCACCGCGTCCACGATCTCCTGCCGTCCTCCGTAGCCTACCGCGACATTCAGGAGTCGCCTGTCGTGATGGCGCGTCGCGGCCTCTGCGGTTCGGAGCGCCTCGAGGGCTGAGCGTGGGAGCAGCTCTAAGAGTCCAATCGGGCGGATCCGCATGCCCAGCCGTTGGGCCAGGCCGCTCTCGATCCACTCGGTCATCTTCGCTTCGACTACTTCCAGGATGTCCGCGACGTCGGCGACGGGCCGGGCGAGATTGTCGGTCGAGAGTGCCCACAGGGTCACGGTAGAAATGTCCAGATCCGCACACCATGTGAGGACCTCTTCGGTCTTCTCTGCGCCGATCCGATAACCGTCGGACAACGTTGCGAGCCCCACATCCCGGGAGTATCGTCGATGGCCGTCCTGGATCAGACCGATGTGCCGGGGCAGGGGCTCGCCGCGGATCTCGGCCAGGAGCTGGCGTTCGTAGAGCCGGTAGAGGAGCCGTTTCAGCATGCGTCAGGCCACTGCCGAGCAGGCTTCGGAATTCTCCCCATAAGGCGATCTTAGCGTGGCGGAAATTCTTCCGGAATTCCCCGTTTCTCGTGGAAGGGTTCGCTTCACGTAGGGGGCATCCGTTTGGGCATGGCACGGCGGACAGAACCCCCTAGGCGGTCGAGCGGGCGCACCAGAACGCAACGTGGCCCTTCCCGGTCCGACGAACCCTTATTAAACGCGATCCGGGACCCGAGCCCCGAGGGATTCGGCGCTCGGGAGGCGGACGGCCGCGATGCCTATGATCAGGACTTCCGGGATGTCTGAGAAAAGAATGTACTCACCAAGGGGTGAAGATCTTTGCCGCTGCACTGTGGGCAGGCAGGCACCCCTTTATCATGCTGGCCGATCGATAGGGTGACCGCCACCTCACGGCGGCAGTTGTCGCAGTAGTACTCGTACCGAGGCATACGTAGCCCTCCTTCCGAAATCCTTCTAGGAGCCAATCGAGACCCCTCGAGACTAGCGGCCCGGCCCGATATACGTCAAGGGCTTGCTCGCCTGGTCGAGGAGGAGAAGCGTCGCCGAGCGGCCACGACGCTATGTCCTATCGGCTCGGCAGTGGGACTGCGTATCGCTGCCGATGCTCTGCTAAACTCTTGAGATTATGCACGACTGGTGGTCCCCTCTCATCGGGATGATCATCGGGTACTTGTTCGCTTGGAGCGTCTTTGAGCTCACGGAGCATCGTCGCCGGAAGCGGACCCAAGCGGCCATGCGTCGTGCCCTGGTGGCCGAGCTGGACCAGGCTGAATTGATTCTGAGCGCGATGGTCTTCAATCTCTCCATCGGGACAGACCACGTTGCCGACGCGGTCCAGGAGCTTCGATGGTTTCTCCAGCTCGGGACCGAGCGCATTCTGCGCGCAGGAGTCCTCGACCTGACAACCGGGGAGATTGAGGCCATGCGGCATCTGCAGGGACAGTCGGATCAAGGTGCGGCGGAAGTCCTCCGGACTCTCTCGCCGGGGCAGCGGGCTCGACCCGAGTTGCGGGTGCCCGTCTTGGACTCGTTGCTTGCCAATCCGCCGGTTGGGTTCGGACAAATCGAAGCGCAGGCCCTCAGGGCCGCACGCTGGCAGGTGCAGTTGTTGGGGGACGAGGCGCGGGCCGCGGGGGAGTGGCTACGGATTCACCTGCATGACCGCGGATCCTTCCGATGACCACGCTCGAGTGGTCGCTCGCCTCGACGAAACACGGGAGGCGTACCGTCGGCGTGCCATCGTCTCCGTCCGGATGATTCGCGCTGCCTCGAGCCTGCTGAAGATAGGTCAACCACGTCGGACCGCCGTAATTGCTCGACGCGGACGAGGCCGACATGAACCCAGCCCGCAGAAACCTCCGCCGGCCGAAGGCGAGGAGTGGTCAGCCCCGGGCGGGCCGCCAGCCTGACCCACGCCGCGCCGGCCGTTCTCCGCATCCGCCGGCTTCGAGGGGAGCGGCCTGCTCGCCTGCCAGAGCTCGAGAGTTGGAAATCGCGCGCGGGGCGAGGGAGGACAACCGATGACCAGACGCTGGCTGTGCACCGTGATCGTCACGCTCTGCTACCTGCTCGGCGTCACCACCTCGGCCCTCCCCGAATCCCCATGGATGTTGTGGCAGCAGGCGACCGTCTTCACGGAACGCTGGTGGATTCCCCAAGGCTGGTCTTCTCACTGGAGAGCCACCGAGTTGACACCCGTCGGACTGGCGGAGTTCCCAACACTCGCTGACTGCGAAGTGGCACAGACCCAGGCCGTGAGTCGCGACGCCAATCTGGCAAAAGGAGGGGAGGCGAAGGAGAACGCAGGCACGTCCGTTGCCAGGTCTGTCAACAGGTTCGCCTGTGTGCCACTCGGCTGGCGACCACGGAGGATCGAGCCGGGAGGGCTGTGGAAATGAGCCCGAACCGCGCCTATCGCGGTCCGGAGCCAAGGAGTCGGCCAACAAATCGTCGGTCACGCGCCAATCTCTAGTCGGAGCAGGGAGGCACTCATGCTGCTCGAACACCAGGGCAAGCGACCGCACATTCACGGGACCGCCTACATCGCCCCCACCGCCACCGTCTGCGGCGACGTGACCATCGGCGCCGAGAGCCGCGTGCTCTTCGGCGCGGTGCTCGTCGCCGAAGGTGGCCCCGTCACCATCGGCGGGCACTGCATCATCATGGAACAGGCCGTGCTGCGCGGCACGGCCCGACATCCGGTCCGCCTCGCCGACCATGTCCTGGTCGGCCCACACGCGCATCTCTCGGGTTGCACTGTGGAAGAGTCCGTCTTCGTTGCCACCGGCGCCTACGTCTTCAATGGGGCGCGTCTCGGCGCCCGCTCCGAAGTCCGGATCAACGGTGTCGTGCACGTGAATACGGCCGTGCCAGCCGGAGCCACGGTGCCGATCGATTGGGTGGCAGTAGGCGATCCCGCGCAAATTCTCCCACCCAACGACCACGAGCACATCTGGGCGGTGCAGAAGACGCTCGAGTTTCCGCGTACCGTCTTCGGCTTGGCCCGCGCGCCGGAAAGCGAGTCCATCATGCCCGAGATGACCCGCCGGTACGCCCGCGCCCTCGGTTCCCACCACCACGACCACGTTCTCGGCCACCATCATCTCTAGCCCGGTTCTGCGGTCATGACCTGTTAGCGAGTCGATTTCGGTGTTTGCGGGCCCCATTCGTTGGCCCGGCCTTTGATCCTGGCCAAGAAGTTCATCGAGTTGCACGGGGGCCGGATTAGGGTCGAGAGCGGGCTGGGCCGGGGTCCACCTTCACCTTCACACTGCCGGCGAAGTGACGCGGTGGTGACCCGACGAGCCTCTCTCGGCACCTTGGCAGGCGGCCTCCTTGCCGCGCCGCTCGCTGCCGAAGGGCAGCAGGCGGGGTGGTAACCAGCCGGCCGCGCCCGTAGGGGGCATCCGTTTGGGCATGGCAGGGCGGGCAGAGCGCCCCCAGGCGGTCGAGATCGAAGTCCGAGCCCCCCGGGGCGCGCTTGACGACGACGGAACAGACCCAGTGAGATCGCCTTGCCCCTTGACGGTCCGGGGAATCTCACTAGACTCTCGGGCTGATGGGTGCATCCGAGGATCCAGGCATGTCCTTCGGATCCAGCTTCCACCCGCCCCTGCGGGTCCCGTCCCGCGGAGTGCGGATCGTGGTCCAGTCCGCCCTGCTTTTCCTCGTTGGCATGGGCATCCTCGTGTTCCACGGTCTCGCGTTCGATCTGACCCCGTGGTCGCAGGTCATGATCAACCACATCGTGGAACGGATCTACCCCGGCGCCGGCCAGCAGGACACCACCGTCGTCCTGTTCGAGGAGAAGAATCTTCGGGAGCTTAAGGCCGGGTATCCGGTCTCGTACGAGCTGCAGGCGGAGGTGTTCGGGGCCCTTGCCTCCTACGGGCCGAGATCAGTGTTCATCGACTTCGTGTTCATGGACCCCCGGGGGTACGCGGAGACGAGCCACCTGGTGAAGTCCCTGTGCAGACTCTCCGACGTCGTAGGGAAGCGGCTCTTCCTCCCGGCTCCGCTGGACGAGGGCACGCGCGTGCTCATGCAGCGGACGTTCGGGGGCTGCGCGCGGCTCGTCAACGCCCTCGTGGATCCGGACACGGGAGTCAGCGGGGTGCTGACCTATTGCACTGGAAGATGGGGGCTCCGGGAGTGTGAGGACGGATCGGATCGCCGCGAGATCTTCATGGACAGCCCCGCCTTCGCCATGGCGAAGCATCGCGTTGCCGGCCTCGCTCCGGGGGGCGCGGAGCGAATGGAGATCCTGTGGCCGAGCCGGAGCTCGCCCCTGAACGGGATGTGGATGAAGTGCGGCCCGGAGCAGCCTGATGTCCGGCGGCGGCTGCTCACCGGCTCAGGCACGGGCCGCTCGAGGTGAAGGAGGAGTGCGCCTACACCAACACGATCTCGGTCGCCCATCTCCTCGGGACGTTCGATCCGCAGGTGGAACAGGTGATCCGGGGCAAAGCCGTGTTTTACGGGGCCAGCTTCCTCGCCGCGGGAGACCGGGTGGTCTCTCCCACCTACCAGGATCTGCCCGGGGTCTACCTGCACGCGATGGTGTATGACAACCTCGTGTCCTTCGGGGAGGCCTACAAGCGAGCGGACCGGTCGGCGTGGGCCTGGCCGAGCTGGCGGAGCGCGGTCGCCGACGTTGGACTGCTGGTCGCGCTCGTCATGCTCTGGGTGGGAGCCGGCCACGCGTCTTGGGCGCAGCCCCTGGAGGCGTGGGTCACTCCCCGGGAAGCGAGGGACTCGCCGAAGACCTTCATCGACCCGGTGGCCTGGACGATACTCCTGGTTGCCGGGGTGGGCGCTGTGATCGGCAGCGGGGTCCTCTCCGAGGCGGCGGTGCTGTGGACGGTGGTGGCGGGGTATTGGGCGTACAAGGTCGTCATCCGAAGGGACGGCCTGTTCCTGGTGGCATCGGTGCTCGTCGCCATTGCGGCCATCGGCAGCTTCAGCGTGCTGAATCTCGGGCCACGGAACGTCGTCGGCTACCTGGCGTTCTTCGAGATCGCCCGGCACGTGACCGCGCACCTGGAGGAGGCGGCGCGCACGTACGTGCGGTTCCGGGAGACGGTCACGTCAGACCGCGCATGGGGGAAGTGGGCAAGGTGGAAGCGGCCGCTCGACAGCGTCATCGGCGTATGGCTGCGGGGTAAGGTTGAAGGAGGAGGGTATGGCGGAGTACACGGCGCTCATCCGCGGGATGGTCGTGGTCTGGGCCATGGTGACCGTCGCCTTCACGGGATCGTCGGCGTCAGCGGACGAGCTCCAGGTCACGAAGATCCGGGGCGACTCCGTCGATCTCTTTAGCTGTGACGACCTCTCGAAGTCGGTGGGGCAAGTGTCCCAGAACGACTTTCGAGGTCCGGGTAAGTTTCGAGGTCCGAGGCCCGCGACGAAGCAGTCGGACAGACCGCTATTCCTGCGTGTCGTGGTGGATGGCGATCGCTACTGCGTGAAAGCGTATCTCGTCGAGGCGAACACCACGATACCGGCGACTAGCGCCGCCGGTGAGTGCAAACCCAAGGGAGGCAAGCAGCCGAAGCCAGGTTTCAGCCGGGGCGTGGGGGAGGGCTGCTGATGCGGTGGGCCGCACTCGTCTGCGTCAGCGTGATGTGCGCGGTCGGCTGCAGCGGAGGGGCCGAGCCGTGGAAGGCCAAGTTGCCGGACATCGGGTTGTCGAGCTCCAAGGGGGAGAAGGCCACCCTCCTTTCCGAACTCAAGCCCGGCCCGTACCAGCCGTCGACGGTGGCGATCGGGGAGGAGCAGGATCTTGCCCGGCAGCGGGCCCAGCCGTTCGGATTCGTCCGGCAAGCACGCCTGGAGGAATTTCTGTCGGGAACCCGCGCGAAGCTGCTTGCGGTGTCGGGCAAGACCGGGGTGCCTGGTCAAGTCCGGATCGTCGCCAGCCAGGAGTTCAACGCGTACTCGACCGCCGACGGCAACGTCTATATTTCGATGCGCTGCATCGAGGAGCTCCAGAGCCTGGACGAAGTGGCGGCGATCCTCGCGCACGAGATGTCCCACGTGCTGCTCACCCATCACACCGCGGACCTCTTCGCAGATGTCCAGCATCGTGGTCGGGCCCTGTACGAGCTGGGCCTCGACACCAAGAACATGCTGAACGGCACCAAGAAGTCCCCGAAGGGCGACCGACAGGGGCGGGACACCGCCGAGACCGTGGTCCGGGTCACCGATAAGCTGGTCTTGCCCGCCTGGACGCGCGGGCAAGAGAAGGAAGCGGACCTCCTCGGGGTGGACTTACTCGTCGAGGCGGGCTATTCACCGGTTGCGATGATCAGCATGCTGGAGAAGCTGCGCGCCTGGGAGCGGACCGACGAGCAGCGCAACAATGCACTGCTCGCCCAAATCCAGGAGACGGGCAATCAGAGCTGGCAGGAGAAGGGGCGGGTGATCTACAAGGACCTCCTCGACCGAGTGGCGGTGAACCACCCAAAGACCGAGGAGCGGATCAACGAGACTGCCGCGTACCTCGAGCGGCACTATGGTAGTCGTACCCTGGCAGAACCGAGAGCGGGGCCGTGGACGGCGCTCGTCGGACGCCCCGACGTCAAACAGGTGATGATCAACTACAAGCTCGCGTTCGCGGCGCAGGCCGCCCTCGAGACCGGCAAGGACCAGGAGGCGTACAGCGCCGCGAAGAAAGCGGCCGCCGGGCCCACCGCGGCAGACGCCTATCCGAACGTCGTCCTGTCACGCGCGGCGGATGCTCTGGGCCATCATCCGGAGGCGGTCAGCGCGCTGGTGCGCGCGGTGAACGCGAAGGAGCCGGTGGCCCTGGTGTACCAGGAGCTCATCGATATCCACGAACGCTCGGGCAATATCAAGGAGGCGCTCGGCTGGACGGACAAGGCGTCCCGGGTCTTTGCGGACGACCCGCAATGGCGCCCGCACAAGATCCGGCTGCTCCGGAAGGCCGGACGTGTGGCCGAGGCTGCGGTGGCCACGCAAGAGTGCTCACTGAAGACTCCGGACTGGAAGAGTCTTTGTGAACGAGCGAACCGGACGTAGCTCCACGGGAGACATCCCCGGGAAACGAGCGCACTCCCCGGCAGATGAGGATCTCCGCATTGCGGTCGAGATTATTCTCCGCGAAGCCATCCCCGATCTCCCTACGCCGAAGTACGAAAAGGCGGTAAAGGCTCCCTCAAACGGGCACGAACTTAACGCGACCTCGAGCCCGCAGCGCGGACACGGGTAGTTGGAATCGGGCGGCCTTGCTCATCGACTCCGGTCCGGGATACCGGGAAGGGGCGCGGCAGCTGTATAGCAGAACAGCCAGCAAAGGAGCATCGGCAGGGCGGAAACGATCAGGATCGCCACCAGCAGCAGCCAGGCCGCCCGGGTGCGCGGGTGCGGCCCGCCTTCTATCCAGAGCACGACGCCGACGATCGCGAAAACAAGCGACAGTGGCGCTGTACTTCACGGCTCTTGGCCGATGCCCCCTATTCTGGTCGCGCGGCCCCAACGCAGGGACGCGGCTTCTGGCAGGCGTCACACGTTCCAGCTAGCCTCAGCTGCAACTCGCCAGGGCGCTTGAACGCGTCTTTGACCGCCCCCCTGGACGGCAGCCAGCGAGAAGGCGCGCGAGCCGCGCGCTCGGAGCTGCCCCACAAGGCAGGTTGCGCAGTAGAGCTTCCCGGCCTCGCCCCGGCGCCGGAAGAAACCGTCGAGCAGCGCGAATCGGGCCAGCGCTGCGTCGTCGTCCGGGCTCATGTGAGCAGAACGGCGCGCCCGCCTGGTTGGGGTCTACTACATGAAGGCCGCGGCCAGCAGGAAGAACGCGACCTCGATCCCAAGCAATGCGAGAACCAGTAGCGCGAGGGCGGCCGCCACGTGGCGTACCCAGGAGACCACCGTCCAGGAGACCACCGTCCAGGAGACCACCATGCTCGCCTCCTTGTCCGACCCCCGCCGGTTGCCAGGGCGACGAGCCGGGGGTGGCGTCGGCGCCCACCCAACAACTACGGTAGCACCAGAGATTTTTTTGGCCGACCCGGACTAGACGGGGCCAGGACCGTGCGGCAGTGGTCGTCTGGTCAGACGGGAAGAGCCATCGCCCCGGGATGAACTCCGGCTTCATCGCGCCGTCTGCACGGCGCCCTGACGTTGGAGCAGCAGGCGCAGCACCAGCTGTAGGCCACCCTTGCCAAGAAGTGGGGTGTGGCCAGACGCCGGTGGTCACCGGTGGATCGCGAAGGCCTCCCAAGTAGCCGCCAGGATTGACTCCGAGGGCGGCATGCGGGTTGCTCCACCTTCCGCCGTGGAGCGTCACCGCATGGACCAGACAACCCACGTGACGGTCGGACCCGCGGACGGCCTCGGCCGCCCAATCCCCGTCGTCGTCCCGACCGACCGGGCTCTCTGGATCCCCGTGGCCGTCGCGCTCGCGGCGCTCCTAGCCGGCGGGGCCCCGGCCAAGCCGGCCCAGCTCGCGCCGCGCGTCCGGCTGATCCTGGGCGCGCTGGGTCTGGACTCCGGAAAGCATTTCGGGAGGACCGTTCCGTCCGTCGCCTGTCCGACCGAGAGACTGGGGGAGTGATCGTCATGGCTCGGACAGCGCGCAAGCCACCCGGACGAGGTCTTCGTGACGTGCTTCATCTTCGTGACGTGCTTCAGATGATGCAAGCCCTTGGTGATTGGATCGGAACTCCTTGCGTTCATCGTAACTGGGGGTCCCGGCGTGCCCCGAGCAGCCGTCGTGTTCACAGGCTCAAGCATAGGGCGGTGGAGAGAGCGGCCAACCCTCCCCCTAGTTTCCACTTTGAAGACGATCGCGCTCAGAATCCGTCAGCTCGAAGGCGCCCCAAGCGAACAGGAACCCGATGATCATCCCGATGAGGGGGGACCACAGTCGTGCATGGTCCCCAGAGTCTGGCAGAGCACTGGTGAGAGGCCCGAAGCAACGGCCACAAGAGGGTGGATCATCCCCTTCGGGCGAACAAATCCGGGCGACATAAGGGACCCGTGATTTCGCCGACCATCGCTTGCCGACAATAGGGGCGCGCGGCAGCGCTTCCGATCCGAGCTATCGCCACGCAATGCCCGTGCTGGCGCCCATCGAATCATGCAGGGGGGTCCGCTCGTCTGAGGTCGGGGGCGCGAAGATTACCCACATGAAGAGGACCGTCGCTATCAGCAACAGCGGCAATGTTTCAACGACTCGCAGGATCGACCCTCACCAGAATGCGTCTTAGTGCCCTGGCTACCCTCCCGCGTTGGGGACGAACACGCTCCTGGCGCCTGGCCCGAGGACTTGGACGATCGCTTCTGCCGTAGCGGTCATAGCGCATGGTCAGCGCCCCCCGACGAGCCACGCCAGGACAAGCGGCCCGATCGGGATCAAGAAGCCCGACGTCGCGCCTGTTACGCCGTCGATAAGATAGCCGACCGCGGCCCCGAGCAGCGGACCAAGGACAATGGCTAGCTGCACGAAGTCCATGAGATCTCAATAGAGCAAGCCGCATTCCAGTTGGCTGCCGTTGATTTCTCGCGGGCTTACGCACAGCGAGGGGGTAGGGCGCTGGAGATAATTACCGAGGTGTGGCTATGGCGGCGCGTAGTTCGTACCTGAAAGCTGCACGTGTTATGGATTTGACACTTCGGGCGGGCTGGGGCTAGTACGGTGGGGAGGCAGCAGCAGAACCCGAAGGAGCAGCCTCCGCTCATCGGGCGCCGAATCGAATAGCACAAACTGAACATCGGCGTCGATAGTCCCCGCGCTGGCGTCATTCGCCCGTCCAGACCCATATGGCGTGCTGCCTGGACAAGCCCGCCCTCTAGGATGAACAAGAACTTGGGACTCTCCTGGCGCGGGCCCGCAGCAACTGGGCGACGAGCCGGCGCAGGCGGGCGTGGGCCTCGCTCGGCTACTGTGTGCGGCGCTCACGCGATGACCAGCGTCGAGTTCCGTCAATGTGCTGGGCAGGGTTCAGGGCGGTGGAGACGATGACGGAGCCCATGATCGGAGCGGATAACAACAATGCGGTGCAAGGTACGGTGACTGGGTCCGTCTCCCTCAAACACATCGCCTTGATGAAGAGGGCCCGATAGGTCGCCTCACCCTCCTGACCCACGGTTCCACAGAAGTCCTGTAGCGGTGGCCGTGAGTCCGGCTGCCAGGCGACCAACCATCCCACGTTCAGCTGGGCAACCTGCCCCGAGGCGAGCAGGTCCACGATCACGTGGCATGAGGTCATTTCGGGGATCGTCGCCCGATCGTGTATCCGGAGCTCCTCGGCCGCGTAGTGCACCCCAGAGCGCGCGCCATCAACGGCTCTCGGCTACGCACGGATCGCCCACTTGTCA
>Ga0210384_10004923_pt1 | contig 14758 bp, 9 predicted proteins | sample IncBWH2MmetaG_FD_160574 | JGI IMG/M metagenome (GOLD analysis project Ga0210384, IMG submission 160574) | Forest soil microbial communities from Barre Woods Harvard Forest LTER site, Petersham, Massachusetts, United States - Inc-BW-H-2-M | ecosystem: Environmental > Terrestrial > Soil >...
GGAGGACGAAATGATCCTCTCCGCGGCCCGGGCCGGGATCGAAGCTCTGAATGCCCGGTTCGGCGGAGAGCGCAGCGGCCGCTTCTTCCTGTTTCATCGCGTGCGGCAGTGGAACCCGAAGGAGGGCGTTTGGATGGGCTGGGAGCGCAAGCGCGGGAAGCTCGAGGAGTTTAACGCCATCCTGCGCGGGGCCACTGACACGAGCTTCTCCGTGCAGGTCGGTGACGTGGGGATCCTGCCCAGCGTGCGCTACTGCCTCACCCTCGACTCCGACACACGCCTACCCCGAGACGCCGCAAAGAAGCTGGTCGGCATCATCGCCCATCCTTTGAACCGTCCCCGCTTCGACGCCCGCACCGGCCGTGTTACGGAGGGCTACGGGATTCTGCAGCCCCGAGTGAGCGTGACCATGGCGAGCGCTGCCGGGTCGCTCTTCGCCCGCCTCTACGCCGGCCACACCGGTGTCGACCCCTACACCACGGCAGTGTCCGACACCTACCAGGATCTCTTCGGCGAAGGGATCTTCACGGGGAAGGGGCTTTACGACGTAGACGCCTTTATGGCCGCCCTCGATGGGCGCGTGCCCGAGAACGCGCTTCTCTCCCACGACCTCTTTGAAGGGGTCTACGCTCGCACCGGGCTCGTCACTGACGTGGAGGTGGTCGACGACTACCCCGCGAGCGTCCTCGTGCATGCGCGGCGCCAGCACCGCTGGGTGCGTGGCGATTGGCAGATCCTCCGGTGGCTGTTCCCCTGGGTTCCAAGCCGCTCCGGCCTGACGCGGAACCGCCTTCCCCTCATCTCGAGGTGGAAGATCTTCGATAACCTGAGGCGCAGCCTCGTGGCCCCGGCGACCGTCGCCCTGCTCCTTATGGCCTGGGCGTACCTGCCCGGGAGCCCGACGATCTGGACAGCCGCCATCCTGGCCGCCATCGCTTTTCCTCTTTGTCCCCTGCTCCTGGAGATAGCCTCCGGCCCCCGGCCACAACAGCCATGGCGCGTCTTCCTCCGCGCCGTGTGGGAAGACGGCAAGACCACTCTCGCCCAGGTCTCACTGCAGGTGACGTTCCTGGCCAGTCAGGCCTACGAGAGGGTCCACGCGATCGTACTGACCCTCTTCCGTCTCGGGGCGACCCAGCGGCGCCTGCTGGAGTGGGAGACGGCCGCCGCCAGCGCGGCTCGAGAGGCCAGCCTGGCGAGGCGAACAAGCAAGGGACAATTCCTGCTAGAGATGCTCGCGAGCCCAGTGGTCGCTCTCATCGGCCTCCTTCTGATTGCGGCGGTGCGCCCAAACGCGCTCCTGACCGGCATCCCGGTCTTAGCCTTGTGGGCGGCGGCGCCCCTGATCGCATATGCGCTGAGCCAGCCAGTCCTCGCGAGGCGAGTCGAGCCCGGAGAGGCGGACCGCCTGTTCCTCCGCCTCGTCGCCCGCAACACGTGGCGATACTTCGAGGCATTCATGGGCCCCGAGGACAACGCCCTGCCCCCGGACAACTTTCAGGAGATACCGCAACCCCGGACCACCCATCGGACGTCGCCCACGAACATCGGCATGGGGCTGCTGGCGACCCTTGCCGCCTACGATCTCGGCTTCATCACGACCGATGAGCTCGCCCTCAAAATCGACGCCACGCTCACCACGATGGAAGGCCTCGAACGCTTCGAAGGTCACCTGCTCAACTGGTACGACACGCAGAGCCTGGCGGCGCTCCCGCCCCGCTACGTTTCCACCGTTGACAGCGGCAACCTGGCGGCCGCACTCATGACCCTGTCGGAGGGGCTGCGCCAGGCGAGCCGCCAACCGCCGCCCGTGGACGCGATCGAAGCCGCTGCCCTTCTCCCGTCACGCCTCCTCGGCCTGGCGCGCCGTGCCGCTGCCTTCGTGGATGGTATGAGCTTCCGGTTCCTCTACGAACCGCAGCGCCGGATCCTCTCTATCGGGTATCGCCTTGCCGACGCCGAGGGGCCTGGCCGTCTGGATCCTTCCTATTACGACCTCCTGGCATCAGAGGCGCGGGTGGCGAGTTTCATCGGCATCGCCAAGGGCGACCTTCCAGAGACTCACTGGTTCCACCTGGGACGGCTGGTCACCAGCGTGGACGGTACGCCCACTCTGCTTTCGTGGAGCGCCACCCTCTTCGAGTACCTGATGCCGTTCCTCTTCATGAAGAGCTATCCGGAGACGCTCCTCGACCAGACGTGCCGGATGGCTCTGCGGCGGCAGATCGAATACGCGGCGGATCGCGCCGTGCCCTGGGGAATCTCGGAGTCCGCTTACAACCTCGTGGACCGCTACGACAATTATCAGTACAAGGCATTCGGCGTGCCTGGCCTCGGCCTGAAGCGGGGCCTGGGCGACGAGCTGGTGGTCGCTCCGTACGCCACTGCCCTCGCCGCCATGCTCGACCCGACCGCGGCCGCCCGCAACCTACGGCGCCTGGCCGGGGAGGGGCTCGAAGGCCAATACGGCTACTACGAGGCCATCGATTACACGCATGGCAAGACCGATGAACCCGGGAGCGTCGGGAGAGAAGCGAGCCCCTCCCAGGGAGTGGTCGTACGGGCGTACATGGCCCATCACCAGGGGATGACTCTTGTGTCCCTGGCCAATGCCCTCCTCGGTGACCCCATGGTCAAGCGCTTCCACGCCGACCCACGCGTGCAGGCCACCGAACTCCTGCTCCAGGAGCGAGTCCCGCGCCAGGCGGCCGTCACCCAGCCGCGCCCGGTCGAAGAGACGCGCGTTGCCGGACCCGTCCCCGCGCTGGCCATTCGCCGCTTCCGCTCCCCGCATACGCGTTTCCCTCATGCGCAGTTCCTCTCCAACGGGAATTACACCGCCGTCGTGACGAACGCGGGGGGGGGCGCCAGCTTCTGCCGGGGCCGCTCGGTCACCAGGCACCGAGAAGATTCCACCCGGGATCCCGGGAGCCACTTCCTCTACCTGCGCGATGTGCGGAGCGGCTCGGTGTGGTCGGCGACCTTTCACCCCGTGGCGAAGGAGCCAGAGGACTACATGGTCACCTTTCTCCCGGAGAAGGCGACTTTTCATCGCCGCGACGACGACATCGCCACCCAGCTCGATGTCGCGGTCTCGACCGAAGACGACGTCGAAGTGCGCCGGCTCGCGGTGACCAACCAAAGCGATCGTCCGCGCGAGATCGAGGTCACGAGTTACGCCGAGATCGTCCTCGCCCCGCCCGCTGATGATCTAGCCCACCCTGCGTTCGGCAAGCTGTTCGTCGAGACAGAATACCTTCCCGAGAGCGCCGCCCTGCTTTGCCATCGGCGGCCGCGCGCCTCCGACGAACCAGGGGCTTGGGCGGTTCACGTGTTGAGCTTGGAAGGGCGGACCCAGGGCCCGGTGGAATGGGAGACCGACCGCGCGCGCTTCCTAGGTCGCGGGCGCGGTCCCGAGAACCCTCAAGCCCTCGATGGACGCTCCCTCTCCGGCACGACCGGGGTCGTGCTCGACCCTCTCGTCAGCCTTCGGCAGCGCATTCGTCTGGCTCCAGGCGGCTTCATGAGGCTGTCCTTCGCAACGGGGATGGCGCCCTCCCGGGAGACGGCCTTGGCCCTCGCCCAGCGCTACCACGAGCCGAGCGCGGCGGCGCGGACCTTCGCCCTTGCCTTCGCGCATGCACAGAGCGGCCTCCGCCACCTTGGCGTTTCGAGCGAAGAGGCCTTGCTCTTCGAACGCCTCGCCTCGCGGGTGCTGTATGCCGACGGATCCCTCCGCGCGAGCCCGGACCTTCTGGCCCGGAGCACCCTCGGCCAGGAGGGTCTCTGGCCGCAGGCGATTTCGGGAGATCTCCCCATCCTCCTTGTGCGGGTCGTCGAAGAGGACGACTTACCGCTGGTGCGCCAGGTCCTTCAGGCTCAGGAGTACTGGAGGCTCAAGGGGCTGAGCGCCGACGTCGTGATCCTCAACGAGCACCCGGTGAGCTACCTGGACGAAATGCACGCCCAGCTCGCGGCCCTCCTCGACCATGGGCCTTGGAGGACGTGGAAGCACCGGCCCGGCGGGGCCTATCTGCTACGTGGGGACCGCATGCCGGAAGCCGAACGCATCCTACTCGCCGGCGTGGCGCGCGCGGTCCTGAGCGGCGAGCGGGGTGAGCTACAGAACCAGCTCGCCCGGCCCGATCCCGAATGGCCCGAGCCACCGCAGTTCGTGCCCCCCCTTCAGCCGAGCTTGGGCACTCCGTCGCCGAAGGAGATTGCATTGCCTCCCCTCGCATTGGCCAACGGCATGGGGGGCTTCGCCGACGACGGACGCGACTACGTAATCAGCCTCGAAGCGGATCAGGAGACGCCCCTGCCTTGGGCCAACGTGATCGCCAACCCTGGGTTTGGCACCGTGGTCACCGCCTCCGGGTCGGCCTACACGTGGTCGGAGAACAGCCGCGAGAATCGCCTCACGCCTTTCGCGAACGACCCCGTGACCGACCCCACGGCCGAGGCGCTCTTTATCCGCGATGATGAGACCGGAGAGGCGTGGTCACCCACACCGGGCCCGATGCCGCGTTCGGGTGCGGACGGCCGCTTCCTGATCCGGCATTCCGCTGGGCTCACTCGTTTCGCCCAAGCAGGCCATGGCCTTCCGCACGACCTCGAGGTGTTCGTAGACGCGAAGGACCCGGTGAAGTTCTCTCTGCTCACAATCACGAACGAGGGCGGAAGGGCGCGTCGCGTGAGTGTCTTCGCCTACACCGAGTGGGTCCTGGGACCACCGCGAGCCGGTCACAACACACACGTCGTGACCGAGCTCGACAACGAGATCCGGGCGGTCCTGGCCCGGAACAGCTACAACCAGGAGTTCGCGGGGCGCGTGGCTTTCGCGCAGGCGAGTGAAGAGCTGCGCTCGGCAACGGGAGACCGCATGTCATTCCTGGGGCGCAACGGGTCCTTAGCCCGGCCGGCGGCTCTCCGCCGGGATGCGCTGTCGGGCCGCTTCGGAGCGGGGCTCGATCCCTGTGCCGCGCTGCACATTTCCCTGGTGCTGGTCCCCGGCGAGACGCGCCGCGTCGTGTTCCTCCTGGGGCAGGGGAGGGATGTGGGCCATGCCCGCGAGTTGGTTCGCCGGCATGGTGGCGTGGGGGCCGCACAGGCCGCCCAGAAGGCCGCGCGCCAGAGCTGGGACGGCATTCTCGATACCGTCCGGGTCAGTACTCCCGACGACTCATTCGACCTCTTGATGAACCGGTGGTTGCTTTATCAGGACGTGAGCTGTCGACTGTGGGCCCGCTCAGCTTACTATCAGCCCGGCGGTGCCTTCGGGTTCCGCGACCAGCTTCAGGACGTCATGGCCCTCTCGCTCGCCCGGCCAGATCTTTTCAGAGAACACCTATTGCGAGCAGCGGGCCGGCAGTTCCTCGAAGGTGACGTCCAGCACTGGTGGCATGAGCCAAGCGGCCGTGGCACCCGCACCCGTTGCTCCGACGACCTGCTGTGGCTTCCTCACGCGGTTGCGGACTACGTCCGTACGACTGGCGACGCGGCCATATTCGATCAGCCCGTCCCCTTCCTTGAGGCTCCACCGCTCGCCCCCGAAGCCCAGGATGCTTACGTTCAACCCCGCCTCTCAGTCGAGAAAGGGACGCTCTTCGAGCACTGCCTGCGCGCCATCGACCGGGGACTAACCACAGGCGCCCACGGCCTCCCCCTCATGGGGAGCGGTGACTGGAACGACGGCATGAACCGTGTGGGACGGGAGGGGCGTGGGGAGAGCACGTGGGTGGGCTTCTTTCTCCACGGCATCCTCCTCGAGTTCGGTCGGCTTTGCGAGGCCCGAGGAGACCAGGCGCGGGCCGAGCGCTACAGCGCCGAGGCCAGACGCCTCGGGAGCATGCTCGAACAAACCTGGGACGGCGAGTGGTACCGGCGTGGTTATTACGATGACGGCACCCCTCTGGGCTCGGCGCAGAATGAGGAGTGCAGGATCGACGCGATCGTACAGTCCTGGGCGGCGCTCTCGGCCGCGGTCCCCGTGCACTTCGCAGAGCGGGCGATGGACGCCGTCCGCACCCACCTGATTCGGCGCGGCCCGCAGGTGGTGCTGCTGCTCACCCCGCCCTTCGACCACTCGCCGCAGGATCCGGGGTACATCAAGGGCTATCCACCCGGCGTGCGTGAGAACGGCGGCCAGTACACGCACGCCGCTCTCTGGGTCGTCATCGCCATGGCCCGGCTTGGCAGCGGCGACGAGGCAGTGGAACTCTTCCATATGCTCAATCCCATCAACCATACCAGGACCGCCGCCGACGTCGAGCACTACCGGGCGGAGCCGTACGTCGTCGCCGGCGATGTTTATGCCCACCCGGCTCATGCCGGCCGTGGGGGCTGGACGTGGTACACCGGCTCGGCGGGCTGGATGTACCGCGCGGGCCTCGAAAGCATCCTCGGGCTCCGGCGCCGGGGCTCGACTTTCGAGATGGACCCCTGCATTCCATCCTCTTGGCCCGAATACGCGATCGTCTGGAGCTTCGGCCAGACTCGCTACGAGATCACCGTCTCGAACCCGGAGAGCCAGTGCCGGGGGGTCGCGGAGGCGAGACTCGACGGCGCTCCCGTCGACCCACGCGCCATTCCTCTTGTCGATGATGGCGGCACGCACCGGGTGCGGTTGGTGGTAGGAGGACTGAAGGAGCTAGCGCCGCCGGTTGGCAAGCAGGGCGCAATCACTCCCGCTTGACTCCCGAGCGCCACACCGCGTGCGGGCGCTCTAGACGCCCTCCGCTCCCATAAGCATCCAGATTCGGGCCGTGGATGGCTCCCCTCGGAGTATGCGCGCGATCAACTCGAGTGATGCCCCTTTTCTTGAAGCCTCCGATGAGGGCTTCGAACCTCACCGACCGGCCGATTACGGAAGCTATGTCGCCAGTTGCTGACAATGGCCTGAACGAACATTCGCCTAGTCGAACTCATTGAATTCGCTGTCCGGCATGACCGCCACTCGCCCATCTGGAAATGTGTAGAAGCCATCCAGAGCCACGCTGCATCCCGAGAAGAACCAACGTCCCTTCATGAAGCCTTGGACCACAACGCGGATTGATCCATCAGGAGCGGGCAACTCAATGATGCCGATCTTGGCCCGCCGCCCTTGCACGGTCCCGTGTTCCAGCGGTGCCTTGGCCCGCTCCTGAAGAGCCGAGTAGTTCAGTTGCCGCAGTTCTGAGCCCCGCGCGTTCACCATCTCACGGAACGCTGCTAGTTCGCGAGGGAACGTTCTCACGTTCGCTCCAGCAAGTCAGCCGAACACTGGTCTCATCGCCGGCGCCGCGCGCTGTCTGGTGCCGACCGTTGCGCTGCATCGTTCGGCGGCGTTCTAAATCGCGGTTGATGGCTCTGAGATCCCATCCGTCGTGGCCTCGAACTGACCAAGGCTCTCCACCCACTCTCGTTGCTCCTGCGTTTCTGGAACAGTGCGACCACGCGCTTCGCCGATACGGTCGAAAGCGGGGCTCGGCGGAACACCGCCTAAGGCTAGGAGACCGGCGGCAATTAGGGCGTATCTGCCTCATCCGGAAGCCACGCCGTCCGGATACGCTCCCCTCACTGACCTTGAGCCTGGGCCTCCACCGCGCTCCGGAGAGCTGGCGGGACTACCTGGAACTCTCCTAGGATCGGGGCTGACCCCTCGGGTCGCCTCCATCGATGGCCCTCCCGGACATCCTTCAATGGATCGCGGGGGACAAAAGACGGGCACCCTTCACATCGAACGGCGTTCCATCCAGAAGTGCCTCGTCGGCGAGAGAAGGGCCCTTGGCCGTGGGTCAAGAGAGGAAACGGCCTGGGGACGGTGTGACATCCGGAACCGTTACACGACGGGTCTTCCTCGAGCCAGCTCCGGACCTGATGGGGAATCGCGACGTTCGACAACTTCGGAGGCCTTTTCTACACCATACACTGACGGGGGGAGGACGACATTCACCAAAGGCCACGGCTTGGGGGCAGTTTTCTTGCTCGTTCCTGATGAAGTTGTTGTAGCGGTGTGGTCGTTTCCCGTCCTGTTTCGGAGTGTGCTAGGGCCAGGACCTGCTGGCATGCCGGTTGCACTGCTCGGCAGCGGTACGCAGGAAAAGAGAGGTTTATTGTGAAATGTAGAAAATACTTGATGCCCTTGGCAAGCATGGCATTCACCGCGTTTGTTTTGGGTCCGTCCCCCGCATTTGCCCAGGTATCACTGGGTGCGGCGCAGGAATTCGCCGTCCTAGCTGGCTCGGCGGTGACCTGTACCGACTCCATGGTCACCGGAGATGTTGGAATCTTCCCCGGCACCGCGGTCACGCAGACCAGCTGCACAATCTCGGGTACGGTCCACGTGGCCGACGCGGCCGCCCAGCAGGCTTCCATTGACTTCCTTACCGCTTACGACGCGATCGCGGCTCTGTCTTGCGAGGGCAGCCCGCCCTTGACGGTTCTCTCGGGCCTGACCCTTCCCCCCGGTGTCTACTGTGTCAGCGCGGCGGCCACCGAGACGGGCGGCGTGTTGACGCTCAACGGGCCCTCGGACGGGGTCTGGATTTTCAAAATCGGGACCGGCGGCACCGGCGCCCTCACGGGCACGAACTTCACGGTGCTCATGCCGGGCGGGCAGACGTGCAACAACAACGTGTTTTGGTGGACCGCCCAAGCCGCGACCCTGACGGATTCCACCTTTATCGGAACTATCCTCGCGGGTACGTCCATCACCATTACCCGCGGAACCTTTGACGGGCAAGCGTTGGCGAAAGTCGCAGTGACGATGACGGGCACACAGCTCTGCGGCGGCCAACCGCAACCCGCGATCCAATTCCAAGGGTCGGTGACCGGCGGCGGCCAAATCGCGGTACCCGACCCTGCCTCCCCCGGCCGGGCCAGCTTCGGCTTCAATGCGAAGGGAAACGACGGCGGCACGGCGAGCGGTCACTTCAACTACCTCAACCACGTGACCGGTTTGCACGTCAACGGTCCAGTCAACAGCGTCGTGGTGAGCGTGACGAACCCAGACGGGTCGCCGAACACCATTCGCTTCTCCGGGACCTGCGACGGCAACTTGCCGGCGTGCTCTTTCGTCGTGACGGTGCAAGACAACGGCGAGCCCGGCACGAGCGATCAGTTCGGTGTCACGGTGACCGGTGGGGTGTCTGAGACGACCTCACAGCGCGTTATCAGCAACGGGAACATCCAGTTCCATTTGAAATAGCGCTGAAGACCGCAGGGGCCGGAGGCGCGACCTGGGTCGCGTCTCCGGTTCTTGTCTTCGGCCTTTTTGATGGGAGTGCACCTGAGAATGACAGCACTTCTACTGGTCGCCGGCTTTGGCCTCAGAGTGGCCGCCGCCCAGGCGCAGGCGCCTTCTCCAAAAGCGGGGGGCGGCGCACCAACATCGAGCGCGACACCGGCGGATGACCAAGCGGCCTCGGAGTTGAAGGAACACCACCGGCACCACCATCACGGTGGCGTCACCAAGTTCATCGCGATGAGCCTCGACACCCTGGGCGTTGATGATGCCAAGCGTCCCCAGCTCGAGAAGCTCCAGAGCGACCTGCACGCCCAGATGGCGCCCGCTCGCGAGGCGGAAAAGGATGTCCTGCGGGTACTGGCCGAGGGCGTGGCCGCCGGCACCGTGGATAAGGCTAAAGTGGATGCGGCCATCGCGAAACTGACCACGGCCGCCGACGCCGTGCACGCGGCCAGCCTCGAGACCTTGAACAAGCTTCACGCGATCCTGTCCCCGGCCGAGCGCGCAGCCCTCGTCGACAAGGTCGAGGCCCATTGGGAGGTCTGGCGTCAGGTCAATCACGAGGAGGCGCCGGGCGGGCGAGAGCGCGGCGGCCGGCTCGCCAAGCTGACGGAAGAGGTGTCCCTGACTCCGGACCAGGTCACCAAGATCTCGGCCGCCCTCAAGACCGCGCTGGCCGGACACCCGGTCAAACTGGACTCCCAGAAGGGGGAAGCGCACGTACACGCGTTTGCCGCGGCGTTCGCCGGGGACTCGTTCGATGCGAAATCCGTCACGTCGAGCGCGAACGGCGACCTCGCGAGCCGCGGGGCGACGCGAATGGCTCTCTTCTACGAGACTGTGACTCCCCTGCTGACGCCGGAGCAGCGCACGAAGCTCGCCGAGGAGCTCCAGGAGCATGCGAGCTACCAACCGGCCCCTTCGGGAAAGTGAGGATCCCATGAACCGAAGCCTTTTGACGATGTTGACGGGCGCGGTGGTCGTTTCCTGCCTAGCGTCCACCCCGGTCCGGGCGGGGGTCGAGATTCGGGTCTTTCCACCCTCCTGGTACATCGCCACAGCCAGGCCCGTGTACTACGAGGGCCACGCCTCGTACTGGTACGGCGACCGTTGGCACTATCGGGATCGGGACCGGCGGGCTTGGCGGACCTACCGCGAGGAACCCCGCTATCTTCGCGAATACCGCAGAAACCGTGAGCCTGAGCGCCACTACTACGAACGTGAGCATGAGCGGCGTTAATACGAACGCGAGCGCCTAGGAGGCCACCCACAACCCGGGGGTCTCCACGCTGCAGCCGCCCCTCAGGCTGGAACTGCCCTACCCATCCAAGGGAGCGGTGGATCTGGACAGTGCGACGGTCGCACGGGGCAGGTCTCCCGAGGAGCGACTGGCAGTAGTTAGCGAAGGACGCGGCGCTCTTCTCCGGGTTGTAGCCACGCTTGTCGAAGAGCTTCGTCGTCGAGGGGTCGGCGGAGTCGACGCCTGGCGGAAGGGGCAGCACAACAATTGGACGAAGCTGCCAAATCCCTCGTTGGCAACGAATGGACGCGGGCTTTGTAGCTTATCCAGGGGTGTTGGGCGGACGCTCCCGAGGGACTGAGCATGGACCGGCTTACCACCACGATCGAGCGAGAATGGCTGGCCGATATCGTAGCCGGGGTCAAGAAGACCGAGTACCGCGAGATGAAGCCGTACTGGAGGAAGAGGCTAGAGGCGGTATCGCGGCCGTTCGAGCTTCGCCTCATCAACGGAATGCAGAAGAATGCGCCCGAGGTCACTATCCTCGTGGATAGGGTTCGGGCTAACAGACGCACCCGTCAGTACGAGTTCCACATTGCGAAGGTCCTAAGGCACTTCCATTGGGACAAGCGTCGGCGCGTGCCGAGATGACTCGCTCACGTTGAAAGCAGGGCCGCCTCGTAGCCGACGGATGTGCTACTCCTCGACATCTGTCGTCGGACCCAGCGGCGCCCCAACAAAGCGTTGCCGCAGACGAGGCACGGCTAGAATGGGCCTCGCTGCTGAACGCCGTGTTCGACGAGACATTGGTGGCGTGGCGCAAAGAGTTGGCAGAAGGGAGAGGTGAAGTATGCTGCGTCGAGCCGCCATCGTCTTGGTCGTCGTGGGATGCTGCTCCGCCCGGGTCTCGAGCCAAGAACCGCAACTCCTCAAGCCGGACACCCTCCTGGTCCTGAAGAACGGCGCCGAGGTCCGGGGCCTATTCGTCGACGTCAAGGACGGACAGTACACGCTCCGGCTCCCGGACGGGCGATCGATGACCTATCCTGTCGGAGATGTCGATCGGATGGAACGATTGACCGACGCGGCTATGAGCACCCCAACTCCACTGCCTCAACCTACTCCGGCCCCCACGCCCTTCTCATGCAGGACCTTCATATCCGAAAAAGACATCGACAAAGCCTTCTACACGACCGTCAGGGACATCACGGTCTCGACGAAGTGGTACGGGTCCACCTCGGAGATGTACGGAGCTCTCGCCGAGAAGGCCGGAAAGAGCGGTGCTGACGCCGTCATCAGCGTTCATACTTGGCATGCCCCGTCGGGTTTCGCTTGGGCCGCTCCTCACGCAGGTGGCATGGCGGTCAAGTGGACCCAGACTGGTCGCGCGGCACTCCCTGGCCTCGAAGGGCGTTGCTACTGATCTTGGCCTGCAGGCGTGCAGTCGAACAATGAAATGCAGTGGACGAAGCGTTGGTAGGACTGAGCCTTACCGTTGATCTCAGTGCTCTGCGGACTACGGTTACACTATCTCACTCGTGCGCTACGGTGCTCATGCTCGCTGATCTCGTCGCCGCGCCCGACAAGTTGCTTTCCTTGGCGCCCGAGGAACTCGCCCAATTCCTGTTAGCGGAGCTCGTTGCCCGCGGCGACAAAGGCGACACTCAGTTGCTGAACCGGCACAACTTCTTCAGCTGGCTGCATCGGGAACTCGCCAACGGCCGGATCGAGCGAGCCGAGCAGGTGATGCACTCCTTCGCCGAGGCATGGTCCTGGCTGCAGAACGAGAACCTCACCGTGACAGAGCCGAGCCAGGGTCCTGAGTGGGTGTTCGTCAGCGACCGCGGGCGCCGTGCCGCCTCGCCCGAAGGTTTTGCGGCTCTGAATAACTCACACCTTCTCCCCAAAGGTACGCTGCACCCGGTGCTCGTACAGAAGGTGTGGCCCACCTTTATTCGAGGAGACTACGACACAACCGTATTCCACGCGTTTCCGGGGAGGTCACCAGACCTTCATGCCGCCATCGACCACGATATCGACGCCCGTCACGTACGAACTCTCCTCCGACGCCAGGAATAGCCCGACGTTCGCCACCTCCTCCGGGCGGCCGAGACGCCCCAGCAGAGTCTTGCCGAGCATCGCGCTCGCCCACTCCGGATCCTTCAGCTGTTCTCGAGTCTGATTGGTTTCGATCAAGCCGGGGGAGATGGAATTCGCGCGAATACGGTGTTCCCGCCCCTCCATCGCGAGCTGCCGCGTCATACCGATGATCCCCGCCTTGGCCGTCGTATGCGCCAGTGAGCCAAGCGTCTTGAAGCTCATGAGGCCGTTCAGGGACGCCGTATTCACGACGACGCCGTGGCTGGCCTTCAGATGCGGCCAGGCCGCGCGCGTCAGGAAGAACACCAGATCAATCTCTTCTCGCAGATCGCGGTTCCACTCCTCGTCCGTGATGTCTTCCAGCCAGTTGAAGTACGCCATCGCGGCATTGTTGAACAGCACGTCGATCCGCCCATGCGCGCCCACGGCGAAATCGACCAACGCCTGACACTCGGACGGCTTGGTGAGGTGACATGGCTGAAGGGAGATCATCGTTCCGCCCTGGGCGCGGACCATCTCGCCCGTGGCTTCAGCCGCGCCGATGTTCACGTCGCAACCGACGACCGACGCGCCCTCTCGAGCGAATGCCAGGGCGGCCGCGCGGCCCACACTCCCGCCCGTCCCCGTGATGATGCACACCTTGCCCGATAGCCTGCCCGACATCACGGGTGCCCCGTCTTGGCCTGCGCGGCGGCCTGTTTCTCGACTTCACTGACGCCCACGGTCGCTTTCAGCTTCGTTACCTCGCCGAAATACCAATAAATAACTTCGCGGGCCGTGCCGGCGAGCGGAGCAGCCCAGTCGCGAAAAAGCTCCGTGACCACGGCAAGCGCGGTGCTGGGCACGGCGCCGGCGTGCGCGAGCCGGTCGATCGCTGTTCGATGCGCGGTTTGCGAGCGACCGCCGACTGCATCCACTACATACATGCTCTCGTAACCATCCTTGAGCGCGTGCACCACCGCGAACGTCAGACAGATTTCGGTATGCAGGCCGCCGATGATCAGGCGCTTGCGTCCGGTGTTTTTGACGGCCGCGCTGAACGCCGGATCCTCGAACGCGTTCATCGAGGTGCGATCGAGCGCCTCGACACCCGGCAGATCCGCCAGAATGGACGCATGCGTCGGACCGTTGATGCCGTAGTTGACGCCGACGGTGGACAGCACGATGGGCATGTGGAACGCCTTCGCCGTTCTCGCGAGGAGGCGTACGTTGAGGTCGGCCAGTTCGGCGGTCGTTTCGGAACGAATGGTCTCGAACATTTCGTTCTGATAGTCGATGAGCACGAGGGCGCAATCATTGGACGTCCAGACACCAAGATCTTTTTCCATCGTCACTCTCCACGGTTATCTCTGAGCGTCTTGAGTGCGCCACTCCACCCGACCACATGATCGAGCAGGGCCGTCAGGCTGTCTTGCTGAAGGGGTAGCGGCTTGAATACGGTGGACTTCTCGAAGTCCGTGAACAACGACAAGCCGACCTGAGGACGAACCGTCGCCACCTGGAGGGACGCCATGACGAGTCGCAGATGCTCGATCGCGCGGGCGCCCATCGTGTAACCGTAGCCGATGAAGCCCGCCGCCTTGTCTGTCCACTCCGCGAAGAGGAAGTCGATCGCGTTTGTGAGCGCGCCCGACGCGCCGTGGTTGTACTCGGGCGTGACGAATACGTAGCCGTCGAACGAGGAAATCTTCACCGACCATGCACGCGTGTGCGGGTGGTTGTACTGGCCGGACATTGCCGGCATCGGTTCGTCAAGCAGCGGAAGATTGAATTGCGCGATGTCGACTAGTTCGAAGCTCGCGTCGCCGCGTTGACGCGCAATGTCATATGCCCACTTGGCGACGGCATCGGCCTTCCGACCAGGGCGCGTGCTTCCGACAATGATCGCGATTCTTAGCATCTCATCGCACTGAAGCAATTTGCGAGCCCGCGGTAATGTGCTGAATTCAGGTATGTTGCCACGTGTAGCACGTGGTGAAAGCTCGCCAGTGGCGAACTGCTGGATACGGCAGGGCACGTCCGCCGATTGCCCCTTGAACGCTTCGTGTCTCGCGGAATCAATCAGGGCAGCGTGACCGCACGCAACACTAGGCAAGGGGCTCAGCGCTCGCTTAGAGATGCTCGCGTACGGCGATTCTGCCCCACCAGCGCCACTGCTCGAGCGATTAGCAACAGCCGTGCCAGGGCCTTTC
>Ga0210384_10004924_pt1 | contig 14758 bp, 8 predicted proteins | sample IncBWH2MmetaG_FD_160574 | JGI IMG/M metagenome (GOLD analysis project Ga0210384, IMG submission 160574) | Forest soil microbial communities from Barre Woods Harvard Forest LTER site, Petersham, Massachusetts, United States - Inc-BW-H-2-M | ecosystem: Environmental > Terrestrial > Soil >...
GATTGAACACACCGTGGAAGAGTTGGTAGCCCAGCGGGTCTACGGTCTGGCCCTCGGTTACGAAGATCTCAATGATCACGAGGAGTTGCGGAAGGACCCTTTGCTGGCGGTGTTGGTGGAGAAGTCCGACCCCGTCGGAGAGGTGCTGGCAGGAAAAAGCACGTTGAACCGCCTGGAATTGACCCCGTCCACGGCCAGTGCCAAGGCCCGCTACAAGAAGATCGTGGCGGACCACGCGGCGGTGGACCGGCTGTTCGTCGAGGTATTCCTGGCCGCGCATCCGCAAGCGCCTCCACAGATTATTCTGGACCTGGATGCCACCGATGATCCGCTGCATGGGAATCAGGAAGGGCGCTTCTTCCACGGCTACTACGGTCACTATTGCTATCTGCCGCTGTATATTTTCTGCGGCGAGTTCCTGCTGGGGGCGCGCTTGCGGCCGTCGAACATCGATGCCTCGGCGGGCAGCCTAGAAGAACTCCAACGCATCGTGAAACAGATTCGTGGGGTGTGGCCGGAGGTGCGCATCCTGGTGCGGGGTGACTCGGGGTTCTGCCGCGAGGAGCTAATGGCTTGGTGTGAGGTCGAAGGCGTGGACTATGTGCTGGGACTAGCGAAAAACGAGCGTCTGAAGGCGGAGATCAAAAAAGAGTTGAGGAAGGCCAAACGGCAATATCACGAGAGCGGCCGTGCCGCTCGCTTCTTTAGGGAGTTTTACTATCAGACACGGAAGAGTTGGTCGCGGCGACGACGAGTGGTGGCCAAGGCCGAGCATCTGGAAAAAGGAGAGAACCCGCGCTTCGTGGTGACCTCTTTGACTGCCGAAGAATGGGCGGCGCCAGCGTTGTATGAAGAGCTGTACTGTGCCCGCGGGGACATGGAGAATCGCATCAAGGAACAACTGATGTTGTTTGCGGATCGCACCAGCACGGCCTATCTGCGGAGTAATCAGCTGCGACTGTACTTCTCTTCGGTGGCCTACGTGCTGCTGCAGATGTTGCGGCGGCTGGGGCTGGCCGGGACCGAATTAGCTAAAGCGCAGTGCGCCACGATCCGGCTGAAGCTGCTAAAGATCGGTGCACTGATTCGCATCAGCGTGCGGAAGGTGTGGGTTTCGCTGGCGGGTGGGTATCCCTATGTCGCGCTGTTTCGACAAGTCCGCGAAAAGCTGTGTGCCGTGCCGCTAAAGTGCTGAAAAAGAACGATCCTCAGTAACTCTTTTCTCGTTGTTGTCGCGTGCGGTGAAGTGTCGCCGAAATAAAACACGGAGAGAGGATCGCGCCCACGAAGGAAGCAAAAAAGCACGTCCCTGACCATGGATTTGCGAAAACACATCACGACTCGCAGGAGTTGCGAAACTCACGCGATCTCTGTCACTTTCTGCCTAGCAGTGAGAAAAGCGGGCTAGAAGAGTATAGACAACCAATCGCTCTTGCGACTGCTGACGACTCTAGCAGGCACCGAAAGCGGTACGGGACTCGGGTGTTTGCTAGACTCGCGCGAACGTGTCGCGATGGCATCGCGGAAGCTGATCGCCGCTGTCAAGTATGGATGTTGATATTCCGATTCCCACCAGGTTACATTCTCAAATGCCTTGACGCGGCGGCTTCGTTCAAGTCGCGTTACCGGATAAGTACCCAAAAACAAACTCTTTGTGGGCATCCAAAACAGGGAATTCAGGGCGAGCAGAATCAGTCAGTTGCGACCTGAGAGGAAGTGGGGTTTCTGGGCAACCTCCACCTCCTGGTGGACTCTCGCTAGCCTTGCCCGACATCATCGAACGGGACTTCTAGCCCGTGTCGTCGGGACCCGTCCTACCCATTACTTCAGGGTTGCCCGTGATCCGGGCGCAATCCCGAAACAGACTCCTAACCGGCCGCCAACGCCGTCACTTCTATGCACCGGCTGTGTAGGCAGATGTTTCTGGTCCTTCGTGACGACGCCTCGCCTAGTTTCATGAATGCGCGTTTTTCGAGCTGGATTCTGATTGCCTATTTGCCGAAACGAACTCATTGCCGAAGGCCGACTCGTCGAACCAAATTTTCAAAGCGCGCGTCCGAGCGCAGATCATCCATTGGTCGCGGACTGCGTATCCGCGTTCCAAAGACTTGGGGAAGCGCGCGCGGCGCTCCAAGAATCATGGAAGTACCTGGTACATGGCCATCATTCCCATTTCCATGTGCTCGTCAATGTGGCAATGGAACATCCAGGTGCCGACGCGGTCGGGAACCATATCGGCGGTCACGAATTGCGCCGGCAGAATCGAGAAGATGTCCGTGTGGTGCTTGTCGATGGTGACCACGTTCCCGTGCCAGTGTGGTGTGTGATAGTTAAGCTGGCCACCCATGGTCATGACATACCAGCGCACGCGCTCGCCCTTTTTCATGGTGGGCATTGGCAAGTTGCCAAAAATGTAGCCATTAATCGAGGCTTTGAAATTGGCGGCGGCGAAGCCAACGCTTGCAAGGTTGAAATTTCCCTCGAGGTCCATCGGCACCATGTCCAGCTTATTCACGGATTTTGGGTCTTGGATGTTTGCGTCGATGTTGCTCTGGAAATAGTGCGACGTATTCTCATCGATCAGCATAAACAGCAGTGCAAATTCGCGGTCGACGTCTTTGGGGCTGCCGTCGGGCCGCGCCATCCCCCGGCGGGTAATGACCATCGGTCCGATAAGTCCGGCTTCCACGTCCCGTGGCTCCCAGTTGTGCGAGTGGTACAGCCAGACGACAGAGCTGCCGTCATCGTCGCCAGGACCGGCGCGCTCAGGAACATTCCAGACAAATGTGTGCGATCCGCCTGGTGGAACCACGCCTGACGCATCCATGCTGGTGTCCGGATAAGGTGTGCCTTCGGAGTCGCGTTCATAGGAAACGCCATGCGGATGGATGCTGTAAGGCTGGGTGGCATTGTTCCGAAAGTGCACGACGATGGTGTCGCCCACTTCCGCGCGAATGAGCGGGCCCAATAGACCAAGGTGTTCCCATTCCTTCGGGCGCTTTTTGTCGGCTGAATACGTTTCATCGGTGTATTCGCGAAACATGGCCTTGCGGTAGACCTTGCCGATACGGTCTTTCGTTTTCTCAGTCCAGATTGTCGTCTGGCCGTGAAACTGCGTGCCCGTCATCATGTCCATGCCCATGGGGGCGTAGTCCCAATTCGCTTCGACAGCCGCGAGGTAATAGGTCCGGACTTTGCCGCCCGGAAGCGTTGGCTTGATTTCCTCGGCAGTCTTCTTGGGGCGAGACTCCGGAGGAACCATTCCCGCCACGCGGTAGTAAACGCTCAGTTGGCCATAGACCTCTCCCGAATGCTCGATTACGTTGCCCGCCAAATCGAAAAGACGAATCTGGTTTCGGCCGGCGTGCTGGGGATCGTCAAAACCAAAGGGATCGACGACTAGATCCGAGATGCCTTTGTCGCCTTTTGCTTTGATGGCCGCCGCTCCATCTGCGAACGATTTTCTGACATAGGCAATGAGCGCGGGTTTGTTCTTGAATTGCGTGCTCGGGGGCTCGGCATCTTCCGCGGGCGGTTTTTGGCCGAGGGCGAGGTTGGTGAAGTAGTAGTTGGACGCGGCGACATGGATCAAGCGCTCGGCGAAGGTCTTGGTGCTGGAAGCGGCCTTGAAGTCGTACTTGTTCTCGGGAAAATCCTCCGACATGTCTATGAGCTTGCGGCCGATCTCGTTCCACTGCTTGAGGAGAGCGGCGGAGGGGCTGGCCGCCGGGTTGGGGGAAGGAGCCTTTCTCGCCGCGTCCTGAGCGAGTGTTGAAGCTGCGAACAGGACGGGAGCCAGAAATGCCAGAGCGATCCGTTTCATTGCGATGTCCTTTCGTCTATTTAGGTGAGAAAATACGACGCGCCTGTTTTCGGGGACCCCGTGAACCGAAAACGATGGCTTACGCTAGCGTGTCAAGTCCCATCAGGCAAGGACAAAATCTTCCTATTAGGGAGTCGGCTTGCTGTTGGGCCAGCCGATTATGACGCGAATCTCCGTGGGATTCTGGTACTGGGAGCGAACCATCAAGAACGTCTTGCCGTCTGGTGAGACGTCGTAGCTGGCCACGCCAGCTCCGCGGTCAAATCTGCGGTCGAAGAGTTCCACAGGCTTGGCAGCACGAAAAACCGGCTGAAGCTGGACGAGTGCGCTCATCATCTTTGAGCCGTTGCGGTAGAAGATTTCCCCACTGCCCCGGGCCCAGCGAGGTTGCTCGCCTCCCTCCATGGAAATTTGCCAGCGGCCTCCCGGTCCAGGTACCGGCTCCACATAGATCTCCGAGCGGCCAGACAGGTTCGATGCATAGGCCATCCAGCGGCCATCCGGTGAGAGCGATCCCTGCCGCTCCGTTGCCGGGGTTTGCTTGAAGGGGTGCATCTCGAAGGGACTTCTCAGATTGAGCAGCCATAGGTCCGTGCTCGTGACCGGATCATTGACCATGACGGCGGCATAGCCTCCCGCCGCAGAAGTGACATGACTGCTTACCGTGGTCTCGCGAACAAGCTGTGGCGGTGAGCTCCCATCTGACGCAACGCGATAAATGCCACGCTTTCCCGCCAGATCATAGATGTCAAAAAGCAAGTCTTTGCCGTCCGGGGTCCAAGAAGGAGCCACGTTGTTTTTCCCGTTCGCCAGGATGTGCGTCAACACTCCACGATCCCGCTCGTAGACGGCGATTTGCTGACCCTCCGTACCGCTGCGAATGGCCACGGCGATGCGTTTCCCGTCTGGCGACATGGCAGGATCAACATAATCTTGCATAGGAACATCGAGTTTCTTTTCCGAACCAGTACGATTCACCAAGTAGAGATTGCGCAAAAACATGCCAGCAGGGCCTGGAGCGTACACCAAGGTGCCGTTCGATGATGCGCTCGCTTGAGCGACGTAATTACTTTCTGCCACGCCCGTAGCTACCTGAGTCGGATCACCCATGACTGCAAGTTTCTTTGGATCGAAAGCAACAGCCCACAACATCCCACCGGAGTAGTACACAAGGTGACCTTCAGAGTAATAAGGACTTTGCGCGTTGTTAACGAGTGACCGAAGCTCGCCGGTGGCCAGATTCAGAGCATCCACTCTTCTCGTGTTCCCCAGATAATCCGTGAAGGCTATCCAGTCCCCTCCGGGCCCAGGGAACCACGCGGGCCCTTGGGGGTAGGTGGCTTTGTCGGAAGCAATGGTCACACCTCTCAAGGGGCCACCGGTAGCCGGCACGGTTGCCAGCCCTGAAGAAGGAAGAGTGACGACGATGATGTCATCGGGAGTCCAAGTTCCCCCGAAAAACGTGGGCAGCGGGCAAATCAGTACGGGATCGCCGCCGTCTGCCGGGACTCTCTTGAGTTTCCCCTGGCTGAAGAAGGCGACCCAGTCGCCGTTCGGAGAGAAAAATGGGAAAGTGGCAGATTCGGAATCCGGTATTTCCACGGGAGCGAATTGGTCCAGGCGGCGGACAAAGAGGTGGGACACGCCTTTCTCTGCGGCTACATAAGCCAAATGCTTTCCATCGGGGGAAAGTGCCAAGGCTTGCGTGGCGTCAGCAGCCAACTCCTGCGAGAGCGGAAGAGCGATAGTGAAGCGGATGGACCCAAGGGGCGTGCCCGGTGCACGGTCAGGCGACATTTTGAAAAGCAGCAGAAAGGTCATCACCACGAGGGCCAGCAGAACCGAACCGGCAATCACACCTACGTATCTGCGAGGTCGCAGTTTTGAAAGAGGGAGTTGAAATGCCGCACCGCTGGATTGCGACAGCCAATTCAATTGCAGCTTCAAGTCATGAGCGGTCTGAAAGCGGTCATCCGAGTTTTTGGCCAGGCAAGTACGAATGACGTAATCCAGCGAGGCCGGCGACGTCGGTTGAATCGCGGTCACAGGCGTAGGTTCTTTCTGGAGAATTGCGGAAGCGATAGAAAGTTGCGATTTACCGTCAAACGCGCGCCGTCCGGTCGTCATTTCATACAACACTGTTCCCAGGGCAAAAATGTCACTTCGCGCATCGGCTTCTTTTCCCTCGAGCTGCTCCGGCGACATGTACTGAATGGTGCCGACAATCATTCCAGCGGTGCTAATGGGTGCGGGGCTATCCAGCGTGGTGGTGGTCGCTGCCGAGGATGAGGGCGAGAACGTGGTGAAAGCTGTCCCAGGTTTTGCCAATCCAAAATCGAGGAGCTTCGCCCCTGTGGATGTCAACATCACATTGCCCGGCTTGAGATCGCGGTGAACGACGCCACTTCGATGCGCTTTTTCTAACGCGCTTGCGATCTCTATTCCGTACTTCAAAACTTGCTCCAGCGGCAACGGTCCCTTCTCTAGCCGCTTCGCCAAGGTTTCTCCTTCCACGCACTCCATCACCAGATAGTCGATGCCATCCTGACTACCTACATCGTGGAGCGCGCAAATGTTCGGGTGATTTAGTCCCGAGATGGTTTTCGCTTCCCGCGCAAACCGTTGTCTCGCAATGGGATCTTTCGAGATGCTCGCGGGCAAAATCTTGATGGCCACGTCGCGGGAGAGCCGTGTGTCCTTCGCGCGATACACTTCGCCCATTCCGCCTGCGCCGAGCGAGGCAACAATCTCATACGGACCGAGTCTGGTACCGGAGGTGAGAGCCATTCCTGCGGGGCATTATATCTGCAAAGGAAACGTCCTGCAGCCGACCGTATGATTCTGGACGAGTTGTCGGCTACCCGGAAGTAATCCGGTAACTTCCGGTTTGCCCGTTATCCTGGAACAATGGCTCCACCGCATGAACTTGCGGCCTTAGCCGATATTGAGGCGAAGCGGCTGCATCAATGGCCGCCTCTAGATTGTTTCCCCCTGAACCCTCCTCAATCGTTTGCTGCTGATATTCCTTGAGCACAAGCAAAAGCAGTTCCGACCAGGGCCCGCATTGTCTTTGCAATCGTTCGCCATGAGGTCCTCGGGAACACGATTCAACCAACGTGTTGGAGGGCAAACCGGGCGTACAATCTTTGCGGATTTCGAGGTCAAAAAGGAAATCCAAGTGGGTACGCCTTTGCTCCGTTTCTATGCAATTCGCCGCAGCGGCGCGGTCTTAGCTGGGGCGTTCCTCATGACCTGGCCCGCGCTCTACAACCGCTATCCGCTGCTGTACCCGGATTCGATGTCGTATCTCGAAGACGGCCGCCTTGTGGCACGGGCGCTGTTCCTGCACAAATTCTCGGCTGACTATGGCGGACGCTCGTTCATCTATTGTCTCGGCATTCTGCCGTTCCACTGGAATGTCAACCCCTGGCCTATCGTGGCCCTCAATGCCCTTCTGACCGCTTACGTCATATGGCTTGCAATGCGGTCCGTCCTGCCGCGGCAAACTGTCACGCGTTATTTGGCTCTCATTCTGCCGCTCAGCTTCTTCACTGGTTTGGGCTGGTTCGTCAGCCTGATCATGCCGGATATTCTTGGCCCCCTGCTATATCTCTCCATGTATCTACTCGTATTTGCCCGAGAAAGCCTCTCCCGTGGCGAGCGTCTGACCTTAGCCCTGATCGCTTGGTGGGCCGTGGCATCCCACGTCACGCACCTAATATTGGCTGGAGGCTTCTGCGTACTCTTCTTGGCACTGCTGGCTTTTCGACGATCCATGCGGCGGTGGTTAGGAGGCATCGCCGAAGTCGCGATGATCGTATTGATAGCCGCAGCAGCCCATCTAGCGCTGCACGCGTACTTGTATGGCGAGCCGTCGTTGAATGGCAAACGACCGCCGTTTCTCATGGCCCGCATCATTGTCGACGGCCCGGGACGCTCCTATCTGCAACAGCATTGCCGCAACACGAAACTCACTATCTGCAACTATCTCCCCGATATACCAAATGATGTAAGCGAATTTCTCTGGAATCTGGATGGAATCTGGCAGACTGCCTCGGCGTCTACGCGAGAACGTCTACGACAAGAGGAAGAACCGTTCGTTCTAGCCACTCTGCGAGAGTACCCTCGCGAGGAACTATTCATCGCTGCCACAAACTTCTGGCACCAGCTGATAAGCTTTGACTTGGGGGATTACGGCCCGAACCGCTGGGTCTTGGACGTGTTCGAGAAGGTCCTGCCCGGCGCGCGCTCACATTATCTCGTAACCCGTCAGGCTCAGGATGCTCTACCGGATGACTTCTCCACATCGGCGCAAAACTGGGCAGTCTTGACATCGCTCCTGCTGATCGGCACCCTAATGCCATTTATCTGGCGCCACCGGAAACCACGACTCGTCGGGCTCACGGCAGTAATTGTCTTCATGCTCATCACTAATGCGTTTGTCACCGGGGTCCTATCGGGCATGGAGGACCGTTACCAGAGCCGTGTAATCTGGTTAGTGCCCCTGTTAGCGGGGTTGTTCGCGCTGGAATTGGCTGGATCATCGAACTCGCCGAGATTGCAAGGGAGAGCTGGGGCCAGAAAGGACTTTGCCCGCAAGCCGTTTCTCCTCTTCGGAGTTGGCACCGGGATCTCGGGCAATCGCGTTAACCACTCTACGATCCGCGGGTCCCTCATGGGGTTGGGTTGCGCGTAGTCAAGCAGTTTTTCGGTGTATAATCCGGAGCGCTCGCTGCTAGATAGGTGGCTCTTGACTCCTGCGCAAACGCCAAACCTTTGGGTTCCCGTCTGTTGCGAGCGCGTCATGCGCTACAACATGTTCGTCCAACAGAATGGCACCGCCTACGGCGCACTGGTCTGCTCCGTCTGCAACAAGAACGTCACGTTTGAGCTCGAAAACTACGCAGACTTGTCCGCCTACGGCGAAGGTTCCCGCGTCCTCAGCATGCTCGGATCTCCGAAGCCACCAAATGTGCCGCGCCAAAATCCAGCAGGGGATTCGGCTTTGAACGACCAAACCTTGTGATTTAGATCGTCGCTTTCCTGAAGCGCGGGCTGACGCATGATAGGCCAGACTATCTCTCATTTCCGCATCATTGAGAAACTAGGTGCTGGCGGAATGGGTGTGGTCTACAAGGCCCTGGACACCCGCCTCGACCGCCCCGTCGCTCTGAAATTTCTGCCTGACAACATGGCGGAGGACTCGCAGGCTCTCGAACGCTTTCGCCGCGAAGCACACGCCGCTTCCGCTCTCAACCATCCCGGCATCTGCACCATTTACGACATTGGCGAGGAGCTCCATCGGCCTTTCATCGCTATGGAGTTCATCGATGGCGAATCCCTCCGCCAACACACACATGGGCACCCGCTCCCATTGGAACAGATCGTCGACCTGGGCATTCAAATTGCCGATGCTCTCGACGTAGCCCACTCCGAAGGCATCATCCATCGGGACATCAAGCCCTCCAATGTCTTCGTCACCAAACGCGGTCAAGCCAAGCTCCTCGATTTCGGTTTGGCCAAGCTCGTCGTCAAGGATTTGCTGCCTCTCGATGCTGAGGATTCCTCATCCAAATTGATTCAAGATCCCCTCTCTATTGTCGGCATCATTAGCGGCACTCCCGCCTATATGTCTCCGGAGCACGTTCGCGGCGATGACCTCGACCGCCGCACCGATATCTTCGCATTGGGCCTGCTGCTATATGAAATGGCAACCGGCCGCCAGGCATTCAGCGGCAAAACCGGTGGCGCGATCATCGAATCCATTCTTACCCGTACTCCTCCGTGTGTTCGAACGGTGAATCCTCAGATTCCCCTGCAGCTCGAGGAAATCATCAACAGGTGCCTCGATAAGGACAGAAACCTTCGCTATCCGACCGCCGCCGCCGTCCGCTCTGATTTGCAGCAGCTAAAACGCGTTTCCGAATCCGGCCAGATCACTTCACCCGCTGCATTACCCTCGGCCGCCATTCTCGCTACAACTCCTCAGGTGCGTCGCTTCGGTTGGAAAGTGGCAGCAGGAGCCGCACTCCTTGTCGCAATCCTCGCTTTTGCTGGCTGGTTATACAGTACACGCCGCGCTCACGCCTTGACCCAACTGGACACGATCGTTCTCGCGGACTTTATCAACAAGACTGGCGACCCCATTTTTGATGACACCCTTCGTCAGGGTCTTGCCGCGCAGCTCCAGCAATCCCCGTTCCTGAGCCTGATCTCCGAGCAGCGTATCCAACCAATCTTGCGGCTCATGGGCCTACCGCCTGACAGCAAGCTTTCCCCCTCGATCGCTGGCGATCTCTGCCAGCGAGCCGGAAGCAAGGCATACTTGACCGGTACTATCTCCAGCTTGGGCAGCCAGTACGTCATCGGTGTCACAGCCGTGAACTGTCAAACCGGCGATTACCTCGCACAGGAACAGGTAACTGCCGATGGCAAAGAAAACGTTCTGAAGGCGCTCGGTGAAGCTTCAACTAAGTTGCGCAAAGAACTCGGAGAGTCCCTTAAGACCGTCCAGAAACTCGATACTCCTATCGAACAGGCAACCACGCCTTCTCTCGAAGCGCTCCAGGCCTACAGTCTCGGGCGCAAAACCATGCAGGGCAAGGCCGACTTTGCCGCCGCCGTACCCCTGTTCGAGCGTTCCATCGAGCTCGATCCGAATTTTGCGATGGCTTATGCCACTCTCGGCACCACGTATCACAACCTCGGCGAAAAAATTCTCGCCGCGAAAAATACCCAAAAAGCTTACGTACTCCGCACGCGCGTCAGCGAATGGGAGAAGTTCTATATCGAATCCCACTACCATCACTTCGTCACCGGCGACTTGGAGAAGGCACGTCAGGTTTATGAACTTTGGGCGCAGATCTATCCCCGTGAGCAGGTGCCGCCTATCAATCTCGGTGTCATCTATCAGACTCTCGGACAGCACGACAAATCCCTCACACAATTCCGCGAGGCACTTCGTCTTAGCCCAGCGGACAGCCTCAATTTCGGCAATCTCGTCCTTGCCGACATTCATCTCAATCGTCTCGACGAAGCCCGCACCACCGCCAACGAAGCCTTGGCGAAGAATCTCGATTCCGCCGACCTGCGCGTATATCTCTATCAGCTCGCTTTCTTGAGAAACGATCTGCCTGGCATGGCACAGCAGGTCTCCTGGACAGCCGGGAAGCCCGGAAAAGAAAACATCATGCTGTATCTCGAAGCTGCCACCGCCGCCTATTCCGGCAAACTTACCGCTGCTCGCGAGTTCTCTCGCAAGGCGGCTACGTCTGCCGCACGCGCCAATGAAAAAGAAATGGCCGCGGGCTGCGAATCCGCAGCAGCCTTATGGGAAGCGCTGTATGGGAACGCTTCGGAGGCACGCCAACGCGCTGGCGGCACGCTCGCTCAATCAAACGGGCGTGACGCCCAGTTTGTCGCTGCCATTGCTCTTGCTTTGATCGGCGATTCGGCGCGCGCGCAAGCTCTCGCCGAAGATTTGCAGAAGCGCTTTCCCGAGGACACCATCGTCCGCTTTAATTACTTGCCAACGTTACGCGCCCAGCTTGCTCTCGCGGTTCCCAACGATGGAGCGAAGGCCGTTAGCACCCTCACCGCTGCTTCCCAGTACGAACTCGGTGTTCCCGGCAGCAGCACCTTTTGGGCCAACCTCTATCCTGTCTATGTCCGCGGCGAAGCCTTTCTTGCTGCCCTGCAGGGAACTCAGGCCGCAGCCGAGTTTCAGAAAATTCTCGATTGGCCGGGCGTCGTAGTTAGCGAGCCCATTGCCGCACTCGCCCATCTTGAACTCGCCCGCTCTTACGCCCTCGCGGGAGACGTAGTCAGGTCTCGAGCCGCATATCAGGATTTCCTCACCCTCTGGAAAGACGCCGACCCTGACATTCCCATCCTGAAGCAAGCCAAAGCGGAGTATGCGAAGCTGCAATAGCCACCAGTTGGCAGGTAGTGTCATTCCACGTCATTCACGTCTACGGTTTACTGGCGCGAACACGCAGTTCCATGAATGCTAGCCAGCGATTACAGCCGGGCGCACCGCCTGTCACGCAACTGCAGTGTGTTTCTGTGGGAATTTAGGCACGTGGGACCGCGCAGTGCGTCCCAGTACGCGGTTTCAACGGTAGCGAGAATGTGTGGGTCCTTCTACGGCATCACCAAGCCAACTTGCGACGCGCGGTCCCTTGCGGGGCAGTCTACTCCCCTTCGCAGTTCTTGGCACGTTGTAGTTCAGCGTTGAGTAGGCCCGAACACAGACGCCTGAGCACCTGTCGCCACGAGAAGCACTTCGCTTTCACTAAGAGTGAATTCGACAAAACCGCAATCTAGGCAGATCAAGAGTTTCGGAAATACCAAGACGGGAGGCTGGTCCAGATTTTTCAGAACGGGAAAATGGACGCTGATCTCAGCACCGAACTCTGCCTGGTTGTTCGATCCGCATGTCTTGCATTGCATACCAGACCTCGAACTTTAGGCTAGCTCGGCATTGTTACAGGACAATTAAAGGCGGGTGCTCGCCTGGAGTGGCAGCCATGCCACTTTCCTGACGCGCAGGTGAATCATTTGACCGCGAAGTCCCTCGCCCACCTTCGCCCTTCGTTCGCCCTAGGGCTCCCCTTTGCGAAAGTTGTGCATTCTGTGCATTCTGCTACCGGCCAGAATTACAGTGAAATCCCAACCCCCGAAACGCATCCATTGCGTTACGAATCCAGAAAAGTGTAGGCTGCAAAGACTGGCACTTACAGAACTGAATTCTTGAATCACGCAACGATTCATCTATTTTGAATTTTCTACGGTGCACGAACCCCGGGGCGGTAACCTCACCGCCGCTCCGTCTCTTCAGGTTGTGACTCTTCACGATAAAAATGCTGTCGTAGTGTCCCCGTCATCTGGGTTGCAATTCCACTTCTTCGGTTTAGTGCGTTAATCAGGCCTATAGTCCCAATCGCAGGCAATAATTTCTGTAATGATAAAACCGGACGGACTTATGCTCACCCACCCGGTTTCATCAATTGTTCGTAAACAGTCACAAAAGCATCCGGGCCGACACTCATGTCTCCGCGAAATGGATAGTCAATGGTGGCCAGTTCGAAGATCAATAGTCCGAGCAAAGCTGAAAGCAATACGGTCATCCAGAAATGCATGCTTTGATTTCTCATGTAAAAGAACCAGGTGATCGCAATGCAGATGAAAGCTCCTCCCAACAGCATGAACCATAGAGCTGCGGACAGTCCTCCGGTCACACTCTGCAATCGCAAGCGCCGGAACTCTACCAGCCGATCGTATTCCCGGTACGCCTCTGCGTGGAGTATCTTCTGTCCTTCAGAGGATGGCTCGAAGACAACGAGCTTCTTCTGGAACGCGTCGAGAAGTTCGATGCCTCCCGGCGGAATAGTCCCCCTTCGTTGCGCGGGCCATGCAACATCTATCACTTCCCGGGTGTAATGTCGGAGGCCTTCCTGAAGCTCCGTGCGCCTTTCGACTGGATAACTGCTGACGTCCCGGTACAGCGCTGCCAGCGACGCTGCTTCCTGAGCGACTTTCATCTCAGCGTCGGTGTGGGTCGTCCACGCTCCCACGGACATCAATCCGAGTGTGACTCCATAGAACACCGTGACTGCTCCCAGAAAGAAACCTACGATGTCGTTATGAGAATGGTCTTCGAAGTGGAGACCACGCGCCCACTTTCGTGTAAGAAACATTCCTCCTACGCCGACAAACACGAACGTCCCTATCGTCAACACTCCAAAAAGCCAAGTCGGTAATGAATATACCCAGAACATGCTCATAGAGATCACACCTCGCTTTCAGGTGGCAACAAGGCTTCGCGACGTTAATGAGCACGCTAACATAGGGGCCTGCCCACCGGTACGTTACGCACAGCCAGTATTGACACTAGTCTCGAATCCCAGGAAAGAAGAATTTATGACCTCGACAGGCACTGATTCCAATTAGCGGAGAGAAATCTCTAACTGGCGTCGGTTTTTGCGATTTGCCGGATTCTGAGTGAATCAGCCACATCATTTTTGGGCGGCCTAGCCTGTAGTTTCTGACAGTAGCAATCGCTAACCGCCAGTGAAAGCATAGAATATGTAGTACCGTCAGGCGGTTCATGTTCAAGGAGGGATTCCATGCGATTAGCTGTCCTCTGCCTCTTAGCGTCCGTCGTGCTCCCGCCACTAAGCCGAGCGCAGGTTCCTGTTTTCGTCATTACGCCGGAAGAAAGCACGATCAAGTTTTACGTGAAATCATCGGTGGATATAGAGGGTCATTTCGACAAGTGGGACGCCACTCTAACATTTACGTCTCCTAATGTCTCGACAGGCGCCTTGGACATCAAGATTCAGGCAGCCACAGTGAATACAGGGAGCGGCATGAAGGACAAGAAGCTGAAGAGCAAAGATTTCTTTGACGTCGAGCAGGATCCATTGATCACGTTCAAGTCAACGAAGATTGTGCGGACCAGCCCAACCACCTATCAGGTGCAGGGCGACTTTACGATACGCGGAGTGACTAAACCCGACACCCTGATGCTAACGGTGGACAGCGAGGGGAAAGGCATAGGCGAAATTAAAGGAACAATGGCCTTTGACCGTAAGGATTACGGGGTGGACGGCAGCATCCCTTTCATCAGGATCGCCGACCGTGTCGAGGTAACAATCGCTTTTCTGGCGAAACGAGTCAGCGGGCCTCCGGTGATCTTCAACCAGTAAGCCACCCCGGCAGCAGCAGCGAAGGCCCCTTCTGGACCGTCTCTACTATCCAACTGGGGCATAAGTCCCGATTTTGTCGCCTTTCCGGACATCTTGCTCCTAGTGTGCTGTCCCGTAAATACGTTCGCATAGTCGTTCGACCTTAGCGAAGATCGAATCCGCTGTGGCAGTCCAGACGAATGGCTGCGCATGGCGGTTGGAATTCTGGACGTAGTGATCGATTTTC
>Ga0210384_10004925_pt1 | contig 14758 bp, 14 predicted proteins | sample IncBWH2MmetaG_FD_160574 | JGI IMG/M metagenome (GOLD analysis project Ga0210384, IMG submission 160574) | Forest soil microbial communities from Barre Woods Harvard Forest LTER site, Petersham, Massachusetts, United States - Inc-BW-H-2-M | ecosystem: Environmental > Terrestrial > Soil >...
GTAATCATTTGCGCCGAGTTTTTTCCGGTGAAGCTTGCCGCCAAAGCGGACACGTGCGAAGTACTGGCCGGTTGGATTGTAACGGTAAAGACACGCGGTTTTAGATTTAGTCCATTGTGCGTCAGAGTGCATGTCAGATAGCATGAAGTATCATAAGACAGTATCAATCCGAAAATCACAAGACTTGAAAAAAGGTTGTAAGTATTTGAACCAGTTGATATTCGGGCGGTTAGCTCAGTGGTAGAGCATCTCGTTTACACCGAGAGGGTCGGGGGTTCGAACCCCTCACCGCCCAGATCTGGTGATCGGTGACTGGTGATTAGTGAGAATTGTGAGGCGCCCACCAGCGAACGCCAATTTCTCAAACACTGCTCTACTGAGTGTTATCGACCACTTGCGTCGCAGATTTTCTCAAATCAAGCTCGTCGCTTACCTTCTGGAGACCCGCAGTGAGCCTTTCAACCTGTTTCTGCAGGTCCTGTACTTTGCGGTGCTCTTTGAGGAACTCGTTCAGCAACATCGCGTTCACGGCTTCGTAGCGCACAGTGAAGACTTTCCCTTCGGCGTCGCGTACCACTAGATCGGGATTCACTTTTTCAACTTCCTCGGCCACGAGGCCAAACTGCGGAATACCATCTGGATCAATTTCCTGCTTGTAATGGAAGCTGACCGGTTTGAGCGCAAGGATCGCTTCGCCGGTCTTGTCTATGGGCTTAACATCTGCCTTGAAACGCTGCGACGAGGGAGCCACGCCAAGTTGACCACTGGAGTTTACAACAACGGCCGTGCCTGTAACCCCCACTCCATGAATGCCAGCGATAAACGCTTTTGTCTGAGTTCCTACCGTCCCGACGCGAATGGTACTGGACTCGGCCGCGACACCCACGTTTTCGATATCGATGTTGTTATTGCCCGTGGTGAGATTGGCACCGGCATGAAGGCCCAATCCAATGTTTCCGAAACCAGTTGTGTTCATCCCGAGCGCCTGATACCTGCTAACTGTGTTGGAGCTGCCGGTTGTATTGCTAGAGAGCGCAGCACCACCCGTGGCCGTGTTGAAGTTGCCGCTTACATTGCTCTGGAGCGCATGACGACCGCTGGCTGTGTTTTCGGAGCCGATTGTGTTACTCGCGAGGACACGAGAACGCGAGCAGGAGAACAGTGAGAGGTGAATACTGAGAAATGATTAGTGGCCCGCCTTCGCCAAAGGTACGGCGCGGCAAGGACGAGTGGTTGATTGAATTTCCTACACCTGGAGTTTTCATGTTCTTTGTTTTCATTTCTTGGTTGAGCCTGGATCGTTAAACTGCATGAACCGCAATCCAGTTTCCGCGGGGAACCACGAACCATCCTCACAAGGCGCTTTGGCCAGCGCCCTGACATCGGCTGACTCGAGGCTCAAGTTGGATCTGGAGATCGCGTAAAGCGCTTCCCAGCCCCGAATGCCTTCGGGGCAGAAACCTCGGGTCACGCAATCGAGCATGCTTCTATATGCAGCGCGAAAATTTGTCGAGCCTATTTCGATACATATTGAGCGATTTGCGCTTGGAGCGCGAACACCGTGGTCAATTCACTTGGTGAGCAACTCGAACGCAACTGGAAAATAATCGTCTCCCACTCGCCGTATTCTTTAACAGATGGGTGCAGTCCATCACGCGCGACTAACGAAGGATCGTCGCCCATTTTTTTGCTGACCGGGAAAACGTCGACCACGCGCAAGCCGCGGTTCATCGCTTCCTCGGCAATAATTTTGTTGAAGCCAGTGAGGCCTTCCGAAATATCGCGACCGCGAGAGTAACGCGGCCCGGTCGGTGTCACTCCGAAGTCGGGAATGGTGACGACGAGCAAACGGTTCTTGTCGCGTAGGACGGCGAGCATTTGATCGAGAAGAAAGATAAAACGCTTTCGAAAGGTTTCGGCGTCCACACCTTGGACCCAATCGTTCACGCCGATCTGTAGCGTACCGAAGTTTGGTTTTGCTGCGGCAAAGATCGGCAACTCATGATCAATTGCCTGCTGCGCCGTCCAACCGGTACGCGACGGATTGGCGACCAGATCGAGATGCAGACCTTGCGCCTTCAAATGTCGCGTCAAAACCGCCGGCCACGATTCGTTAAGTGAGGCGCCCCCACCGATTGAGTAAGAATCGCCAATCACAGCGTAGCGAACGCGATTGATTGGCTCGCCGCGGGTCTCATTCACTATCTCGGGCTCTCCCGTCTTCGTCGCTCGACTCTCGCCGGGCTCATTCTCGATCTTATTTTGCGCACTTGCCATCGCAAGAGTGAAAACAATAAAGCCGATTGCCGGTATGTGCTCTTTCACGGTCAATTACGCCGGTAGGACGACGCTTCCTCGGGCCAACCAATTTTCTTGGCTCGACAGTCTCGCGCTACCAAAACATCCGATTCATTTCATCTGCTACGACAACATCTCCGTCACGGCGGCTTCGGCATGGATTTTCATAGTGTTTAAGAACGGAGTTCCTTTGTGCGTTTCGTCGCGCAGAATAAGCGGCAACTCTGTTCCGGCTAGGATGACGCCGTCGATGTCAATCTTGTTTTTCAAACGATCGACAATAGCCAGTAAGCCGGCGCGCGTTTCCGGCAGAAATTTCCCGGGAATTAGCTCGTTCATATATTTGTCGTGCATGTAATCCTGATCGGCTGAATCGGGAGTAACGAGCTCGATTCCCTCGCGCGAGAAAACCTTGGGATAAAAACTTCCCTGCATGGTGAAGCGCGTTCCGAATAGCGCGATGCGTCTCATTTCCCGCGACCTGGCGGCCGCACACGTTGCTTCGACAATACTGATCAAAGGAATCGGCGAATTGGGTGCGACGTCGTCGAAGACAATATGTGGCGTATTTGCCGAGATCAGGCCGAAGTCGGCTCCGGCCCGTTCGAGTTTGCCGATTTCCTCAAGCAGGTAATTGGCCATGCCGGTGAGATCATTCGCGGCGATGAAATCGATTCCCTTCTTCAGATCGACGCTATTAATGATGAATTGCGGATAACTGCCGTCGCGCCGCCGCGCGCGGTAGAGCTCGATGATGCGCTCGTAATATTCGATCGTGCTCTCCGGACCGAGGCCGCCGATCATCCCGAGAATCTTCATTTGCACTATTCAATTTAGCGGAACTCGCGGCGAAGTAACGCCGCATCGGTGTGTGTCCTAACGGGATGTAAACACGCCGTCGTTAACGTAAGCCAGAATAATCGTTACCGACGTGGCGGTTGACTTCTTCGGAGTCTTCGACTGAAAGCACGCCAAGTCGTCGGCGATAACGCCGGCCCCACGCGTGCATGTCATCCTTGGTCGGTTGAAAAAACTTTTGCGCGAAAAGCGTCGGCACAAACGCGCTCAGAATTACGACTGTGACCAGAATTGTGTATTGGCGTTGATCGATAATCTCGTTTTGAAAGCCGAAAAGGGCAGAGATGGTGCCGAAAGTGAGGCCGGTCGCCATGAGTAACGTGGTGTAAGTGGCTTCGCGGCGATGCATGTAGTGCAGGCGTGCCAATGGCCAGACGCCGGCAATCTTCGTCAGCATCTTCAGGAGAAGAAGACTCCCGACTATAGTAAGAGCCGGCCAAAGCGCAGCGAGTGAAACGTAGAGCCCGGCTTTGATAAAATAAAACGGAGTGAACATCGCGAAGGCGATGCTGCGCATGCGATGAACGAGTGTTTTATCACGGAGAAAAACGCCAGCCACAACCAGACCGACCAGATAAGCAGGCAAGACCGCTTCGCTCTTTGCCGTGGTTGCGAGACCACCGAGAAAAAACAAAACGAAAAAGATGAATTTTACTTCCGGCTCGCTCACGCGTGTCGCACCCAACTTGTCGATGATCCCCTTTGTCCACGCCGGCATGAACCAAAGGACGACGCACATGGTTACGACAAAAACGAGCAGCCAGAGATTGTAATTTGCGAAGAGCCCGCCGAGCGCGAGCACGGTTCCAAAATCCGTAATGAAACACGCCGCCAGAATCATTTTTCCCATGGCAGTGTCGCCGAATCCACCTTCAATCATAACTGCGTAGACCACAGCAACCGATGTGGTGGAAAGCGCAATGCCGGCGATTTGCGCCTGGTGCAGCGGCCAGCCGAGAACAAATTGGGCGAAGAGCCAGATCACCGTGAACGGAACGGCAAAAGATAGAACTCCAATAAGCAGGCTGGCGCGCAGATTTGTTTTCAGCGAGCGCGGATCGATTTCCGCTCCGGCCAGAAATGTCAGCACGCCGCTCCCGAGCAAGGCTAGGAAGTTGATCCACTCATTGCTGGCGGCGAGGTGGAGGAAATTGCCCGCGATTACGCCGATGAAAATTTCGATGAGCGCAACCGAGATGCCTACTCTGATCGAGATCAAACTCGCGACCAGCGCGAGCGCCATCCAAATCGCTGCAACGAACCAAACATTTTGAAAAATAATACTCGAAGTATCAAAACCGACCCAAATATGATTGAGCACAATAAAACTCCTGCTTGCGCACCGTTGCGCCAACAGGAGTCATCAGCTCTGAAACCGATCAGTGCGGTTCTCCGTTTCTTGGAAGGCAAACTCCATTGCCTGAGATGGAAATAAATCGAAGTTCTTTCCAAGACAAGCGAATTGTAAAGGGCCGATTCGGCTTTGTCTTGCTCAACTCGACCGGATAAGATCGACATCGTGAAAGCCAAAATCTTTTTCGTAGCGACAATGATCATTTCCTCGACTTCGGCGCATGCGCAATCGCGAGGGGCCAGCCCGAGCCCGGTCACCAACAAAGCGTTGATTAGCAACACGGGCGGTGCCGAAGTGATGGCCGCGGCGGCGCTGCACACCATTGCGAAGGAATACTACAACTGGCGCAACGAAAACTATCCCGTTTCCAGCAGCGATCGCGGCTTGCACACCTGGGACAACAAGCTGACCGATTATTCGCCGGGAAAAATCGCAGCGCGTGCGCAGCGTGTGCGTTCGTTGCTGGAAAAAGTCCGCGCGATAAAGATCGATAATTGGCCGAAGGACGAACGAATCGACGCGATTCTTTTCCGCGCACAGCTCGAGCGAGTCGATTTCGAAGATCGCGTGCTGAAATTCGAGCGCACGAATCCGCAGGTTTATATCGGCGAATGCACGAACGCGATTTTCTCATTGTTGAAAAAGGAATACGATACGCCGCGCAATCGCGCGCTCGCGGCCACGGCGCGGTTGAAAGAGATGCCCGCGTTGCTCAAGCAAGGCCTGAGCAATTTGCAAAGCCCGGTAAAACTTTACGCGCAGCTCGCGATGCAATCCGCACGCTCGATTGATCCGCTCTTGAACAACAGTTTGATGGCGCTCGATGTCGATCTTGCGCCCGACGAACACAACGAGCTGGTGAAGGCGCGCGATGAGGCGCTCGTCACGCTCCACAGTTATGCCGACGAGCTGGAGAGACGTTTGCCGAAGATGAAAGACTTCGCGCCAATGGGTGAACCTAACTACAATTACTATCTCAAACACGTCCTGCTTTTGCCCGTCGATGCGCGTGAAATCGAAACGATCGGTCGCGCGGAGCTGGCGCGTTATCGCGCCCTCGAAGCTCTCCTTCCCGATCCGAAACTGGCCGATCCCGATCCGTCGCGCAGCGCGAACATTCCGCCGGACCAGGCGTCGTTCCTAAAAGCGTACGAGAGCCGCGAGCAGGAGATGATCAATTTTCTGAAAGAAAAAAATCTCGTCACGTTGCCCGATTATCTCGGCACGTTTCAGATTCGGCAATTGCCAGAAGCGTTCAAGCCGACGAGTCCCGGTGGTTTCATGAATCCGCCCGGTGTTTATGACAAAGACCCGACGGGCTTTTATTTCATTCCGACTTACAATCCGCAATCGAAGAACTTTTACATTCGCGCGGCGATCGAAGATCCGCGGCCAATCCTCGGACACGAAGGAATCCCTGGACATTTCCTGCAACTTTCCATCGCGAACCACTTGAGCGACGAAATTCGCCGTCAGCATGAGGACGGTGTGTTCGTGGAAGGCTGGGCGCTTTACGGCGAAGAGATGTTGATGCGCACGGGGCTTTATCCAAACAATTCGCCGGCGCAGGGACAAATCTTGCGCTTGTCGCGTTATCGCTCCGCGCGAATCGGCGTCGATGTAAACTTGCACACGGGCCGATGGAGCTTCGAACAGGCCGTGAAATATTTCATGGAAGCCGGCGGGCTCGATCGCGAAGCCGCCGAAGGCGAAGCTGCCGGCGCAGCTTCAAGTCCGCATCAAAAGATCAGCTACATCATCGGCAAATGGCAGATCATGAATTTGCTCGGCCGCTACAAAGATCGACAAGGCGAAAATTTCCGCCTCGGTCAATTCCACGACGATCTGATCAAGAACGGCAGCCTGCCGGTTGCGATCATCGAATGGATCCTACTGGATGATCCAACAAGCGTGCAAAAAGTGATGAGTGAAAAACAGTGACGAGCCTTCGGCCGCCAACTTCAAAAATCCAAAACGGGCCACGTTTTGGACATTTTGGCGGCTTGGGTGATTGATATTTCTTTGGAGCGTGGACGTTGGTGCTTGGAGCTTTATCGCAGTACGAATGCTTTGCTCGAGAGGGCGAGGGCGACATCGCAAGCGGTGGCGCATCTTCTGCTGACAAAAGAGCATGCGGGTTCTGTTGGTCACATTCCTTTTGGTGGCGAGCGTTTGCCGCGCGATCTGCGGTCCCGTGCCGCTCACGGCAAAAGAGATCGGCCTCATGCTCCGCTCCGGCTATTCCAGCGAAGCGATCATGCGCGAACTTTCCGCACGGCATTTTGCCGATTCCTTTGATTCCACAATGGAAAAACAGCTCGTCCAATCCGGCGCGGACAAATCCCTTATCGACGCACTGCGGAGTGGCGCCTATCGGTTGTCGCCTTCAGAAATGGCGGCTGCAAAGGAAAAGCTGGCAGAAGAGCAACAACGTGGCGTTCTCGCCGCTCAACAATCGAGGGAATCCGGGCCGCCTCAGCAGAGCGTATCCGCGCCGGAGCGTGTAGCCCCGAAAGCTTTCGAGGTCGGAGCGCCGGGGGCAACCTACCAGCTTCTTAAAGGCGACCTGGTCTATTGGCGCCAGGGAACGCTGAGTCATTTCGACGACGAAGCACTTGAAAATAAAAAACTCTACCTCTTCTTTTTCTCCGCGAACTGGTCCCCGCAGGGTCGCAAGTTCACACCGCAATTGGTGGAGTATTACAATCGCGTCGCGCCCCAGCATCCGGAGTTTGAAGTGATCTTCTTCAGCGCGGATCGCTCACCGTTCGGCATGGAAACTTATATGGGACAGGCCAACATGCCGTGGCCGGCGGTCGATTACGAAAAGCTCGGGAGCAAGGCCGCGATTCAAAACAATTTTGTGCGTGGCCTCCCTTGTCTCATTTTGGTGGACGGCAGCGGTAAAGTCCTTTCCAACAGCTACGGCACCGACAAAAATCTCGGTCCGGAGACAGTTCTCGCCGATCTCGACAAGATTTTAAGCGGCAAGAGCGAAAGCGCGGTTGCACAACGGCCGTGAGTTTGTAGCCAAGGCCGTGTGGGCCGTTGGACTCGCCGAAAATGCAACGTTCAACATCCAATGTTGCAACCTACTGTGCCGAATCGGCCTGCCGCTGCGGGGAAGCCTACGCCATTGTTTCCGCGTGAATTCGGATTTTCGCGCTTTATGGCGGAGATATTTCCTCGACTGTACGCGCTCATCAAATGAAAACCGAGTCACCGGCGCTGCCTGCTACTGTAGTTTCGCCCGCGCGTTTTTCTCTAAGAGTGCTTGGGGCGTGGCTGGCTCTCTGCGTGATCTGGAGTTCCACCTGGCTGGCAATCAAGATCGGGCTCAGAGACTTGCCGCCAATCTCATTTGTGGCGTTTCGTTTTATTATCGCGGCAGGCGTGCTCGTCGGGATTTGCGCCGGACGCTTTCGTTTTTTTCCGCGGCATCTCGCGGATTACTCATTCCTGGCGTTCACTGGTGTGCTGACTTTCGCGATCAATTACGGATTACTCTTTCGGGGTGAACAGCACGTTTCCTCGGGGCTGGCCGCGATTTTGCAGGCGACCATCCCGATGTTCGGCCTTGTCTTCGCGCACTTCCTTCTCCCCAGCGAACCGCTGAAATGGGAAAGGGTGCTCGGCGCGATCCTCGCGCTCGGCGGCGTGGCGATCATTTGCGCGAAGCTGCTCGATTTCCAAGGCATCATGGCGTTCTGGGGCGGCGTCGCGATCGTGGTGGGCGCGGCGAGCGCGGCTTACGCAAGCGTGGCGGTCAAAGCACGCGCAACGGAGTTTGCACCTGCGGTGATGGCGGCGTGGCAGATGATTTTCGCACTCGGACCGCTCATCCTCGTTAGTGTTTGGAGCGAAGGGAATCCCGTTCACTTTCACTGGAGCAAAGTCGCAGTGGGCTGTTTGCTTTATCTTGCGTTATTTGGGTCGGTGCTGGCATTTCTTTTGTTCTACTGGTTGATGCAGCGAATCGCGGTCACGAATCTGCTCACGATCTCGCTGATCACGCCGCCACTGGCGGTGCTGCTCGGATGGTTTGTGGCCGGGGAAACGCTTTCCCGATGGGCATTGCTCGGCGCGGCGTTCGTTTTGTTGGGCGTGGCGCTGATCGTTTGGAAAAGCACCAGAAGCCAAGCGCGTCAAACTCTTAACATCGAAGCCGCATGAATCCGGGGTAAACAGAAGTATTTGCGCCCACTCGCGGATCGAGAGCGACGCTCTGGGTCCGAGCTGTCGCGGATGGAACCCTGCTGCTTTGAGAAGACCAAGCTGGAGAGGGCCGAACGAGATTATTATTTTTGTTCAAGAGCATCAGAGCGCTCGACGATAGATGTTTGAGATTGATCTCTCGCAGAGATGGCGGGAGCGAATTGCGATCAACCACAAAAGACTGCGGACTCGGACTGCTCGCGTCTGCAGCGGGAGCGCGAGCGTGGAGCCGAGGTCCCAACCGGACGCTCGCTGCGCACAACGCGTGGCAGAGCGGAATTTGAACAACTTCACCGCACAACTAATGACCTAAAATATGTGGATCGACAACTTGGCCGCTGTTAGCGAAGGCGATGGTATTGCTTCAACAACTTGCGAACGCGATCGTGGGGCAGTGCATCGACGTGATGATTGTCTCGGCCGGTCATGCTTTGATTGTCGATGAGCGCGTTGACAACTGCTTCTTCGGTAGCTTCAACGACACCGGCGAAGATCGGATCCATCCGGTCGTTAGGCATGGTCTCAACCGAACGCGTGACTTGATCGGGATTTGCCGCGCCCGAGTTCGCCGTTGAAAAGGCGATGAACAAATCGCCCGACCCGTTGCCGGAAATGGCGCCGGTGCGTGCGAGTCCGAGCGACACGCGGCGGGCGAGTCGTTTCAATTGATGCGGCAGGAGCGGCGCATCGGTGGCCACGACGGCGATGCATGAGCCGGCCTCTTTCTTGTAAACCTCGCCGGGAATTTCTTGGCCGATTGGTACGCCCGCGATAATGAGCTGCGGACGGCGACCGAGATTTGCTTGCACGAATACGCCGATCGTAAAACTGCGAAGAGCTTCCTTGTCGTCTTTCATATCGATCTTGCGCGAGGCGGTACCGCTTCCGCCCTTGAATTCGTAACAAATCATGCCTGTCCCACCGCCGACGCTCCCCTCTTCGATCGCGCCGCCAAGCGCGGTATCGAGAGCCTGAAAGACATGTTCCGGTTTTACATGAAAGCCGTTTACATCATTGAGCCAGCCGTCCCACGTTTCGGCCACAACCGGCAAACTCCACGAAAATCCTTGCGCGTCGGCGCCTCCGTGCGCATTCCGCCACGCGACGACGGCATCGCGGGCCACGCCCACGCTATGCGTGTTTGTGATAACGATTGGCCCTTCGAGAAATCCGCCTTCTTCGACCCACGCCGTGCCGGTCATCTCGCCGTTCCCATTCAGTGAAAAGACGCCGGCGTAAACCGGATCATTCGCGGCGGTGTGTCCACGCGGCAAGATCGCCGTCACGCCCGTGCGCACCGGGCCCTGCCCGACAATGAGTTTGCCATCGCCACTGACCAATGTCGTGTAACCAACTTCCACGCCGGCAACGTCCGTAATCGCGTTGAATTTTCCCGGCGTGCCCTCGAAGGGAATGCCAAGATCGCGCGCGCGAACGACTTTGTTTTCGATTATCGATCTAGCCGGTGGAGAAGTTTGCGGCTCGCGCGCGAGAATTGGTAAGATGCAGACCAGCAATGCGGCGAGAGCAGATGTCGATGTTCGAGACATGCAGAACACGTGCAACCCGCCTACGCCGAAAGCTTCGGCGTGGCAAGCGCTCGCTTGTCTAGCCGTAGGTCGCCGCGGCGACCGAAGGAAGAACGTCCAACGTCCAACGCTCAATCAAATCCGACAAGTTCGATTGTTTGCTGGCCCGCGTGAGCATCCGCAAAACGTCTCAGAGTTTGATCCATCGCTCCCCGCCCACAAACCGAATTTGTCACTGTGTCAGTACGCTTGACATTCGGGGCACCGAGTTTCTAACATGCGAAATCTGGCCAAAGCCTATCGCGAAGGCGCCGGCCTCGCTGCCGATAGCGGAAGAGAGCGGAAGCAGTCGCGCCATAATGGCTGCTGGGCCGAGCCCAACGGCTCACTGAGCAGCAAACTGTATGGCAAGCGTTGCGCCTGCTAACCGAAGCCGTTGGTGCGCCGAGGCGCGACCACTCATTCGGCATTCCCCGAGGACTTTCTATTTTTGATTCAGGTGATGCCGCATTAGATTACGCGCGTGAGCTACCAAGTTTTCGCGCGTAAATATCGGCCACAGACTTTTGACGATCTGGTCGGCCAGACGCATGTCTCGCGCACGCTCAAGAATGCGGTCGAGCAGAACCGGCTTGCCCACGCCTATCTTTTCGTCGGCCCGCGCGGGGTTGGCAAAACCTCGACCGCTCGAATTTTGGCCAAAGCGCTCAATTGCGTGAACGGTCCCACCGTTGCGCCCTGCGGCGCGTGCGATAACTGCCGCGAGATCGCCGCCGGCAACAGCCTCGACGTCATCGAGATCGACGGAGCCAGCAACAATAGCGTCGAGGACGTGCGCCAGTTGCGCGATAACGTTCGCTACGCCCCGGCCAAGGGTCGCTACAAAATCTATCTCATCGACGAAGTGCACATGCTTTCGTCCGCCGCGTTCAACGCATTGCTCAAGACGCTCGAAGAGCCGCCACCGCACGTGAAATTCATTTTCGCAACGACTGAGCCGCAAAAAGTTTTACCGACAATCTTGAGTCGCTGCCAGCGCTTCGATCTGCACCGCATCCCCGCGAACTTGATTGCGCAACATCTGCAATTCATCGCCGGAAAAGAAAAGATCACGCTCGAGCCCGCGGCCGCGCACGCCATCGCCCGTGGCGCCGAAGGCGGATTGCGCGACGCCGAATCGATGCTCGATCAGCTCGTGGCCTTTTGCGGCGAGAAAATTTCCGAAGCCGACGTGCTCAATGTTTTCGGATTCACCAGCCAGCAAACCGTTGCTAGTTTCACGGAAAAGGTTTTGCGCGGCGCAACGGCCGATGCCGTGCAATTGCTCCAGGAACAGTCTGAAGCCGGCAAAGACATGATGAAACTCATGTCCGACCTGATCGCCTATCTGCGCGACCTGCTCGTTTTCAAAGTGAAGCCCGACGCGCTGAATGAAGATGTCGATCTTGATTTGCAAAAGTCGCTCGCGGCGCAGGCGAAACTCCTCGCGACCGATCGCTTGCTGGAATTAATCGATCAATTCGCCGAAGCCGAAAGCCGCATGAAATGGGCGCCGAATAAAAAGCTCCACTTCGAAGTCGCGCTCATCAAAGCGATCCAGAGTCTGACCCAGGTCACTTTGAATGAAGTGATCGAAAATTTGAATGCTTTGCGCGATGGCAGGGATGTAGCCGGGGACAATGACCGCGGTCGCGAGAAATCACGTGAGGGGAAGGCCGGGGTCAACGACCCCGGCCACAGCGGACGCGTAGCGGAATCGTCGCCACAATACGCGGCGAAAGCGGATGCGATTATCGATCCCGCAAAAATCTGGCGAGAAGTCAGCGCGAAGATTCCGGCCAAAGGATTTTTGCGCACGCTGATCGATTCGTTGACGGTGCTTGGCGCCGAAGGGCGCAACTTTCTTCTCGGTTTCCCGCCGGAACAAAAATCGGCCATTGAAACGCTCGCCACCACTAGCAATCGCCGCCAGCTTGAAACTTTGCTCAAAGAAGTCAGCGGCCGCGATTGGACAGCGAAGTTGAGCGCGAAGGAAGGATTGCCGAGCAAGAGTCCACACGATTACCCGCCGAGGCAAACCGACGAGTTCAAAGATGATCCGCTCATCCAGGAAGCGCTCGAAATGTTCAAAGGCGAAATCAAATCCTGACGCCAAACAATATGAACCTGAACAAATTGATGAAGCAGGCGCAGAAGATGCAGGAGCAAATGGCCAAAACACAAGCGGCGCTCGAGGAAAGAACCGTTGAAGTGAGTGCGGGCGGCGGCAAGGTCACCGTGATCGCGAACGGCGCCGGCGAGGTGCTCTCGATTAAAATCGACAAGGAAATTGTCGATCCAAACGACGTGGAATTTCTCGAGGAAGTTGTGTTGAGCGGCGTGAAACAGGCAATCGAACAAGGCAAAGCGCTGGCCCAATCTGAAATGACGAAGATCACCGGCGGACTCGGCCTCTAGCGGCGCTCTATGAGCGCGGACATGCGACGGTCATAGGCCGCAGCTACAAATAATGCGTGTGCCGTTTATGCCGCTCGTAAACGCACACCTCGCGGATGCCTAACGAATTTATCTTCTCCGCGAGTCGCCCGTAATTTTCGCCGAGTTGAACGTGTGAGTGCGCGTCGGACGCGGTTGTGAACGCAATTCCCTTTTGTATTGCGAGCCGAATGATTTCGTCGCTCGGATAAAGCTCGTTCACCGGTTTGCGCCAGCCGGCGGTGGAAAGTTCGATCGCAAAACTGTGCGATTTGATGAAGTCGAGAGTTTCACCGGCGATCGCCTCAATGTCCCCCTTCGGTCGATGCCCGTGGATTTTGATTAAATCGAGGTGCGCGAGGCAATCGACGAGACCGGTAGCGGCAATCTCGCGGACACGACGGAAGTAATCGGCGTAAACCGCATCAATGTCGTGTCCATCGAATTGCGATGCTCCTGCCGGGACGCTATCGAACATTTGATCCGCACGCTCAAGGAAATGCACCGAACCCAAAACGAAATCGAGTTTGTTCCAATGTTTTTCGATCCATTGTCGTCCAGCCGCCGAACGCGTCGGATCATTGTCGAGCTCGATGCCGGCGCGGATGCTTAGATCGACATTCCTTTCGCGCAATCGATCGATCTCATCGAAATCGATTCCGGCGTGATAGCGATCGTGATCGGTAAACGCAATGTCATTCAATCCCATTTTGCGCGCGCTATCCGCCCACGGCTGAAGCAGCGCCTGGGTGTAAGGTTGCGCGCGATGTCCCTGCGGATGCGTGTGGTAATCGGCGAAGAGCATGGTGGATCGAGCAGTCCCTTGCTCGATGCTAATTTAGGCGGCAAAGCCGCAATATCTAACATCGCCCGACGGAGCGGTCGATCCACTCCGGTCCCTCACGGCGCGGTCAGAAATTTTTGCCGGATGCGCAGCTCCGGATATTGGGGAAAGAAAACCTCGGCGATAAAGACTTTGTTGGGCGTGAGATCGCGCGTCGTGATCGTTTCGTTGTATTCGATGTGTTCCTGCGGATTGATCAGGACCGTCCCGGGTTTCTCGGTGATCGCATGATTGTCGGACCACTTCGTGAGGATTGTCTCCGCGGTGTTCCTCAAATAAATTTCGATGCGCTGGTTGGTCGGAAAATCGAGCGTGATGGTACGCTTGGATTGATTGGTCAACGTCAATTTGATCTCCAGCTGGCGGGTTTCAGACAGCTTCGCAGTCTGCGGCGTGACCAGCAGCTCGAGCGTGAGACCGAGCAGCTTCGGGTCTTTGTACTGCGGATTGGAGGTCGAGGAAAATGGATGGAAGATTCGGCCGAGCCATCCTCGCTTTTGCGTCGTCGAGGTGGGTGTGGCCTCTTGTCCAAACACACGCACAGCAACCGCGAGCACCAAAACAAGGGAGGCAACGCATCGTCTCATGAGCGGGTAAACAGCAAACGTTGCAATTCCTGTCAAACCCTTTATCAATCGGCCATGAAGACGTTCTGCCTGCTGGCGCTTGCCCTGCTTCTCGCGCTTCCCAGTGGCGTTGCGAAAGATCGGCATTGCATGTTCCGTTTGCACGCAGAAGCGAACCCACGTGACACCGCCGTCTTCGCCACCTCGGTGCCAGCGCAATTTTCTGGAAAAAATATCGCCATTGAACGAATGCCGCGCATTTCGGAACGGGACGTCGCGGCTTTTTATCCTTATTCGGCTGGAAATGGAACCTACGGTGCACTGTTTCAACTCGATGACCACGGCCGGATTGCCCTCGACGCCTTAAGCATCGAGCGCCGCGGTAGTCTTCTTTTTGCCTTCATTAACGGACGGCCGATCACCGAGCTCGAAATCGACAAACGCGTAGTCGACGGAAAAATCTACATCGCCTCCGGACTCACCGCGGCCGACGTCGACTCGATGAAGAAAGATTGGCGCCTGATCGGCCGGCACAAATGATCGCCATGCGATCGCTCGTGGCGGCAGTTGCTGTAATAACAGTATCGAGTTTCTCGATGATGGCGCAGAGTGAACGAGC
>Ga0210384_10004926_pt1 | contig 14756 bp, 11 predicted proteins | sample IncBWH2MmetaG_FD_160574 | JGI IMG/M metagenome (GOLD analysis project Ga0210384, IMG submission 160574) | Forest soil microbial communities from Barre Woods Harvard Forest LTER site, Petersham, Massachusetts, United States - Inc-BW-H-2-M | ecosystem: Environmental > Terrestrial > Soil >...
CGAACACGAAGTCTCCCTGGCCTCCGCAGCCTCCGTAATTCGCGGCCTGGACCCCGACAAATATGAGATCCTGCCCATCGGCATCACCAAAGAAGGCCACTGGCTAATCGGCAGCGGCGCACAAAAGATGCTCCCGGAAGTTCTCCGCACCGGCCAGCGCGTCACCATGAGCGCCGATCCCACCGACGCCGCCCTGGTCCGCCTCGATGGCAGCGGGGGCGGCCAGCGCATCGACGTAGTCTTCCCGGTCATGCACGGCACTTTTGGCGAAGACGGCACCATCCAGGGCCTGCTGGACCTCGCCGGCCTCCCCTTCGTGGGCGCAGGCGTGCTCGGCTCCGCCATCGCCATGGACAAGGACGTCGCCAAAAAACTTCTACAAGCCGCCAAAATTCCGGTAGTGCCCTGGGTCTCGATCCGCCGCGACGAGTGGGAACGCAATGAAAACATCGTCACGCACCAAATCGAAAAGGAATTCCCGTATCCGTTGTTCGTGAAGCCCGCCACGCTCGGCTCGAGCGTCGGCATGACCAAAGTCCACTCGCGCCAGGAGCTGGCGCCCGCGCTAAATCTCGCCTCCGAATTCGCCATGAAAATTCTCGTAGAGCGCGCCGTCAACGCCCGCGAAATCGAAGTCTCGGTCCTCGGCAACCACGACCCCCAAGCTTCCGTCCCCGGCGAAATCGTCCCTCACCGCGAGTTTTACGATTACGCCGCAAAATATCTCGAAGAAGGCACGAAGCTCCTGATTCCCGCGGATCTGAAGCCCGCCCAAGTAAAAAAATTCCAACACTTCGCCGTTCTGGCGTTTCGCGCCCTGGAACTGAGCGGCATGGCCCGCGTCGACTTTTTCCTGGGAAAAGAAGGCGGAAAAACCTATCTCAACGAAGTGAACACCATCCCAGGCTTCACTTCCATCAGCATGTACCCCAAACTCTGGGAGGCCAGCGGCATCCCCTTCCCCCAACTCATCGACAAACTCATCGAGCTGGCCCTCGAACAGCACGCCGAAAAAGCCCGCACCAAATACGCTATCGAACTCCCCGCAGGCTCCGCCGGCGCCCTGGAAGGCTAACCCCGTTGCAGGACCTCCGCTTCATTTTGTCAGGATACCCAGGCGCAGCTCACTCCCTTTACGATCGCTCTCACCCACTTTCCATCTTTCTTTTGAACAAACGAGTAGCCACCCCCGCCACATAACCATCCGCAGGAATGGCCCACGTAAAGCATGGCCTTGGTCCTCACTGTATTGAAACCCACCGCGGAGAGCTGGATGATTCCGCCTGAATCCGGATAACGGCTGTAGAAACCATTCCATCCCGGCCCATCTTTCTTGAACAAATCCGCGAACTCTTGCTTCGGAATCAAGTTGTACGGCTTTTCGATTACGAATCCACGTGCCAAAACCCCTGTCCTTTCGTTCTGTTTCTTGTAGTCCGCAAGGACTTCCTTCCAACTCTCTGGAAGGTCGTCCCCACCCGGAAGGCATTCCGCGCCGCTGCTTAGCTTGGGGAATACCGTGGTCTCCTGTTGGATCACGAGTTGTTTTGCGTGCGCCTCTGCCCACGGCCATTCGTCCGGCAATCGCGCGGCGTACACTTCGTACGCTTCGGTATCTAGATAGGGCTGCGGCTGCTGCATGGTATTCGCGGAAGGCTGAGCATGCGTCAATGCCCAGAGCACCAGCGCGCAAGGGATAAGGACCGACGTGCTTGCTGCATAGGTCCGCATTTCGTTTCTCCTCGAGCGGCACGCGACCGTCCGATTCGCCGGGGATAAGAATTGGAAAGGAAGCGTCCCGCTTCGCTTCGATTCGACAAAACGCTCGAGGGTTGGCTCCCGACCTCTTAGGCATGCCCTCGCTTTGCTTGTGCATGTGGTGACGCATCCCCCGAAGAAAATTGTCTAGGGCTCTGTCAGCAGCGTCCGCCTCCCGGCGCGGACCACCCTTCTTTTTTCCATGAGTCACGCCGCGCACCCTAGCCATCCCGCCCAGAAAAGGTTAATTTAGATAAGCTCGCAATTCGTTCATCTGCCTCGCAGGGCAGGAGACCATTGAATGTCACTTCTCGAACCGCCTGCCGATATTCAAAAAAAATCACGGGCCATGATTTTCACCATGACGGCGGCCTTCATCATCGCCGTCATCGCGGTATGGTTCTGGCTTCGTTTCTATCCCGAGAAAAAAGCCGCGGAGCAGTTCTTCAACGCCGTCGTAGCCGGAGACATGAGCACCGCCTACCGGCTTTGGAAACCCGGCCCCGGCTCGAGCTACAAGCTCCAGGACTTCATCGCCGACTGGGGCCCCACGGGCTACTACGGCCCGGTAAAAAGCTACAGCATCCTCAAAGCCAAATCTCCAAACGGCTCAGCCACCAGCGTCGAGGTCCGCGTAGCTATCAGCCCCTTCTCCCCCATGCCCACTGCCAACACCGATCCCGAAAAAAGCCAAAAAACAAAAGTAGTCAACGTGTGGGTCGACACAAAAGACAAATCCTTCAGCTTCCCGCCGTAGAAGTCCCTGTTCGCGCCCCAGCTCGCCCAACTTCGTCGCCGCTCTCGGCATACGTCGCCAGATTCTCCGCGTGCCTCTGCGGCTCCTGGCGTTGTCCTTTTTTCCTTTTTCGTCGAGCCGCGCACGCTCTCTCAACGCCGAATATCTTCCAAGGCGTGCTCCAACTCCAGCGGGCTCACGCTGGCCGTCCCCAGCTTCCCAACCACCACACCTGCAGCGGTATTCGCCAGCACCGCCGCGTCCGGCAAGGACGCCCCCGCCGCCACCGCCAGCGACAGCGCGCTCAAAACCGTATCCCCCGCGCCGGTAAGATCAAACACCTGCCGCCCGGTAGCCCCGCGCTCCACCCCGCTCTGCCCCACTCGCGCATACGTCACTTCCAGGCCGGTCGCCGGAATCTGCAAATGCCGCGGCGAGGATTCCTCGAAAACACTCATGCCCTTCTCGCCCCGCGTAATCACCACTGCGCCACACCCAAAGTGCGCCAGCAATGCCCGCCCCGCCTCTTCCACCGATTTCTCATCCGCTAGCGACCGCGTAACAAAAAATCCCGCCTCCTTCGCGTTGCAAACAATCGCCCGCGCCCCGCGATAGGCATACAACCGCGAAGTCTTGGGCTTCACAAAAACAGGCACCTTCAATTGATGCGCCGCGCTCAACACGCGGTCGGCGAAATTATCCGTAATCAACCCCTTGTCGTAGTCGGAAAGCACCAACGCGTCCAAACTCTTCAAGGCGTTAAACAGAACACCAAGCAGCCTCTTTTCCGTCTCGGGACGCAGTTCCTCGCGCCGTTCCTGATCAACGCGGACAACATGGTGATGTTTTGCGATAATCCGCGTCTTCACCGTAGTCACTCGCTTGGGATCCGGAATCACCCCTTTTTCAATAATGCCCCCCGCGCGCAAACATTTTTGGAAAGCCCGCCCAGCCTCGTCCGTGCCGATCGCGCCAAAGGTCTCGACATGCGCCCCAAGCGCCGCCAAATTCGCCGCCACATTCCCCGCGCCGCCCAGACACTCACTTTGTGAAACAAAATCGACCACCGGCACCGCGGCCTCCGGAGAAAGCCGCGTAGCCGTCCCCCACAAATACCTATCCAGCATCAAGTCGCCAAGCACACCCATGCGCTTCCCCCGCAATTTCGGGATCAAGCGCTTCAAACGCGGAATGAATTCAGATGCATTTGTCGGCATGCGCAGGCCTGTATTCCCTTGCTTACATGTTCAATATTTTGCTGCCGACTATTCCGAAGCGAACTTCGCTTCTTCCGGCAGCATCACAGGAATGTCATCCCGCACCGGGTAAACCCGCCGGCAGGTCTCACACTTCAAGCCCAGGTTGTCCGGCGTAAGTCTGACAGGCGTCTTGCAGATCGGACAAACCAAAATCTCCAGTAACTCTTGCGGAATTCCCATGCGCTTCTCCATTCCCATCGTCAATCCGCCATTTCCACGCGAACGGTCACTGTATCAAAGCGCCTGCAACACGAGCAACCAGCCGCTCCGGGCCGCTCCGGGCCGCTCCGGGCCGCTCCGTGGCCCTCCGAACCAACGGCAATAAACTCAAGCCTTGCCCGGCCACGCCCGGTGTCATCCCGCGCCTGCCAAGGGATCTGCTTTTCACCTCTCCGATTTCGCTTCTGATCTCAGGTGAGCTCGGTGTCTCTGCCTTTCACTCTCATTTCCCTATTCCTTCACATCCCGACCCGACCAGCCACGCGCGCGAATTGCCAATCTCGAAACTCCCGCCACGGCCACTATGGCCAACAACAAAACGATGGGGTCGATGGGATGCCGGTAGCGCAGATTCGCATGCGTCACATAATACAAACACGGAAAAACCAGCGGAAACACAGCCGGCGGCCAAACGGGCTTCCCGGTCAGTTCTGCTTTCTGCTCTATTCCGTTCTTCTCTCGGCTGCCTCTGCCTTCTGGGGGTCTCGGCGTTATCTTTTTCCGTCCTCCACGCAACACGATCACCCCAACCAAGGCGCCCATCGCCGTCAGGAAACTGCTCAATAAAACCCCGCGTATCAAGTCCCGATCGGTCTCCCGGAAATTCTTGAGCGGCGATTCCGTCCCGATCCAGAAGGCCACAAACTTCCGCCCCGTCAGCCGCAATTCCAAACCTGGATGCGACTCGATAAACGAGGTCGCCGACTGCCATTTCTCCGCCATATAAGCGGTCTCGCCAAGCTGCGCATATCTCCTGGCCTCTTCCGTCCTGGTAATGGCCTTCCTGCCGTTCCCGGCATGCTCGTCAAATAGGTCGTTGTTCCCAAGCCACAGCTCAAACGGGAAATTCGACCGCAGCGGAATCAATCGATGAAAAGCAACGTAGTTGCGGATGGTCCACGGCGCGCAACACAGAGCCGCAACGCCAACCGCCAGCGCCCCCCGTTTCCACCGCAAGCGGCGTTCTCCGCGTGCACGAAGCACGACCCAGCCCAACAAAAACGGCAACAAAGCCCCAAGCGCCGGATTCGTCATCAACGCCAAGCCCCACAACAATCCATACACACCCCAGTCCAGCCACCCTTCCGACTCCGCGAGCTCCAAAGTCGCCCACAAAATCAACGCCGCCAAAAGCGCCGACAACGAGGTATCCCAAATCCATTCAAACGGCATCATCACCGCACTCGGAAAAACCGCCCAAAGCCATGCCGCCCCCGCCGCCACTCCTAATCCGCCGAGCCGTTTTCCAGCGAAGAAAATTGGCACGCAAGCCGCCGCCGAAAAAAGAATGTTCAGAAAAGCCGCCGCAAAAAAAGCCCGCGCCGTGAAGATTCCGAACAGCTTAAACATCGCAGCCACCAACAGCGGATAAACCGGAGCGAGCCAAGCCGTAGGCCCGGTCTCGGTTCGAAACACGTTGCTGAATCCCTTGCCCTGGGCGAGCGCATAGGCGATGTTCCCGGCCTCCTGCTGAAACGGAACAATCCCCAACACGCCCGGTGAAATCTTCCGCGCCTGGTCCCAGGCAAACGCCACGCGCGCGCCCATCGCCACAATCACGATAAGCGCCAGAGAGGCCGCCGCCTTTCGAATCGCCCGTATCACGCCGCTGGAACCGTCATTTTGATTCACCTCAACAATGCCTCGGTACGCCGTCTTTTCGAATCACGCTTTCGCCGCGTTCGAAATGCCTTTTTTGCGCGCGACAAATGTACTGGCTGCAACAAACTGTGACAAGCGCGCGCAACAATTTCACGCTACAATGGGAGGGTTATGCTGACAGTCAACAACATATCTATGCGCTTCGGACCCCGGGTCCTGTTCGAGGACGTCACCTGCACCTTTATGGCCGGGCGCCGCTACGCCGTCACCGGCCCGAACGGCGCCGGCAAGTCCACATTCATGAAAATCCTGACCGGCGAAATCGAGCCCACAAAAGGCTCCGTCACGCGCCCGAAAAAAATGGGCGTCCTGCGGCAGGACCAGTTCGCCTTCGATCAATTTCGCGTGATCGACACCGTCATCATGGGAAACGCGTCGCTATGGAAAGCTCTCGAAGAGCGCGACGCTCTGTACGCCAAGCCCCATGAAGAATTGACCGACGCGGACGGCATGCGCCTCGGCGAACTCGAAGGAATTGTCGGCGAAGAAGGCGGTTACACCGCCGAAGCCGACGCTGGAACGCTGCTCGACGGCCTGGGCATCGAAAGCGTGCTGCACGAGCGCAAAATGGGCGAATTGCAAGGCGGCCAAAAAGTTCGCGTGCTGCTGGCGCAAGCGCTTTTCGGCACTCCCACGGCGCTGCTGCTCGACGAGCCTACCAACAACCTGGACCTCGATTCCGTTCACTGGCTCCAAAGATATCTGGCCGACTACGAAGGCGTGCTCATCGTGATTTCGCACGACCGCCATTTTCTGAACAGCGTCTGCACGCACACAGCGGACATCGACTACGAAACGATCATCATGTACGTCGGCGGCTACGACGACATGGTCGTTGCGAAAACGCAGATTCGTTCGCGCATCGAGACGGAAAACGCGAATCGCGAAAAGAAAATTGCGCAGCTGAATGAATTCATCGCGCGCTTTTCTGCTGGTACGCGTTCCGCGCAAGCCACTTCGCGAAAAAAAGAAGTCGAGCGGCTGCAGACTACCGAACTGGCGCGATCAAACATTCAGCGGCCTTACATCAAGTGGGACATGAAGCGCAATTCGGGACGGCATCCGCTGGAAATCCGCAGCGTCGAAAAATCCTACGGCGACTTGAAAGTGATTCCGCGTTTTTCCGCGGCGGTGACGCGCGGAGAAAAAATCGCGCTTATGGGTCGCAACGGAACCGGAAAAACCACGCTGCTGAAATCGCTGGTTCTCAATGCCCCCGGCTTCATCGAAGACGACGACCGCCAGTTTAAGATTAATGGCGGCGAAGTAAAGTGGGGCCACGAAGTGGCTGTCGGCTACTTCGCTCAGGACCATGGCGAATCCATCACCAAGGGAATGACGGCCATCGAATGGCTCTGGCAGTTCGATCCCGCCGCGTCGCAGCAGGAATTGCGCGGGCTGATGGGCCAGATGCTTTTCAGCGGCGAAGACGCCCTCAAGCCCACGCGCGCGCTTTCCGGCGGCGAGTCGGCGCGGTTGATTTTCTGCCGCTTGATGCTGCAGAAACCAAATTTCCTGGTGCTCGACGAACCGACCAACCACCTCGACCTGGAATCCATCAACGCGCTTAACATCGCTTTGCAGCGCTACGACGGGACCGTCCTGCTGGTCACTCACGATCACGACGTGATCGACGAAGTCGCCACGCGCATCTGGCACTTCCACGAAGGCAAGATCGAAGACTTCAAGGGACCGTACGAAGAATTCGTGGCCTACGCCGAAGCAAAGGCTTCCTGAGGACGGCTTCCGAAAGCCGGGGACTGCCGCCATTGTTGACGGCGCGCGGGTATGTCAAGTTGGCAAATTCGCGCTGACTCGCGCCACGATCTGCTCGAAAGCAAGTTCCGCTGGAAGTGTTCCATAGGTGTGACCGCCGCCTCCTCCGATGCGCGTCGCACAAAACGCCTCCGCAACGGCGGGCGGTCCATAGCGCAACAAAAGCGATGCCTGGAGGGCCACCGCAGCATTCTCCGTGAGCCTTCGCGCCTCCTTTTCGGATTCGGAGCCGCGGCCTTCTGTCATCTGCCGCGCATGTTTCCGCAAGGAACCCTCAACTCCTTCCATGAAATCCTTGAAGCGAGGAACTCCTTGAGCCCCCAATCGGATTTCCCGCGCGAGCGTATCCAGTGTGCCGGGTTCCTTTGCGAAGGCGCGCAACACGTCCAGGCAAATCACATTCCCCGAACCTTCCCAGATCGAATACAGCGGCGCCTCCCGGTAAAGCCGAGGCATAATTGATTCTTCCACGTAGCCATTCCCGCCCAGACACTCGAGCGCCTCTCCCACGTGCGATAGGGCGCGCTTCGAAAGCCAATACTTGGAGATAGCCGTGGCGATACGCGCGAAGCGCCGTTCCTCCTCACTGGAGTGTTTCAGATCAAACGAGCTTGCCAGCCGCAGCGCCAGCAGTGTGGCTGCCTCCGACTCCACGATCAGGTCGGCCAAGACATTTTGCATCAAGGGTTGCTCGATCAATCGCTTGCCAAACGCCATGCGGTGCCTGGCATGATGCACGGCCTGTACCACCGCTGCGCGCATCAGTCCGGCCGCACCGACCGCGCAATCCAGGCGCGTGCAGTTCACCATCTCGATGATGGTGTGCACGCCACGGCCCTCCTCTCCGACCAGACTCGCCCAGGCCCCCGCAAATTCCACCTCGCTTGAAGCATTCGAGCGGTTTCCCATTTTCTGTTTCAGGCGTTGAATGTGAAACGCATTGCGCTCGCCCGCGGGCGTCCATCGCGGAAGCAAAAAACACGACAATCCTTTCGGGGCCTGCGCGAGGATGAGAAACGCATCGCACATTGGTGCCGAACAAAACCATTTATGGCCGCTGATAAGGTACTCTCGCGAATTTCCGATGCGCTCCGCCCGTGTTGCATTGGCGCGGACGTCGGACCCGCCCTGCTTCTCGGTCATCCCCATCCCGATGAGGGCGCCGGATTTTTCTGTCACGGGACGAAATCGCGGATCGTAGCTGGTGGCGAGAATTCGCGGCTCCCACTCCGCCGCCAATTCAGGCTCCGCGCGAAGCGCCGCGACCGCCGCAAATGTCATGGATACAGGGCAGGTATGCCCCGCTTCGTTCTGGGTCGCGAGCAGCAGCATCGCGGCGCGTGCGACGTTGGCGCCTGTTCGCGGCTCAGCCCAGGGCAGGCTATGCAGCCCGTTCTCAATGGACGTGCGCATCAAGTTATGCCAGGAAGGATGGAACTCGACTTCATCGCGGCGGTTGCCGAAGCGGTCATGCGTGTGCAGCACGGGTGCGTTTTCATTGGCTTCAAATCCCCAGCGCTGCACCTCTTCTGTCCCGAGCCGTCTTCCGAGTTCACCGAGCCGCCCATCCGCCCATCCAGCCTCTTGGCGCCGAACCATCTCCATCAGGGTAGGGTCAGTGAGATAGAGGTTCAATCCCGTCAGCGGCGGCGACTGGTTGAAAACTTCATGGGTGATTCTGGCCTCGGAAACTTTAAGCGAATTCACAAAGCTCTCCGCACGGAACACGTAAACCTATTGCCTGGTGGCGCGGTCGATGAAGCTGGCGATGTGGTTGTGCAGGCTGACGCGGTCCTCGTCGTGGAGGTACATCATGTGGCCGGCGTTGTAGTAGTCGAGTTTGACGTTCTTTTGCAGGTCGGGCGGCAGCCCGAGGTGCTCCATCGTGAATTCCGTGGCGAAAAATGGCGTGGCCATATCGTAGTAGCCGTTCTCGACTTGGAGCAGGAGCTTGGGATTGGTGATCATGGCTTGCGCCAGGTCGCCCTGGACGTTCGGTCCGCTCGGAAAAAATCCTCGCGGCCCTCGGGCTTGGCGAGTCCAATTCCAGGTGCCACCGCCGCCGCTGGTGTTGTGATAGACCTTGTCTTTGCCGAACCTCAATTCCTCGTGATTGTAGGAATTGATGAGCGCCGTGTACGCGCCGCCGACGGCAGGGCCTTCGGGATCACCTTGCGCGTTTTCCTCGAGCAGATCGTAGGTGTAGCCGGTGAAGCGTGCGTCGATACGGCCGGTTGTCAGGCCTTCGCTGCGCCGGAGTTCGGCGCGGAATTGGCTGAGATTGACGCGCAAATCCGCCTTGATCAAATAGTCTTCGCTCAATCCAGTGAAGCGAGAGACTTTTTTCGCGACGGCTGCTCTATCGCTTGCGGAAAGTTCACTGCCTTTGAAGAGCGCAGTGGCGTACTCGCCAGATGCGAATTTCCGCGCTTCTTCGACGAATCCGGGCAAGTCGGCGGGCCGGTCTTTCAAGACCTTGTGATACCACGCCACGGCGGCGTAGCTCGGAAGGTAGTAGATGTAGGAACGGTCGTCGCCGGAGGGAAAGGTGATCGTGGACAGATCGAGAACCGAAGAAATCAGGACGATGCCGTTCAAGTGCACGGTGTCGTGGTTTTGCAAATAATTTCCGAGCGCCGCGGAGCGGAACGTGCCGTAGCTTTCGCCAATTAGAAACTTCGGTGAATTCCAGCGGTCGTTGCGGCTCAAATAGGTGACGATAAATTGTCCAAAGGCTTCCACATCTTCGTCGACTCCGTAAAAGTCTTTTTCCTGCGCTTTGCAGACGGCGTGGCTGTAACCCGTGCCCATCGCGTCGATGAAAACGAGATCGCTCTTGTCCAGAAGGCTCTCGCTGTTATCAACGAGCTTGTAAGGAGCGGGCGGAGTGAACGTGCCGTCGACGGTCCAGGCGCGGCGCGGGCCAAAAGCGCCCAGGTGCAGCCACATGGTGGCGGAGCCGGGGCCTCCGTTGTAAAGGAAGGCAATGGGGCGAGTGCTGAGGTCCTTTACGTCGCTGCGCGTGTACGCGGCGGAGTACAGCAGCCCGGTGGCCTCGCCTTTGTCGTTCTTGAGGAGCGTGGTGCTGGCGGTGGCTTTGTAGGGGATGGATTGGCTTCCGAGGCGGATGGTGTGATCGGTAACGGAAGAATCTTCCTTCGTGGCCGCTGCGTCGCACTTGTCGGGAGGTTTGACTTCCGGAGCTTTCGCTTCCCTGTCCGGGGCCTGCGCCGAGAGGCAGGGCGCCTGACCACACAAGAAGAGGAATCCCGCCGTCGAAACCCACAATCTCTTTTTCATGGAATTGCTCCCAGCTTCAAAGGTGGATCGCGGCAAATCCCGCGAACCCGCGGGATTGTATGTTGGCGCGGCGGCAGAGTCAAAGGAAGCGGGGGATGGCCGAAGCGTGACTCGTGTTCCGTGTTCGGTGCAAGGAGGGGGACCGGGCCATTCTGTGGCGATGCCGGAAGGCTGAGTTTGGCCGCCATGGTGCGGGAGCGGGGAAGGTTCTATCGTGCCCCTGCGACCACGGATGAGCACAGATCCAACGATTGCCCGAGAGGGCCAACCGTCCCTAGCTTAGACGATAAAGGGCGAGTTAGGGTCCTATTCTGGCCAGCTTACCAGGGCCAGCCGGGCGATGGATCCGCGGTGACTCGAGGCTCACTCTACGGACGAAACGTCTTCTGATTCTTCTGCCGCGCGACCTCCAGGGCATCTGTCTCTTTTTTCTGACGATCGGCTTCTTTTTTAGGGCCGTTTTGTTTCTCGAGTCTCACGGATTCCGCGATGGCCAGTTCCGCTTCGGCATTGGCTCGCTTGGAGTACAGGACGAGGCCGAAACGCTCGGTGAAAGCGGAATGGACGAGATTGAAGGAGTACTGCGCGTCTTCCCAGGAAGCGACCAGGCTTCCTTTGGCTTCATGGCTGTCGGTCGACGCCGGATCGGCGGCGGGAGCAAGAGTTGTCGAAGGGCCGTAGTTCTCGGAGATGGACTTGACCAGGTCTCCCGCGGTGAGGCCTTCCGTGGAGGATTGATCGTAGGTTACGGACATTTTGTAGAGCGCGCCGTTATAGAAAGAAAACAGAATCTGTTCGACGCTGTCCGTTCGATAAGCGGGCCCGGGAATGTTCGGCGGCCACCAGGTCACTTCTTGAAAAAGTATGGGCCCGGGATGAGTCACGGTGACGTCGGCTAACTTCTGGTCCGTCTGTTTCAGCACTGTTGCGAGGTTTGTTCCGAGGGAAAAGCCTCGATACTTGGACAAATCCTGCGCGTGGACGGTGGAGGCCGTAAGAAGCAGCGCAGTGAGGCAAACAATCGCGCAGCGTACCGTTTTCATTTTCCCATCTCCTGCGAACTGCAAGAACGCGTGACACTGCCAGCCGCAGCTCTCTGGCTGGTCATTCCTGGGGCACCTTTTTGGCGGTGCCGAAGACAATGGCCGGCAGGGGAGCGCTAGTCACAACCCCTGCGGCCTTCAGCCGAAAACCCTTGACGGGGACCAGGTACATGGCTTGCTGGATATGGCGGGAGTGCGCGGAGATAGTTAGATAGGGCACGCCGAGGAACCGTCTTGAGATTACTTTGGAGATCTCCAAGGAGTTGTAGTCTTGGCTCTGCTTCTTCGTCAATACACGCTGGACGGCTTTGCGTAGAGTTGCGAGGCTTTCGCCGCCGAGTACGGTAGCCTTCAGTGGTCCGGCTAAATAGAAATAATTCCACTTGGCATTCTCGATTTTGCGGCCGAGTTCGCGCCCGTCGAGATTCTTGACAGATCTCCAGCCGGGTAAGAACACTTCGCTTTCCAGAGTCACGCCGGCCGGCAAGCCGGTGTTCTCTCTGATGAAAATGGTCGGTGCAGGTTTGTTTTTTGACATGAGAGCATTCTGGAACTTGAACAGGCCGACATCGAACAGCACGCCGAGGTGAGGGAGACAGCGCCTCTAGGGACCGCCGCCGGCGGAGCGGCGAGGGGGGAAATCGCCCGCCCCAGCCCAGATAACTGGCCAATAGCGCTCCTTCACGCCGCCCAACAGGTTATCTTAGAGGCAAGACCTGGCGCGCGCTGTCTTCTTTAGAACAGTCTTGTGCGAGGTGTTCTTGGTAGGGTGAACGTTGCCACTGAACGACCATATCGGAATGGCGTTTTGGCACGACTATGAAACCACACAAACACAAGACAAATGGCAAGGTCACGGTGTTCGACCCGCAGGTATTTCTCGATACGGCAGGAGTCTCACGAAAAATTGCCGAATACCGCAGAAAAGAATCCATCTACGCGCAAGGAGACGCGGCCGAGAGCGTCATGTACGTGCAGAAGGGCGGGGTGAAATTATCGGTGGTGAATGGGTCCGGAAAAGAAGCGGTGGTGGCGATGTTTGGACCGACCGATTTTTTTGGGGAGGGCTGCATGGCCGGCCAGGCGATCCGGATGGGCACGGCCACCGCCATTACACCAACCACACTTCTCATTATCGAGAAGCAGGAACTGCTGCGTGTGCTGCACGCCGAGCAAGAACTATCCGACCATTTCATCCGGTACATGCTGGCGCACAACATCCGGGTCGAAGAGGATCTGGTCGATCAGTTGTTCAACTCAAGTGAAAAGCGGCTGGCGCGCACGCTGCTGCTGCTCGCCCAATATGGAAAACAAGACCAGCCGGTTCGCGTTTTGCCGAAAGTCTCGCAGGAGACGCTGGCGAACATGGTGGGAACGACGCGCTCGCGTGTGAATTTCTTCATGAACAAATTCAGAAAACTGGGCTTCATCGAATACAACGGGAAGATCAAGGTCAACAAGTCTCTGCTGACGGTGGTCTTGCACGAGTAAAGCGCCCGCTCCTCTCCGCTACACGGGGCGCGATTCAGGATTCGACCGAAAACCGCGTTGTTCCAGGCACCCCCAGGGCGCGCATCTGGGGTTAGCAGGCGGCGATTTTTTTCGCAAGTCAGGGATTCACTGGAAAATCGAATGTCTTTGCCGAAAATGGTAGCTCTGGCGCAAACCGAAACGCTGATCAAGTTGCCGTCTCTTGTCGTGGAAGAGAAGATGTCACTGACACCTGTACCGCAACGCTCCGTGCTCCCCAGCCGCATTGCGGTCGTCGGGAACTATCTTCCGAGGCGATGCGGAATTGCGACATTCACGGCGGATTTATGCGACGCCATACACGCGGAATACGGTGCGACGGAGTTGCTGGCGCTTCCGGTTAACGATACGCAGGAGGGCTACGAATATCCCGCGAGAGTGCGCTTTGAGCTTGCTGAGGACAACCTGGCGTCCTACCGGCAAGCCGCGGACTTTCTAAACTTCAGCAACATCGATTTGGTCTGCCTGCAACACGAATACGGAATCTATGGAGGACGGGCAGGGGGGCATATTCTGGAGCTTCTGCGGCGGCTGCGAATGCCATTCGCAACGACATTGCACACCGTCCTTCGCGAGCCAAATCCCGACGAGCGCAGAGTGATGGGCGAAATTGCGACCCTTTCGGACCGCTTGATCGTCATGAGCCAGCAATCCGCGGAGATCCTGCAGGACGTGTTTCACGTTCCAGCCGACAAGATCGATCTGATTCCACATGGTATTCCCGATTTGCCGTTCACCGACCCCAGCTTTTACAAGGATGGGTTCGGAACGGAAGGAAAAGAGGTTTTGCTGACGTTTGGGCTGCTCTCGGCGAATAAAGGGATTGAAAACGTCATAAAAGCCCTGCCACAAATTCTCGAGCGTCACAGCAATGTGGTTTACATGGTTTCCGGCGTAACGCATCCGCATGTCTTGCGGCGGGAAGGCGACAAATACCGGCAATATTTGCAAAACCTGGCGAAAGAACTGCACGTGGAAGACCAGGTAATCTTCCGCAATCGGTTTGTGAGTCCGCAGGAGATGGTTGAATTGATTGGCGCGGCGGACATTTACATCACGCCATACAAACATAAGGCGCAAGTGGTTTCAGGCACGCTGGCGTACGCTCTGAGCGCCGGCAAGGCCATCATCTCGACACCCTATCTGCATGCCGTCGAGCTTCTGGATGACGAGCGCGGCGCGCTTGTTCCGTTTGATGATCCGGGAGCGATTGCCGCAAAGACCATTGAACTTCTGGACAGCAGCACCGCCAGGCACGCCATGCGGAAACGCGCCTATTTATACGCGAGAGACATGGTGTGGAGCCGCGTAGCGCAGAAGTATATGAAGAGCTTCGCGGGAATCTACAACGAGCGATTGCGCACTCCGCGGGCGACATTTTCGGCGCAAAACACGGAAAAGGATCTGGACCGCCTGCCCGCCATCAAGCTGGATCACCTGTATCGAATGACCGATCATACGGGAATGGTGGAG
>Ga0210384_10004927_pt1 | contig 14755 bp, 17 predicted proteins | sample IncBWH2MmetaG_FD_160574 | JGI IMG/M metagenome (GOLD analysis project Ga0210384, IMG submission 160574) | Forest soil microbial communities from Barre Woods Harvard Forest LTER site, Petersham, Massachusetts, United States - Inc-BW-H-2-M | ecosystem: Environmental > Terrestrial > Soil >...
GCGACGCCTACCATCGAGTCGCGTGTTACGAGCGCCCCTAGCGCTTCCTCGCTCATCCCGTCGGTCCCTTCTGGCCTCTCCGGTAGCACCAGGTAACGTAGTTCTGCGGTGCTGTCCCACACGCGCACTTCCACATCTTCCGCTAATTCGAGTGCAAACTCACGTAGCACACCGCGGGGATCAATGACTGCGCGCGAGCGGTATGGCGCTGACTTGTACCAGACAGGCGGCAAGCCCAGGACCGGCCAAGGATAACAGGAGCAAAGCGTGCAGACGACAAGGTTGTGGACTTTGGGGGTGTTTTCGACCACCACCATGTGCTCGCCCTGCAATCCTCCGTAGCCCAACTCGGCGATAGCAGCGTCCGCGTTGGTCAGCAAACGCTGCTTGTAAGCGGAATCAGCCCAGGCGCGCGCCACCACTCGCGCGCCGTTGCGTGGCCCGACTTTGTGCTCGTACGTGTCGACCAACGCGTCCAGCGCCGCTCGATCCACCAGCCCCTTCTCCACCAGCAAGGATTCCAATGCCTTCACCCGCAGCGCTGGGTCCGAGGGTACTGCCTGGTGTTCGTGCTCATGCTGGTGCGCATGGTTCAGATCGGGGGTCATCGCCGCTCCCGCACTTGCTGCCGCTGTCGTCAAGAAATCGCGACGTGTTGTGGTCATCGAAGTCCCCTTGACCATCTGCGAGGATTGAATCAGCCGAACCTGAAAACATCTCTACTAATTGCGAATATTGGTCCACAAGTTGTACGGTGTCAACCGTAGGATTTGGCGAAGCTCGCAGCTAGGCGCACTTGCGGTTAGAACAGCAAGGGAACCAGTGCCCATGTGTCCCGACGGTAAGCGTCGTAATCAGAGCCAAAAGTCTGGCGCAAGATCTGTTCCTCCAGGCGGGTTTTTCGCAGGTAGGCCACCACCAATATCGCCAATCCAAGCAGCGCGTGATATTGGCTCGACGCAATGGCTGTTCCCAGAAACATCCCCAGCATGGCTGTATAGATGGGGTGCCGCAAAAGCCCATACGGGCCGGTGCGGACCAATTGATGGTCCACTGCGATTCTGACTTCTCCGCTCCAGTTGCGTCCGAGATGCCGCCGCGCCCAAACTCCCAGCAGAAGAAATCCTGCTTGGACGATCACGCCGATGGCTACGAGAAAATGAAACCGCCGCGGCAGAAACCAGCTAGTCAGTCCTGGCGCCGGCCAAAAAAGCAGGACGAGCGCGGCGTTAAGCGCGAGTTGATGGGCATAGGTCGACACGCGGGATTCTGAGCTCCGGGTTGGCGCAGCGTTCCGCGATGCAATGGTCCAGTATAAAAAGAATAGGAACCAGAGTATGAGAGAGGGAGATACTCGGTTCCACTCCACATCGAAATCGAAATGATTGACGTTTGCCGCGAACAGTGACGGATGACGCCACCCTAGCTTGGTGAGCACGAAGCCCAAAATGCCTCCTACCACGCCTCCCACCAGCAACTGCTCGATAAGTTTCCTCTTCGCCGTCATCACCATGGCATCCTCCTTCATCTGCGATCTTCCGAGTCTCCTGCCAATGCATCAAAGCTGTAAGGAATGGCCTCTCCATCACCGCGTCATTCGCCCGCAATCGGACTGGAAAGGCATTGCTCACTCGAAACCAGCGTTCCCGCCAATAGGATGATCAGAATCAAGGCAAACCCATCCCGTCTCGCTTTCATTCGAGCATCTTCAGGTCAATGAATTGTTGCTGTACTGGTCCCGGTTAGTGCACCACCCGCAAAACCACGATGAGGGCGCCCAGTCCGGCCAGATAAGCGGCGCCGAGATAGGTGAGCGTATTCGCCAGATTCAGTGAATAACCGTGTGCGCCTTTCAGCATTAACATCGGCGCGGAGGGCTGGTAGCACACAGGCCATCTGGCGAGCTCGGACTGGCGCAAGAAGTCCGGCAGCTTCACGGGACGCGCGCGCAAAGACAACGTCACCAATTGTTTTCTCCTGATCTCGACCCAAACGGTAGCTACCACGCCGATCACCAGCCAGCCTACGAACCAGATGCTCAGCAGGCGGTTCAGGCCGGCCGGAGACGTACTAATCTCGATCGGCCAGAAAATGATCCCTGCTGCTGCGGCGGCGCGTTGCCAATCGCATAACTCGAGGTAATACATGCGAGTTTCTTCGCGGGCTTCCAGGTGCTCAGCTGCCTGGACCTGCGGAACCGGAGCGCGCCACGCCACCACCACACGCTTCACGAACAACAAACCGACCTGCAGGTAAAGCATGAAAGCAGGAACCCCAAATACCAAGCGCAGATTGTGGTGGTCGGGGGCCGTGAAGTAGTAGCGGACCAGCCATGCAACAGCAACCATGGAGGACACCGCCAATGCCCACTCCACTTTGCGATTGGTGTAATCGCGCAGGCGTCGCGGCGTGAGGGACAAAGCCAGGGAAGCAACCGGCTGCTCGGCCTCGGGGACCGCAAACAACCGCGCTTGCCGCTCTGCCAGATCCACGGAGAACGAGTGATTGATGTGGATCAACGCGCACAGTCCCAGGATCAGCCAGTTTAAAAGTAGGAGGTGGCCGGAGAGGAAAATGGCGGTAGCCACCGGAATGTCGACTGCAAATGGAATGAGCATGCGCATCCAGTAACGATGCAGAATCTTTTTGCCCGCGCCCATGTAAAAATCAGGCTGCACGTGAACGTTGAAAAACCATTCCGAGCCGCGCAGCAGCGGCTGGCGCACCCTACGGAAACAACCGTTGATACGGACGACCCAGAAGAAAATATAGAAGATTACGAGGTACTGGTTGATCTGCATCTATTTTGCTTTCTTTCCGCCCCATAGACGAATATTCGAACCGAAATTCAGTTCATTCACGATAAAGAGACTCCCCACTGCTGTCCGATGACTACAACAAAGGATGTCGTCATTGGAGCCAGAACGGTTTGCCGCCGCTTGTGCAAGATAGCAGAACGGCCAACACTGCTAGCAAAAGGAGAAGCATCGACCTCACGCAACAGTTCACGCGGACCACCAGGAACAAAATGCGGCAGACCGAGAACACAACGTAGAACATTATTAGGTGCTGGTTCATGGGCATTTATTTGCTGTCTTTCGCGACTGTGCTTAGCTCTCGCACCACCATGCTCAGAATCTTGCTCGAGGACAGGCCGGCCAGGACCAATTCCGTCAGCGCCGTGCGCAAAGGCCGCAGCAATTCCTCCTGGCTGCGTTCCGTATTCTTACGCGATGCAACCACCGAACCCGATCCATGCTTGATTTCGATCAACCCGTCCTTCTGCAATTCGCGATACGCAGTCGCAATGGTGTTGAGGTTGACGCCCAGGTCCGCCGCCAACTGCCGGACGGGTGGCAACGACGTTCCCTCCGCCAGTTTGCCTCGCGCGATGAGTTCCTTGACCCCATCAGCAACCTGCTGATAGATCGGTCGGGAATCGGTAGTATCGATGGTCAGGAACACCGTAGTGTACTGTGTATGTATACTCCATACACTTTGAATAGGTCAAGAAGAAATTCAGGCGAAATCTCCGTGGATGTGGGCATGGGTTCCTGCAGAAGACATGCGCAAGTAGAATCCCGACGCTGACCAACCGACTCCTGGACTGTCGACAACCCTTGCCTAATCGCATTGCGTCAGCCTAACCGTCACTCGCGAGCAATCGGAGGTCGATCGTGACGCAACCGATTCACTCCGGTACTCGACGACTTACCTGTTGCTTTCCCAAAGGACCTGTGCCATATTTCCTGTTGGAAACCAACACGGCGGTGACTATGAAAGAGAAAACGGACGTCCTGCAGGGCACGCTGGCGCTGATGGTTCTCAAGACTCTCGATGTCCTGGGACCGCTGCACGGCTATGGAGCCGCGCGACGCATCGAGCAGATTAGCGGAGATCTGCTGGCCGTGAATCAAGGGACGCTCTATCCCGTTCTATTGAAGCTGGAGCAAGAGGGCGCGATCGCCTCCGAGTGGGGCGCCTCGGAGAACAATCGCAGGGCGCGCTTCTATCGACTGACCGAGGGAGGGCGCAAGCAGTTGCAGGTCGAAACCCGAGATTGGGAACAAACGGCGGCGATCCTCGGCCGGTTCTTCGAAGCCAAAGCTGAGGATTTGTCATGAGATCTCTGAGACGGTTTCTCATGCGTTTAGCCAACTCGGCAATGAGGCGGCGAAATGAGGAACGATTGCGGGAAGAGATTGAGGAGCATCTCTCTCTACAAATCGACGACAATCTTCGCGCCGGTTTAACACCCGTTGAGGCGCGACGCCAAGCGATGTTGAAGTTTGGCGGGGTGGAGGCGATCAGAGAAGACTATCGAGCCGAGCGAGGACTGCTATTGATCGAGAATTTGCTGCGGGATCTTTGCTTTGCTGTCCGCATGTTGCGCAAATCTCCCGGCTTTACTGCGGTGGCCATCGTCACGCTGGCAATGGCCATTGGCGCAAACGCTGTGGTTTTCGGTGTCATGGATGCGCTGATCCTGCGCCCGCTGATCGTGCCGCAGGCCAACAGCCTCTACGGAACAGAGTACGGGGTCGATACTGGCTTCCAGTCGTATCCCAACTACGTCGATCTACGCGATCGCAACCGCAGCTTTGAGGGTCTGGCGGCATTTACATTCGCCTTTGTAGGGCTGGACACGGGCGAGAATCCCTCCCGTGCTGCGGGCTATGCGACCAGCGGAAACTACTTCGACGTGCTCGGGATTCAGCCGCGCCTCGGCCGATTCTTCCACAGTTCCGATGAGCATGGCCGCAACAGCGCCCCGTATCTGGTGCTCAACTACGCATATTGGCACAGCCGTTTCCAGGACGATCGAGGCGTATTGGGCCGTGTTGTTCGGCTGAACAAGCATCCCTTCACCATCATCGGTGTAGCGCCGCCGGAGTTCCGCGGGACTATCTCGTTTGTCTCTCCCGATTTCTTTATGCCCATCGTTAACCAAGAGCAGGCGAGCGGGGAGAATCTCCTGGACGCGCGCGGAAGTACCCATGCGGTTTTTGAGACGTTCGGACATCTGAAGGCGGGAGTGACTCCCGCTCAGGCTCTCGCCGATTTGAAGGCCGTGGGTGGGTATCTGGAAAAGACCTATCCCAACGAGTTTGCTCAAAAGAGTTTTTCCCTGGGACGAGCGGGTCTCACTTCTTTTGGTCGGGCGGTGCGAGGATTCATAACGGGATTGATGCTGCTCGCCGGCTCCATTCTGTTGGCGGCATGCGCCAACCTGGGCAGTCTGTTTGCCGCACGCGCCGCCGACCGTTCCCGGGAGGTCGCCCTGCGGTTGGCGCTGGGGGCTAGCCGCGCACGCATCCTGCGTCAATTGTTGACCGAAGCCGTGCTGATTTCCGTCGTCGGAGGGATTGTCGGACTCGCGGGCAGCATTGTACTGTTGCGGCAAATAAGCATGTGGCAGCCCTTTCCCGGGGCTCCCATTCATGTGCCACTAAACCCGGACGCAAGAATCTACGGTGTCGCTTTGGCTTTGGCCTTGGTGAGCGGATTCCTCTTCGGGATTGTACCGGTGCGCCAGGTGCTCCGGACTGATCCATACCAGATCGTTAAGTCCGGATCGACCGGCAGGCTTGGGCGGCGGATTACTCTGCGAGAGCTGCTGCTCGGTGCGCAAATTGCGATTTGCGCAGTGCTGGTTACTTCTTCGCTGGTTGCGGTGCGTGGACTGGCGCGCTCGCTGCACAGCAATTACGGTTTCGATACGCGGAACGCGATGCTCACCTTTACAAACCTGGCCATGGCCGGTTACAGCGGCGACGACGTGGCCGCCATGCAGAAGCGCATGATCGATGCAATGGAGACGATTCCCGGCGTCGAGCGGGTGGGATTGGTAAATAATTACCCGCCACTAATCTACGCCGCCGGAAGCAGGGTGAATATTTTCAGGGAGGAGACCCGAGATCGGAGGCCATCGAATATCGCTTCTATGCCTTACAGGTTCGACGTTTCTCCCGAGTATTTCGATGCGGCCGGCACAGGCTTGTTGGCGGGCAGGACTTTCTCTTGGCACGACGACAAAAACGCGCCTGCCGTCGCTGTAGTGAATCGGGAGTTTGTCGGCAAGTTGTTTGGCTCGGTACGCGATGCCATCGGCCGAGATTTCGTATTGCAAGATGGAACGCGCATCCAGATTGTGGGCGTTGTCGAAGACGGGAAGTATTTGAGCCTTACAGAAGATCAACAGCCGGCGATATTTCTCGCGTCCTTTCAATTGCCATCGAGTCAGTCCTCCTGTTTGGTGGTGCGCTCCCGCCGCGATCCGCAACAACTGTCCGCGGCCATGAGGAGTAAGCTGCGCGAGTTGGATGCAGGGCTGCCCGCGGACATCAGCACGTGGAACAACATGCTGGATGTAGTTCTGTTTCCTGCGCGTGTGGCGACGGTCTCCCTGGGTGTGTTGGGCGTGATGGGCGCGATGCTGTCTATAACGGGCGTCTTTGGATTGGCGGCATATTCGGTCAGCAAGCGAATGCGAGAGTTGGGAATTCGAATGGCCCTCGGCGCGCAACGTAAGGAAGTGTTACAGTCCGCGTTGGGACGCCCATTCAAATTGCTGGCGATGGGTTCAGCAGCAGGATTACTCCTCGGAATTGTAGCCAGCCGGGTGCTGGCTTTTATCGTATATCAAGCAACTCCCCGCGATCCGCTGGTATTGGCGGGTGTTCTACTGGCTATGGTCTTGCTGGGGTTGCTGGCTACCTGGATTCCAGCGCAACGCGCGCTGTCGATCGACCCTATGATACTCCTACGCGAGGAGTGAGTTTCCGCGGCGGCCGGGCCAATTCTTCCTGCTTGCCTTCCGGAGACAAGTCGGCGGCCGTTTCTACGACTTTGCCCCGAAGTTCCAACCGCTCTGAAGCCGCGTGTTTGACAAGTCCAACGGTTGCTTCATGGTCGCATCCAGGCCCAGAAGACAAGCGTGACGCTACCAAGGCAGCCGCGCCTGGTTGGTTACCACTGACCACTGGCCTGTTGCGAATTGTTCCATGAGCACCTGCACCGTGACAGATTTGTTGGGCTTCAGTCGGATGAAGAAGTGGCCTTCAGAATCTGTGAAGACAGTTTGTTTTCCGCCGATGAGCAGCGCAGCCAGCGCAGCCCCTAGTACTGTTGTTTGGACGTAACTAGGTGTAAACTAAGGCGCGTGACGAACAGCTAGCCCTGAGGGTTATCCACATGAAAAAGGGAATGAAACTGAGAGAGTCTACGCCGGTGGTAACTGAATACGAAGACGCTTCCGGTTTCTCCGACGAACAAAGTGCCAATTCCCATTGCCAAGAAATGAACAGCCGGAGCCCTGGGTGGACAGTTGAAAAAGTGAAAATGGGTGGGGTGGAGAAGTGGAGAGTTGTTTGGCTAGGAGAACGTGTCTTTGACACGTGGGAAAAGAAGGTGGGCAACGTGACCGTGACCTATTCGACGGAAGGCATAGTGGGTGTCGGCTACAGTCACAGTTGCGATTGCCGACGAGAAGATTCCATCACCGGAACTATGACCCATACATCAGGCAAACGGTTGACGCGGGACGAAATTGAGAAACTGCCAAGCCTTGCTGAATTGGTAGCGCAGCACATGTGAACGACGCTTCGGCGAGCATTTCGGGGTGATGCACGGCGAGATAGCGGTAGAACGTGCGAAGCGCGGCAAGCCGCTCGCCATCTCTTTGAGCTCTTTGATGTCCAAAGAATAAGACCGGAATCCGTTGTCGCCCAAGGATACGGCCGCCGTGGAGCAGTTCCACGTTGGTGGTTTTGAGGCTGCCCGGAAACTCGCGCAGTTGCTCTGTCCGTCGCAGGGACCATATGTCCTGGACGTGGGTTCGGGACTGGGGGGCCCCCCGCGGTATCTTGCAGGGACCCGTCCTCCTCTGAACTCCGCTACGGCCGAATGTCGTCCAACCAGGGCTGAGAAGCAAGAAAAACTCTCGTCGAAGGAGTTACGCCGTTTGACCAAAAATCTGCGCAAAGTGAATAGAAATGAACAGCGCCCAGCCTCGACATCCTCTAGCGTACTGATCCAGAGGTTGAGATGGAGCAGTACCCTTGCGCAGGGATGAATTATCCCAGCAGCCCCGAAGTGATAAAGGCCGATTGCGAAGAGATCTGCCGCTGGTGACGACTTCTCCAGGGTCTGGAGACACCCATGCAGGACCGCGTCATGCACCTGAAAATTCAACGCCCTGGGTGGCTACATCGCAGCAACATAGAGAAAATCGAGGAGTAGTTTTCGTCGCCAGCACCAGAAGCAACGCATCCGTGGGTTCTCCGTTTGAAAGGAAAGTGCGATGCCATACGACCAACACCAAAGAGATGCCGAGTCTTCTAGATGGGAACCAAATCCTCCTGATCGTTGGCCGAATGCCTCGAACCCGGATCCCGAGAAGCGCGACCCCGTTCCCGGCGATCCGGATCCTACGATGCCTCCGCCCGAACCTCAGCGAAATCGCTAATTCTTACTGGAATGTGCTGAAGAGATCGACCCCCTAGCCGTTCATCGGGACAGCTTCGCTTTTGTCAAGTATTTCAAAGATAGGGATACAAGTGAACGCGAGTTCTTTCAAGTTCCAACGATTGCTTCTGCCTTTTGGTTCGCTGGCTCTCAGTATGTCACTGACGGCCACACAGGTCCCGCGTCATCAAGAGGCTCAGCATCCGGCACCTGACAACACCACCGCAAACGAGGATCAGACGGGCTCTTCCGCGGATCAACAGAAGATGAATCCTTCGGACCGCGCCATCACGCAGAAAATCCGAAAAGCGATCCATCACGATAAGAGTCTCTCTACCTACGGACGCAACATCAAAATCTTCACCAAAGAGGGCAAAGTTACACTCCGGGGACCAGTGCGGTCTGAAGAGGAGAAGCGCAACGTGGAAGCCAAAGCTGTAAGCGTGGCCGGACAAGAAAACGTAAGCGATCAACTCGAAGTCGCACCTTCGAAATAACTGCGCAGAGTTCGTTTCAGAGGAGGCAACACGATGAAGCCAAGTACTGAGAATGAGATCGCCGGCAAAGTTCACGAAGTAAAGGGCAAGATTAAGGAAAGGGTGGGTCAATTGACGAACGATCCCGACTTAGAAGCCGAAGGTATTGGCGAAAGAATAGGCGGGAAAGTCCAAAAGAAAATCGGCCAAGTGAAGAAAGTCCTCGGAAAATAGTGTGGACGGCTCCACTTGGCGCGAGTCGAAGCCGTTTCAATCACTCATGGTTCGTAGATACTGAAATGCGGGCCACGGAGCGGGAGAACGAAAACGGATTTGCCTGACCAGGAGAATCTGAGAGCTGATAGAAGAGTTCGACCGCCGAGCAAACCCGCAGGTTTTTCGGCATCCGCGCGGTCTTGACCGACGAGGACGCGTCCCGTCGCACTCGCCCGAATGGAATTCTCCGCCCGCCAGCCATGCGGACTCACGTTTAAGGATTAGGCGGGAGAACTTGCCGACATGGAAGCCGACGTCTCCATGAAACCGAGCATTGCCTGCTTCAATTGGGAATCCACTTCGTCTGCGATGGTCATCACGTCGAGCAGCACGGAGCTAAAATCCACCGATCGAAGATTGTTCTGTAGAGTGAGCCAGTGCAACCGGCAAGCTCCAGCAGCTAATGCCTTGCGGTTCGCCAAAACTTGAGCCGAAACCAACAAGAAGACTGTGGAGGGCACGAACGCGAGTGCGCTGGGAGCGCACCATAGTCCCTTGAGCTTCTCCTTGAATTCAGGGCCTTTGTACCCAGCGATGAAGATCGTGGCCATGAAGGAGTTGAAGGCGAACATATATACCTGCCGTTTTTGGACTAAGGAGGCCTCCGGAATATTTTCTCTAATGGCCGACCCAAGAGCTGCCAGACTCTTTGTGACCTTCTCGGCCGATTGAGCCTATAAAGCCTCCCGGGTATCAAAATTTGCCGTAATGACTGAGCGAAAGACTCTTCGGCCGCGGCATGGCGAAATGTTTTACGGTGATATGATACTGGCCACATCGGGAGAATGACATGCCGAAACCTCCTTCGTCATACCCGAGCTTCGCCACTCCTTGCGACATGCGTTTGCCGCAGGCAGCTTTGCAATTCCGTTTACGCCATTCTCCGCCCCTCTCATCGGTTAGGTTTCTTGCGGGCATCAACGTAACGGCATGGCTATACCGAGACAAGGCGGGCGTACAGGCCATTCAGGTCAACCCGAACACTACGATTGAGGAACTAGTTCGAAAATTCGGGCCCGCTGAAACCCCCGATGCTGAAGTCGGGTTTCATTCAGAGATGAGAGCTGCCGAGTGGTTTCGCGTACGGCCCCAGTTTCAAGTGCTTCAGATATTCTCGGAGCGGATCCCGTGTCTGCAAATGTGTGGACCAATGCTAAGAACCTACTATCCTGGCACACCGTGGTATTACTACTACGATAAGCGTTCCTGGAAAGGTACAAACAGCAGAGCGGGAGAAATCTTGAAAGCCGCCTATGGCCTGTAATGCGTGACACAAAGCACACGTAAACGCGCGGATTGCAGCAACCGCTGGAAGCAGCCTGCCTGGAGGAATCGTATCTGGAGGTTTGTGGACGACTGCACTGGTTGCCGGCGCGATTGCTCGGCAAAGGCCCACAAAAGGCGGAGCTACTGCTAAAGGAAGCGTTCCGGGCAAGAAGTCCCGTTAGAGGACATCTGTCGATCAAAAGTCAGTAGTCGACCGGCACGCGGTTGGAAATCTCTGCCGGCGATGATTCTCGCGGGCATCAGCAAAGGGTGAGATTCGGCGAAATTGTCTACTCTTAAATGGGAAGCTAGCGTTAGAATCGTGAACCCATGAGCATTGAAGCCACGCGCGGACCCGAAGTCGATCCCATTATGGAGCGACTCGAAGATCAAATTGGTTGGTATGACCGAAAGAGCATAACCAACCAGCAATACTATAAGCGGATAAAGATGATCGAGATCGCCGCTGCCGCAACAATCCCGTTCTTGTCGGCGTTCCCTTTTTCACGAATGATGTGGGTGACGGGTGCACTCGGTGTTCTCATTACCATACTGGAAGGAATGTTGCACCTCAACCAGTACCAGCAGAATTGGATTGCTTACCGCTCTACCTGCGAATCGCTCAAGCATGAGAAATACGTTTACCTCGGGAAAGCTTCGCCTTATGCAGGTACGACAGATCCGCATGCACTGTTGGCGGAAAGGATTGAGTCCCTCGTCTCGCAGGAGCACGCGAAGTGGGCATCGGTGCAGCAGCAGGAGCCAAAACCCAAGACGACGTGAGCAAACCGGAGCGACGCGCAGGGATCCAGGAATACCTGCGGGCGCGATTCACCTGCACGGAAATCCGGATCTCGGCCGCGACCGCCGCAACACAAGTCTTCCTGGCGCGGTTGTCAGGCGTCGCCTATCGTGGTTTCGGTTTGCTGCCGAGACAGCGTTCGGTCGTGAGGCAATTGCAGGACCGGTTGTGTTCGTCGGAAGACAATTTCATCCTCGTCGGTCACTAAGCGTGCCGCTTGGTGTATCTTCGTAAAAACGGATGGCCTACAACGCCTTCATCTCTTACAGTCATACTGCCGACGGTGCCCTTGCAGCCGCAATTCAATCGGCCTTGCATTCTTTTGCGAAGCCCTGGTACAAGCTGCGCACTTTGCACATCTTTAGAGATCAAACCAACCTCGCGGTGAATCCTGCGCTTTGGTCTAGTATTCGCGACGCCCTCGATCAATCGTTGTTCTTCATTCTGCTTGCTTCGCCTGAAGCCGCCGCCTCACCCTGGGTTGCGAAGGAGACCGAGTACTGGATCGGCAAAAACGGAACATCGCGCGTTCTGATTGTCCTCAGTGGCGGCACTCTAAAGTGGGATCATCTCTCGGCCTCTTTCACGAGTGAGGATACCAACTCTCTCCCGCCGAACCTTCTACGCTCGTTTCCGGAAGAACCTCTTTACCTCGATCTTCATTGGGCACGCGAGAGAGCCTCTCGCCTCAGCATGCGCGATCCGCGCTTTCACGAAGCCGTCCTCCAACTCGCTGCTACGGTGTACAACCGGCCCAAAGACGAACTCGACGGTGCGGATATTCGCATCCGGCGGCAAAACCGCTTGCTGGCCACCTCGGGCCTTTTCGCCGTTCTCCTGACGGCGCTCTTCGCGTTGCGTCAAACCAATCAGAGCGAGAAAGTATCGGTCCAAAATCTCGCAGCCAGCCTGGCCGCGAACTCTGCCAAAGTCCTTGCTGATAGTCCGGATCGAGCTGGGGAAGCCGCGCTTCTCGCTATTGAATCAAACCGCCTCAACCCCTCCTTCGAAGGGAATCAAGCGCTGCGAGCAGCGGTTTCCCTTTTGCCAGCAAGCGTGCAAATGTACCCACCAGAAGACGCAAACCCAGCCGAGCGTATTCGCGACATGGCATTCTCACCTGACGGTGCCATACTGGCCGTGGCGCGCGATGACGGTTCCACGCAACTCTTGGATGTCAAGAACCACAAACCGCTCGGATTTCTCGAGCCGGACGAACAGCCTGCGGCCCACATCGAACTCCCCGGTGAGCCGCAGAGCGCTTCACTGGACAGCAATTCGGCCGTTTCCGTGGCCTTCAACGCATCCGACTCGCTGCTTGCGGCCGGCTCCCGTGATGGCATCGCTCATATCTGGACCGTACCCGGCGGGCGCGAGTCGTTGCGCATTGCCCACGGTGCCCCTGTTTCCCAAGTGGCATTCCACCCCAAGGCAAATCAACTTGTTACCGCCAGTGACGATGGTCATGTTCGTATTTTCGATGTCGCTCGCGCGGTACTCGTGGCCGATTTCAAATGCCCGGGCAAACTGGTTTCCGCTTCCTTCAGTCCGGGCGGCGACCTCCTCGCGGGGCTATCTTCAGAAGGCACAGTCTCTCTTTTTGATCCTGCCCACCGAAAGCTTCTTCGTACGCTAGTCGGCGGCGAAGCCGCCTTCAACATGGCATTCAGCACAAATGGCAATCGCTTGGCTGCTTCGAGCGGCACTTTTGCTTTTGTTTGGGACGCAACTACGGGCCGGCAACTATTGAAAGCTACCCATGCTGCTTCTTCCGAAACCCTCACTCCGATGCAATGGATCTACAATGCGGCGATCACGTCCGATGGCAAACTCCTGGCGTACGCGGCGCGCGGCGACAGCTTGGCGCATGTATGGAACGTCGAGACTGGCCGCCAGATTCTCGAACTGAAACATGATTCCGCTGTGGCGGCCGTCTCCTTCAATGCGGATGGAACAAAACTTGGCACCGGCTCCTACGATGGCACTGCACGGGTCTGGGAAATCCCTTCAGGCAGTGAACTACAGCGCGACCAGGTTGGCGGAGGCGCCGAAGTTATCGCTTTCAGCCCTGCTACCGGCCGATTCGCCGCTGGTGGCATGGAGGGCTCGGTGTTCGTCTCCGAAACGCGCCGCGCCGACCGCCCTGCCTACTTCGATCTGCTCGCTGACGTCCCCAGCGCTGTTGCATTTAGTACGGATGGTCAGCGCTTCGCCATCGCCACGAAGTCGGCCCACCGGTTATCCATGGTGCGAATTGCCGACATCAATGGCAGGATTCTGCGCGACGTCGAGTTCCAAGGTGCTCCCTCTATCGACAAGCTGTTTTTCCTCGATCCAAACGACGTGATTGCCCAGTGGAGCAACAAGCTATTCCACATTACTATTGATCCGCCTTCGGTTACTCCTTTGCCCGACCTGCCTGGAGAAATGCGGATCGACCCATCGGGTAAGGCGCTTGCTGTCCAGCGTGACGGCATCAGCCGGCTGTATACTTTACCCAACCTTCGGCAGACCACATCTCTGGACGGCCCATCTTCCACTTTGCTACGGACGGCCGACGACGGTAAGCTTCTGGCCTTCGAGACAACCAGATCGGCAAACGAATTTTCTATCGAGATTTGGAGTGTCGCCAGCAAAGCCCGCGTCAGTCGCATCCTTTTGCCCGCTGATTTGAATCGCCTCGCCTTCAACCCGGCGGGTACAATCCTATTCACTGCGCAACTCGAAAATCTGCAAGCCTGGGATATACCGTCCGGCAAACGACGTTTCTCGCTCACGGCCAGTGGCGACATTGACCTAATCGTTCCCGATCCTTCTTCCGCCTCCTTCGCTACGGTTACTCACGGACGTCTGACCGTGTGGGATGCCGTGACCGGCGCCCGCCTGGCGCAGCTTCCAGATGTGGGGTATGTCCGCTCGGCCGCTTTTAGTCCCGACGGCCGCTATTTGCTAACTGGGTACAACGAACGCGCCGCTGCGCTTTGGCTATGGCGTTCAGGCGATTTGCGAGACCAGGCCTGCACCCGCCTCACAAGTAATTTGTCTCGCGAGGAATGGAATCGTTGGTTTCCTAAACAGCGCTATCGACAAATCTGTCCAAACTTGCCTGTAGCGAATTGAATCACCCGCGCGCTGTTTGCGCACGAAAAGGGATCGAGTCTAGATGAACGTCTTGCTTATTCATACTTTGGTTTTAGCATTAGCAAGTCATAGAATAGCCGCACATGAGCAAAGCGATTCCGACACCCGCACGGCATCTGATCAGGGAGATGCATTTGTCGGGCGAATGCGGGACCGCGAGCAGCTGTGGAAGAGTATCGGGCTCTGCAGGCGGAGGGCACCCAGTCGCTGGTGTCATAGGGGATGTGAGCTGGGGGGCAAACCGGCCGCCTGATCGGTCGCTCCATCAAGATGCCAGCGCCTGGGAATCGATGAAGCAAATCCGAGTGCGGAGCTGCGACTCGCCGCA
>Ga0210384_10004928_pt1 | contig 14753 bp, 14 predicted proteins | sample IncBWH2MmetaG_FD_160574 | JGI IMG/M metagenome (GOLD analysis project Ga0210384, IMG submission 160574) | Forest soil microbial communities from Barre Woods Harvard Forest LTER site, Petersham, Massachusetts, United States - Inc-BW-H-2-M | ecosystem: Environmental > Terrestrial > Soil >...
TGAATCTGTTATATTAGCACTCGGCTTCGAGGAGTGCTAAACCCCTTGTGCTCTCCCGGCCACTCAAATCGCAGCACAAATCCACGGAGGTTCTTCCAAGATGGCAGTGAATCTTACCCCGCTCCACGACCGCGTCGTTGTGAAGCGCATTGAAGAGAAGGAAAGCGTCAAGGGAGGCATCATCATCCCGGACACAGCCAAAGAAAAGCAGCAAGAAGGCGAAGTCATCGCCGTCGGTTCCGGCAAGCGCGAAAAGGGCGAGCTCATCCCCCTGGACGTTAAGCCCGGCGACCGCGTTTTGTTCGGCAAGTATAGCGGCACGGAAATCACCATTGACGATCAAGAATTGCTGATCCTCCGCGAAGAGGAGATTCTGGCAAAGCTTGGCGGCGCCGCAAAAGCCGCAGGCTCCCGCAAGTAAAGTTTAGTTCGCACGGTCACGGCTGGATTCAGCCTGGCCAGTAGTAAGCGTAGTTGCCGGTCTAGGGACCGGCGAAATACCCACGAATTAGCAAAGAATCTCAGGAGGAAATACCAGATGGCGAAGCAGATCGTAACAGGTGAGAATTCCCGCCAAGCGATTCTACGCGGCGTGAATGCTCTTGCCGACGCAGTGAAGATTACGCTCGGCCCCAAGGGCCGCAACGCGGTAATCGAGAAGAAGTTCGGCGCACCGATCATCACCAAGGACGGCGTGACCGTTGCCAAGGAAATCGAGCTCCGCGATCCCCTCGAGAACATGGGCGCGCAGATGGTTCGCGAAGTAGCTTCGAAGACCAGCGACGTTGCTGGCGACGGCACCACCACCGCAACCGTGCTCGCGCAAGCCATCTTCCGCGAAGGCGTAAAGACTGTCGCCGCCGGCGCCAGCCCGACCGCCCTCAAGCGCGGTATCGAGCGCGCCGTGGAAGTCGCTGTGGAAGAGATCAAGCGTCTCTCCCGCGACGTCAAGGGCGACATGATCGCGCAAGTCGGCACCATTTCCGCTAACAATGACAAGCAGATCGGCGGCATCATCGCCGAAGCCATGAAGAAGGTCGGCAAAGACGGCGTAATCACCGTGGAAGAGTCCAAGACCATGGAGACGACGCTGGAAGTGGTCGAAGGTATGCAGTTCGACCGCGGCTACCTGTCCCCCTACTTCGTGACTGATCCGGAGCGCATGGAGTGCGTTCTGGAAGACGCTCGCATCCTGATTCACGAAAAGAAGATCAGCTCGATGAAGGACCTGCTTCCCCTGCTCGAGCAGATCGCCAAAATGGGCAAGCCGCTGCTGATCATCGCTGAGGACGTCGAGGGCGAAGCGCTCGCGACACTCGTGGTGAACAAGCTGCGTGGCACGCTGCAAACCTGCGCCGTTAAGGCGCCGGGCTTCGGCGATCGCCGCAAGGCTATGCTCGAAGACATCGCTACGCTGACCGGCGGCAAGGCTGTCACCGAAGATCTGGGTATCAAGCTCGAAAACGTGAAGGTCGAAGATCTCGGCCGCGCCAAGAAAATTGTCGTCGACAAGGACAACACCACGATCGTGGAAGGCGCGGGCAAGTCCTCGGAGATCGAGGGCCGCGTCAAGCAGATCCGCCAGCAGATCGAAAATACCACTTCCGACTACGACAAGGAAAAGCTCCAGGAGCGCCTTGCCAAGTTGGTTGGCGGCGTTGCGGTTATCAAGGTTGGCGCTGCGACCGAAACCGAGCTGAAGGAGAAGAAGGCTCGCGTTGAGGACGCCATGCACGCAACTCGTGCGGCCGTCGAAGAAGGCATCGTTGCCGGCGGCGGTACCGCGCTGCTCCGCTGCATCGGCGCTATCGAGAAGCTCAAGCTGCACGATGACGAAGCCGTCGGCGTCGGAATCGTGAAGCGCTCGCTCGAAGAGCCCGCCCGTCAGATCGCTCACAACGCCGGAGCTGAAGGCGCTGTGGTGATCGGCAAGATCCGCGAGTCGAAGGACGAAAACTTCGGCTTCAACGCGGACACTGGCGACTATGGCGACATGGTCAAGATGGGCGTCATCGACCCGGCAAAGGTCACCCGCCTGGCGCTGCAGAACGCAGCTTCCATCGCGGGCTTGATGCTCACCACCGAAGCGCTCGTTGCCGAACTCAAGGAAGACGACAAGAAGGGTGCGGCAGCTGGCGGCGGTCCGGGTGGCCCGGGCGGCGGCATGGGCGGCATGTACTAAACTCGATTCGCAAACGCGAATCTTTCCAGCGGGTCGACTTCAGTCGGCCCGCTTTTTTTTCCCACCGATCGGAATTGCGAGGACTTAAGATAGTTTCTGACGCAGGAAATCTTCCACGTCGTTGATTTTGTCGCCGAGCAGATTGAGTTTGTTAGCCAACCCTTGAATCTCCGATTCCGCGCGCCGGTTCACGTCAAAATCAAGTTCGCTGCGCACGCGGTCCTTCGTATCCTGGCGATTTTGGCTCATCATAATCACCGGCGCCTGGATCGCCGCGAGCATCGACAAAAATAAATTGAGAAGGATGAATGGATAGGGGTCCCACGCTGACCTTCCCAGGCCGACGTTCACTATTGTGTAGATCACGAGGACGGTCAGGAAACTGATGATAAAGGTCCATGAGCCGCCGAAGCCGGCAACCCGATCGGCGATGCGTTGGCCGAACGTGGCCTCTTCTTCGATGACCTCATTCGGATTGCGATTTGCACGCACGCGCACCAATTGCTGCGAGGCGTGAAACTGTTTGCCCAATACCGTGAGCATGTCCATACCCGCCATGGGCTTGCGCTGCAGCAACACCGCGATGTCATGGCGGTCCACTTCGATGCACTCCGATTGCTCCAGTGCAATCGCGTTGGTTTGGTGGGGAGTCTGCTCCAGCATCGAGGCGAAGCCGAAAAATTCACCGTGCGCCGGCTCGTCGACCACCACTTCCTGGTGGTCCTGGTCGAGCGTCGTGACGCGTACGCGGCCGGACACCATCACGTACGCCTGTCCGGCCGCGTCGCCCATTTTGTAAATGCGCTGGCGCGGCGCGAACTTCTTTAACTCGACCTGCTCGGCCAGCACCGCGGTTTCCTCGTCATCGAGCAGCGCAAACAACGGTACGTGCTTCAGGGCTTCCGGATTGCACGACATGGATCACCTCTCCTATGACCCGAATCGTGCCGAATCCCTCGCCGCTTTTCAAGTTTGGAAACAGTGACGCGCTGTATCAGGAGGCGTGAGCCCGTGCTCCCTGCTGCGCCCCAGGCACCTTCTCCGCTAGGATCGTCACGTTGTGAACTTCCGGCTCACTCTCGAAGAGTTCCAGCGCCTTGGAAAACAAGTTCTTGGCAATTTCACCGTTCAGGTGAGCTTCGCGGCCTTTTTCGTCGGCAAAGGTATCGAAAATCGCGTACTTCTGAGCCCCTATGTGGATCGCAAACCACGTCGTGGTGCCCTGCTCTTTTTCTGCGAGGGGCTGCGCGGACTTCAAGAACGCTTCCACCTCTTTTTCCTTTCCAGGTTTTGCTTCCAGTATTGCCAAAAGTCCGACTTTGTTGATGGTTCGCCTCCAGGCTTTAGGATGCAGTGGGCGGTCCTCTAGATGCGGTCCGGGCACTATAGCTGCGCCGATAGTTTCAATCCCCGGCTTTGGGTATCTCGTGCGGAATAGACGTCTTGAAGTAAGCGATCACGAACAACACGCCGAGCAGCAAGTCCGTTCCGGCGAAGAGCAGGTCCGAGCGGCGGGTGCGGGCTTGCAGGACCAAAATGACCACAGCTGCCGCATAGCTGAATTTCTCAAACATCGAAGGGATCATCAGCGGCCGATAGCGCACCGGATCGCCGGCAATAAAGAAGAACGCGATTTGCCAGGCCAGCGCCAGCCCAACGAATCCATAGAAAAACGCCGGGTGCGTGATCGGCGGTGGATCCTGACGCCCGATCAGATCAAACATGAAGTACAGCGGCGTGATGATCAGCACGCCCCAAATCGCCGCCACTCGGAACACGATCTTAGCGAATCTCATGGCAGCTGAGTGTATTACATCGCGTAATAGCTGGGAGCGCGCGTTCCAGATTTTCCATCTGTTTGTACGTCGTTGCATCGACCAATGCCTTTTACGAATCGCTTGCATCTTATCTTCAGCGCCAGTTCAATATGACGGAGGGTTTGTATGCCTGTCATTCGCGCTTGCACCAATTGCGGACAAAAAAATCGCGTCCCCGCGAAGTATCTCGCCAGCACCGGCCGTTGCGGAGCTTGTAAATCGCCGCTGCCGCCCGTCGCGGAACCACTCGCGGTCGACGATGTGCAGTTCGATGAAATCATTCAGAACACACCCGTCCCCGTTCTCGTGGATTTCTGGGCCGATTGGTGCGGCCCATGCCGCGCCGCTGCTCCCGAAGTTGCGCGCACCGCTGCTGACATGGCCGGCAAAGCCGTAGTGGTAAAGGTCGACACGGAAAAATATCCGCAACTCGCCGCCCGTTACAATGTTCGCGGCATCCCTAATTTCGTGGTCCTCGTTGGCGGCCGCGTAGTGATGCAGCAACCCGGCGTGGTAGGCCATGACCAGATGGAGCAGTGGCTCCGGGCCGCCACCCCGGTGTCCGCATGACAAACGCTTGCGTCTCGTAATCGATTCTTCCTGCCGCCTCCGTTCACAAATGATTCCTTGCGTCCGCGTCCCGGCTCGACTCCGCGTGGTCGCACTGTTACCATCTCCCGCAACTCGTAAGCCTGATCCGCCAGGAGTTCCTTAATGCGAATGCGCCCGCGCGCCTTCATCGTTCTGGCAATTCTCTCTTCACCGTTAATTTCCGCTTCCGCGCAATCGGTCCCGAACTCTAACTCACCTGCTCAAACTCCTGCCGCCTCGAAATTCCATATCAATTCGCAACGCCTGCAAGGCACGCTCGAGAAGTTAAGCGAGTTTGGGCGCAATCCGGAAGGTGGCGTTACGCGCCTCGGCTATTCCGATACAGAGCTCGCTGCAGACCAATACGTTATCCAGTTGATGAAGCAAGCAGGGCTCGAAGTGCGCAGGGATTCCGCCGGAAATCTTTTTGGCAGGCGTGCCGGCTCCGAGCGCTTGCCGGTTCTCCTCTTTGGGTCCCATATCGACTCTGTCGTCAAAGCTGGAAACTTCGACGGAGATGTAGGAAGTCTCGGCGCAATCGAAGTCATCAACGCGCTAAATGAAGGGGCGGTGAAGACCCGGCATCCGCTTGAAGTGGTCATCTGGACCAATGAAGAAGGCAATCACTTCGGGATCAGCACGATGGGCTCTGGAATCGCCGCCGGACTGCTCGGCCCGGAAATCCTCGGCCGGAAAGATGAGCAGGGCCTCACCGTCGCTGATTGGCTCCATCGCTATGGCCAAGATCCCGGTCATCTTACGGATGCCCGCATCGCGCAGGGCGCTTTGGCAGGCTACCTTGAATTGCACATCGAACAAGGTCCAAACCTTGACGAGGCCAAGATCCCGATCGGCGTCGTGCAAGGCATCATCGGCCTCAAACGTTGGCGCTGCGTCGCCACTGGCTTTGCCAATCATGCCGGCACAACACCGATGGACCGCCGAAAGGATGCGCTCGCGGCAGCATCGCGCGACCTGCTCGCCGTGCGAGACGTAGTGCGGGCGGAGAACGGCCGCCAAGTCGGCACGGTTGGCTACATGAAAGCGGAGCCCGGCGCTGTCAACGTAATTCCCGGACGGGTCGAATTTCCTATCGAGTTGCGCGACCTCGACCCCGCCAAGATTGACCGCATGTGGGAACGAATCCAGGAGAAGCTGAAACAAATCGACAAAGAAGAAAACGTCGCAACCGCCTGCACTTCCTTGGACGATATTGTGCCGGCGCGTACGGCTCCGTCCATGCAGTCGGCGATTCGCGAGGCAGCCAAGTCGCTGGGTCTTGCCACGCTGGATCTGCCCAGCGGCGCCGTCCACGACGCCCAGCAAATGGCCAAGCTCGCCCCATTCGGCATGATCTTTGTCCCCAGCCGCGACGGCATCAGCCATTCCCCTAAAGAGTTCACGTCCTGGCCGGACGTAGCCAACGGCGCCGAAGTCCTCTACCGCTCAGTCGTGCTCGTAGACACGCAACTGGATCGCAAGTAGCCGGTCCTCGCTGGCACGCCTAACGGCTTCGAGATAGAGCGCTTCTAAGAGCTGAAGAACTCCGCAACTGGCCGCGGATTGAGGCGTCTAGGAGTTGAATTGTGTGTAGCACGGGGATTTTCTTTCCGGCACGCTCGAGGGAGGCTTGCAACTGCAGGATGCAGCCGGGATTTCCGGTGACCACGACATCGGCATCGAGCGGCGCGATCAACGCGGCCTTACGGTCACCTAGGGCGTTCGCTGCGTTGGGCTGCACCAAATTATAGATTCCGGCGGAGCCGCAGCAGATTGGGGCTTCCGGAATCTCCAGTAGCTCCAATTCCGGAATCCCTGCGAGCAAACTTCTGGGCTGTGCTCGCACGCCTTGCGCGTGTTGCAAGTGGCAGGAATCGTGGAACGCCACGCGCAGGCGCAGGGGATTTCGCTTCGCGTACGGCATCATGTTGGCCAGGACTTCGCTGATGTCCTGGCATTTTGCCGAGAATTCCTTTGCCCGCTGCGCATAATTCGGGTCATCGCGCAGCAAATACCCGTATTCCTTCATGTTGGAACCGCAGCCCGCCGCGTTCGTCACAATCGTGTCCACTTCTGCCCGCGCGAAAACATTGATCAGGTGACGCGCCAGCGCGACCGCGCCATCTTCCTCGCCGGTGTGTACCAGCAGCGCGCCGCAACACGGCTGGTCCGCCGGGCTGATCACCTCGCAGCCTTCCGCCGCCAGCACGCGAGCCGTCGCCGCATTCACCTGCGGAAAGAATTCACGCTGCACGCAACCTAACAGCATCCCAACTCGACGGCGTTTTGCACCGACCGCCGGCGTAACCTCTGCAACCGCTTCGCTCGCGGCCAGCTGCGGCAGCAACGCTTCCATCGCCTGCAACCGCTGCGGAAAGAGTTGCAACACTCCACTGCGCCGGACCAGCGTCTGCAGCCCGGACCGCTGATATAGCAGCAGTGGCAGTCGCATCAAGTGCAAGCGATCCGGACGCGTGAACAAACTGAAAATCAACCGCCGGTAAAATCTCTCGAGCCAACCGCGATCGTATTTCCGTTCAATTTGCGCACGCGTCGCCTCAATCAACTTTCCGTAATCCACGCCGGACGGGCACGCCGTCATGCACGCCATGCATCCGAGGCAAGTATCGAAGTGCCCCACCCACTGCGAATTGATGGTCGCTTGCCCATCCGCTGCCAGCTTCATCAAATAAATTCGCCCGCGCGGCGAATCCATCTCTTCATTCCACAACGCATAGGTCGGGCACACGGGCAAACAAAATCCGCAGTGCACGCACTGATCGATAATCTCCCGCGAAGGCGGATGCTTCGCATCAAACGCGCTGGATGCTCGCTTCTCCTCTTCCATTTTTACCGGATGCCCCGTCATCGTCTGTTTACCTGCTCTGTGCTTGGTGTGCGCTTTCCTCTGCGCGCTCCGTGAGAAGCCTTTCTGTCTTCATCGCAGTGTCTAAATTCCACCCACGAACCGTCCCGGGTTCAAAGTGCCGTGCGGATCAAATTGCCGTTTGACCGCTTGCATCAGGCCAAGCGCATCGCCCGAATTTCCCCACGCATCAAGATCCGCAATTCCCGTAGGCCGTTGCACAATCACCAGCGACCCTCCCCGGCCTTCAATCCACTCGCGGAGCCCGCGCATGGCCTCCGCAATCCCGGAACGTGCTCCATCCATCCGCACCCATCCAATCCCGGTCGCTTGCACAACCACGCTCCATCGAAGTTCTGAAGCAGCAACCTTCTCAATGAGCTTCACTGCCTCGGCAGTTTCTGCCGGCAGCGTCGCGAATTTCGCCACCGCAACATTGTCTCCATCACTTTCTGTTCTCGAGAATAACTTCTGCCGACTGCTCCACACCTCGCCTGTCCCTTTGCCTTGCGTCGCTTCGCTGGCAATTAATTTCAGTTGCACGCTCTGCGCACTCAATCCCGCTTCTGTACCTTCAAACAGAACATCGACGCGCGGCTGCATCTCTGCTCCGCAACAAAACTGCAGCGCCGAATGCGCCAGCTTCGAATTCTGAATGGACAGGACCAAGCGCTGCGCTTGCGCAGCATCATCCGTGATGAACGAAAACGTCCGCGTTTCTTTCGGCAGCGGGTGCAATCGAAAAATCGCGCGCGTGATGACTCCCAGCGTTCCGAAAGCGCCCGTCATCAGCTTTGGCAAATCGTACCCGGCCACGTTCTTCACGACTTTGCCGCCGCTGCTAGCCACTGTCCCGTCCGCCAGCGCCACGGTAGCGCCGATCACTAAATCTCGCAGCGAACCAAATCGCAGGCGCAGCGCGCCGCTATCATTTGTCGACAGCACGCCTCCAACTGTCGCCCGCTCAGGCCGCAGCGCATCGAGCGCGAGGCGCTGCCCATGCTTCGCAACCGTTTCCTGCAATTTCGCGATCGTGCAGCCCGACTCAACGCTTACCGTCAAGTCCGCCCACGCGTGCTCGATCACTCGATTCATCCGCGAGGTGGACAAAATCACATCCGCCCGCGCCGGCCGGTTTCCCCACTCCAGTTTCGTTCCCCCGCCGCGCGGAATCACCACCATACCCACAGCGTTCGAAAGCTTCAAAACTTTCGCCAACTCTTGCTCGTTCCCCGGCTCCACAACAAGAGTTGGCTGCACACCAGCCACCGCATCACTCGCGTTAGCCGCTCGGACGTACTTCGCCGTTACAATCTCGCGAAGATCGGCTTCAAATGTGCTCTTGGAATTCGCCTTCGACGAAACGCTTGCGTCCATTCAGAACCGCTCCGCGATTCCCGCCGTTTCCAAAGGATGCGCCACATACTCGCCCGGCTTTTCGCCGCACAGCCGAGGACGCGGAAAAACTTTGGTGGGATTAGAAAGCTGCAGCGGATCAAACGCACAACGAACCCGCTGCATCGTCTCCAAATCCGGCTCGCTGTACATTTTCGACATCATCTTTTTCTTGTCTTCACCGACGCCGTGCTCGCCGGTAATCGAGCCGCCCGCCCCGATGCACAGCTCCAGTATCTTGCTCGAAAGTGTTTCCGCCGCTTCTTCTTGTCCGGAAATTCTGCGGTCATACAAAACGAGGGGATGCAAATTCCCGTCGCCCGCGTGAAATACATTGGCCACGCGCAATCCCGCTTCCTTGCTCAGCCGGCCAATTTCTCGCATCACATTCGGGAGTTCCGTGCGCGGAATCACACCGTCTTGCACAATATAATTCGGTGAAATCCGCCCCATCGCCGCGAACGCCGCTTTCCTTCCCTTCCATACGAGCGCTCGCTCCGTATCCGATTGCGCCACGCGAATTTCCCACGCGCCATTTTTCTTACAAATTTCGTCGACGTGCGCCATCAGCGACGCAACTTCCGCCACCGGGCCATCCAGTTCCACCAAGAGCAGCGCGCCGCAATTCGGATAATTCGCGTGTACCGCCGCTTCCGCCGCCTGAATCGCCAAATTGTCCATCATCTCGATCGCAGCCGGCAGCATCCCCGCCGCAATCATGTCGCTCACCGCCGCGCCCGCTTCATTCGTGGAAGGAAATGCCGCGAGCAGCGTCTGCACGCATTCCGGCCGCTTTACAATCCGCAAAATAACTTTCGTCGCGATTCCCAGCGTGCCTTCGGAGCCGACGAAAACGCCCATCAAGTCGTATCCGGGCGCGTCTAAAGTTTTTCCGCCCAGATGGACCAGCGAACCATCCGCTAGCACGACTTCCAATCCCAAAACATGCGTGGTGGTAAATCCGTATTTCAGGCAGTGCGCGCCGCCAGAATTTTCCGCAACGTTTCCGCCGATGCTGCAAACGGATTGCGAAGAAGGATCGGGCGCATAAAAAAATTCCTGCGGCGCGACGCGAGCGGTCACATCGGAATTAATCACGCCCGGCTCCACAATCACGCGGGCGTTGGCTAAATCTATTTCCAGGATTTTGTTCATGCGAGCGAGGCTGATTACTACGCCGTTTTCCACGGGCAGCGCGCCTCCGCTCAGGCCGGTGCCGGAGCCGCGGGCGACAAATGGAATTCTTTCGCGGTGGCAGACGCGCACGATTTTTTGAACTTGTTCGGTGGAGTCCGGAAGCAGGACCGCACGCGGCAGCACCCGAAAATTTGTCAGGCCATCGCACTCATAGGTGTGCAGCTCTTCGCGCGAAGTGATCAGGCCGCGCGGGCCGACAATTTCGCGTAGCTCGTCAAACACCTTCGCGTCAAAAATATGCGGCTCGCGAAGGTGCGGTTCGCGCGGTTGCGAAATGCCGGTGGCCACGGCTGCCTTTCCGGGATTGCGGGGTGCTCCCTAGAAAAAGCTTGCCCCATCAGTGGATGAAGGTCAAACCGTGCGGCACGAGGTACGGGAACACATACGCGTACAGCATCACGATCACGCCGACAATCGCGCCGAGCGCAATGGAATGCCAGAAGACAAAGCGGAAAATCATGCCCTCATTGCCAAGTTGGTTGGTCGCGGCGGTTGCGACGCAAATCGATTGCGCGTCAACCATTTTGCCCATTACGCCGCCGGCGCTATTGGCCGCGGTCATGAGGATCGGATCCAGGTGAAGTTGTTCGGCGGTGATGCGCTGCAAACTCCCGAACAAAGCGTTGGACGAAGTATCGCTGCCGGTGAGCGCGACTCCGAGCCACCCCAGAAAAGTTCCGAAGAACGGGTAGAACCATCCCGTATGCGTGAATGCGAGGCCCAAGACGGCATCGGTCCCCGAATATCTCGTGACGAAGCCCAGGCCCAGCATTGCGGAAATTGCCAGCACGGCAAATCTCATTCGATACAGCGTGTAACCAAAAACTTTTATGAGTTTGGCCGGCCGGACACCGCGAATCAGCCCGCCAACGATCGCGGCGAGAAAGCAGCCGGTGCCGGTAGCCGAGAACCAGATGAACGGAAACTTCGCGCCCTCTGGAGTCGGCTTCGGGACTACCGGCTTGTCCCGCGAAATCTTGCGATGGAGCGGCGTGTTCCATCCTCCGTTGGGCTTTCCTTCAGCGGTGAGCCAAGCGGGAGTAGTGTGGACATTCATATAGTCTTTTACCGGCTTGTAGCCCCACAGAAAGACGAAGACGGAGAGAATCAGGAACGGTATCCAGGCCTTGAAGATTTGGCTCTTCGTGTAAGAGGAAGCTGAGGTGAGCGCGGGCTGCGCGGAACCGGCAGATGGCGCGGGCCGCGCTGCAGTTGGGACCGAGGCGGGAGTGTACATTTCAGCCGGCACTTCGGTGTCTTCGGCGAATCGCCAGATGCGCTTCGGTTTCCAGAAGAGCAGGAAGATCACGGTACAAAGGAGCGAGAAGAGGCCGGCGGTGATGTCCACCAAGTTGCTGTCCATGTGGTTGGACCAGAAAAACTGCATGGACGCGAACGAAATTCCGACGACGAGGATTGCGGGCAGCACCTCGAACGTTTCTTTCCACGGGACCATAGCGCGGACCAGCCAGAACGGCACGATCACAGCGGTAATCGGCAGAATGCGGCCGATCATGGCGTTCATGTCGGCTTCGGGAAGCAATGTGACGGCGGCGAGCATGTGAACCGGCGTGCCGATCGCACCCCAGGCGACTGGTGCGGTGTTGGCGATGAGGTTCAGCGCAGCCGCGTGGAAGGGCTTGAATCCGAGACCGATCATGAAGGCGCCAGCGATCGCGACCGGGGAACCGAATCCGGCGCAGCCCTCGATGAACGCGCCAAAGCAGAAAGCAACCAGGAGAAGCTGCAGGCGGCGGTCCGAGGAGATGCCGCCTACCGAGGCTTTCATGATCTCGAAGTCTCCGGTGCTGACCGAGATATCGTAGAGATAGACGGCAGCAACGACGATCCAGACGATATTCATCAGGCCGGTGGCGACGCCGTATAGAAAGCTGGCGCCGGCCAGGGACGCAGGCATGTGGAACACCATGACAGCGACCAGGATGGCAGTGGCGGCTCCGGCGAGGGCGGACCAGTGCGGCTTGACGCGCAGGCCAGCCAAGAGAGTGAAGAGCACGATGATGGGGAGCGCGGCGACCAGAGCGGAAAGCCACCAGTGTCCGAACGGATCGTAGACTTGGGTCCAAGTGTTCAAGAACAAGCCTCCAGCGAAGGGAACTGCGGGTGATCGGTGCGTTTCGCAGTGCTGCAATACTTGGTTCGCGGAGCAAAGTCAAGCGCGAAGAGGTAGCGGGTTGGTTCGCCCTGGGGGTCAAGAGGGTGAGGCGCGGGGTATACCCCACCCCCCACTTTTTGGCAAAAGAGGCTGTAAGCGATTGAAGTGCCAATAATTCGAGGCAAGCGCAGGACAGAGGGGAGCTAGGAGTCGCGGCCGAGCGACGATCATGTCGCAGGGTACCGCGCATTGGTAATCTAACCACAACTGGACATAAGTTCAGACGTGGTGCAAGTGGGCGATAATTTCTGGAAGGTCGAGCTGCAAGATGGATAGAGAGGTTGACGAGTCGCCCTCGCCAGCACCGCGGCTGTTTACGCGTTCGGGATGTAGAGGACACTCGTCAGAGCGTCAGGTTTTGTGGAGATTGGGTCGGATAGGACACGGCGCTCGGGTATTCCTTGTATTGCATTCGATGGCAACGCTATACGAATCTTCGTAGCATGCCCAACGCCCCTCAGCTCCAGCTATTGAATGATCGCACGGCAGTGCCGCCGACTCCCGTACTAGATCCCGCGGCGGACAAAGACGATGTCCCGCAGGGGAGGAAAATCCTTATCGTCGACGACAGCCATTTCGAGCGCTCCGTGATTCGCTCCGCTGTGGAAGCGCTAACGAAGTTCCGCGTGTGCGGAGAGGCCTCCGATGGTGTTGAAGCGATTAAAAAGGCTAGAGAACTTCGGCCAGACCTTGTGATTATGGACTTGGCCATGCCCCTCATGAATGGGGTGGAGGCGGCAATGGTACTCAGGAACGCGATGCCCGAGACCCCCATCGTTCTGTTCACGCTGTACGCCGAGCAACTGCGGGGCGCCATATCGCCCGGGTTCGGCGTAAGGCTCATCGTTTCCAAGACCGACGGCTTGGCTCCGTTGATCGAGTCTCTCGAGAGACTGCTTGCTGCGTAGTTCCTAGAGAGAGCAGTTCACCATCAAGCTTGTCCGCGGCGAGCTTCGAGCTGCAGCCGAGAGCATCGATCTCCGGCCAAGTGCTAGACGAACGCAATGAGCCCGCTTTGATTAGGAGTAAACGTCATGGCCGAGACCGTCGTTCTTATCGGATAGGACCCGGGAGGCTAACTAGACTGCATTACAGGCGATGTAAAGCCTGTGCTACTCGGACGCCAAGGCGCTGGCGGCTTGGAGCATTTGGTCGGGACGGGCGCGGACGCGAAGGTCATCGGTGAGATTAATCCAACGGATGGTGCCGGAGGAATCCACGAGGAACTCCGCAGGGCGCGCTATGTCGTGGCCCTTGACGCCGGCGCCTCTGTGGAGGAGATCGTAGCGGCGGATTGCTTCGGCGTCAGGGTCGGAAAGGAAAGTGTAGGTGTAGCCGGCCTTGCGGCAGAGGTCTTGCGATTCCGATGGAGAGTCGACGCTGATGGCGGCGACCTTGACGCCTAGTTTTTCGAAGTCTTGCAACCGATCCTGAATACCCCGTAACTCGGAGTTGCAGAACGGTCACCAATAGCCGCGATAGAAAATGAGGAGGACGCCTTTGGTCGGGTGCGATGCCGCGGGCGCGGAGAGAAGAGTCGCGAGTGACACGGTGCGGCCGTTGGTGTCAGCGAGGGCGAAATCGGGAGCTTTTTGGCCGACCCTGGGGGCTTGGGTCGAAGCCGGCAGGTGCTTGCCCAATGAAAATATGGTGAAGCAGAAGAAGACGAGAGCCGCCACGCTGAGGGTGGTCAGAATCGGGCCTGCCACCTTTCCGCGATAGACAGTCGGCTGACGGAACGCGCGGCGCAAGCCCAGGAACAGGAACAGTAGGCCGATGGCGAAAATCAAGAAACTTGCCCAAGGCATGTCGCGAGTTACGGGATACTTCACGAAGATAGGAATGTAGCTCAGGAACGCAAAAACACTCACAAGGAAGCCAATCCAGAGCGGAGCGTTCGGGTGGCGCTTCGTGCCGCTCTGAGGACCAGCGGGATCGGGCGCGTTCGTGTTCTCGGGCAAAGTTTCGGGCATGTTTTTGGCCTGTGCGCGACGTTTCAGCGGCGCAGTGACGAATGCCGACCACTGGACGACGGCAAAGGCTACCACAAGGGGGCAACAATTCCGACCAACCATTTTCTAGGGGCGCCGAGGGGCGCCAGTCGATTTCGGAAAAGAGCAGCGTTACAACTTCGGGGTAGCCGGAGCCGGGTCGCCTTTTATGTAGTGGGCGTACCAGGCGAGGTAGCGCTCCAGGCGGTCTTTCAGGTGCGACGGCGCTTTGAATTCGTGGTACTCGCCGGGGTAGACGACTAGCTCGGTTTCGCGGCCAAGGCTTTTCATGGCTTGATACATTTGCTCGCCGCCGAGAATGGGGACGTTCCAGTCGATGTCGCCGCCCATGAAGAGGGTGGGCGTGGTGATCTTGGTGACTTTGTAGAAGGGAGAGAGCTTGTCGTATTGCGCATGATTCTCCCAGGGCAGACCTAGCTCGGTTTCGTAGTCGCGCTGGTATTGGTCGTGGCCGTACATGCTGGTGTTGTTGGCCTCGCCGGCGCCGGAGATGGCGGCTTTGAACGCGTTGGTGTGC
>Ga0210384_10004931_pt1 | contig 14746 bp, 10 predicted proteins | sample IncBWH2MmetaG_FD_160574 | JGI IMG/M metagenome (GOLD analysis project Ga0210384, IMG submission 160574) | Forest soil microbial communities from Barre Woods Harvard Forest LTER site, Petersham, Massachusetts, United States - Inc-BW-H-2-M | ecosystem: Environmental > Terrestrial > Soil >...
GTGATTGCGGTAAATACACCGATTATGATTAGGACTACCTATGGTCAGAAAAGTAAGACGGAATAAGACAAAACCTTCCTGGTGGACTTTGCCCAATGCGCTCGCATTATTTTTTTGCTGTACGCCAAGCATTCCCGGCTGGGCAGCTCCAGAGGAAATTCAGGTCTACATGGATGAAATGAATGCGCCTGGAGAGTTTGGCCTGGACGTCCACAATAACTATGTGGTTTCCGGGAATGGCGTTCCGGACTACCGGGGAGCGCAGGCGCCAAGGCACGTTTTTCGCGTGACTCCCGAATTTTCGTATGGACTCACTCCCAATTTGGAGCTAGGTGCCTATATATTGTCCTCTGTCGACGCGAATGGCGGTAGCTCCATAGACGGCCAAAAGCTCCGACTCAAGTTCATTGCGCCAAAGGATAAGGATCAGGCGTATTTTTGGGGAGCGAATCTGGAAGTTGGGCGTGTTGCACATCGTCTCGATGAAAATCCGTGGAATGCCGAGCTGAAAGGAATATTGGGATATCGGACCGGACCTTGGACGTATGCTGTCAATCTCAATATCGACTGGAAGGTTTCCGGCCCGGTGCCTAGCCCTACCACCCTTGATGTCGATACAAAAATCTCTTATAAGACTGACCGGGGCTACGAGCTTGGTATCGAAAGCTATAACGAGCTTGGGGCTGTTCGGCAGCTAGGACATTTGAATCAGCAAAGCCAGACGATTTTCGGTGTGATTGATACATCTATTCGCGGCTGGGATGTCAATATCGGCGTAGGACGGGGACTGACTCCTGCTTCTGATCGATGGCTCCTTAAAGCCATCGTTTCGGTGCCATTGCGGGATTTATAGGGAAAGTTTTCTCCAGGTCTTGTTTTGGCATCTTCAGAAACATAGCCCGATGCTATCCGTGCCCGGAAATTACAGGGCCGGCCTACGCGGAGCGCATCCAGCGCCATCGATCAGGCAATTTGGGGTTTGTTGAAAGGGAGGGCGCTGCCAGAAAGTCTGTCAAGCGCCATGCTTATGACTAAGCTCAGAAATTGTGCTTGATACCCAGGATAAAGCCGGATGGACTGGCGCCGGCATCACCGCCGGGCAGCCGGTTGGTGCTGAGCTGGTACGTTGCGTTCGCTTCGTTGAAAATCTTCACATAGCCGGCATATAGGGTGGTGCGTTTCGATAAGTCGTAGTTATAGCTGATCTCAGCCATCTGCGCACCGGTATTGCCGAGTGTCGGATTGCTGAGGCTGCCGTTGCCTACCTTGGAATAGAAAGCGTAAACCCTGTTCTGGCCTGAAGTGTAGGTCGTCGATGCGCCCCAGAAGTTGCGCCTTATCTTGCCTCCGTTCCAATCGGAATCTTGTCGTGTATATGCTGCAGCGACGTAGAATTTGCCGAATCTGGTGCCGGCGGTGAGCACTGCCGACTGGTCGTTCAGGCCGGCTCCGCGCACGCCGACATCGCGGTAAATGGCAAATGCGGCCCTGGTCTGATTATCCGAATAGCTGAGCTGGGCGCCGATGTTGTGCGGACTCCCCGGATCTTCGTTGGTCTTCGGATGCGAGTATTGAAAACTGCCGCCTATATTGCCGGATCGCGGCAATTCGTAGCGGAGCGAGTTGGGCAAGGTTTCATTCATGCTGATGAAACCGTTGTTGACCTTTGGAGATGAGGCCAGATAATCCGATGCGCCATTGGTCCAGAGCGCAGACGTGTTCAGTATGCTGGTGATACCGGTTGGAGCGCTGCCGAAGATGCTTTTGATATCGTCGATCGGTGGGTCCATATAGCCCAGTTTGACAGTGCCGAAATTGCCGCGTATGCCGACGAAAGTATCGCGGTTGTTGACGCCGCCGGTGCCTGTATCGGCGCCGATCTTGCCCTCTATTTTGAATATGGCCGCCAGGCCGCCGCCCAAGTCTTCCGTCCCGCGCAAGCCCAGCAGCGAAGAGTTGCTGCTGAGCTTGGCGACGCGGGTGGCAGCGCCGTTGATGCTGGTGCTTTGGCTGTCGACGCTGAGATTGAGGATGCCATATACCGCGACATTGCTTTGCGCCTGTGCAGTACCGTTAACGCAGCCGATCGCAGCAAGGGCGATGGCCGCCATAGTCTGCTCCTTCATTTTTCCTCCGGGTGAAATCAAGCGAGATGTGTTTGATGCTCCTGGGCATCGACGCAAGCGACGGTGCGAACAGGACTAGTGAAACGTTCTTGTGAAAATGGAAGTTGTTTTGCTCTCGAGCGGGTACGGCGACGCAGTGCGTGCCGTACCCGAGAAGGTTTTTTATTTTTTGTTGTAGACGATTTTGCCGCCCAAGACGGTGTACAACACTTCCGTACCCAGCAGTTCGCGCGGCGGCACTGTCATGATGTCCTTCGACAGCACGACCAGATCGGCCAGCTTGCCTTCGGTGATGCTGCCTTTTATATCTTCTTCATGTGAAGACCAGGCCGGGTTCTGCGTGTAGGCCCGGATCGCCTCCTTGATCGTCATTCTTTGTTCCGGATGCCAGCCGCCTATCGGCAAGCCGTGGATATCGCTACGGGTCACTGCGTAATAGATATTTTCCATCGGGTTAAATGGTGCAAGGTGCAGTTTATTGTAGGAGCCGGGTAGATCGGATGACAGATTCACGTGCAAGCCGGCGGCGATCTCGCTGTGCCATGCGTGGGCCGATCCAGCCCGTTCTTCATCCAGCCCCTTGTCCATCGCTGCCATTTCGCGGATCAGATGATAGGGTTGAACGTCGACCGTCAGGCCAAGCCGCGCGGCTTCCTTGATGTCGTCCATGTTGGTATGCCAGAAGTGGATCAGGCGGTGGCGGCGATCGCGCGGTGGATTTTTTGCGGCGGCAGCGCCATACCAGCCTATCAGCAAATGCGAGGCCTTGTCGCCGATGATGTGCGTACCGACATCGAATCCGGCCTTGTCCGCGTCCAGGATTTCCTGGGCTACCTCTTCTTCCCCCGCAAAGCGGTAGGACCACTCATCGGGCAGTCCCGATTTGAACGGCTTCATCATGATGCCGCTGTCGCCATAGATCTTGAGTGCGCCCACACGCAGGAATTCATCGCCTGATCCAGGAGTGATATTGCGCTCGCCAAGGTCCTTTAATGTTTCGATAGGCACGATGGCATACACGCGCAGATTCAGCTCGCCATTCTGCTTGAGCGCCTCGAATATCTTGATGTCGGTTGCGCTGCGCTCGACGTTGAACGGATAGATGTGCTCTTCCGAGATGTCGGAGAAACGTGCAATATCGGTGATCGACGTGATGCCGACCTTATTTAGACTGGCTTGGACATGGCGCGCGCCGATCAGTTTCTGGCGCAGCGACATTGGCGGCAGCTGCCGCTCAAGGATTTCACCCGCTGTGCCATACAGCATACCGGTGAGTTCGCCGGTGACGGGGTCGCGGCCATAGGAACCGCCGGCAGGATCCGGCGAGTTTTTAGTCAGGCGCGACATTTTCAAGGCTTTGGAATTGGCAAAATACGTCAGGTCGTAACGACGGAACAGCAAGGGATGATCAGGGGTGACGGCATCGATCGCTTTCAGGTCCGGTACCAGCGCTTTGAAGTCGGTTTTGCTTTCCTTCCTGGCGCTGTTGGCCGCGCTGGTGCCCCAATCGCCGCCTGTGATCCACATGCCTTTCGGCACGCGCGCCGTCACTTCCTCTATCCGCTTCTGCATCAGCTTCTGATCGTTGACGTCGGTCAGGCGGGCTTGAAAAACCCATTCAGCCGCGTTGCCCAGGTGTGTATGCGCATCATTGAAACCCGGCAACACTAGCTTGCCCTCCATGTCCATGACTTTCGTTGACGGCCCCTTCAATGCCATGATGTCGCGGCTATTGCCGACTTTGACAATTTGCGAGCCGCGTATCGCGACCGCTTCTGCCTGCGGCTTGCTGTCGTCGACGGTCCAGATCTTGGCGTTGTACAAGATCAGATCGGCTGCCGCTGGCTTCACACTTTCTGCCCAGCCGCTGCCGGACAGGCCGAGCGCCAGGAAAGCCACTCCGAAAACGGCTGCAATTTTTTGCCGCGCCGCGCTGTGTTCTTTTGGATTTGACATTTACCTACCCTAATATCTTTCTAGTATCTTGATGGAAGCCGCTTGCCATTTGCCATTTGCCGCTGCCATTGCTGGCCGCGGCAAGGCCGAACTTAATTCGCCACCAGTTCATCGGCGATGATGTACTGGCGATTAATGCGCAGCTTGGATTTGTTTTCACTCCATTTTTTCCATTCAGGGTCGCTTGTCACCAATCGCGCGCGCACCAGGTCGCTCGTTTTTTCGCGCAGCCCCAGGCCCTCGTCTCCGTTGTACTCGTAGATCATCAGGGCCGACCAGTGACGGCCGACCACATATCTTCCGAGATAGATCTCGTATTTATTAAGCACCCCTTCCTGTACCCAGCCATCAAGCTGAGGAAGCAGGTAACCGCGCAGATAACTGACGTATTGGGGGGTGGGAACCAGGTAGTCGTAAGGAATGACGAGGAACACGCCCTTGCCCGGCCCCTTGGTTTTTCCGCCATCCAGCCACAGGTCGGCCGGGTTTGTGTCGATTGAGGTTACCAGCGCCAACGCTTTTGGCGGCAGACCGGCAGGCATGGTTTGCTCGATCTCTTTCCACTTCGCGGCCTTAGCGGCATCCGGAAAATTGACCAGCGTCAACATGTCCCAGTTCTGATTATCGACAAAACGATTGAACAGCACCTTGTAGTCGCGAACAAAGCCTTCCTTTTTCCATTTCTCCAACTGTTTTAATCCCTGGCCCTGCATGAACTGGCGTAGCGCAAGCCGGTTTGACGGGGTGGCATGGTATTCCAGCACCACAGTCGTGGTGCCGCTATCGTGCGGGTCCGCCGCCTTTGCCGGGCTGGCGGCACCCATAATTGCGATTGCGCAGAAGGCTACATAGCGCATAGCCTGGCGTAGTGATAAAGCTGCATTCATCAATCTCTCCTTTAAATTGCATTATTGGATAAAAAAATACTATCAATTGTCTGAAACTGTAAGAATATCGAATCGTTGGCATTCTTCCATGCGCCTGCAAAATGCGAATGTCATCAAATTTCGTGGATAAGCTTTGCTTTTTATCTTTCGAGCGGAAGAACTTCAGTTGTTGCTCAGTTGATTATTAAAAATGTCTTTAAATTCGATTAAATACAATATAAGCCAATCGACGTGAGCTTGCAACGGGAAAATGCCGTGAGACGTAATTTTTTATTTGCGATTGGCATGCCGAGTGACATACGGTGCTCGCCGCCGCTATTGGAATAGTTGGAGATCGATCGATTCACCGAGGGCTTTGTATCCTGCTGCGTTCGGATGCACGAAATCGCAGGTGTATGCAGGCCGGGTAATTTCTGCACCGGTGGGTGATTTTCCGCCGCCGGCCATGACAGCGTCGAAATCGATGACGCCGTCAAATCCAGCCCGGGTGCGAATCCAGTCGTTGAATTCATGCCGGTATTGCTCCTGGATCGTACTCAATCCTGTGCCAGATGCGCCTTCGGGACGGCCCCGCGGTATCGCGGTCACGCCAATGATTTTGGCCCCTTTTGCATGCACCCGTTCTATGATTTGGCGTGAGCCGTCTATCACCTGGGTGGGCGTCGCTCCCCTGAAGATGTCATTGGTACCTTCAAAAAATATAACATGCGTGAGTCCGGCGCGATCCAGAACGTCGCGCTCAAGGCGCTCAAGGGCAGAAGGACCGGTCACGCCTGCCGCCAGGATCCGGTTGCCGGCAATGCCTTCGTTGGCAACTGCCTTCGGATAAGATGAAGGAAGCGCCGCCAGCCGCCGGGCTAATATGTCCGTCCAGCGCTGGTACAGGTCGGGCAATACCTCACCGCGGCCGTTGTCGGTAGCTGTGCTGCAGCGGCCATCGGTGATCGAATCGCCGATGGCAACAATCGTTCCTTTATTGGTGGAGGATTTCACGTCGACTGCAGTTATCCAGTAAAACGGAAATGCTTTGATGCCCTGTGCATTTGGCGGCACCGGACTAAAGCCTTCACCCGATGCTTCGCCTGCGTGCATGCCCGGCGCGTAGTAGTTGGTTGCCAGTCCTAGTGAATGCGTGGCGACGGCTGAAGCTTCCGTCACGTCGAGGCTGACTGCCAGCCGCTGGAACGCTTTCACCGGAAATTCCAGGGGATCGCTATAGACGCTTGCGCCTGCGGCAAGCGTCAGCGCTGTTTGTCCATTGAACTTCAGCGCTTTATTGGTTCCGGGAATGATTGCCGCTCCCTTATCGAGGACGCCAATATATGCAGCGGAAAAAACGACAGGCGCAGGTGCGACCGTATTCTCCAGCTTGATCCTCAAAGAGGCGCCGTCGATACTGGGGCGTACTATCATGCGTACCGTGTGATTGCTTAAGGCCGGCGCTTTTTCAGCGATATTCTGCGATACGGTCCATGCGGAAAAGAAGCGTTCCTGGCTGCCGGCGGGGCTGGCGGGGATCTCTGCGCAACCGCCGAGATGATGCGCAAGCGTCAAGCTTGCCAGGGCTAATTTCCTTAGTTTGAACACGCTTCTTCCAGTCGAGGATTATGTGCTGACGATATGGGGAACATCAGGCCTTGATACGAGAAACTCCCGGTAACAAGGTCAGGATGGTCGTTATAGGCATTGTTTGGCGTTTATGCGGCTCGAGGATTTATGTGAAAATTTTGGTATACGTTATGCGGTCATGCGTAGCGCACGACCATCAAACCCGCGCGTTGCTTGACTCTGACGTCAGGATTCGGGAACACGATATATTCTATTTCTTGACCGACGCGATACTCGATATCGCCGTCAACGGCGATGGCAGCGCCAGGCTGCACTTCCGTAAAGTTATATGTGCTGTTTTGGAGCATTAGCCGGAAATTCTCGCTGTGCTTCACTATTTCTTGTGAAACCTGAAAAATTTGGGGAGGGGGCGATTCGCGTAAAGCCATGCGGGTAGGCGTTAGCAAGCCTTTAAGAGCGGCTTCCATTTTTGCAAATGCACTTAAGTCGTTATGGCCCAGCTTGCTCACTTGGCCCAGCTCAACCGTACAGCTGATAGCGCCAAATCGTCTAGCAGTGTAGGCGCTAAAAGTCTTCGACGGTGCAGAGTTCAGGATAGCTGCGGCGATGCCTGCATTTCCAAGCAGCCCCAATAAAATCGGGGTACCCGTATCGGCAATGGTATTGGGAATAATTGCAAAAGTGGAATAGTGCGAAGGACGTATCGTGGTGTGGAGGTCGAGATGCCACTTTGCGCCGGCTGAATCGGCAAAAAAGGCTTCAACGGCGCTCATGATCGCGTCTGCTCGCTGCGCTTCGCTGCTTGACTGCACTTCACCGCGCTCCGAGGAGAAAAGCCGATTCATGTCCACATCGATAAAGCGCCGTCCCTTTGCGATGGCGGCAGGATTACCGACGACGACCATCAGGTCTGTTGCCAGTTCATGCGGCGCAATGGCAATCGCAGCAAGTATTTGTGCAAGCAATTCGATAGGCGCGGTCTCATCGCCATGGACTCCGACAGACAGCAATACTTTGGGGCGAGCGGGGGCTTTTTGCGGCGACTTAATTTGCAGTATGCCAGGCGCAGGCAACACCACCGCGAATCCGGCTTTAGCAAAAGATTCCGCGGCCGTCGTGAAGTTGCCTTCGGCCAAAGCCCGCACTTTATCGTCTAAGGATGTCGTCATTTTTTGAATTGTCATAAGAGGTTACCGCGCAGATTGCCAAAATAGGGGAAGGCCCGACACATCTGCCTCCCATTTTCAAGCGGGGCAGCGTACCCAGGCGACGGGCATGCAACGACATATCGTAAAAGCGATCGTTTTATTGTACTATAAAATAATTAAATACAATTTAAATTTTGAATGCCCTGCTTTTTGGGCTGGGAATTGCTCCGTCCCGCTGGAAGGGGGCCACGCGCCGGCGCATCAACATCGATAACTGCTCCGTTGGCCAGAAGCTCTGGACTGGCCTGTGCATTTTCTAAATGAGTTTCCGCTTGCTCACCACTATTGCCATGCAGCTATTATCGGGTCTGATTGGGTCAACTTATATCTATCAACAAATGGATGTGGCCCCGGGGGAGGGGGCACTGCATTGAACGCTTCGGGCAATCAAGTTTCGGCCGGATGTGTACCCGCCGCAGCTGGTTCACCGCTGACATTTTAGGGACATACGCCCGGCATAGAGATGCGCTCGGCTAATTCGGTTGCAATATGCCAAGGCAAGCTTGTCGTATTTTCATAAGCACATTCAAAATGATAGGGATGTTCAAATCATGTTTGCTGGATTGCCTTGAATTATCGAGGGAGTCGTCCGGTAACAACAAATAATAAATACAAATAAAAAATTCAGATTGCATTTATAAGTATTTTAATACAAAATAAAAAAACTGAAGATGTGCGGGACTTATTGTTAATCTCAAATCTAGAAAATTTCCCGCTTATAGATGTCTCGGATGGCCAGGTCGGCGTAGTAGGGGGCTCGACAGCCTTGCATCCCATCGGCTTCAAGCATGCATGGAGCGATCGAAAGATCAGCCAGGCAGACGCAGAGTTCAATGGTGACCGGGATGCGTTCAAAGCAGTATTGATTGATTTTGGCAATCCGGAAAGGGTATTGAGTTGTCCTTCAGTGGAGAGCCATCGTAGTATTTTCGTGACTGGCGCCATCGTAATGACGGGGCGCTGCGAAATTTTTGTGGGTTGCGCGTAGAGCATACGACTTCATCCACTTTGTTGAATATAGATTGTAGATATCCGTGAAATGGACAGCTGGCAGGGGCAAGCCTCTATTCTGTCATTTTTCGCTTAGGAGCAGGCCAAATGCAATTACGTAAAATAATGACTTACTTGGGCGCATTTCTCATCAGCCATATAGGCGCAGGGACAAGCAATGCAGCGCCTCTTCCTGAAATTCGCTTCGCTGATGCGATTGAAACGCCTACCTCAATACCTGGGCATCGTTCACGCAACACGGCGACCGATGGCGTGATGCTGCACGTGGTTGAGTCGCTGGTTGCCCTGCGCGACGATTTGAGCGTGGCGCCCATGCTGGCGGATAGCTGGCAAATATCGCCGGATGGGAAAACCTATAAATTCAAATTGCGCAAGGGAGTCACCTTTCATAACGGTGCGCCCCTCACAGCCGCCGACGTGCAATGGAGCTTGAAGTGGCTGATGGATCCGAAATCAGAATCGTATTGCCGCAATCAATATGACGGCACCAGGGGCGCCAAGGTGATAGGCGTCGAGGCGCCGAGTCCCGATACCGTGATTATCCGGCTTGAAAAACCGTATGGGCTGTTCCTGATGCAGACTGCCAATATACAGTGCCCTTTGGCGGTTTTGCATCCCAGCAGCGTCGATGCCCACGGAAACTGGATCAAGCCTGTCGCAACCGGTCCGTATGTTTTCTCGGAATGGAAGAAGGGACAATATATTTTGCTGACGCCCTATGCAGGTTACAAACCTCGCAGCGAGCCTAGCAGCGGTCTGGCCGGGGCCAAACTGGCGCAGGCGGATGTACGTTTTGTCTTGATTCCGGATGCGTCTGCCCAAAAGGCGGCACTGATGTCAGGACAAGTGGATGCCATCATTGCCGACAGCGAGAACCCACCCCCCAAAGACCCGCGCTGGACGGTCGCTGTCGAGCAGGACATCGATACCAATGCATTATTGATGCAAACGCGGGATCCCTTGCTGTCCAACCTCAAATTGCGTCGGGCGATAGCAACCATCCTTGATTTGCCGGCCCTGGCCAGGGCGTTGACTGGCGGAGCGGCTCCCTACAATCCGTCGCTGGTTCCCGTCGTCAGCCGCTATTATTCGGCCGTCCATAAGGTCGGGTTCACAAAAAATATCGACGCGGCAAAGAAGCTCCTGGCTGAAGCCGGTTATCGGGGCGAGACGCTGAAGATCCAGACGAACAAACGCTATCCCGACGTGTACCGCATGGCGTTGCTGACGCAAATGATGCTCAGTAAGGCAGGCATTAAAACCGAGCTGGAGGTTTTGGAATGGGCTACCCAGGTCACTAATTTTCGAGAAGGAAAATTTCAGTTAATGGCGTTCACCTATTCGGCCCGTATCGATCCGGCAATCATGTATGCAGATATCCTGGGGGACAAAACCAAAGCCCCGATGCTGCAATGGACTAATCCCGATGCTTCGAAGATCCTGGCGGATATCGACGCTGTTGGTTTCGATTCCCCTTCAAGCGCCGGCAGCGCAATACGCAAGGCCGCGTTTGAGAGTTTGCATAAATTGATGATTGACGACGTGCCAATGATAATGCTGTACAACACGCCGGTGCTGGTCGCTTTCAATAACAATCTCAGCGGATTCAAGCCGTGGCCATTGCGCCGGCCGCGTTTTTTCAACGTTTCAAAGAAGTAGGACCGAGCAATGTTGAAATTTATAGCGAAGCGGATTGCGATGGCGGTTCCGACAGTATTGATCGTATCAATACTCGTTTTTGTGATGATCCGTCTGATTCCGGGCGATCCCATCGTATTGATGCTGGGGGATTCCGGTAATCCGGACCTGGTGCGGGAGATGCGTGCGGCGCTTGGCCTGGATCGTTCTCTTCCTGCTCAATTCATCGTGTGGATATCGCATGTGCTGGTCGGAGATCTTGGAACTTCAGTCACGACCAAAGAGCCGGTGCTCAATTTGATTCTATCGCATTTTCCTGTTACTGCGCAGATAGTGCTGATGGCGACGTTTGTTGCTGCGTTGATTGCCATTCCTGCGGGACTATTGGCAGCATGGTTGCAAAACCGCAAAACGGATACTGCCATTGTATCGACGACCATAGTCCTGGTATCCATTCCCAGTTTCTGGAGCGGGATTATCCTGATCTGGATATTCGGGGTCAAACTCGACTGGTTGCCGACCTACGGATTTCAGTCGATATCCGATGTCGGCTGGTCGGGCATGCGCTACCTGATATTGCCTGTATTGGCGATTGCCATGAGCGAAGTTGCAGTGCTCACCCGGATGATACGTGCCAGTGCAATTGACGTTCTTCGTCTTGAATATATAGCCCATGCACGCGCCAAAGGGCTTTCGGAAAGACGGGTGTTACTGCGCCACACCCTGCCAAATGCCTTCGGCCCTGCCCTGACGGTAATCGGTTTGATCCTGGGGCATCTTTTGTCCGGTGCCGCGGTGATCGAAACCGTTTTTACATTGCCAGGTATTGGCCGCCTGCTGGTTGAAAGCATTTATGCCAGGGATTATCCGGTAGTGCAGGGGTGCCTTTTGTTTATCGCCTTGATGTATGTCCTGGTCAATTTGATTGTCGACCTTTTGTATCCGCTTTTTGATCCACGCATAAAGATGTAAATCATATGATTCATTTAAAACGCACCAATGCACGCATCGCAATCGTCTTCATCGGTCTAGTTCTTACACTTGCAGTCATTGGTTATTTCTATACTCCGTATGATCCTGTCGATGGCGATTTCATGGAGAAATTTCAAGAGCCTTCGCTGCAACATTGGTTCGGCACCGACAATTTCGGCCGTGATGTATTGTCCCGGATCATGGCCGGCGCTGGCGTCAGCGTTGCCGTGAGCCTGGGCACCGTGATATTCGCCATGATCGCCGGCACGAGCATTGGCGTACTTGCCGGGTATATGGGCAACTGGACTGATCGAATCATCTCGGTATTGCTTGAGTCGTTGATGGCATTTCCTGGCCTTTTGCTGGCACTCGGCATCATGACAGTGATCGGCCCGTCAAAGGGCGGGGTCGTGCTTGCCCTCGGACTGGCATATACGCCTTCAGTCGCGCGCATTGCGCGCGGTACAGTGTACGGATTGCGGCAAAGGGATTTCGTCATCGCATCCCAGGCAATGGGGCATAGCGGGCTTTGGACTGTGTTCCGCCATATCCTTCCCAATTGTGTTGCCCCGCTGATCATCTTTTCTACTTCGTTGTTCGGTTCGGCCTTGTTGTCTGAAAGCGCACTGAGTTTTCTCGGGCTGGGAGTGCCGCCGCCGGCGCCTACCTGGGGAGGTATGCTGGCCGATAGCCGCAACTCCATGGACCAGGCCATTTGGCTTGCCTTGTTCCCGGGGGCAATGATTTCGTTCTCCCTGTTGGGAATCAATATGCTGGGTGACGCAGTGCGGGATATTCTTGATCCGAGAATGCAGGGAGTGGCTAAATGAGCGGACCGATATTGAGCGTGCAAGACCTGACGATCGCGTTTCACGGGAAAAATGCCAAGCCTGCTGTCGACAAAGTCAGCTTTGACCTGCATGCAGGGGAGTCGCTGGCGATTGTCGGTGAATCCGGCAGCGGAAAGACGATGCTTGGAAAAGCTTTGCTCGGCCTCTTGCCTGACTCCGCAGAAATAATGAACGGCAGCGCCAATTTTAATGGACGCAACCTGTTCGACAATTCCCCGGCTCAATGGCGGTCAACAAGGGGCATAGACATCGGTATGGTATTCCAGGAGCCGATGGTGTCGCTTAATCCGGCTTTTCGCATTTGCGACCAATTGACCGAGGCGCTGGTAATGCGTCGCGGATTGGGACGCCATGAAGCCCGTGCCCTCGCTCTTGCAATGCTGAAGAGAGTGCGTGTGCGCGATCCGGAAGCCTGCATACAGCGCTACCCGCATGAATTCTCCGGCGGCATGCGGCAACGTATCATGCTGGCCGCGGTGATGCTGTTGCGTCCCAAGCTGCTGATTGCAGACGAACCAACAACGGCGTTGGACTGCGTCGTGCAAAAGGAAGTGCTCGACATCATGAAGGAGCTTACCGCAGAGGAAGGCACCGCACTTATTTTTGTCAGTCATAACCTGGCGCTGGTCGCTGCGTATACCGACAGGGTTCTGGTAATGCGGCGCGGAGAAGCGGTCGAGACAGGCCCTGTAAAGCAGGTATTGTCGCAACCCCATCATGCCTATACGGTCAGTTTGCTGGATGCGCTGCCCAAACGGGATCCTGATTCAGTGTCGCCTGCGGTTTCGGAACCGATACTGGAAGTGCGTGACTTGACGGTTGATTACCCGGTGCCGGACGGCTGGTTCGGTCATCGCATGATGCGTGCGGTGCATAGTATGTCGTTCTCCATTTCTCCTGGGGAAACGCTCGCGATCGTAGGGGAATCCGGCAGCGGCAAGACAACGCTGACCAAGGCAATTCTCGGATTAGTCAAAGCCTCCGGCGGCTCCATGAATTTTCGTGGAAAGAATCTGTTTGCCGCAAGCAAGAGCGAACTGCGCACGGCACGCCGCCGCATCCAGATGATTTTCCAGGATCCCTATTCGTCGCTCGACCCCCGCATGCGCGTCGACGCACTGGTTGGGGAGGGGTTGCGGCTCGACGCATCGTTAAGTTCCGCTGAGCGTGAATCGCGCATTTCTCAAGCGCTGGAAGACGTGCAACTGGGAGGCGACTATGCCAACCGGTTCATCCATGAATTGTCCGGAGGGCAGCGGCAGCGCGTTGCTATTGCCCGCGCACTGGTCATGCGTCCCGATATTATCATTGCCGACGAACCGGTGTCAGCGCTGGACGTCACGGTTCAAAAGCAGGTTCTTGACATTCTGGTTTCGCTGCAGGACACGCACGGATTTGCCTGCTTATTGATTTCGCACGACCTTGGAGTGGTCGAGCAAGTGGCAGACCGGGTAATAGTGATGTTGCGCGGGCACGTCGTGGAAGAAGGTACGCGCGATGCTGTTTTTGACGCGCCATGCCATCCATATACTCAACGGCTGCTAAAAGCCGTGCCGGAGCTGCGCGGCAATCAGGCGGAAGGATATCGCGTAGAAATCCGCTCCACCCCGGAGGCCAATCCAGGGCTCCACTACTTTGATCCGGAATTACACGCTGGGAAGACAGAGCAGATGCTTGAAATTGCATCGGGGAGCGCGTCGATACCGCACCGGGTCGCGACCCTGGCTTGAGGGCCGGGTAGGCAATTAAACATATACCTTTTATATCTACTCAATGATGAAAACTAACACACTCACCGATCCCGTCAGCCGAAAAACCTTTGATCAGGTCATGGTACCCACATATTCACCAAGCGAGGTGCTGTTGGTTCGCGGGCAGGGGCTTGAGGTATGGGCCCAGCGAGGCGCGCGTTACCTCGATTTTACTGGAGGGATTGCGGTTTGCAGCCTTGGCCATGCCCACCCCGCAATAGTTGAGGCCTTGAGAAATCAGGCGGAGACTATATGGCATGTCGGCAACGGCTATACGAATGAACCGGTATTGCGGCTTGCAAGCGCATTGACCGCTGCAACATTTGCGGACCGGGCCTTTTTCTGCAATTCCGGTGCGGAGGCCAATGAGGCTGCATTAAAGCTTGCCAGAAAATACGCGCACGAGAAATTCGGGGCGGGAAAATCCAAGATCATTTCCTGTGTCAATGCTTTTCATGGGCGCACATTGTTTACCGTGTCGGTGGGAGGCCAGCCGAAATACACTGAAGGCTACGAACCGCTTCCGCAAGACATATCCCATATCGCTTTCAATGATATCGAAGCGGCGAGGGCGGCAATTGGCACGGATGTATGCGCCGTCATCGTTGAGCCAATCCAGGGCGAAGGAGGAATCCTGCCGGCTGCGCCGGAATACCTGAAAGCCTTGCGCGAGCTATGTGACAGCACGGGCGCACTCTTGATTTTCGACGAAGTGCAGTGCGGCATGGGGCGCACAGGAGAGTTGTTCGCCTATATGCATTACGGCGTGGTCCCGGA
>Ga0210384_10004932_pt1 | contig 14745 bp, 12 predicted proteins | sample IncBWH2MmetaG_FD_160574 | JGI IMG/M metagenome (GOLD analysis project Ga0210384, IMG submission 160574) | Forest soil microbial communities from Barre Woods Harvard Forest LTER site, Petersham, Massachusetts, United States - Inc-BW-H-2-M | ecosystem: Environmental > Terrestrial > Soil >...
AAGCAGGCGCGCAAACCCGATGCTTTGGAGGTTCTGAAACGCATCGTTGCCCTCGATCCCAGTGAGCGGAATTTCTTGCGACTTGCCGAAAACCTTGCAGAAGCCGGAGATAGCCCCAACGCCGCCGCCGCTTTTTTGAAGCTGGCGCAGTTGACGGAAGCTTCCGGTGCTAACGCCGCTCAGTGGTTCGAACGCGCTTACGGGGAAGATCCCAGCGATCTTCAGGTTGCATCAGCCTATGGCAAAAGCTTGATGGTGCAAGGCCAAATCGGTGCTGCAATTTTTGTACTCGAGCCGCACGCCAACATCGCGACAGCTCCGTTGGAACTGCGCGAAGCCTACGCCAAGGCGCTCCTGGCGGCGAATCGGCTGGCCGACGCGCAGCCTGTGCTATGGCAGTTGTTCGAGCAGAATCCAAGCCGCATCCACGAGATCACAAATCTGATGGGCCTTTTGATCGACGCCCAGCAGGATACCGAGGCTGTGGCACTCGCCCGCAAGCTGGAGCAGTTCCAACGCGGCCGGGGTGAGCGACGGGCCTTTGTCACTCTGATGCAAGATCTGGTAGCTGGCCATCGCGCCTCGCCCGAAGTGCTGGAATTCCTGAGCGAGCTCTTCAACGGTTCGAATCGCGAGGGCGATTACTGTCAGACTCTGCTCAAGCTCTTCGATCTGCACTGCGGCATGGGCAACTACGTGAAGGCCGCCGAGTGTCTGGATCGTGCCGCTGATGTGGATGCCTATGAGCCGGGCCATCAAAAGCGCCTGGAAATGTTGCGCGGCAAAATCGACGACAATCGCTACAAGGTGATCGCCTCGCGCCTTACTACCATGAACACGTCGGGGTCCACGACGGTCAAAAATGAAGAGCCAACCCTCGGCGCGGCCGCCTTGCAGGACCTCATGCTGCAAGCGGAAATCCTGGTGCAGTACGGAATGCGCTCCAAAGCCATCGAGCGGCTGCAGCGCATCCAGGAACTTTTTCCGCACGAAGAAGAGCGGAATCAGGACTTGCAGCAGTTGTATATGTCAGCCGGAATGACGCCGCGCTACGCCGGCTCCGCGCCGCTGCCGCCTGCGCCCGCAGCCAGTGCGCCGACAAAGAGTCCAGCTCCGGCTTCGTCCGGAACTGGCCACGCGCCCGCAACCGAAGAAGCTGACGTCAACAGCTTTACCCGGGTCGCCGAAATCACGCGCAAGTTATACCGCCAGACCAACGCGGACGCGGTGATGTCCACCACCGTCAACGAACTAGGTGCGCAGTGGAAACTGAGCCGGTGCGTGGTTGCCATGCGCAAACCCGGGCTGGTCCCGAGCGCAATCAAGGAGTACTGCGGCGAAAACGTCAAAAAGGGAGAGACCGGTGCGCTGGCCAAGCTGGTCGCTGCGGTGCAGGACGTGGCTGTAACCCGCGGCACTCTGACCATCACCGACGCTCCCGCCGCACCTGAATTGCAGCCCGCTCACGAAGCCCTGGCAGAACTGGGCGTCACTTCACTCTTAGCGATCCCGCTGGCCGAGGGATCCGATCACGTTGGTATCCTTCTGCTGATTCAGAACACGCCGCGCGGCTGGCACTCCAGCGATATCGTGGTGCTCAAAACTATCAGCGATCAGATCGTCATCGCGCTCAACAACGCCGGCCTGCGCCGCCTGGTCAAGAGCCTTTCCGTTACCGACGAGCAATCTGGCCTGCTGAAACGCGCGTCTTATCTCGACCTGCTGAGCGCGGAAACCCGCCGGGCTGTCCAGCAGGGTACTCCTGTGACCGTAGTCTTGATGCAATTCGGCAAAAGCTCAGTCATGATCAAGGAGTATGGCGAGGCTGCCGTCGAAGCCCTGATGCGCCAGATTGGACAGCTTTTTGCCGCCAACATCCGCCAGAACGATCTGGCCTTCCGCTACGAATCGACCACGATTGCCCTGGTGCTCGGCGAGACAGCAGAAAAAGAAGCGCTCATGGCCGTGGACAAATTGCGCAAGCTGCTGGCTGATGTACGCCCTGCCGATCGCCAAGAGCCGCTCCCCTTCAGCGCTGGAGTCGCCGAAGCCGTCGTGCGCCAGCAATACGATCCTGTAGACATCGTCACCGAAATCATCAACCGCGCCGAACTGGCTCTGGACATGGCCATCGCCCAGGGCATGGGCCGGGTTGTCAGCTTAGCCGCGACGTTGTCTACGGCCGCCGTGGCGTAGTTGCCTGCTTCTGTGTCGCCCCTCTACGATTGTCATCCTGAGCGAAGCCCGTCCACTTGCTTGCAAGTGGACAGCGCAGTCGAAGGACCTGCAGTTGAATCGTCCATCCTTGTCATTCCGAGCGCAGCGAGGAAGCCTATACTTCCCGGAAAACGAATTAAGAGAATAGGGATCCTTCGACTCCGCGGCTCCTTCGCGTTGCGAAGCACCCACTCCGCTGAGGATGACAACCTCTCTCTGGCGAAAATTCCTCCCTCGCTGATAAACTGACCAGTTTGGCTCGTCCTTTCGGAACACTTCTGATCCCGGGAAGCCATCACTAGGAACTCCATGCTGAAACCAGGCGATATCGCTATCGTCAGCGGGGCGCGCACGCCCTTCGGCCGCTATTGCGGCAAGCTGAAAGATTTCACCGCGCAGGAACTGGGTGCGGTCGCGGGCAAGGCTGCCATCGAGCGCGCCGGCATCGATCCCAAGGAATTCGACCACGCGGTTTTCGGAAACGCGCAGCAGACCTCGGGAGACGCACTCTATGGCGCGCGCCACGTCGGACTGCGAGCGGGTTTGCCCATCGACACGCCGGCGCTCACGGTCAATCGCCTGTGCGGCAGCGGCATGCAGGCCATCGTCAATGCGGCGCAGATGATCATGACCGAAGAGGCTTCGGTGGTTTTGGCAGGCGGCATGGAAGCCATGTCGCAGGCGCCGTTCGTCATCCGCGGACGCGATGGCTTCACTCTGTCCCCCGGCGGCAAGCTGGAAGATTCGCTCATGGTCGCGCTGCTCGACAGTTATTGCGGCCTCTACATGGCCAACACGGCCGAGCTTTACGGCGAACAGCAAGGCATCACGCGCCAGATGCAGGATGAATTCGCGCTGCGCTCACAGCACCTTGCTGATGCCGCCTATAACGAAGGACGCCTGCAGGAAGAGCTGGCTCCGGTGCCGCTGAAGAATTCCAAAGGCGAGCCTACTGGAGAGATGTTCATAGAAGACGATCATCGCCGTCCCCAGACCACGATGGACGGTTTGGCGAAATTGAAGACCGCGTTCGGCAAAACTGGAACCGTCACCGCGGGCAACGCCAGCGGCATCGTGGATGGCGGCGCGGCGGTGGTGGTGATGTCTCTGGAGGACGCGGGGAACCGAGGCATCAAGCCGCTGGGACGGATCGTGAGCTGGGGCGTCGCCGGTGTGGATCCCAAAATCATGGGCCGCGGGCCGGTTCCGGCAACCAAGATCGCGCTCCAGAAAGCCGGGATGACGCTGGAGCATATCGATCTCATCGAAGTGAATGAAGCTTTCGCTGCGCAATATCTGGCCGTCGAAAAAGAACTGGGCCTGGATCGAGAAAAAGTCAACGTCAATGGCGGAGCGATCGCATTGGGTCATCCGTTAGGGGCGACCGGGACGCGGCTGGTAATCACGCTGCTCTACGAACTACGCCGCAGAAAGAAAAAGTACGGCCTGGGGACCGCGTGCATCGGCGGCGGCCAAGGGATCGCGATGGTGGTGGAGAACCTAAACTGAGGTCCCTCGACTTCGCTCGGGATCTCGGCTGCGGGCTCCAACGCCCGCAAGACGCCTCGACATCGGCGGCGGCCAAGGGATCGCGATGGTGGTGGAGAGCTTGAATTAACCACAGAGGGCGCGGAGGTCACAGAGGCTTTGCCCTTCCTCTGTGTTTCTCTGTGTCCTGTGTGGTTAAAAGGAAGGTCTGATGGAAATCAAAAAAGTTGGTGTTCTCGGTTGCGGCCTGATGGGATCGGGCATCGCGCAAGTTTCCGCCACCGCCGGTTTTGACGTCACCGTCCTCGAAGTTGACCAGAAACTTCTCGACAAGGGCTTTGCCGGGATCGAGAAGTCGCTGGCGAAGTTTGCCGAGAAAGGTACCCTGAAAGAAACGCCGCAAACCGTCCGCGCGCGCCTGAAGGGCACGACCAATCCCCAAGATTTGGCCAACTGCGACATCATCATCGAAGCAGTCATCGAAAACGTCGGTGAAAAGAAAAAGACGTACGCCGCGCTTGATGGCATTGTGAAGAAAGACGCCATCTTCGCCTCGAACACTTCATCCATCTCAATCACCGAGCTGATGACGGCTACAAAGCGTACTGACCGCTTCATCGGGCTGCATTTTTTCAATCCCGTGCCGCTGATGAAACTGGTGGAAGTGGTGCGCACGATCGCCACCGCTCATGAGGTGTACGAAGCCGCTTACGAGTTCGCGAAGAAGCTGGGCAAAGTTCCGGTGCGCACCAGTGACAAGACCGGATTCATCGTGAACCGGCTGTTGGTGCCGTATCTGCTCGATGCCATCCGCGCTTACGAAGAGGGCGTAGGCTCGATCGAAGACATCGACAACGCCATGAAGCTGGGCTGCGGCTATCCCATGGGCCCGTTCACTCTGCTCGATTTCGTCGGCCTCGACACGACTTACTACATCACCCACGTGATGTACGACGAATTCAAAGAACGCCGTTTCGCCTCGCCGCCGCTGTTGAAGCGTTTGGTGATGGCGGGCTGGTATGGGAGGAAAACGGGCAAAGGATTTTATGATTACGCCGACCCGAACAATCCGAAGCCGAATAAGCTGTAGGAAAGCGCCTCTCCACACGTAGAGGCAGGTGTCCTCACCTGCCTGCGGAGCGAAGCTCCGCAGGGTTGGCGAGCGCTGCTCCCCGACCAGACTGGGCCCGGGACTAAGTGGAGCGGCAAGTCAGCGCTTGTAAACTTCTCTGCGGTGGCCGATGCGAAGGACGAGAACGACAAGCCGCTCGTGCTCGAACGAGCAGATTATGCGGCAGTCTCCAACTCGATATTTCCAGAACTCGCTCAGCGTTCCCTGGAGCCTTCCTCCAAGTGTCCGCGGATCGTCCAAGTTTTCGACGCGCTCGTGCAGAAATTTAAGGATTCGGCGAGAGACGGGCTTGTCGAGCTTAGCAAGCTGCTTCAGCGCGGTTGGAGAAACCTCAACCTTCCATGCCATAGCGCCGCATTACTTTTTCGAGCGGAATCGGCTTGCTCCGTCCGGAGCGAACCTCCTCCAATGCTTTCTCTGCCAGGTATATATCTTCCAGATCATCCAGGTATTGAAGAATGGCCTCGCGCGCGTAGTATGTCTTGGTCCGACCGGTACGCTTGGCCAGGCGGTCAAGGCGCTTTTCGAGTTTGTCGGGTAGGCGGATGGCTAGCATAAGAACCTCTGCTATACAATTATAGCAGGTTGCCTGGATGCACGGTGTTGAGATGCATGGCTGTCCGACTCCACTATTGCCGCGCGTAGTGATGGCGGGCTGGTATGGTCGCAAGACCGGCAAAGGCTTTTATGATTACGCCGACCCGAACAATCCGAAGCCGAATAAGCTGTGAATGTGTGCCGCTGATTTGCGCGGATGAGCGCTGATTTCCCTGATTTTGTCATCCTGAGCGCAGCGAAGGACCTATGTATTCCGGTGTTGCTAACAACGTACATAGGTTCTTCGCTTCGCTCAGTAATGACAAGCTGATAAGTGCGAATTTATGACCTTCTCTAACATCCTCGTCGAAAAGAAAAACGCGATTGCCTACGTCGCCGTCAACCGTCCCAAGGTCCTCAACGCGCTCAACATGGCTACCATGGAAGAGCTGCGCACTGCGTTTCATGATATCAAGAGCGATGATGACGTACGTGTAGTCATCCTGACCGGAGCGGGCGAGAAGGCATTCATCGCCGGCGCGGACATCAGCGAACTGGCCAAGCACGACGCGGTTTCGGGCAAGGAGTACACGCACCGCGGGCAAAGCGTGCTCAACCTGATCGAGAATCTGGGCAAGCCGGTGATCGCCTGTATCAACGGCTTCGCTCTCGGCGGCGGATGCGAGATTGCCATGGCCTGCACCATGCGCCTCGCTGCCGAGAATGCGAAGCTCGGCCAGCCGGAAGTGAAGCTGGGAATCATCCCCGGCTACGGCGGCACGCAGCGCCTGCCGCGTCTGGTAGGCAAAGGCCTCGCCATGCAGCTCGTGCTTACGGGTGAGATGATCACTGCGCAGGAAGCGCATCGCATCGGCCTGGTGAACGAAGTCACGGTTTCCGCCGATCTCATACCGCGCGCCGAAGCCATCGCGCAGAAAATTATTGCCAATGCACCGTTGGCGGTCCAGTACACCATGGAAGCCGTGAACAAAGGCATGGAGATGACCCTGGCGGAAGGCTTGTATCTTGAAGCGGTGTTGTTCGGCGTCTCCTGCGCGACCGAAGACAAGAAAGAAGGCACGTCGGCGTTTTTGGAGAAGAGGCAGGCGCAGTTTAAAGGCAAGTAACTTCTGGCCACGGATTGACAAGGATTCTCACGGATCAAGGACGATTCACCACAGAAGTACGAAGGCGTAAGGGCCACCAGATCCAGCCCCGAAGGGGCGGCATAGGTTAGCCCAGGGCGGAAGCCCTGGGTAGGCAAAGTAAACTGATTCACGCCCCGCACGGGCGCTACCACCGCCGGATGATCAAATACATCAATCTCACAGCGCAGGTTCGAAGCGAGAAAGATTTTGACCTGTTGACGAAGTTGCTTTCCGCCCTGGGGCTTCAGAATACCGAAGTTGAAGACTATCCCCATTTGCGCTTGCAACCATTCATTCCATCTGGTTCAACACTGGAAGTTGTTTACCGAAAGAAGCCCCACCAGCATGCTGATCTTGAACTTGTGATATTGGACCCAGATTCTGCCGCTGAGATTATCAAGAAAATTGGACTGCCCATCACAGAAGATCATTCCGGACCCGACCCTAGCCATCCAGTCCGAGAGTTTCGAGTGGATTTGCCGGGAGGGACAAGCCTGTTGTTTACTGGCCTTCGCACGACCGCCACGGAGCCCGACAACATCGGAGTGGAGGGAAAGCTTAGCGCAAGCGGTAAGAAATTTGCCATAATTGTTTCCCGCTTCAATTCCTTCATCGCAGAGCGGCTATTGGCGGGTGCCATCGATGGTCTCACTCGGTGCGGCATTGCGAGCAGTAAGGACATTCGCATTGTCCGCGTTCCCGGCAGCTTCGAAATTCCCTCTGCCGCGCGCACACTCGCTGAAACCAAGAAGTACGACGCCGTCATCTGCCTCGGATGCCTGCTGCGGGGAGACACAGCCCACTACGATGTCATTGTCAACGAAGTCACGCGCGGCATCGGACAATCGGCGCAGGAAACCGGCGTGTCGCACGCCTTTGGCGTCCTCACTTGCGACACGTTGGAACAGGCCATCGATCGCGCCGGCTTGAAAATGGGCAATAAGGGTTTTGAAGCGGCGCTGGCGGCGGTGGAAATGGCGAATCTGAAGAAAGCTATCAGCCGTCAGCCTTCAGCTGTCAGGAAAGGCAAAAAAGGTGCCAGGTCTCCGGTGTCTGGTCTCAGGAAAACCCGACAGAAGAGGAAGCGATAGTCATCTCCACACCTACCACTCCTGTAAACTTAAGATTCCGACCTCAGGAACAATTGCTTGCGGCCTGTGACCTGGGACCTAAAGACCTGAGACCTAAAGACCTAAGACCCGAGACCTGCGACCTAACCCATGGGCACCCGCCGCAAATCCCGCGAACTCGCACTGCAAATGCTCTTCCAGGCCGACATGGGAGGGCAGGAGGCGGCCGACGTGCGCCGCTCTTTCTGGAGTGAGCGTGACTCGGTGACAGCCGACGTCCGAGGATTCGCCGACGACCTCTTTCGTGTCGCCACCGATCGCACCGTGGAGATTGATGGATTAATCGAGCGTCACGCCGAGCACTGGCGCATGGATCGTATGGCTGCCGTCGATCGCAACTTGCTCCGGGCAGCCGTGGCGGAATTGCTGGGTTTCCCTGAAACGCCACGGGCGGTAATCATCAACGAAGCCCTGGAAATCGCGCGCAAGTTTTCCAGCCCCGAGTCGGTGCAGTTCATCAATGGTGTGCTGGACAGCGTGGGTCGCGACTTGGAAAAAGCAAAGGCATAAAGCCTGCCGTTCGTCGTAGGTCGCTGGTCAAGCCCAAAACCATCGTTAGCGAAGCAACGATATTGGCTAAGGACCAACGACTAACGGCGGTTTCCTAGGGCTTCACCGCAATCAAATCTGGAAGACAAGTGAAGGTCACTCCACTACACAACCCGGTCGGCTGGGATGCGGTGCCTGGCGGGAATGAGATCTGCAGGATGTCGCTATTCGCCACGGTGCTCAGCAAGTGAACCTGCCCATCATTGGCCGCGACATAGAGCAGGGTTCCATCAGGAGTGAGCGTGGCGCGAATGGGAGTTGCCGCTCCGGTTAGTGCGACGGACGGAGCTGTCTGGTCGCCAATATTGAAAATCATCACTTTGGGTACAGACCCCGAGATCACATATGCCCTTGACCCATCGGGTGCCACCAGCAATTGCGTGGCTACAAAATCGCCTGCGCCGAGAAGGAAGGATGTCAGGGAGTTGCTGACAGGCGGGGTGCAGCCGGTCGGGGCGGAGCTAACGTCTATCAGATCGATGCCCGGCGAATCTACCGCCACCACGTGAGTCGAATCTGGAAGTGCCTTTATGAAGCTCGGGATACCCGGCGTGGGGACGGTCGAGGCAAGTCCGTTATCGCAGGCTCTCCTTACAATGATCGAGGACGGCGATGGGGAGCAAACCCCGCCAGCGGAAGCACAGGTACCCACGTACCCGAACGCGCCGTTGCTCAAGAACGAGACATCGGTTCCGATTGTGCCCGATGGGCCTAACGATATAGATTTCAGCGCCTCCAAGGCCGAGAAAATGTACAGAGTACTTCCCGCCACGATATATGCCTTCAGGTTATCTGGAGAGAAGTCGGCAGCGGTTGCCCCGGTTATATTGAGCGCAACGCTGCTGTGGCTCGTGCCATTGCTAGTGAAGATGAACACCTGGTTGGGCGTGGCAAGCGTATCCGACACAATCACCGTGTTGCCATCGGGAGAAACTGCCAACACTTTTCCCGTCACCGAGGTGAACTCACTGACGGTTGCGGAATTGGCTGTGGGATTGAGCACCATCAATCCCTTAGTCCCCAGATCTCCACGATCAGTACCCAGGTAGGCAAATCTGCCTTGCCGATCGAAGACTAGAGAATTCGGCGTGGCCGGAAGATTGATTGGTGCTCCTACGGTAGTTCCGGGAGAAGTGGTACTTGCTGCCGTGGTGATGGGTATCGTCGCGCTGACGCAACCTTCTGTGGTGCCGCAACCCGTGCTTGCAACATACGCTGTTGAGCTCTGGGTCGCGGTGGTCGGGGTGACGATCAGGTCCACCACGCTTTCGGGATAAATCGGCAGGACGGGAAGAATCCCAATATTGCATGTTGGTGGCGTACACGACGCAATGATGCTTGCGCCGCCCGCCTGCGGAGTCGTGACGCCGCCGGTGGAGGAGACAGCGGCGATCGCTGGATCCGACGAACTCCAGGTCAAGAACGTTCCAGTAATGGTCGCGCCCAGGGTGTCAAGTACGGTCGCGGTAATGGTTTTCGAGCCACCTTTGGACACGATCACGGGATTGCTGCTGCTGCCGTTGACGGTCAGCGTGATCGATTGGACTGGGCAAGTAATGAAATTAACCGGGACGCTGTTCACGCTGCTGATGCTGGCGAAAATGGAAGTCATCCCGGGCGTGACTGCCGTCGCCTGCATCTGGCCAGGCAACAACCCACTGACAGGATTGCTAAGGGTCACCGCGTTAGGTATGGCTACGGTGGTGTTCAGGGTTTGCCAAGTAAAGGTTCCTACGGTTGCAGTGATGTCTGTGCCTCGGCTGAAGGCGGAAGCCTGATAGTTGGCGGTCAATCCTTTCGAGATACATGGAGGCGGCGGGGTCGGCGGCGAGGTCGGCACTGGACTAACCACGACGCTGTCAATGTGCTGGTGTACATACACGGTGGTGGGAGGGCTGCTGATTCCCATGCTGGTCGCGACGACTTGAGCCGTGCCCACCGGCCCCGGCGTACAGATTTGCGGAGCACCCAATGAATTCCAGGTCCCGGCACAAGCGTTGCCGTTACTGGCAATAGTCAGCACGGCGGGATTGCTGGATTGATACGAAACCGGTTCGGCAAACGCGACGCCTTTGCTATTTTCGGGAGACCCGCTAAAGCTTAGAATCGACCCAACCTCCATGGACGCGGTTTCTGCCGGGGTGAGCTTGATGCTGGCTGGCACCGGGAATACTGTGCCCCGAGTGGCACTGCTACCGCAGCCAGATAGGGCTACAGTCATCGTAATTAGAAGAGGGATTGCAAACCGCACCGAGCCCCACCTACCCATGTACCCTCCCCGCTCCGTGACTAGCTATGGAGCGAGCACGCTTTGTTTTGGAAAATTTCCAGTGTAGAGGCTGCGAATCTTTTCATCAAGTTGAGCCGTCTTGCGGGCGTGAGCGAAGCGGGAGCCCGCAGGCGAAATCCCGAGCGTAGCGAGGGATCTTCCGTCTTGTTCCTGTTTTTCCGGGCCCAGCCCCGAAATCCCGAGCGTAGCGAGGGATCTCTTAAGCTCTGTTCTCTTAGTTTCTCCTTGATATTGCTCTGCCGCTCGATGCTAACCCGTCCGAATTCTCACTTGCTCGTAAGATGCGGCAAAGTATGGTTGACGATGTGCCACACCGTTGCTATAGTTGTAAGGTTCCGCGAGTTAAGTCTGGCTTGCCTGTATGCGGTTGGTTTTCTTCTATGCGTGCGCGCGTAGAAGGCGCCGAGAAAAAGCAGCTGAGCTTTAGAGATCCACGTCTCCGAAAGGAAACTCCTTCTGGTGACGCCCTCGCTGAAACGTCCTGCGCACACCTTCACCCGTTTGGAAGGCTATGTGGGACGGTGCGGGCGAAACGGAGTACCTCCCGAGGTTGGTTAATGCGGGCCTGGTGCCACCGTCGTCGGCGTTTAGTCTGAACGGGACACCGAAATTTCTCGCTGGAGTTGTGCGTGGCGAGAAGCATGGTTGGTCGATAGCCATCCAGCCCCTGAATCAGGGAAAAGCATGAGCAGCGTTATTCCGCAAGCGTGCGCGTGACTTGGCGCGCGCTCGAGGGAAAACGTGGCCGAAGGAGCAACAAAGAGTGCCCACCTTCAATCAATTGGTGCGTGACGGCCGCAAGCGGCCGCGCTACAAAACAGCGAGCCCGGCCTTGCAGGGATGCCCGCAGAAACGCGGCGTCTGTACTCGCGTCTATACGCAAACGCCCAAGAAGCCGAATTCGGCGTTGCGGAAAGTGGCTCGGGTTCGTCTGACCAATGGGATCGAGGTCACCACCTACATCCCGGGTGTCGGCCACAATTTGCAGGAGCACTCCATTGTATTAATACGCGGGGGCCGCGTGAAAGATTTGCCCGGCGTGCGCTACCACGTAGTGCGCGGCACACTCGATGCCGTCGGCGTGGCGGGCCGCAAGCAGAGTCGTTCGAAGTATGGCGCGAAGAGACCGAAAGCATAGTCACGAGCGGGAGCTAGAAGCTGAATGCCAAGAAAAGGACATATCGCCAAGCGGACAGTCGAAGCAGATCCGGTCTACGGTTCCGATCTGGTGACGAAATTCGTCAATTCGATGATGTGGCAGGGGAAGAAGAGCACGGCGGAAGGCATCTTTTATGAAGCCTTGACCCGCATGCAGGAGAAGGGCGGCGATGAAGCCCTTAAGCTCTTCAAAAAAGCGGTCGAGAACGCGAAGCCATTGCTCGAAGTGAAGACCCGCCGCGTGGGCGGTGCCAATTATCAGGTGCCGGTAGAAGTGAATGCCGACCGGCGTACCTCGCTGGCCATTCGCTGGCTGATTACCTACGCCCGCGGACGTGGCGAAAAGGGCATGATCGATAAGCTGAGCAATGAATTGCTGGATGCCGCGAATGGTCGCGGCGCAGCCATAAAGAAGAAGGAAGACGTCCACCGCATGGCCGAGGCCAACAAGGCCTTCGCCCACTATCGCTGGTAACGAGATATCGAGAGACATTAAGAAGGGTAGAGACTTGACCGGTTCTGTCGTCAACGAGCAAGAGTCGCGAAGGGAAGAGAGAAAGAAATCTGTGTCCCGACAGGTCCCATTAGACCGGTGCAGGAATATCGGCATCATGGCCCACATCGATGCCGGCAAGACAACTACGACCGAGCGCATCCTTTTCTATACCGGAAAAACGCATCGTATCGGCGAGGTGCACGAAGGCACAGCCACCATGGACTGGATGGAGCAGGAGCAGGAACGCGGCATTACCATTACCTCGGCCGCAACCACCTGCACCTGGCGCGACGTTCGCATCAATATCATTGACACCCCCGGCCACGTGGATTTTACCGCCGAAGTGGAGCGTTCTCTGCGCGTTCTCGATGGCGCCGTTGCAGTGTTCGATGCAGTCCATGGCGTGCAGCCGCAATCGGAAAAGGTCTGGCGTCAGGCGGACAAATATGGCGTGCCGCGTATCTGTTTTATCAACAAGATTGACAAGATGGGCGCCGATTTTGAGCACGCCATCGATACCATCCGCAAACGCCTCAACGCCAAGCCTATCGCCATCCAGATTCCCATTGGCCAGGAAGATAAGTTCAAAGGTGTAGTCGACCTCATCGAAATGAAGTCGATTGTCTGGCAGGACGACACCATCGGCGCCGAGTACGCGACGGGCCCAATTCCCCTCGAGTTGCAGAAAAAAGCCGAAGCCTTCCATGCCCAGTTAGTTGAAACCGTCGCGGAAAATGATGATGAAATGCTGCACAAGTTTCTGGAAGGCGAGACCATTTCCGCCGAGGAGCTACGCGCGTCTCTGCGCAAGTCCACGATTACCCTGAAGGTATTTCCGGTCGTGGTCGGCACCGCATTCAAGAACAAAGGCGTGCAACCGTTGCTCGACGCGGTGGTGGATTATTTGCCATCGCCCATCGATGCTGGCGCCGTGACCGGCACGAATCCCGATAACGGCGAAACCATTACCCGCAAACCTGCTGACAACGAACCTTTTTCCGCGCTCGCCTTCAAAATCATGGCCGATCCTTTCGTAGGCCAGTTGACCTTTATTCGCGTCTACTCCGGCCAGGTCAAATCCGGTGACTCCGTGCTCAACGCCGGCCGCGGACGCACCGAGCGCATTGGCCGTCTGCTCAAGATGCACGCCAACAAACGTGAAGATATCAGCGAGATTCTGGCCGGTGATATTTGCGCCGCCGTGGGCTTAAAGAATGTCGGCACCGGCGACACTATTTGCGACGAAAAACATCCCATCGCTCTCGAGTCCATTACCTTCGCGGTTCCAGTCATCTCGGTCGCAGTCGAGCCTAAGACCAAAGCCGATCAGGAAAAGATGGGCATGGCGCTGGCTCGCCTCGCCCAGGAAGACCCGACTTTCAAAGTCCACACCGACCCCGACAGCGGTCAGACCATTATCAGCGGCATGGGCGAACTGCATCTCGAAATCATCATCGACCGCATGATGCGCGAGTACAAGGTCGAAGCCAATGTGGGCAAGCCGCAGGTGGCCTATCGCGAGACAATCCGCAAGAAATCCGAAGCTGAAGGCAAGTACATTCGTCAAACTGGCGGCCGCGGTCAGTACGGTCACGCCAAAATACGCCTGGAGCCGCAGGAGCCAGGCAAGGGATACGAGTTTGTCAACGATATCGTGGGTGGCTCGGTGCCCAAGGAATTCATCAAGCCGATCGACCAGGGTATTCGGGAGGCCATGGAAGGCGGCGTCCTCGCCGGCTACGAGATGGTCGACGTGAAGGCCATTCTCTACGATGGCAGCTATCACGATGTGGATTCGAATGAAATGGCTTTCAAGATTGCCGGTTCGATGGCATTTAAAGAAGCCGCGCGCAAGGCCTCGCCGGTGCTGCTGGAGCCAGTGATGGCGGTCGAAGTAGTGACCCCGGAAGATTATGCCGGCGTCATCATGGGCGACCTCAGTTCGCGTCGCGGACGCATCGAGGGCATGGAACATCGAGCCGGTTCGCAGGTGATCAAGGCCATCGTTCCGCTGGCGGAGATGTTTGGCTACGCGACACACATGCGCTCGAGCACACAAGGCCGCGCCGAATACTCCATGCACTTCGCGCGCTATGAAGAGGTGCCGCGAGGTGTAGCGGACGAGATCATTGGCCGGGCCCAGGGAAACAAGTAGGCAGACACGCGGGCGAGGGCGCCCGCGCCACATGGTTCGTATCAGGGCACGGCTTCAGCCGTGCCGTACGGGTGGAACCATTCGGGGCTTTTAGCCCCTGAGGGACTGGAAATGGCGAAAGTCGAGGCGTTTGCGCGGCGTCTGAGCCGCGGGCCCAGATCCTGAGCGGAGCGAAGGAACTGTCGAGAAGAGGACGGAAGGGAAATGGCGAAAGAGAAATTTGAACGCAACAAGCCGCACTGCAACGTAGGGACGATTGGTCACATTGACCATGGCAAGACCACGTTGACGGCGGCCATCACCAAGGTGTTGCAGAAACACAATCCGAAGATCGTGTTCCGGTCTTTTGATTCGATCGACAACGCGCCGGAAGAAAAAGCCCGCGGCATCACCATTGCCACGGCGCACGTGGAGTACGAGACCGCGAACCGGCACTACGCGCACG